>ERZ836829.12-NODE-12-length-313914-cov-6.692489_pt1 | contig 313914 bp, 256 predicted proteins | sample MGYA00519574_ERZ836829 | MGnify/ENA primary metagenome ERZ836829 (study PRJEB31850, sample SAMEA3708808) | human gut metagenome | biome: human gut; feature: human-associated habitat; material: faeces | place: China | collected 2014 ...
GAAATTAAAGGGACTGACCCCGGTAGAATACCGAAATCAATCCCTTTCTATCGCCCCTTAGGATTTTTATTTAACAAGTCCTAAATTTGGGGAGCAGTTCACTTAAGTTCTCCTTTTTTGTTCCTGACGAGGCAACAGAGCCCCCGTTACTGAGAACTACTCTGCGTCTCCTGACGTATCGAATCCGGCTTTCTTCGCATAATGCACCGTAGCGGTGATGAATCCCTGCTTGGAACCGCAGTCAAAACGCCGCCCGGAAAATCTGCAGGCAGTCATAGGGACACTTTCGAGCGAAGCCTCCATGGCGTCTGTCAGCTGGATTTCACCGCCGGCCCCAGGAGTGACGTTCTCCAGATAGTCAAAAATGGACGGTTCGAAAACATAGCGGCCTATTACAGCCAGCGTGGAAGGCGCCTCTTCAGGCTTCGGCTTCTCGACCAGACCTGTAACAGACTCAGGGGCATCCGCCTTAACACTCGCGATACCGTAGAGATTTGTCTTTTCACGGGGGACATTCTGCACAGCGACAACGTTTCCGCCGCCTTTCTCTTCCCGCTTGGCGATCAGTTCCCCAATGCAGGAGCTCGGGGAGTCAACAAGATCATCGGGCAGAATCACAGCAAAGGGGGAATCTCCGATAACAGGCTTTGCGCAGAGAACGGCGTCCCCCAGCCCCTTCGGGGAATACTGGCGGGTGAAAATCAAATGAACGCCTGGCGGGCAGATGGAATGGACGACATCGAGAAGCTCTTTCTTTCCCTTTGACTGCAGCTCATTCCAGAGTTCATAGGAATAGTCAAAGTGGTTCATGATGGCCTCTTTCCCCGCGGCCGTCACAAAAACCATGTCAGTTATACCTGCCTTCGCGGCTTCTTCGACTGCGTATTGAATCAGCGGTTTGTCGACCACGGGGATCATTTCCTTAGGAACCGCCCGGGTGGCTGGGAGAAAACGGGTCCCAAGCCCTGCCACGGGGAAAACCACTTTGCGAATCGGAGAAGCCATAAAAATGCCTTTAATGAAAAAGGAGAAAGACTGATTAATTGTATCGATTGAAAACGAAACGGGTAGCTCAGGATGCCCCTGCGAAATGATTCAAAGTTTGAATCAATAGGCCGCTCGGGGCTGTAAACGAAACGTTCAGGACGGCTCTATCCGGTTGAGTTCGAAGATTTTGTGCTGATCGGTCCCTCAAGCGGCACGATGCCTTCAACCGCCTCTTCAAAGCTTCGGAAGAGTTTTCTCAGTTCAGATGCGAACCATTCCGCGAAAATCCGGCAGCGTCTGATATGCCAGCTGGAGCGGGAGAGAGCGACAAAGCATTCTGCCTGCGGGCGGCGCCATCCGGGAAGAATCGGAACGAGAGTCCCATCGCGGATCGCTTCCCAGCATTGGACAAGCGGCATATCGAGCGATACGCCAAGCCCGTCAATCAGTCCCTGACGGATCGACAGAATATCCGGGCTGAGAAGAGTCTTCCCTGCCGGCACCGAAACCTCAAGAGTTCCTTTCCTCAGAGTTCTTGTCTGCTCACGGACGGGGCCCGAATAGATAAACACCGTGTGGTGAGCGAGATCCGCGGGTTCAAGCGGCATGCCGTGCGCCTTGATGTAGGCGGGAGAGGCGAGTGGCAAGTAAATATTCCGCCCCCGGGGGAATGTCACAAGCTTCGGATCCTCCGGATTGCCGGTAATAATCGCGACATCGGTTTTCTGCTTCTTCAGATCAGCGGCCCCCATGCCAACCTGGATTTCGAACGTGATATTCGGATAGCGTTCGGAAAAGCGGGCGAGCATCGGAACGAGGTATCGTGTCGCGAAACCAGGGGCAACGGAAACCCGGATCTGCCCCTCAAGCCCCGTGCTGTCCTCTGTCATCTCGTTAATCAGCTTCTCGTGAGAGCGGATGATCGGCGCGATCCGTTTGACGGCCCAGAGTCCCTTGGGGGTCAGTTCAAGAGGCCTCGCGGAGCGGTCGACCAGTTTCTGACCGAGCGAATTTTCCAGTGTCCCAAGAGTCCGGCTGATGGTTGACGGCTCCACCCCGAAAGCCTCTGCGGTGACCGAAAAACTCCGGGACTCCGCGAGTGAAAGAAAAATTTTCCAGCTGCCAAGATCATCGTATTTAGGCATGGTTAGCAGACCCGAAGATGGAAATTCATTTTCGCACAGTTTGCGGAAAACGCAAAAATGAACCGCAAAAAAACGCGGTTTCAGAGGCCTGGCTCTGAAGCCGCGCTGAATGAAAGCGGCAGACCTGTTACTTCCGGCCGCAGATCTTCTTCACCATGCCCGCAAACATCTTGAAGCCGGTGTCAAGCGCCTCTTCGTTCACGTCGAAGTTGAACTGATGGTGACCGGCTTCGCGGTCTGCGCCGTTCACAAAGAACGCGACTTTGCCGCCATGATCCTTCACGCGGCGCGCGAGGAGCGAGGCGTCTTCAGAGCCGCCGAAGTTCGCTTTCTCCGTGATCGTCTTGATTTCGGGGATTCCCTTTGCCACTTCGCGGAGCGCATCGATCATGTCGGGATCGTTCTTCATATCGCAGGCCGCGCCCATCTTGCGGACGTCATAATCGACGCCGTAGGAAATGGCGTTTCCCTTGATGATTGCCATGGCCTGATCAGCCATGTAGTCATTGATTTCTGCGGTTTCGCCGCGTACTTCCATCACCATGGTGGCGTTCGGCGGGATGACGTTCCGGCCCTTGCCGGCGTTCAGCATACCGACATTCACGCGGGTCATGCCGGAACCGTGGCGGGGAATGCCGAGAAGCTGAAGCGTCGCTGAACAGGCCGCGGCAAGAGCGTTTCTGCCGGCATTCGGCTCAATACCGGCGTGAGCGGGTTTCCCGGTGTAGGTGACATCAAACTTCGTCGTGCAGAGGAAGCCCCAGGGATCAATCACGACTTCACCGTACTTCGCGACCATGCCGATGTGGCTTCCAACGAAGTAGTCGACATCATCGAGAACGCCGGATTCAGCGACCGCGTTAGCACCGCGGACACCTTCCTCGGCCGGCTGGAAAACGATCTTGATCCGGCCGCAAAGTTCGTCCTTATGATCAACGATGAATTTCGCGACAGTGAGCCCGATCGACATGTGGCAGTCGTGGCCGCAGGCATGCATATAGCCGTCATGCTTCGAGCGGAAGCCTTCCTTTGTCGGAATATGAGCGGCATCGGCGGTTTCCTGGACCGGGATGCAGTCGATATCAAAACGCATGGCAAGCGTCGGGCCCGGGCGGCCGGAGTCAAAGATACCGACAGCCCCTGTGTAGCCCTCAGTGGCTTTCAGGAATTCTTCCGGAACGTGATGATCACGGGCGGCCTGAAGACCGGCCTCCACGTCTTTTTCGGATCGGCCGAGAACGGCATCAGGATTCACGACTTTCGTCCCGAGGAGGACGTCGTACCCCCACTCCTTCAGTTTTTTAGCGAGATAGTAAGTGGTCGTGAATTCAGTCCAGCCGGGTTCCGGCCACTGATGAAGTTCACGGCGCTGAGAGACGAGCTGCGGGTAATACGAAGAAAAAGCCATTTTCCTGATCTCCTTCACAGAAAAGAGAAACACATGGAACTTCGAATGAATCGGTTTCGGACAGCCTTCCGGACTGCGTCCGGTATACCGCCGGCACGATCGATTATAGGCGAATAGGTTTCAGGGATTAGGCCGGAATAGGTAATGATCAGAGCCGTGAGAAAAGATATACATCAATTGCGTCAGGGCATTGACTGAGCGGGGCTTTGGTGCTTTCAGGAGCGGAAACGCGGCTCCACCGCACTGACAGAAAAAAAGCCGGAAGGGGGGGACCCTTCCGGCCTTTGCATCAGTGAAGAGGAACGGAATTCAGTCAGGCCCCGTTAAACGGGAACTTCGCGCTGATCTTCCGGGTGAGGAGCGTCATCAGCTCGTTCTCAAGCGCGCGGGCCCGGGTGAGAGCATCTTCGAGAATCCGATCTGACTCGAGCTGCAGGAAGCGGTCAGCTTCTTCAGCACTCTTCTCTACGAGCGCGGCGTAGCGGATCTGGATCCGGTTCACGCGCTCTTCAGCCTCCCGCTCCCAGGCGTCCCACACGCGGCGGACAATCGGCTCAAAGGCGCGGTAGTCCGTCATGGCGAGCGTCTGCACCTTCCGGAAGGCCCAGCCGGCTGAGACACTGTCCGCGTCGTGCGTTCCAATGCCATACGCCTTCGGGAACCACTTGGCTCCCTGGAAGACCGGGACAAAGACGCCAAGAGACGGCATTCCCCAGGACACCCAGGTCACAGCGCCGACCGCGAGCGGCAGCCAGGGTTTCAGCTGCAGAATGTGGCTCTGGCTGCAGCGGAAGACCGAGATCGGTCTCCAGGCGGTGTGCGGGTTATCCGTCTGATAGGGATCGGAATCCGTCCCTTCATAGCGGTTCCGGAGACCGGACGCGATTGAGGTGAGTGTGAGTTTGGACTCCGGCTTCACGAAGACCGGGAAGGTGAGGTCCTCCTCAGGCTTCAGACGGAGAGACGGGCAGTACTTCTCGAGAAGCACGCGGTTCCGGGCGAAGTTGTAGTACGTATCCCGGGCGGTGTTCTCATCCACGTAAGCCTTTCTCACGTTGAAGGGACGGACACCGGTTTTCCAGAGACCGTTCTCTTCCGCGAACGAAATGAGATCCGGGGAGCCAAGGCAGTTTTCGGTATCTTCCGGGTCAAACTCCTGGAGTCTCGCGTGATTCGCTGTGACATAGCAGGCATCGTCCGGAAGCCGCACCGCAGCCCAGCGGTGACCGGAACAGGTTTCGAACCACCAGATTTCCTTTGAGTCGACAAAGGCGACACCGCAGCCCTCACCGGCACCGGCAGTCTCTACCTGTTTCCCGAGCAGCAGTACGCCTTCGCGCGCTGAATGGATAAAGGGGAGAACGGAGTCTTCGAGCGAATCCTCGATCACACCGGTTTTCGGGAGATAGGGGTCGATCGCGAGTGAGGCAGCGCTCGCGAAGATCGTTTCTGTCGCGGTGATGCCGACGCCCGCTTCGTTAAAACCGGCTTCGCCCTCGGATGCGCCGTCCGTCGCGGAGTCTGAGACCGAAAGGTACGCGAGTGACTCAGGCGGCAGAGGCCAGGTGAAGTCATTCCGGAAGGAGCGGAAGACAGCTCCTTCAGCGTTTTTCATTGCCGGGTGATACACGAGACGCTTCGCGTCATCCGGTGAGCAGTCTTCGTTCCGCGAAATATAAAGCGCGCCGTCCTCAGTCGCTTTCGGACCGGCAAGGATCGTGGTGCAGGGCATTCAGTTTCACCTCGAATTAAGTAAAAAAACAGGTGAAAACAGTTTAGCCGCAGAGGGCTGAGCCGGAAGGGATTCGGGGCAGAAAAAATCCGGCGGCTCGGGCTCCCGAACCGTCGGATCTGACCGTTATGATGAAATCTCAGCGATTAACCGAGATGCCGGAGCGCGAACTTCACGAAGACCGCGGCGCCGAGCGGCAGAAGCTTGTCATCAAACGTCATGTTCTGCTTATGAAGCCCCGGCGTTACGCCGACACCGACGCCGAAGTATCCGTTCTTCATCTCAGGACGCGCGATCTTATAGAAGTGGAAATCCTCACCGCCTCCGCCGCAGGCCGGGGCAAGCTTGTCGTCACCGGCCACCTCGCGGATGCATTCAGCGAGTTCATCCGTGATTTCGGGGTCGTAGTTCGCGGCAGGGCAGAGCGTCGCGAATTTCACTTCAACCGTGGCGCCGAACGCGGCGGCGGAGGATTCAGCCGCGCGGCGGACTTCCTCGATCAGCTGCTTCATGAGCTCCGTTGTCTGAGCCCGCATATCTATCCCGAGGTGAGCGGAAGCGGGGATGATGTTGAGGGCGCCGTCATTCGCGTCAAACTGCGTGGGTTTCACGGACCAGGCCATATTGGGCGGCAGCTGAATCTGGGAAATCGCGTTCACGATTGCCGTGCCGACATAGATCGAGTTGATGCCGAGATGCGGGCGGGACGCGTGGGCGCTTTTCCCATGGATATAAATGTCGCAGGGGCAGGATGCCGTGTGGTTCACCGCGGGGCAGAGCGTCCCGACTTCGAGGTCCTGAATCGGGCGGACATGAGCTCCAACCAGGTAGTCGACGCCGTCAAGCACACCTTCCTTGATCATCACATTCGCGCCTTCCAGCGTTTCCTCTGCAGGCTGGAAAAGCAGTTTCAGCTTGCCCTTTTTGATATTTCCGACGAGGCGGCTCGCAGCTTCAAGAAGCATTGCCGTGTGGCCGTCGTGCCCGCAGGCGTGTATTGCCGTTTTCTTTCCGTCAACCTCAAAGGGGAGAGCGTCCATGTCAGCACGCAGCATGACGGTGGGGCCAGGAACGCCGGAATCAATGACGCCGAGGACACCATTCGTGTTTCCAACCCGATGAGCCTCAACGCCGATTTTTTCAAGGTGATCGAGAACGTACTGCGCGGTGTTTTTGGTGTTGAGTCCCAGCTCGGCAAGCGGATGAAGCTCGCGCCGCAGCTCGGTGGAATTGAAAATTTCCGTCATGAGAAGCGTCTCCTCCAAATAAGTGACTGCAGGGAGAGGCGGCCGCGTACCGCGCGGACCGCCTTTATTTCAGCCCTGAATCATACCGCCCGGGAGGAAGACAGAAGAGAGACTAGGCTTTTCCGTTCTCTTTCGGGGCCGGGGTTTCCGTGTCCCCCTTATAAATCCGGAAGTAGTCGGATACGGGGAGCTCCTCGGGGTTCGGCGGCGGAGCCTTTGCGGCTTCCTTCGCAATTTCCTTCAGCGCTTCTTCCTGAGCCTTCTTCGCGGCAGCGGATGCCGGATCAAGCGTGTCTTCAGCCGGAGCGTCAGCCTTCGGAGCCGCGGCATCGGATGCCGGAGCGGTTTCTTCCGGGCTCTTATCCTGCGGCTTGGTGCCCGCAGCAGGCGCTTCTGCGGAAGGTGCGGCCGGCTGCGTCTCTGAGGCAGGCACCTTTTCCGGTTCCGCTGCCGGTTCGGACGGCGGGGTGACCGCCGGCTTTTCCTCTTCGAGAGGCGGCCAGGCAGCGAGAGCATCCTCCCGCATGGAAGCCTGTTTCTTTTCCTGAGCGGGATCTGCGGGAGCGGGTTCCGCGGGTTTCTCGTCAGATGAAGGCGCTCCGGTTTCAGGCATCGGCCCCGGAGTTTCCGCGAGATGCATGGATCTCGAGCGGATCGCGGCGATTCGCTCCCGGCGATAGGTCCGGATCTGTTTCATCACGGATTCAAGCGTCTCATCGTTTGAACGGTAGGCCGCGACAGCCTGATCAATATCGCCCCCGGTGTCCACCATTTCCCGGATGAGTTTGACGGTGTAGCGTCTGAAAATATCGCCGATTTCGCGCGCTTCGTAGGGCGAAAGCACATTCAGTCTCACAAGGCACGAGCGGGCAGCTTCGATCGCGGGCTCAAAATTGACGAGGTACCCCTCGATATCCTTCGCGAGGAGTTCGAGATGATTTTCGATCGTTGATACCTGAGCAATGATGTGCAGGTGCGGGAATGCCTCGCGGGCGAGATCCGCGATCTTTTCTGTCATCCCGCCGGGGCCGACGGCAATGACGAGGATCTTCGCTTCATCAGCGCCGGCGGCCTTTAGCAGGGCGAGCTGGCTTGCGTCACCGTAGTACACCTTGGTGCCGAAGTGTTTTGCCTGCCGGATGCGGTCCGGATCATTATCGATAATGGTCGGCGTGATCCCCATGGCAACAAGCATTCGGGCAACGATCGCGCCGAAATCACCGTAGCCCGCGATGATGACAGAGAGATCCGGAGCCGCGGCGAGTTCCTCACGGTCATCCTCCTCATCATCAAGCCGCCGGGCCCGGCGCTGGAGCCACTTGGACGCGAGCTGCATCAGGATCGGTGTCGTTCCCATCGAGCAGGCGACAGCCACTGTGAGAATGGCGGCCCACGAGTTCGAGAGCACGCCCTGCCCTTGGGCGAGGGAGAAGACGACGAACGCGAATTCACCGCCCTGGGAGAGCGAGACCGCGAAATTCATTTTGTTCGCGATGCCCTTCAGCCGCATCGCGAAGGCCAGGACGAAAAGCATCCCGGTCTTCACAATCAGGAGGATCGCAAGAGCGAGGATCACTTTCACCGGCTCCGACATGACGAGATGCATGTCGATACTCATGCCGACGGTCACGAAGAAGAGACCGAGAAGGAGCTGCTTAAAGGTCGAAATCTCGGCTTCCAGCTGGTGCCGGAAACCCGAGCTGCCGAGAAGCAGACCGCCGACAAAGCCGCCCATGGCGGACGAGAGCCCTGCGGCCTGCATGATCCAGGCGGAGCCGACCGTGAGGAGCAGCGCGAAGGCCGTGAGCATCTCACGCGCGCCGCTACGGATCGTGAACCGGAGGAAGGGCACAGTGAGGAATCGGCCGACACCCACCATGAAGATAAGGGCGATCGCGGCGCGGATCAACGTGTCAACCGCGCCGGGGTTTGCCGCGCCGTTTGAATCCGAACTCCCCATCGTGAGCGCGAGCACCGGAATCGCGGCAATCAGCGGGATCGAGGCGAGATCCTGAAAGAGGAGAATCGAAAAAGCCTTCTGCCCCACGGGCTGCCCCATCATGCTGCGGGATGAGAGCTCCTGCACCGCCACCGCGGTGGAGCTCATTGCGAGCGCGAAGCCTGACAGCACGGCGACCGGCCACGGCATTCCCGCGAGATCGAGGAGCAGCGCGAAGGGAAGCGCGCAGAGGATCATTTGAAGCGGCCCCCCCGCGAACACCGGCAGCTTCATTTCCCAGAGACGCTTCGGATCGAGTTCCAGACCGATCAGGAACATCATGAGCACGATCCCGAACTCGGCGAAATTCATGATCGTCTCGACTTCTTCCACGAGGCCGAGACCATAGGGACCTACCACGATACCGGCGAGCAGGTACCCGATCATGGTGCCGAGACCAACCCGGGACATGATCGGAACGAGGATCACCGCGGCGATCAGCGCGAACGATATACCCGCCGCGATGGAGTTTGTCGGGGGAAGGAGCGCAGAGGCGTGCGTCAGGAACCCGCCCCAGAATTCAAGGAGCTTCGACCAGGCGAGTTCAAACATGGTAGGACTCCCAGTCAGCGATGCGGTCAGCGAGCGAATCGATGATTGAAGAGAACTGCTCGGGGGTGAGCGGCTGCCGGGAATCGATAATCTCGGGATCGAGCCACTTCGCGCCGCAGAAGGTCCACATGCGGCGGATCGGGGCCTCAACTTCGGAGATTTCCACTTCCCCCGGGAATTCGCCGTCGCGGTACCCGGTGCCGAGTGACGGAATCCAGAGGACCCCTTTTCCCTTTACGGCATCGCCTCCGTTTCCATAGGCAAAGCCATAAGCGAGCACTTCATCGAACCACTTCTTCAGAAGCGCGGGCACGCTGTACCAGAAGACCGGGTGTACGACGAGGATAAGGGACGAATGAGCGACTGCTTTCCTCTCTTCCCACAGATCTATTGAACTGTCAGGGTAAAGGTCATAAAGCGCCCGGATATCCATTTGAGGGAATTGTTCTTTCAATCCCTCAAGCAGCGGGATGCTGATTACAGAGAAACGGGGATAGGGGTGCGCGAGAAGAGCAGTGATCATCAGTCAGTCGATATAGGGTAAAAAGTCCAAAGAAATGAAAGGTGAGGGCGATATTTTACGGGAAAACCCACAGCCTGTGGAGCCTTTTCGTTCCTATTTAAAGTACTGATAGAGATATTTGTTACAAAATTCCGAATTCGATCGGTGTTTTCACACAGAAAACACCGAGATTTTCAGACCGGATCCGCTCGATCAGGCGTTCCGCGTCCGCTTCTGTAACGGCCACGCGGACTTCGACGCTCTGCTCGCCGGACTCAAAGAAAGACGCGCTTTTAAGCCATCCGTCCCGGCCATAGCCTTCCGCAGCCGGGAAAAGGGTTGCCCCCGGAATCCCGAGACTCTTCGCGGTTTCGAGAATCCAGTTCCCCATGGGACGGCCGTCCTTTCTTCTGCTCTGCTCAGTGAAAAACGAAATCTGATATCCCTTCTGCATGGACAGCTCCTTCTTTAAAGGTGACGAAGCATGGCAATGGTGCCCATGCCGGCCAGCGTGGCGATAAGGGATCCGCCGACATGAACGCAGACCTCCATCGCGGCGAGCGTGAATTCGCCCCGCGTGAGGAGAGTCACGGTTTCAGCGGAAAACGTGGAAAACGTGGTGAGACCGCCGCAGAACCCCGTGACGACGAGCAGCCTCCACTCGGGTGACAGTTCAGGAAGCGCTGCGAAGAACGCGATAGCGGCGCCGATCACGTAGCCGCCGATCAGGTTCGCAGCGAGTGTTCCCGGCGGGATGGCAGGGAAGAGGCTGTTCAGCCAGAGCCCGAGCGCCCAGCGGAGAACGGCGCCGCACCCGGCACCGAAACCGATCACAAGAATGGAGAGCAGCAAGATTCAATATCCTTTGAGAGACGCGGTTAAGCGCCGGGCGCTTAACCGCGCGGAAAATCTGTCTACAGTAATGATTTTATGCCCGGTGAGACTGGCGGCGGATAGCAAAAAAGCGCAGGGATCACATCCCTGCGCTTCTCAGCAGCATCCTGGCAGATGCCGCGGCAGATTCAGACCGTGTTACGGCCAGAGGATTTCGACCTTCTTATCGATCTTATCGGAAAGGGCGAGACCGACCGGGCAGGCATCGGCGTACTTCTGAATCACTTTCTTCTGGCTATCCGTGTATTCAGCCTGCGGCATGCGGATCGTGAGCGTAATGGAGGCAATGCGATGGGGACGTTCCGCCATTGTGCAGTCGCACTCAGCGGTGGCACCCTTCGCATCAGCGCCGTTCGCTTCAGCCGCGTAGGCAATCATCGTAAGCGTGCAGCCCGCGAAGGCACCGAGCAGTCCCTCCACCGGGTCATAGGATTCGCCGAGCCCGTCAGGTTTCCCCTGATCAAAAGTCAGACGGCCGCCAGAGCGGGGATTTTCCGCTTCAACACGCTTGTTTCCAACGTAACGGGCAACGATATCAGCCATAAATGCAGCTCCTTAGAGAGATAAAAAGAGGAGAAAAAGCTGAGGGTCAGGAACCGACAGACTCTCCCCTATAATGCAACCGGCGCGCCGATGGAGTATTCCTTCGCGGCGCAGGTTTACTGATAACTCTAAGCATACGGCGTTGCAGAAAAAACGTGAGGCAGATTCCCCCTCTTCCTCAGACGCCAGGAATAAGGAGCAAGTGATGGACGCGGCAAAGACTCTTCAGGGCACTCCGTACTGCGACTGCCTCGTTATTTTCGACCCCGAATCCGACCGGAGTGTCGAAATGGCCGGTGTCTGGAGCGAGGCGGCAAGAAACCTCGGCGCGATTCCTGTCTGCCGTCCGCTCGAGGATCTGGAGGCGGGAGAGCTTGCCGGAAACCGGCTGTCCGCCGGCGGCTGCCTCACTGACGCCCTGATTCTTTCTGAAATCCGGGGCTACAGCGCGCCGACTCTCGATCTGCTTCTTAATTTCGTGATTTTCGGCGGTGCGATTGCGGCTTCGGGTCCCAGACTTTCCGGCTCTTCCGCGATCCGGAATGCGGAGGGACGGAACTCGTTCACCGTCCGATCCGAGATCGCCCGGGTGGAGCAGTACACGAGCCGCGCCGATCCCTGGGATGAGATCAACGCGGATCTGCTTCAGAAGGGGATTCCGTCACTTCGCATGCGGCGCCCGGGATTCTTTTCGGAAACGGCGATCACCCGGGTTGAAAAGGGTGTGTCGCTTGATCTGTCATCCGGGCGTGAAGTCTGGCAGATCGAGCTTTCACCGGATGAGCCGGGCTGGGACGGGATTCTGAGACTCCCGTTCCCCGCGAAATCGATCAGGGCTCTCACGGAAGAAACGCTTGAACTCGGTTCCGCGATTGGTCCCGTTCTGATGGCGAAGATCACGCGTCCCGCGGTGATTGAGGTGACGGCCGCGGATACACCCGAGCGTTTCCCCGCGGCGTCAGAAGAGGGATGGTGGGTGAAGCGGGGAGAGGAACCTGATGCGCTGCTTTCAGCCTCTCAGGACTGGGACTCCTCTGCCGGCGAAGGCCCGCTTCTCTACAGCACCGAGGCGGATCGATCGGACTTCCCTCCGGTGCCTGAGGGCGGCACGCTGATGCTCGACCTCGGGAACTCTGCCGGGCAGCTCGCGCTCGCGCTGAACGGAAAACTTCTGCAGCCCGCTCAAGGGAGCGATGGGACGATTTTCCCGGTGAATCCGAAGGACATCCAGGATAAAAACCAGGTCCGGATCGCGGTGAAGCGGACGAAGGAAGACGCGGGGACAGAGGATCACACGGTCGGCATTTTCTCGCTTCCTGACTGGCAGGTCTCAGAGGCGGGTCAGATGACCGCGTTTACGATCTGAAACCGATTCTGACCGCCTGATCTGTGCAGGAGGTCCCGGATATCAGAGAAAACAAAACGCCCCCGGATTCCTTTTGGAATCCGGGGGCGGCTGCATTCTTCCAGCCCGGGAGAGGGCGGGGGAGCCGCAGCGAGGAGAGACTGTTACTTCGCGATGTTTTCGCCCGCGACCATACCGAAGGTCAGAGCGTCAAGCACAGCGACCGTTCCGAGGCGGGATGCGCCATGGACACCGCCCGTGATTTCGCCGCCGGCGTAGAGGCCCGGAATCGGCTGGTGGGTCTTCGAGCTGATCACCTGAGCCTTGGTGTTGATCAGGAGGCCGCCCATCGTGTGATGGATCTTCGGGGCCACTTCAACGCCGTAGAACGGGGGCTTCGAGATGTTGAGGCCGTTGTTGAACTTCAGAATACGGTGGAAGTCCTTATCCTCACCATCCTTCACGAAGCCATTGAAGCGCTTCACTTCCTCAAGGAACGCATCCTTCTTGATGCCGAAGTGATCAGCGAGTTCAGGCAGCGTCTGAGCGACAAAGACGGTCTTCGCGGCGAGCGGAGCCTTCACGAAGGACGGGTTGATCGCGTGAACGATAGCGTCGTCGCAGATGGCGATCGGGTAGTTCTTATCCGTGCCGATCACTTCGAGTTCCGCGTCGCTCTTGATCTTGCGGCCGGCGTGTTCATCCATGAAGCGCTTGCCGGTCTTCTTATTCACCACCATGCCGAGGTCCATGCAGGCGTGGTTCGTGAAGTTCACCGTCACGCCGAAGCCGTCCTCATGCGGGTTGCAATAGGGGAGGAACTGCAGCCAGGAGATCTGAAGCGGGGTAGCGCCGATTTCGAGAGCCTTCAGGAGCACGCCGGCAGTGGCGCCCGGCTGGTTCGTGGAGTCAGTGGACGGCACAACGCGCGGATCCTGGACCTGACGGAACCAGATGTCGCGGGAGAAACCGCCAGCCGCAAGCATCACAGCGCGGCGGGCGCCGTAGACCTTACGCTTGCCGGTCTTATTCTCGACGTCATCGCTCGCGAGATTGCGGTTGAAGCGATAGCCTTCGCGGCAGACAACACCCACCACGCGGCCGTCCTTATTCATCACGAAGTCGTCAAACTTCGTGCGGCTCTGCATCTTAACGTTCTTCAGCTTCGAGAGGGTTTCATACATCGGGACGATGTACCCGGAGCCGGAACCAGCCTTGATTTCATAGGAACGCGGAACCGAGTGGCCGCCTTCAAACAGCATCTTGTTCGGCACGAATTCAGCGCCGCAGTCCTGAACAAACTTCACCGTGTCGTTGCAGCGGTCAACGAGAACGTTCAGCAGTTCGGTGTGGTTGATGCCGAGGCCATCCTTCAGGCAGTCCTTGATGAAGAGCTCGCGGGAGTCCTTGATGCCCTGAGCCTTCTGAACCGGATTCACCGGGCAGGCCATGTTGCCGCCGCAGATCGCGGAGTTGCCGCCGAAGACGCCCATCTTCTCAATCATGAGAACGGAAAGGCCTGCCTTGGCAGCCTTATAAGCGCAGGCCATGCCGGCGAAACCGGAGCCCACGACCACGACGTCATACGTGGCATCAAACTTGGTGTTTTCAGCCGAAACAGCGGCCTGAGCCGTGAGCGGCGCAGCGGCAACGGCTGCGGCAGCGGCGGTGCCGGCTTTCAGAAGATTTCTGCGGCTAGTTTCCATAGAACCCATGATTTCTCTCCAGAAAATTGATGAGCGGCTGGCTGCGTACGTCCAACCGATGATGGAAATATAGCACTTTGGTCCTAAAAATCAAGACTAAAGTCCTAGTACTTTAGTTTATGTTTTCCCTGAGTTGTTTTTTGTGGCCGGAAATACGCAGAAAAGCCCGGTCTGAACAGGTATTTGTTCAGAAACCGGGCTTCGGGGAGCCTTCTGTGGCCGCGTTCAGTAATTCACGGTATCGGGGTCTAGCCCCGTGAAGGCCGTGAGCGGCAGTCTGTCGATCGCGCGCATTTCGTCCAGCGGCAGCGTGAAGTCAAAGATCGAGGCATTTTCCTCGATATGGGCTTTCGATGTGCTCTTCGGAACTGGCACCACCCCGTGCTCAAGCGCCCAGCGAAGGGCAACCTGCGGAACCGTCTTGCCGTGCTTCGCGGCGATGCTCTGAAGGAGCGGATCCTCCATCAGCGCGCCGCGCCCGAGCGGTGCCCAGCCCAGCACCTTCATGCCGTGTTCGTGCGAAAAGCGAAGCGCCTGGAACTGCGGGTAGCCGGGATGAAATTCAAGTGAATTCACCATCGGCGTGATTTCCGCGCGGGCAAGGAGCGGCACAAGATGGTGTGGGAGGAAGTTGCTGACACCGATCGCGCGCACAGATCCGTCGCGGTACAGCTTCTCAAGCGCCCGCCACGTTCCCGCGTTGATCGCCTGGCAGGTAATCGGCTCTTCATGCGTCGCGGGCCAGTGAATCATGTAGAGGTCGAGGTAAGAGGTGCCGAGAAGCGCCGTGCTTTTCCTGAAGGCCTCCAGCGTTTTCTCGTACCCCCGGTCCGCGTTCCAGACTTTGTCGACCAGAAAAAAGTCACTCCGGGGAACACCGGAATTCCGCATGGCGATGCCTACGGCACGCTCGTTCCCATAGATCGACGCGGTGTCGATCAGACGATAGCCGGCATGAATAGCGTCGCTAAGCGAATTGAGGAGCGCGTTGCCCTCCGGGACCTGCCACGAACCAATTCCGAGGCAGGGCATTCTGACGCCGTTCGATAGCTGAATTGTGTCTGCTGGCGACCTGAGCACGGAAGAGACCCTGTTAGAGAAGACAAAAGCGGATTGGCCGCCCCGGAGATTCAGACCGCAATACGAGGAGGCTATTACCACTATCGCCCCATTTTAGGGGATGAGGTATGCGCTTCATCAAAATCGCCAAATAAATCCTTTAGATGCGGGATGGCCGCATGAAGTAGGAATTTAATTCCTTCGGATTATTTCTTCTCCGTTTCAGGTCAGAAGCGGGAGAAGAACCGGTAACCGTACTTGGCGGCTGACTCCCGATGGCTTTTAGAGATAGGGGACAGCAGACAGTGGTAGCAGAACTTCAGCAGATCATCCCGGTGATGAACATTCGCGGCCGCGCGAAGCTTTTCATAGAAAGGCGTTTCCTTGGCAGCTTTCCACCACTTGTCGTGATAGGGATAGAGTTTGGAGCGCCAGGGCTTTTCCGCGGTGGTGTAGTGAATGACAACAGGAGACTGAAGCGCGGACTCAATCGTGCGTCTCAGAGTCCGGTCACCGATCAGCGGGGGGAGCTTCGGCCAGGTGTGCACCGTGAGGTTATAGCGGATATCGAGCATCCGAACCCGGGTGTTCAGAATGATATTGAGGCAGTCCTGATCCAGCATTGGGAGGTTTCTGTGCGCCAGTGTGTCAGAAACCTCTGCGTTAAACGCCTTCGCGTCGATATTTCGGGGATAAAAAACCACCATGCCGGCATTGAAATACTTTTCCGGGTATTTCAGATGCAGAGTGGCATTCTGTCGGTCAATGTCGTTTTTCCCATAGGAACGTGAGAAAGTCAGGCTTTCAGGCACACAGGCCGCGGGCTCATCTCCCTGCGCGGGCTGAAGGAGAGGATCAATGTCTCCAGCCACGATTGTGTCAGCGTCCAGATAGAGAACAGTCTGGTACTCCTGGCAGAGTGTGGGAATCAGCATCCGATAGTAGGTCGCGATAGGCCAGTTGCCTTTTCCCCGAAAACTGTTCCCGGGAAAGTAAGCGCTTACTGCTTCAGCTACGTTGATAAAGCGTAATGAAATATTCTGAGGACACTGTCGGCGAAGTTCCTCTTCACTCTCTGCTGGCAAATCGACATGGAAGCAAAGGACATCTCGTTTTTTCCCGGATGCCTGGTCAATCAGCGACTGCAAAGCTACCGAGAAATACGGGACAAAACGTTTGTCAAACGTATAGACGATGCACGAATTTACGTCTGGGAAAGCTTTGGGGATAGAGGTGATAACAGACATAACAGTGAAGACATTCCGGGGAATTGGAGCCGCCCGGCATCCATCCGGGGAAGCGCTCTGAAGATCCGTTATTCTACGGCATCAGAGAGGGCTCCTCGCCATGGTTTACCCGGCGCAGAGGCGAATGAAAATTGCCAGTCCGGCAATTGCCGGCACGGGTCTGCTTGAAAAATCAACCGGACTATACGACACTCTACCGATAAGACGGAATATCAGCAGTTATGAGCCTCATTCGGAGGCGGAAGGAGGGGAATCGTGGGAGATACGTTTTTTTGGATCGCCCTGGGCGTGGTACTGGCGGTGGTTCTTGCGATTCTCATTATCCGTCGGGTGAGGCGCGGTATCCATGCAGTGCAGGGAGCGGCAAAAGCGGAAAGCTACCGGCCGTCCCGCGACCGGGTCCGCGTCGGGAAACGTCCGGTGCCCGCGGTTCCGAAAAAGACGGTTAAGCCAAAGCCGGTTTTCAGGGGACCGCTCGGTCCCGCGCTGATCGCGTTTGGGTTTGATGATCCTGCCGGTTTTATCACGCTCTTCACCTGTCAGCCAATGAGGACAGGATCCCTTGGGGCGTTTACACCTATCACGGGCGCACTTCCCGATATCCGGATTCCCTTCGCCTGGCAGCTCGGTGCAGCCTCCGGGATCGGTGACAGGGGAAAGAACTCGGACCGGGCTTATTTTGAATTCGCCTATCCGCCAGAAGCGACCCCGGAACAGGGAAACGCCGTGCTCGCAAAACACGCTTCTGACCCTGTGACTCAGATTTTCTGGGATAAAAACGGAAAGATGATCCGAAAGAGCGCTCTGCCGCCCGAAGACTCTTGTCAGATGACAGACGCGATCCCCAAAGTGAAAAGCGTGCTTTTCACTAACCGGCTGCTTCCCGCTCTCCGCCGGGTTTGCCTTGAAGAGTCCACCCGTTTCAAAGGCCTGATTGAAGCATCGCCCGATGTGCCGCCAGAGTGGCGTGAGAAAGCCTCACGCCTTGAAGCGTTCGCGAAGCAGGGCGAAATGCCGCCTGAAGAGAAGCTTCGGGCTCTGATGGATGGGGAAAAGTCACTGCCGCCGAAATTCCGGCTGCCGCTTCTTCGCGTGGCGGTCCCCTTTCTGATCGCGGCCGGTATCCCCTGGAGTGAGGCCGTGACGCTCCTCTCCCGCATTGCGGATGATGAGAGCGGCGCCAATGGGGCTCCGGCGAAGCATCTCAGCACGTTCCTTACCCGGGTAGCGGCTTTTAACGGCCATCTGCCGAGGTTTGGCGCCGAGGTGGATGAGACGGGCCGCGTGACGCAGCTTTTCTGCTACGAAGAAAAAGATCTGACAGGCGCACCTCCGGCAGCCGCCCGGAGCTCTTTAAAATAAACAGGTTATCTGAACAATGCCCTGACTCAGGATGCCGTACACGATCTGTCCTGACCGCTTATCTTTTCCTCAGAGGAATTTCCCGCTTTGCAGCAAGCTGAACTGAACCCCGAGCAGCGCCTCGCCGTTGAGACCACGGAAGGCGCGGTCTGCGTGATTGCAGGTCCCGGTGCCGGTAAGACGCGGACACTGACGAGCCGCTATGTCTATCTTGTGCGCGATCTCGGCATCAATCCGCAGAATATTCTCTGCGTGACCTTCACGAATAAGGCGGCCCAGGAGATGAAGGCCCGGATCCGCGCGATGACAGGGGATCTCGATCTGGGGCAGATCTGTACCTTCCACGCCTTCTGCGTCCGGTTCCTGAAGGACGAGGGCTATGTGATCGGTATCCCGAAGGACTTCATCGTGATCGATGAAGAGGATGAGCTTGAGCTGCTGAATGAGGTATACGAAACCTTTGGGATTCCCGGAAATCTCATGAAGTTTTCGGCCGCGATGGATGTGATCGGAAACTTCAAGGACGACTCCAATTACATCCGGGATCTGGTGCTGACATCCCCTGAGTCGCTTCGGGAGAAGGCGCTTCAGTCACCGGATATCTCGGATAAGGTTTTCTACGGCTACCTTTGGGCTGAGCGGAAGATCTTCGGACTCGACTTTGATGATGTCATCTGGGCGGCCTTCTATATCCTGGACCACTTTCCGTCCGTGAAGCAGAAGTGGCAGGAACGGCTTCAGTACGTCATGGTGGATGAGTACCAGGACGTGAGTAACGATCAGGCGGCGCTTGCCAATATTCTTTCCGAACTGAATGGCAATCTCTTCGTGGTCGGTGATCCGGATCAGACGATCTACACCTGGCGGGGGTCTTCCCCTGCGATCATGCTCCGGTTTCCGAAGAGTCACAAAAACTGCCGCACGATCAAGCTGATGCAGAACTACCGGTCGCTCCCCGCGATCATCGGCGCGGCAAACTCGCTGATCCGCCATAACCGGGACCGCTTCCCGGTGGAAGGCGTGCCGATCCGGCGTGACGCGGATCCCGCGAATCCGAGCCTGGTCGTTTTTGACGGCGAAAAGACTGAGAAAGAGTCACTCGCCTGGTTCGTCAAGGCGCTCCTCCATCTTCATAAGGCGGGCCGCGGCTGGGAAGAGTTCGCGGTGCTCTACCGCTCGAGACAAAGTTCGCGCGCCGTTGAGGAAGCGCTCGTCCGAGCCGGTATCCCGTATCGGGTGTGGTCCGGTGTCGCTTTCTACGCGAGACGCGAAGTGAAGGACTCGCTCTGCTACATGCGGATGCTGACCCGGGGGGACGACGCGGCGTTCCTTCGTACGGTGAATTCTCCCAAGCGGGGATTCGGCCCGAAGAAAGCGGATGCCCTCAAAGTTCTTGCGATGCGGGAAGGTATCTCGTACTACGAGGCACTGAAGCGCCACATTGACGAGAAGCCTTTCAACACGAAGGCGATCCGGGAGTATGTGGCGGTCATTGAGAAGGCGCGCGCGAGCGCTGCCGCCCGCAAGGTGAGTGATGTCTTCAATCTCATCATGGCGGACTCGGGGTACGAGGCCTCTCTGCAGCTCTCGGGCGAAGATGAGCGTCTCAATAATCTCGCGGAACTCAGGCAGGCAATCGCGAACTACGAGAGTGACGCGGATGATCCGACGTCGCTCCCGGAATTCCTTCAGCGGGCCTCAGTCTTCGCGGAGGATATCGGAGAGCAGAAGGGGCCCGCGATGAAGCTGATGACGATTCACGCGGCAAAGGGGCTTGAGTTCCCGGTTGTGTTCCTTTGGGGATTTTCAGAAGGTATCATGCCGAGTTCCCGCACGAGCACCATGGAAGAGATGGAGGAGGAACGCCGGGTCTGCTATGTCGGCATGACCCGCGCGAAGGATCTTCTGATACTCTGCCACTCTCAGGGAACGAGTGAGGCCAGCACTTTCCGTTATCCAAGCCGGTTCTTTTTTGAGCTTGACCGGAATCTCGTGAAGCTGGTACGCCCGCTTGAACCGGGGTTGGAGGAGAGCGCGAAGGAAGCCCTGATGTATAAGGACAAGTTCCTTACAGGGGAACCGCTTGAAAGCAGCTCCTGGCGTCCCGGTGACCATGTCAGACACAAGGTGTTCGGAGACGGGGAAATTATTGCTGTCGCGAAGTCAGGTGCCATGACGATCCGGTTCCCGACGCTCGCGACTCCCCGGACTCTGATGGCAGGGGCGCCTCTTGAGCGGATTTCGACGGCCGGGGCACCGACCGTCGCGGACTCATCCTTTTCAGGAGCTCCGGTTCCCGAACCGTCCGCTGAGCCGGGCGTGAAAGATCAGAAGTAAACGAAACAGATTCCAGCAGCAAGGAGATTTAGCGAATGTCACGGACCGCAGTGGTTCTTTTTTCCGGCGGACAGGACTCGACCACGTGTCTTGCCGCCGCGCTGAAGCAGTATGACGCGGTGTACACCGTCGGTGTCGATTATGGACAGCGTCATCGGGTTGAGCTTGAGTGCAGAGAGCGGATCTGCGCAAGGATCGAGTCCATTCTTGGCACGCATTCCCTGAAGGATGATCTGCTTCTCGACCTGAAAGCCTTCGGACAGCTTTCCGACTGCGCACTGACGAAACCCGAAGCGATTGAGATGAACGAGAAGACTCATCTTCCGACCACCTTTGTCCCCGGGCGGAATCTGATTTTCATCACCTATGCCGCAGCGTATGCCTGGAAGCTTGGGGCGGAAGCGATTTTCACGGGTGTCGGCCAGGCGGACTACAGCGGGTACCCGGATTGCCGCGAGAACACGATGAAAGCGCTTGAGCTCGCGATTGATCTCGGCATGGAAACGAGTCTCCGGATTGAGCGGCCGCTGATGAACCTCTCGAAAGCCGAAACCTGGAAACTCGCTGAGACGATCGGTGGCGACGCGCTCGTCAGCTTTATCCGTGACGAAACGCATACCTGCTACGAGGGCGATCACACGCACTTTCACGACTGGGGCTATGGCTGTGGGAAATGCCCGGCCTGCGTTCTTCGTGAAAAAGGCTGGGAAGAGTACGTCGCAAACCTTAAAGGACGGTAACCCCTTATGCGGATCGGGATCATCACAAATAAGTTCGCCCCGTCGGGCGGCATGGAACGCTACGCCCAGGATGTGGTGCGGGAGCTTCTGAGACAGGGGCACGAGATCACGGTTTTCACCAAGAAAGCTGATCCGGCGCTCGATCTCGTGCCGATGGTAGAGCTTATTGTCTGCCCGCTCAGTTTCCTGCCGAATAAGATTCAGGATGAGTCATTTAACTGGTGGCTGAACCGTGAATGCCCGAAACGCGCGCTCGACTTTATCCTCAGCTGCTCAAGAACGGATGCGGGCGATGTTGTGGCCTGCGGCGGGACGCATATCGGATTTCTTCACGATGCCGGACGGACTCCCACCTTCTTTGATCGCCGGGCGATCAGACTGGAAACGCGGTCCTTTGAGCGTGCGAAGCTCATCATCGCTCACTCGCAGAAGATGGCGGGAGAAATTGAGGACTACTACGGGATACCGGGTGAAAAGATCCGCGTGATCTATCCTCCGGTCGATACCGAGCGTTTTACTCCGGTATCAGCAGAGAAAAGGCTTGAACTGAAGCGGTCTTTCGGTCTGCCGGAGGATCGGATTGTGTTCCTTTTCCCATCCTCAAGCCACGAACGGAAAGGGTACCCATTCCTGTCATCCTTCTTCGAGTCCACTGATCTCCCGGTCCACCTTGCGGTGGTTGGGCGCCCAATCCATAACGAGGGTGAGAACATTTCGTACCTGGGGTACAGCAGGGAAATTGAAAACTGCTATCGGGCGGCCGACTATACGATCATGGCGTCCCAGTATGAGCCGTTTGGGCTTGTGGGTATTGAAAGCCTGCTCTGCGGCACCCCGATCGTGATGACGGACGAGACCGGATGCTGCGAGGTGGTGACTTCGCCCGCTGTGACCGCTTTCAGGAAAGGGGATTCAGCAGATCTCGCGGCCAAAATAAAAGAGATTGTCACCCGGGGAGCAAAGCCTCTGACTGAGTCAGAAGTCACGCAGAGTCTTCGGTATGATCCGCATTTGCAGACCCATGTGAAGCTCCTGCTGGATGCCTGGAGGCGCCGGGGGAAGAGTCCTGGCGTCTGAGAAGACGAGATTCTCGTCGGATCCGGGGAAAGGGGGCCTTAGAGGGTTCCCTTTTTTTTGTTGTTCCCTCTCATTTCGCAGATGATGTAATAATCGATGGAGGGTTATTTATTAGGTGCTTTCCCTAATATAACTAAGAACGAAAATTACACGAATTAAATATGTTATTTGTTTTCAATATATTGAAAATTAAACGCACACAGAAATTAGTTCCGGATTCCAGTAAAAACAGGATTAATGCATTACCGAAATTTACAACTTAATCCGTACAACATTTTTGCAGACATGAAATAATGAAGTTGTAAGGAAGCAGTGAGATTTTCAGCTAAGTTTTCACGTCATACACATAAAATTTTGAAATACTGAAAGTTTTTCATACTGCCAACACTTCAGTGAAGATCAGGGAGCTTCCGCCTGAAGAAAATCAAAATTGGTTTTGAAAAATCGGAAAAAATAAATATTTGTCAGTTTTTTTCTAAGTTTCATAGCTCCTTACCTGATGACAGCCACCGACTTTTCGGGGTAAAATTCTTTGCCCTGCGATGAGACGATAAGTGTCGTTCCCGGTCATCAGAGCAGTTTTAATACTTTACAAATTAATATTACAAGTTTAAAAAATAATTCCCGCTTGTCTGTAAGACAAGAAAGGAAATGCCATGACTAAACCTGCCCCCTCACTTGGCAACTACGTATATCAGCAGCTGCTCCAGCAGATCTGCGTAGATAACCTGTATGCGATCGGTGCGAAGCTTCCCCCCGAAGAGAGGTTAGCTAAGGAATTCGGCGTGTCGCGTCCGGTTGTGCGTATTGCCCTTGCCCAGCTGCGTACCGAAGGCATCATTCAGTCCCGCCAGGGCTCCGGATCCTATGTGATCCGCACGAGTCAGGGCGCCGTGAAGATTGATCAGGTCGATAACTGGAGCGATATCAACCAGTTTTACGAATACCGTGCGCATTTGGAAAGCGAGATCGCAAGACTCGCGGCTGAACGCGCGACAGCGGAAGACCGCGAGCGGATCCAGAAAGCCTATTACCACGTGGTGGACGACTACTATAAGAACACCACCGGTGAGGCCTCCAAGGAAGAGGAAAGCGATATGGACCGCGACTGCGCGTTTCATCTAGCAATCGCCGCGGCTGCTCACAATCATTTCTACTATGAGAGTCTGGAAAGGCTTCTCTCTGAAATGAAACAGAGCATGTTCCTGATTACAAAGATCTTTGAAGCGCATAAGAAGCGTCATGTTGAGATTCTGACCGAAGAACATGGCTGGGTTCTCAATGCAATCCTTTCAGGTAATGCCACGCAGGCGAGCGCCGCAATGCTCCTCCACATCCAGAACGCCCGCGATTCGATCATGCCGAATAAGCAGGCGGCTCAGGTTCAGGGGCTGACCGAAAGGACCTCTGTCCTCGCTTAACAGCGTCATCATCCGCAAGTACAGAAAACCTCTCTTCGGAGAGGTTTTTTTGTGTATTAAAAAAACATCTTTTAGTACGGCGTTCAACTTATTAAAAAGATGTTAAGTTGTAAAATAAAATAAAATATAAATAAAAATTACTAATTATTATTAATATCCGGTTAAAAATTGATGAAAGATCAAATTAAAGCGTGTTTTATTTAATGCTGTAAAACAACTTATTTGTATTTAATGTCTAATACCCTGTTATTAAACAATTAATTGTTGTTTTTCCGAATCAGTGAAAATTATGCGGCTGAGGCTCCCGGCTACCTATTTGATCTCAAAGCAAGAATTTTAGTGCCTGTATCAGAGCCATTCGGCATCTTTCTGTTCATCTTCCGGAAGGTTCAGAACCTCTGTCACAGTCCGATAAAAAAGCTTGGTCGGTGTGGAAACATAGCGGCCATGTTTCTTTACGAGGCAGAGGCGGCTTTCGTGAAGTTCACTGCCAAGGGAAAAGAGAGCCAGGGGAAGACTGAGCAGTTGTTCTTTTATGGTTTCAGGGACCAGCGCAGCGCCGACACCAGCCGCGACCAAGGCAGGAACCGTTGTGATGGATTGGGTTTCTAGCGTCACCCGGGGTTCTATCGAAAACTTTCGGCAGAGTGACTCAAAGTAGTTATGGAATGCCTGCCCCGGTTTCATGATGATGAACGGTGTATCCCGCAGTAAGGCAAATGAAATTTCGGGAAGCGGGAATTGGACTGGATGAGGCTGATTTCTGGCAAGCGGGTGGGTGAGCGGAAGAGCGACCCAGACGGCTTCGTGGGTGACAACTACGGAATCGAGTTCAGAAGTCACCATCGGCGACACAACAAAACCGCAGTCCACGGCACCGGATGCGACAGCATCTGCAATTCCTTTCGTGGTTCCTTCTGTAATCCGGAGCTGGATCTTGGGAAATCGTCTCGCGAATTCCGGAAGAATCCGGCTGAGAATGGTTTCAGACCGGTAAGGAGTGGAGCCAATCAGCAGTTCGCCAGCCGCTCCCCCCTGAAGATCCTCAAGATACTGCTCGCGCTCGCGTCGGATTGCGTCAATTCTCCTTTCTGTTTCCAGAAAGTACCGGCCTTCCGGCGTTAGCACCCAGGGTGACTGCGATCGGTCGAATATCGTAATGCGGTGTTCCTCTTCAAGGCGTTTTACGAATTGGGAAAGCGAAGGCTGAGCAATGAAATACTGGCGGGAGGCCTCCGCAATGGATCCAGTTTTAAGAATCGCCTCTAAATGATGAAGAATTCGGCTTCGCATGAAGAGAACTCCTGAAAGGAATGAATTAGGAAGTGTCCTAATTATTCCTCATATAAAAAGTATTAGCCAAAAGAATTAGCTATCCCTAGCATTTCTCAAATAAAACAGTCGGGAAGAACCGCAGTGTCCCGTAGAGGAAGAGAAAATGCTGGATTTGCTGATCAAGGGCGGTCGTGTTGCTGATTGGAAGAACCATACCGATCGCATCCTGAACCTGGGGGTTCAGGATGGAAGGATTGCGTATTTGGGGACTGACGTTCCGGCAGCCGCTCGGATTATTGAGGCATCAGGGCTGATTGTCATTCCGGGTGTTATCGACAGTCATATGCACGCGAGTTCCTGGCTCGGGGGAAGTTCAGCATTTCGCATGATGGCTAAGGCCGGTGTCACGACCGCGATGGAAATGGCGGGGCCCCTTGAAACGGTCTTTGAAGGCATGAAGCGGGAAGGGGCGGGGCTCACGATCGCGGTGCTGCAGCAGCTGAAGCCGGGGCTCAATATTTCAGGAACAGATCCCTCGGATGACGAGCTGAAACGGGCGATCCAGGAGTCTCTGGAATCCGGTGCTTATGGGGTGAAACTTCTTGGCGGGCACTATCCCATGACCCCGGACGCGATGAAGCGCCTGATCCGGATCTGCTGCGACTCGTATACCTTCCTCGCTATCCACGCGGGTTCAACCGAGCATGGTTCCAATCTTGAAGGGGTCCGGGAAGTTATTGCGGCAGCAGAAGGCCGCCCGTTTCATCTTGCCCATATCAACGCATACTGCCGCGGCAATGTCGAGCCGCTTGAGGACGAAATCCGGGAAACCGCAGACCTTCTCAGCCGTCACCCTGAGATTGAGACCGAGTCCTACCTCTCTCCTATCAACGGCTGCAGTGCCAAATGCCGGGATGATGTCCCTGAGAGCGGTGTTACGAGGTCATGTCTGAAAAGCCACGGGTATGACGTCAGCGCAGAAGGCATTCTGAAGGCCGTAGCAGACGGTTATGCCGCGGTCCACGAAGTGGTAGATGGATTTGTCACGCTGGCATCCCCTGAGAAGGGAATTGAGATCCTGAAAGCCCGCGGTATGGATGTGCCGGTGAGTTTCAAAGTAAACCCGGCTTTATCGCGTTTCTATTTCGCTACGCAGAAGAAGCAGGATGGAACCTTTCTCGTCAATTCCTTCTGTACCGACGGCGGCGGAATTCCCCGAAATGTCATCCTGAAAAACGGGCTTCTGCTTGTTGATTTCGGGGCTCTCACACTGCAGGAATTCGTTCTGAAGTCGAGTTACGAGACGGCCTGCCGCCTGGGGCTGACATCCAAAGGTCACTTTTCGGCCGGTGCTGATGCCGATATAACGATCGCGGATCCGGTATCAAGAGAAGCCGTGTCGACCTTTATTTCCGGACAGCCTGTGCTTGAGGAAGGAAAGGTCGTGGCGAGAGGCGGAACCATCGTGACGACACCTGACGGAGCGGATGCGGTACGGAGGTTTGGTCTCCCATCCAGGGTAGTGGATGTCAGAACGCTGCTTAAAACCCGCTGGAATCGCTGAAAAAAGAATCAACCGACGTAAGAGAGAAGTAAAGCTGCAGCCGATTCCGAATTTTCCGGGCTGCCAAAAATTAATACCAGGAGAACACATCATGATCTGGATTGGATTGGCGATTGTCATTCTGACCTTCTATCTGATTTACAAGAACTATGAGGCAAGACTGGTTCTGGCGCTGTCAGGCATTCTGATGGCCGGGATCGGCTGGCTCGCTGCGGGATCCAATGTCACGATCGGCACCGCTGTGGATGCCTTCGTGAAGCAGCTGGTGAATGGCGGGCTCGTGCCGACTATTGTGACCGTGATGGGGTTTGGCGCTGTGATGACTTACACGCACTGCTCTGATCATCTCGTTAATGCGCTCGTGAGACCTTTGACTCATGTGCCAGCGATTGTGATTCCAGGGGCTGCCATCATCACCTGGCTTCTGAATATCGTGCTTCCGTCAGCCGCAGGCGTTGCCGCTGCCGTTGGCGTGCTCCTGATTCCTTCTCTTATCGCTCTTCGCGTGAACCCGGTTATGGCCGCGGCCGCTGTGTTCCTCGGAACCTGGGGTTCCGCGATCAGCCCGGGACTGATGTTCAACCCTCAGGTAGCGGATATTGCGTTCAAGGCGGGTGAGATTTCGTCACCTGACGCGATGATCGTGATTTTCAGTGAAGCGCTCCCCGCAGCCTGCGGCGCGGTGGTTGCTGCGATCACGCTCGCGATTCTCAGTCACTTCATCAAGGAAGGAGTCGGAACCGCTGATTTCCGCCCGGAAGACGCCCAGGTGGATCTGAAGAATTTCCATATCAACCCGATCATGGCAGTCATTCCGATTGTCCCGCTTTTCCTTCTGGTGATTGCCTCGAAGGAAGTGGGCTGGCTCCCGACAAAAACTTTCTCGGTTCCGGTCTGCATGCTGATCGGCACGGCTCTTGGCCTGATTGTTGCCATTCTGCATAAACAGGATCCGGGAGAGGTCTCAAAGCAGTTCTGCAAGGGCGCGGGGGATGGATTCAATAATGTAGTGATACTGATTGCCGCGGCATCGCTTTTTGCCGCAGGTATGAAGTCAATTGGCCTTACCGGTTCTCTGATTGATGCCATGAAAGGGTCGCAGTCCGTCGCTATGGCGTCAGCTGTTCTTGGACCTTTCATCATGGCTATTGTCTGCGGATCAGGAAATGCGGCAGCTCTCGCTTTTAATGAAGCGATCACGCCTCATGCGGCTGATTTCGGTATGACCATTGTTCAGCTTGGCGCTGTTGCTCAGCTTTCGGCCGGTATCGGCCGCACGATTTCCCCGATTGCCGGGGGGTTGATTGTTCTTTGCGGCATCGCGCATGTGAATCCGATGGAAGTGGTGAAACGCACAGCGCTTCCCTGCGTCCTTGCCTTGATTGTAGTAACCGCCGGGATGTACTTCTTCTAAAAATCTGAAACCGGCACACAGAGTGAGCGGCCCCGGAATTAACTTTCCGGGACCGCTTTTTTTAGGAAGTCTTAAAACGGAGTCAATCCAGATATCATTACAAAGTGCTGATCCTTTCCTCAAAGGTGCTGAGAAGAATCGTTATTTCACGGGATAAACTTTACCCAGGATAGGGACGGGTAGAAGGATCTTCACTGCTTATCCGCTTAATTTGAATGGGAAAATGCTGATAATGGCTACGTGTCCAGTTTTTACTCTTATCCCTTTCCAAGAGGGTGGATTGGGAGGAATCCACACAAAGGAATCAGAGGCATAATCAGGATTATTCTGCGTCTGAGAAGAATGGTAGTTTGCTTTGTATAACTGATTTTGAAGCTGGAATGTAGCGTATCCGTGCTTATGCAAAAAATGTAATTTCTGTTGGACTTTGGCTCTATGTATTTATTTTTTAAAGAAATTTAATATATAGGGATAGGATATTGTTATGAGATGTTTGATACTGGGCGGCACTGGTTTTTTGGGAGTTAATCTAACCAATTTACTGATAAATTTGGGGAATGAGGTAACTGTTTTCAGTTCGGGCGCGAATAAAGATTTTCTTGACTATGGCTTAAAAGCCAAGTTTGTTTGCGGAGACTTTAAAGACAGAAATTTAATAGATACTCTGAGCAGGAATGGGTTTGATTATATATTTCATTTGATCAGTACAACCAAGCCTTCAAATTTAGACCCATACTCCGAATTCACTGATAATGTTTTGCCGACTATTAATCTTTTGGAATCGGTCAAAAAATCAAGTGAATTGAAAAAGATCATATTTATATCTTCAGGAGGAACGGTATATGGTATTCCGGAAAAACTTCCAATAACGGAAGAGCATGATTGCAATCCTATATCCTTGTATGGTATTCAGAAACTTACGATTGAGAATCTTTTTTTCTATTACCACCACCAATACGGTCTTAATTATCAGTCAATCCGGTTGTCAAACCCCTATGGACCAGGACAGCCGGCGTATTCCAATCAGGGTGTTATCGCTAATTTCCTTCGGAAAGCTATTCTTGATGAGCCTATAGAAATATGGGGGACGGGCAATGTTATACGGGACTTCATATATATTTCCGATGTATTGGAAGCTTGTAAGGCCTGTATGAATTATTCAGGAAACCAAACCGTATTTAATATAGGATCCAGTCAGGGAGCCTCACTTATTCAGATTATCGGATATATAGAAAATATCCTGAATAAAAAGGTGGAAATTGTATTTAAAGAGGGAAGAAAGCAGGATGTACCAGCAAATGTCCTGGACATCAGTCTTGCCCGGAGGGAGCTGAATTGGAGGCCTGAGATTGAGCTGCCGCAAGGCATAAGACTGATGTTTAGTTCCTGGTCTGCTTCAAAGCATAAATTTATGATTTAACACTTATCCGTAAAAAGCCCGGTGCAGGTTCTGATCAAGGCTGGACTGTCTTCGGGGCAAGGCAATCTATATAGGACAGTCTGTAAAAAAGTTCACTGAAATGTTTGGATAGGTAGATCTAATGTATTAAAAGAAGGTTTTGCGTGCCTTAAATGTAACAATTTATTTCTAAATATGGCACACATTCCAATCAAACACGCCCAATTTTATCATCCCGAATTTCAGATCAAAAAAACTGGTATACCTGATTTTCAACACCACGAATATAAGAATTTGAAGCTGAGACCTGAAATTCTTTTCCATCCAGAAATAGATATAAAAATATTTTAAATTTATCAATAATTTAAGTAGTTAAAAAAGATATCAGAATCATTGGGAATGTAAAAATATATCATAGGAATACAGCTTTTTATATAAGCTATATGCATCACGGTAAATGACGTAAATTCCCGCTATTCATTAAAGAAATATTTATAAATGTATAGCGATACAAATGCATGAAAGGCTTTCTTATTGAATTTGAGAATTTTATAATGACTAGTCAATTAGGATTACCACCGGAGAGCGCAAGTCAGGGGTGATCCGACTGACTTCAAACGAATTCAATAAGGAGGACAAACCAATGTCCCAGATTTCTCGTCGTACATTAATCAAAGCTTCTGCAGCGACGGCAGCTGCCGCAGCGGTTGCCGCGCCCGGTGTTGCTTCTGCAGAAATGATGGAGAGCCCGAAGGAGCATCCCGGGTATCCTGCCGCAAAAGAGAGTGCGGCAATCTTTCCGGAGAATCCGCTCCCGGAATCAGATCTTTCTCTTACAGGTTCTTTTAATCTCGGAAAGTCCCAGCTGAATGAAGGTGAATCGATTACGGCTTTCCGCTGGGGTGTTGTCCGCCCGGTAGTGAAGGGCGGCCGTATTGTGGGCTGCAAGCCGTTTGAGCATGACTATCAGCCTTCGGTCAACCTTCAGGGGATTGCGGAAATGCCGTATTCCACGGCCCGTATCCGCTACCCGATGGTGCGTGAGTCTTACCTGAAGAATGGCCCGGCTTCCCGCGCGACGCGCGGCGACGAAAATGAAAAGTGGGTCCGGGTTTCCTGGGATAAGGCGCTGGAACTCGCAGCCAAAGCAATCCGCGATACCTATGACAACTATGGTCCGTCCGCGGTTTATGGTTCTTCATACGGCTGGATGTCAACCGGGAAGCTCAATGCCGCAATTACCTGCCAGCATCGTCTGCTCAATCTGATGGGAGGCTTTGTTGGCCGTCGGAACAGCTATTCGTCCGCCGCTGTTAACACGATCTTCCCCTATGTGGTCGGAACCGGTGATCCTCGGTCCACATCCTGGGATGTTGTGATCAAGCATTCAGAACGTGTCGTCTTCTGGGGCTGTGATCCTGTCGTGACGAATGATATTGACTGGTACACGACGCTCCACAACTACGCTGGTTATCTCCGCGCCCTGAAGAAGAAGGGGACGAAAACCATTTCCGTGAATCCGGTTGAGACGGATACGGCGGAGTATATGGGATCCGAATGGATTCATCCGAATCCTGGCACCGATCCTGCTGTGATGGCCGCCATGATTTATGAACTGGATGCCACGGGCAAGATCGACAAGGCTTTCCTCGACAAATACACCTATGGCTGGGCTGAACTCCGCCGTTACATTGTGGGTGAAGAGGATGGTGTCAAAAAGACACCTGAATGGGCCGAAAAGATTTCTGGCGTTCCTGCCTCAAAGATTCGTTCCTTCGCTCACGAAGTGCAGGAACATCGCACGATGTTCATGATCGGCTGGGGCATTCAGCGTATTGACTTTGGTGAACAGAGCCACTGGATGCTCGCGGCGCTCTGTTCGGTGCTTGGACAGATCGGTCTTCCGGGCGGAGGACTCGGCACCAACTATCACTATTCGTCCGGCGGTTCTCCGCTCAGCGAAGCGCCGTTCATGGCTCAGATTCCGAGCAGCGTAAAGCCGGTTCGTCCGGTGACGAAGCCCTGGAAGGGCAGCAAGGTACTTCCGGTTGCTGCCGTTTCAGACGCGCTCCTGCATCCGGGCAAGACAGTTGACTATGACGGGAAAAAGGTGACGTTCCCGGACTTTCATCTGGTGATGTGGGCAGGCGGCAATCCGTTTGCTCACCATCCGGATACGAATCAGCTGGCGAGAGCTTTTAAAAAGCCGGATACCGTTATCGTGACGGATATCGTCTGGACGGCTACAGCGCGGCACGCGGATATCGTGCTTCCCGCCTGCACGGCGTTTGAACACAACGACATCACGAATATCGGCACATATTCCAATGACGGTTTTATCGCTATGAAACAGGCGATTGAACCGCAGTGGGAGGCAAAACCGGATTACGACATTTTCTCCGCTCTTGCTGACAAGCTTGGCATCAAACAGGCCTATACGGAAGGACGCTCTCAGATGGACTGGATCCGCAAGTTCTATAACGACGCGCGGCAGATGGGAGCGACTCTGGGTCAGAAGATGCCGGACTTCGATACCTTCTGGAAGAAGGGATATCTTCTCTTCCCGGTGTCTGAAGAAAACCGGAATTATGTTTCCTTTGCGGACTTCCGTGCTGATCCGAAAGCGCACCCGCTCTCAACTGAATCCGGGAAGATTCAGCTCTTCTCCCCGAAGATTGCCGGCTATCACTATAACGACTGCCTGGGGCATCCGACCTATTTTCAGCCGACTGAAGGTGTCGCCGCAGCGACGAAGGAATTCCCGCTTGCCCTTATGGCCTGCAAGAGCCGTTATCGCATGCATAGTCAGCTTGACTGCACGGCCACCCGTCTCCGCGGAACGATTGAAGACCGGGAGCCTGTCTGGATCAATCCGAAGGACGCTAAGGCGCGCGGCATTCAGAACGGTGATATCTGTCTCGTGAAGAGCCGCCGCGGTCAGATTCTGGCCGGAGCTGTTCTTACGGATCGGATTATCCCGGGCGTTATCGTGGTGCATCACGGCGGCTGGTTCAATCCCCGTCAGACAGCTCATGGGGTTGTGGACGTCCGAGGCAATTCGAACACTCTGGTGCTCGATAAGCCGACCTCCAAGCTAGCCCGCGGCAATCTGGCGTCAACCGCCAATGTCGAAGTGTCTCTCTGGAAGGGTGCTGTTCCTGAGGTGACCGTATACGATCAGCCGCCCCGGACTATCGTGTAACAAAGCTTACCGCTGAAAGGCGAGTATCAGGTCAGACAGTCAACAGAAGCCCCGAAGATTTTCTCCGGGGCTTCTGAATGTTTACGGATTTTATTCTAAGCATATGAATATCTGATTATTTTTATAATATTTTCCCTCTATCAGGCATGTTTCGTCAGCAGTCAGATTCTTCGGAAAATATCATCCAATCCGCCTTTTGTAATTCTTATTATTACGTAGTCTTAAGCTGTAAAAAGCAGTATCATTACGATAAATTTTTTACCAGAAATAGCTGACCTCCTATAAGATCAGTCTCAGTCGGGCGATTCAGATTTGAGCGGGTCTCAGTTGTTCAGCAGACGCATCCTGCAGAGGATGGACCTGCAAGGACCAAAACCGCCGAAAGCGAAGGTGCCTTTCCCAGCCAAACAGACTAATTGGAATTCTGAATGCCTAAAATTTCGGTTCTGACCCCTCTTTACAATACGGAACCCGATCAGCTGAAAGAAATGATTGAGTCCGTTCTGGCTCAGTCATTCAGTGATTTTGAGTTTCTGCTCCTGAATGATTCTCCGGACAATACTGAGCTTGAAAGTCTCGTGAAGGGATTTTCAGACCCGCGGATCCGGTTCTTCAGCAATGAAGAAAATCTGGGGATTTCTGAGAGCCGGAATAAGCTTCTCGGGCTCGCTTCAGGCGACTATATCGCCATTCTGGATCATGACGATATCTGTTACCCGACCCGTCTGGAAAAAGAAGCAGCTTACCTTGATTCCCACCCCGATGTGGGAGTCTGCAGCAGCTGGGCAGAGGAGATTCCCAGTGGCCGAATGCTCAGAGTTCCTGAAAGTAACGAGGATATTAAGAGAGGGCTTCTCTCTGACTGTGCAGTGATTCATTCGGCGGCCATGATCCGGAAAGATGTACTGCTGAAAAACCACATTCGGTGGGAAGCGGTTTACTCACCAGCTGAAGATTACATGCTGTGGGTGAAACTGATGGAGGTAACGATGTTCTATAACCTCCAGGAACCGCTGCTTAAATACAGGAATACGCCTGACAATACGACCCATAAAAAATCTGATCTGATGGAAGACCGGGCTAACGTGGTCAGGAGTTACGCGATCAGAACGTATCCATACTTTTTGCTGCAGCATGACAGAAAAAGATGGGTCTACCTGTTCGGAAAAATTCCTTTTCTCAAAGTTAAAAATTATGGTTCCAAGTCCGAGTATCTGCTCTTTGGGATCCTCAAGATCTGGACCATTCTGTAGCAATTGTTAGTGGAGCAAGCATGAAGACACTGTTGGTAACCGGAGGAGCCGGTTTTATTGGTTCCTGTTTCGTTCTTCAGAGAATTGCCGCGGGCGATAAAGTTATCAATCTCGATAAGCTCACCTATTCCGGCAACCTGATGAATCTGAAGGATGTCGAAAGCAATCCGAACTACGTGTTTATCCACGGCGATATCGGAGACGAAAAGCTGCTGCGGAAGGTTCTTCCTGAATATCAGCCAGACGCGGTGGTGAACTTTGCCGCGGAGAGCCACGTTGACCGGTCCATTGTTGATCCGGACTCCTTTGTCCGCACTAATGTGATGGGCACCAGCATCCTGCTCCGCTGCGTGAAAGACTGGTGGAACACCCTCGAGGCGGAGAAGAAGAGTGCTTTCCGCTTCCATCACATTTCGACAGATGAAGTGTTTGGGACGCTTTCCATGACGGATCCGGCCTTTACGGAAGAAACCAAGTTCGCGCCCAACAGCCCGTACTCTGCTTCCAAGGCGTCGAGTGATCATTTTGTCCGTGCTTTTCATGAAACGTATGGTCTGCCGACTGTGATTACGAATTGTTCGAATAATTACGGTCCCCGCCAGTTTCCTGAAAAACTGATTCCGCTGATGACCCTGAACGCGATTCAGGGGAAGCCTCTTCCGATTTATGGATCGGGTGAAAACATCCGCGACTGGCTGCATGTGGAGGATCACTGCGAAGCGATTTATGACGTGCTGACCCGCGGCCGGGTGGGCGAAACCTATAACGTGGGCGGTCGCTCGGAGCGTAACAACATCACGATTGTCACGAAGATCTGTGAGATTCTGGATGAGCTTCGTCCGCGAAAAGACGGTAAGTCTTATAAGAAACAGATCACGCACGTTGCTGACCGTATGGGGCATGACCTTCGCTACGCAATCGACTGCTCGAAGATCGAGCGGGAACTTGGCTGGACGCCGAAGCATAAGTTTGAAGATGGGCTCCGCGAAACAATTGAGTGGTATCTCAATAACAGTGAATGGGTTGAGTCCATTCAGACCGGTGAATACAAGAACTGGCTTAAGACTAATTACGGCAGCAGAAACGAACTGTCCTGAAGGAGCTGATTGTGGAAAACAACAAGAATAAATGGCGCGGCATTGTGCTTGCCGGCGGATCCGGAACGCGTCTTTATCCGCTCACGCGCAGCGTCAGCAAGCAGTTGATGCCGGTTTACGATAAACCGATGATTTTTTACCCCATATCGGTTCTGATCAAGGCCGGTATCCGTGAGATTGCCATTATTACGGCCCCGGATCAGCAGCACCTTTTCAAGGAACTTCTGAAGGATGGTTCTCAGTGGGGGTGCTCCTTTACTTACGTTGTCCAGGAAAAGCCGGCGGGGCTCGCTCAGGCGTTTACGCTCTGCGAGGACTTCATCAAGGGCTACCACACGTGTCTGATTCTTGGTGACAACCTGTTCTTCGGGCACGGACTCGCTGAGATGCTGGAGCGCGCGATGAGCCGGGATCACGGAGCTACGGTGTTTGGTTATCACGTGACGGATCCGGAGCGCTATGGCGTTGTTGAGTTCGATGATCAGCATCGGGCAATCAGCATTGAAGAGAAACCGAAGCACCCGAAGTCGAATTTTGCGGTAACCGGGCTTTATTTCTATGATCCTGACGTGCTTGAAATCGCGAAACAGGTGAAGCCGTCCGCCCGAGGCGAGCTTGAAATTACGGATGTCAATAAAGCCTATCTTGAACGCAAGGATCTTTGCGTGGAACTGATGTCGAGGGGCATTGCCTGGCTTGATACCGGTACGCATGAATCCCTGCTTGAAGCGGCCATGTTTATTCACGCGGTTGAGTCCCGTGAAGGTCTCATGATTGCCTGCCCGGAAGAGATTGCCTGGAGGAAGGGCTACATTTCGAGTGAACAGGTTGCTGAACTGGCAAAACCGATCGCAAAGAATCACTACGGTCAGTATCTGCTGAACTTGATCGAAGGAGATAAATAATGGAAGTCGTAAAGACACCGATCGAAGGTGTGCTGCTCATCAAGCCTCAGGTTTTCGGCGATGAACGTGGGTATTTTGTCGAAACCTGGCAGAAGGAGCGTTACGAAGCCGCAGGCATCAATCTGCCTTTTGTTCAGGACAATCACTCCAAGTCCACGAAGGGGATTCTCCGCGGCCTCCATTTCCAGAAGCAGCACCCGCAGGGCAAGCTTGTTATGGTGTCTCTTGGAGAAGTGTTCGATGTGGCGGTGGATATCCGCAAGGGATCTCCCACCTTTGGCAAATGGTTTGGAGCCATTCTGAACCAGGAAAATCAGAATCAGCTTTGGATTCCGCCGGGAATGGCTCACGGGTTTGTCGTTCTGAGCGATGTCGCTCACTTCCACTATAAGTGCACGGACTTCTATCACCCGGGGGATGAAGGCTCAATCCGCTGGAATGACCCGACGATTGGGATTGACTGGCCCTATAAGGAAGAACCGGTTCTGTCCGCAAAAGATCAGATCGCTCCGTTCTTCAAGGACGCTCTGGAGTTCTGACCGATGAAAGTACTGATTACCGGCGCGGATGGCATGCTCGGCCGTACCCTGCAGCATGAGCTGCAGGGAGTCGAAGTGATTCCCACCAATCACAAAACAGCGGATATCACCGATGCCGCCGCCTTTGATCGGTGCCTTGCTCTCCATAAACCTGACGTGGTGATTCACTGCGCAGCCATGACAGCCGTCGATAAGTGCGAAACTGAAATTGATCAGGCTTACCGGATCAATGCGGTCGGCACTGAAAATGTGGCATCTGCCTGCTACCGCCACGGCGCGAAGCTGATTGCCATTTCAACAGATTATGTGTTTGAGGGCGATTCTCCCGTTCCCTATACGGAATTCGATGCTCCAACAGGGGGGCACTGTGTATACGGTCAGAGCAAATGGGCGGCCGAGCAGGCCGTGAGAACACACTGCCCGAACCACATTATTGCCCGCGTCTCCTGGCTTTACGGTCCCGGCGGCCCGAGCTTCCTCGATAAGATGCTTTCTCTTGCGGATGGCACCCGCGAGGTTCTGAAGGTCGTGAATGATCAGAGGGGTAATCCGACGAGCACAATCGCCGTCGCTCAGGCCCTGAATGAGCTTCTCCGTCATCCGGAGCTGGTGGGAACCTATCACCTCACTTGCGAAGGAGAGGCGACCTGGTACGATTTCGCGTGCCGGATTTTTGAGCTCGCGCACGTGAATCAGAAGGTGATTCCCTGCACATCTGAAGAGTTCAGGTCTCCAGCGAAGCGTCCGGCAAATTCCCGCCTGGCGAAGAAGAAGCTTGAATACACGCTGAACTACAAGATGCCGAGCTGGGACACAGCACTTGCGGATTATCTGACGCGGTTTTATACGAAGTAACTGAGGTCAGGAGCGGAAGTGCTGTGAAAGGCTGATTCACCACTCATTGTGGATCAGCCTTATATTTTTTCTGGGTTCAGCAAAGGCGGAAAGTTAGTTTGAAAGAAGAAATGCTTCGGGCATGAAAAAAATCCCAGACAGCGGAACTATCTGGGATTTCTTGAATTCGTTTGGTGCGCCCGGTAGGATTCGAACCCGCGACCCCCTGGTTCGTAGCCAGGTGCTCTATCCAACTGAGCTACGGGCGCAACTCAGAACTGAAATATTACACATGAAAATTAAAAAAGGCAAATTTTTTTGATGCCGTTTTTTGATTTAACGTCTTCATTATTGATTTAATTAGAAAGTGCGCTTCAGAAGGATGCCTCTGTTCCGCCAGAGTAATGAATGGGGTCAAGGTGGGATAACCCATTCATGCGTCACGCCTTATAAGAGCGGCAGGGGGCGTGAGGATCGCAGGTATCCATCAGTTTTCTGAAACAATTCAGAGCTCACGCCGACTTCAATACGGGGCTATCCTTCATGACACAAGCCGGGCGGTGTTGTACTATTCTTCAATTACACACTGCAAACAGGGGACGCGTCCGACTGTCCCCAGTCCCCATCTTTTTTCGAGGTTAGTTAGTCATGACCGCTTTGGTTCTAGGCCACAAGAATCCGGATACCGATTCCATCGTTTCTGCACTGTCCGCCACGTATCTCTACCGCGCCCGCGGCATTGATGCTGTTTCCGGCGCTCAGGGTGATCCTTCTCCTGAAACCGCTTTCGTGTTGAAGCGCTTCGGTCTCAAGGCTCCGGAAGTGGTGCATTCGGTCGAAGGCCGCGAGGTTTATCTCGTCGACTACTCCGATCTTGCTCAGGCTCCGGACGACTTCCCGAAGTGCCGTCTCCTCGGCATCATCGATCACCATAAACTTGGCGACGTGACGAGCGACTACCCGCTCGAATGCTGGATTCAGCCGGTCGGCTGCAGCAACACGATCGTGAAGCTGATGTACGACTACTACAAGGTTGAAGTGCCGAAGGATATCGCCGGTGCCATGCTCTGCGCGATTCTTTCTGACACGGTGCTGTTCCGCAGCCCGACCTGCACGCCGACGGATATCCGCGCCGCGAAGGAACTCGCCGCTATCGCTGGTGTTGACGACATCGAGGCGCTCGGTATTGAGATGTTCAAGGCCGGCAGCAACCTCGACGCCTCCCCGCGCGACCTCGTGTTCCGCGACTATAAGGACTTCGATATGAACGGCAAGAAGGTCGGTATCGGCCAGCTTTCCCTCATTTCGCTTGATCTCATCACGCCGGAACTGAAGGCCCAGCTCGCAGCCGAACTGAAGGAAGTGAAGGCTGAAGGCCGCGACACCGTTCTCCTCGTTTTGACGGACATCATGAAGGAAGGTTCCGAGCTTCTGATGGAGTCTGACGACGCCGATATTGTCCGCGGCGCTCTGAAGCCTGACGCGAACGGCTGGATGGCTGGTGTCATGAGCCGCAAGAAGCAGGTTGTTCCGCCGCTTCAGCTCGCCTTCAAGGCTTAATCAGCGATCCTTATACAGGTAGTCTGATTCCATCCCGCAGGGTTTAGGCTCTGCGGGATTTTTTTGGCGCTTGGTTCTCAGAGAAGAGAACTGAATCCGGAATCTATCCTCACTGTGACGGGTTTTCCGTCAGATACCCGAGGGAAGGTCAGTTCCTCGAGGTGCAGATAAAGCCTTTGTTCTCTGAGCTCGAAGAGCCCCCGTTTCCCATAGAGTGCGTCCCCGAGGATCGGGCACCCGAACCCCAGTGCCATATGGATCCGGAGCTGGTGCGTGCGCCCGGTCTCAGGATGCAGTCGGACGAGGGTACGGGTGAACCCAAGGTGTTCACTCACCGCGATGATCTCCGCTGCTGATTTCGCGCTTTTTCCCCGGTTGGATTCCGAGAGCACGATCTGGCGCGGAAGATCGAACGGATCTCCCCCGAGAGGAAGCCGGAGAGTCTCCACACTGCCTGCGATTCCTGCTTCGCCCTCGAGAATCGCGGTATAGGTTTTCCGGGTCAGCCGTGAAGCAAAAGCGTCAGAGAGGCTTGCTGCCGCCGCGGCGTTTTTGGCGAAGAGCAATACACCTGATGTTCCCTGATCAAGTCGGTGAACGGTGTAAAGCGGACCGGTTTTTTCTTCAAGAACCGACTTCATGCTGATCGGCTCAAGGATCCCCGGGACCGACGGAATACCAGAGGGCTTCAGGATCGCAATCGAATCCTGATCCTCGTACAGCACCTCGAAGTCTGGATTTTTCCCGAGACTGAATGGGATTCTCGGAGCCTGCTCGACCTCCGGCATCAGAGAGGCTATGAGTGGGCGCGTAAATGTCCGGACCGGATAGGGCGCGCCAACCGTTCGGGCTTCAAATGAGAACGGCGTTCCTGCCCGTGTTTCAAGGAGCTCAACCGGACGCCAATCGCGGAAGTGTTCTCTCCAGGTATTGATGACGGACACAGGAGCGCTCTGGAGCTCCCGCAGGATAGCGCCGCGCCAGAGATTCCGATTCCTTCCCGGCTTAGAAGCCCAGGCGGGAGCGGAGTGCTCGAAAAAGCGGGATAAATCAACTCTGCGTCCACCCGCGGTCTCCACCGGAGTCTCTGGGTTCAGGCGTTCCCCGGATTCCTCAAGATTCCGATAAAAGGAGCTCCATGAGATTTCAGCAGGCGGCATTCCGGCACTCCCCGGGAACCTCTCGTCTGAAAGCGCCGTGAGAATACGGGTGCTCCCATCCTTTTCAAGCAGAAGCCCGGCCCCCCGCATTGGATGGCTGACCGTGTGGGCAAGTTTCTGAAGCTGCGCCGCGAGTTCAGGAGTCGGGGGAACCGATTCCGGCATTCGGAAAGGCTTCGAGAAGTTATCCGTCATGAGGCGATTCCTCTCTGCTTAAGCCAGGGAACCAGAAAGCGAAGAAAAGACCGGGCCGGGGAGGCGAGGCGGTTTCCGGCGTAATACGCGTAACCAGAACTCGGCATTGTGAGATCCGGCAGGATCTGCGTCAGTTTCCCGGACTGAAGGGCGTCAGACACCGCCCAGCGGCTTCTCAGAATAACGCCGAGACCAGCCTCAGCCCATCGGGTTGCGGTTTCACTTGAATTTGTGCGGAGTGATGAATGAAAGCGGATTCGGACAGCGCCGTTTTTTCCTTTCAGCTCCCAGATGTTTCCGGGTAGGCGGTCCTCATCGATTGAAATGGCAGGGAGCTTCGCGAGATCCGCAGGTGATGTGACGGAGCTTCCGGTTTTCTGAAGCAGGGAGGGAGACGCGCAAAGGATACGGTCATTCCGGAAGAGGCGCTTGGCGTGAAAACGGCTCTCGGGGAGCTCTCCGATATGAATGACCAGATCGAGCCCGGACTGTACCGGATCGAGAGGAGGATCGGAGAGGAGGAGGGTGAGTTCGATTTCAGGATTCGCGGCGGCAAATTCCGCTGCCGCGAGGCTGAGAACCCGTTCCCCGAACCCCCAGCTGCAGTTGATGTGAAGCTTTCCTTTCAGAGTGCCTCGCGCTGACGTCACAGCGTCTTCAAGAGCGGCAATCCGTTCTAGAATGTCGTCCGCGCCCGCGAGAAACCGCTTTCCTTCCCCGGTAAGCGCCATCCCGCGAGTATTGCGGAGCACCAGGGGGCAGCCTAACCGGGTTTCCATCGCGGCGAGCCGGCGTGACACAGCGCCGGCGGTCAGTCCGAGACGGCGCGCTGCCTCAGAAAGACTTCCGCTTTTCGCGATTGCGGAGAAGAGTTCAAGATCAGTTGCCCGGCTCAAACCGAAACCCTCCTGGAAGAGACCTTCCGGAGGTGTGGCACTCCGGAAAGCCGTGACAAGTAATGTTTATTTTGCGGGCTTTCTGCACGCTGCCTGCGTGAAGGGATTCACATTCCCCTGAATCGCCGCGATGCGGCTCGCCCTCTCACACTCCCAGGCCGTTGCCGGGAACGTCTTATCCCAGGCGTTCATCAGCTGACGGGTCTGGTTACTCATCCGGTACTTCGAGTAGGCCCACTCCATGTACTTATACGTGCGGGCGACGAGCCCCTTCACGGCGTCCGGCGGTTCCGCCTTCCGGTCCTCAATCTTCATAGGGCACGTACCGAAGGTGTTCGGGGTCCCTTTCGCGAACTGCGTGTAGTCGTAGTTCTGCCGCGCGGCATTGACGGAGCCGATTGCGGGGTAGAGGTTATACATATCCGCCTGCATCAGGCGGTACTCCGCGCTCGCGCGGTTTGCGCAGGCACGGCCCTTATAAGGCTTACCGTTTCCTTTTACGCATTCCGGCGCGCCTTCCCGCCATTCCGTGAAGGCCCTTCCGAAGTTTTCCGCCGGCAGAATATGTTCCCATTCAATTCGGTTTGCGCGTTTCGGGGATTTGGCCGCGATGAATCCCTTCGGCAGAATGACCTGCTTATCCGGCGTGAAAGACGCGCCGCAGTAAATCGTCGTACGGTGATCGTTGAAGACCTGATTGAGCAGAATCTTCTTCACCTGGGAAAAGCTTTCAAACTGGGTGTTCCCGCGGGGAGCGTCAGCAGCAGACGCGGCCGAAGCGGCAAAAATCAGAGCGGGAAGGAGCAGCAACACGCGTTTCATGAATTTTCAGTCCTAAAAAATCTGAAAAAACCGAAAAGAGAAGGCAGGAATAGGGTTGGAAAATCGGTCTTCCTGTTTCTTATCTTTGATTTTTTCTCAAAACTCTTTTGATTTTATGCGTGATTCAGACTATCGGGGGTGGGGGAGAATAAAAAATAAATTTTCTTTTTCTTCCTCGAGGCCACGCCTATGAAGCTCACCGAGCTCGATACACCGTCGCTTTTGATTGATCGCGACAAACTTATCCGGAATATTGCCCGAGCCAAAGCATCCTGCGCGAAGCTCGGTGTGCATTGGCGTCCGCATCTGAAAACGCATAAGTGTCTGGAAATTGCCCGTCTCCAGATTGAGGACCCGACTGGTCCCGCCACAGTTTCCACCCTGAAAGAGGCGGAATTTTTTGCCTCCAACGGAATCACAGATCTGATTTACGCGGTCGGAATCGCCCCGCATAAACTGCCCCGCGTTGATCGGATTAATAAGTCTGGGGCTGACTGCAAGATCATTCTCGACAGCGTTGAGGCGGCCGATGCCGTGAGCCGCTATGCGCGGACAGCTGGCACCAGTTTTCGGGTACTGATTGAAATTGACTGCGATGGACATCGTTCCGGCCTGAAACCGGGAAGCCCTGAAATTCTTGAGGTAGCCCGACATCTGAAAGATGGCGTGGCGCTTGTCGGCGTCCTGACACACGCGGGCGGCAGCTATTCGGCGCACGGGGACGCCGAGCTGAAGGCCGCGGCCGAGAATGAAGTGACTGCAATTACCCGAGTCGCGGATGACCTTCGCGCTGCCGGTTTCCCGATTGAAATCGTGAGTGTCGGTTCCACCCCGACACTCTGCGCCGCGGAAAAGGCTCCTGGTGTCACGGAATATCGAAGCGGCGTCGGGACCATCTTTGATCTCTTTATGCATGGTGTGGGAGTTTGCGAGATCGGGGACATCGCTGAGTCCGTGCTGGTCTCTGTCATTGGCCGGCAGCAGGAGAAGGGCTGGCTGATTACGGATGGCGGGTGGCTCGCGATGAGCCGGGACCGCGGCACGGCTTCTCAGGCGGTTGACTGGGGTTACGGAGCGGTCTGCGATATCAATGGGAACCTGATCCCTGAGCTTTGGGTGGCGTCCGCGAACCAGGAGCACGGGATCATTGCCCGGCGTGACGGGAAACCGATTTCAGAATCGGATTTCCCTTTGGATACGCGTCTTCGCATTCTCCCAAATCACGCTTGCCCGACGGCGGCGGCTTTCGACCGCTATCACATCGTCGATCACGGAGAGGCTACGGAAGTCTGGCACCGAATCAATAATTGGGAGTAGTCTTTAAGCGGTATTACGCTGAGGCGTGCATATAACGTCATCTCTAAAAAATGCTGAAGAATTCAATTCAGCTCACGCCTCCGCGAGGTTGTCCGTCAGGATAAACCTAATCTTCTGTTCCCTAACCACCAGGATGGCAGAAGAAAACGGGCATCAGGGTCTGTGCCTCAAGAGTTATGCATCAACCACAAAGGAGATGAAGCATGCTAGGTGTCGTCATAACGCTCGCAGTGATTGCGGCGGTCGCGTGGTGTATTTTCAAAAACTATTACCCTCCAACCGTTCTTTTGATTGCAGGTCTTTTATTCCTTGCAGTTGCTGCGTGTTTTGGAGTTGATCCGGTGCCGGCAAAGGCATCCACTCATTTCCTTGGATTTGATTTTGCGCAGGCCTTCACTGATCGTATGAAGACACGCCTCCCCGGTCTGGGTCTCAACATCATGTGGATTGCAGGTTTCTCGTATTACATGGATAAGATCGGGGCATCCAAGGCTCTCGTGAAGCTTTGTGTGAAGCCGCTATCAGCGATCCGCTCGCCTTATCTGCTTCTTGCCGTGACCTATATCGTTGGTCAGTTTATGGCACTCTTCATTAACAGCGCAGTCGGTCTTGGATTGCTGCTGATGGCTTCGATTTTCCCGCTGCTTGTCGCGCTGGGGGTTTCTAAGACTTCCGCGGCTGCGGTGATTGGTTCGACCTGCTGTCTTGACCTTGGACCGTCATCCTCAAATGCGATGCGGGCGGCAGATCTCCTTAACACAGACGTCGTTACCTATTTTGTCCAGAATCAGATTCCGGTTGCACTCTGCGTGATCGCTGTAGTAGCAATCGGACATTTCTTTATTCAGCGTTGGTTTGATAAGAAGGATGGTATTGAAACAAGCGGAGCCGGGACTCAGGAAGATGTAGCAAAGGCATTTGAAGGAGCAGGTCCTGTCTGGTATTCAATCCTTCCGATGCTGCCCCTTGTTCTTCTGATTATTTTCAGCCCGATGGTCTATCAGCCTGTGAAACTCTCGCTTCAGACCGCCATCATTATTTCCATTCTTGTGTCTTTCGTAGTTGACCTCATCACAACCCGGGGTGTGAAGGATTCGATTGGAAGGACAAAGGCTGTATATGAAGGGATGGGCAAAGTATTTACATCAACTGTGGCCCTTATTTGCTGCGCTGAACTCTTCGCTTTTGGTATGACAAAGGTCGGCGGTATCACGACGATGATCAACGCCGCCGCATCAATGGAATCGGCAGGTGTCTGGGTGATGCTCTTCATCATGATTGCCATTATGGTCCTTGCGACTCTGGTCACAGGCTCAGGAAATGCAGCGTTCTTTGCATTTTCGCCGCTTCTTCCTCAGGCAGCGTCTTCTGTCGGCATGAGCGCGGCTGTGCTTGCCGTTCCTGTACAGCTGTCGGCGGGTATTGCCCGTACGATGTGCCCGATTGCGGGTGTCACCATTGCCGTGTCATCGATCGCTGGCATTACACCGTTCCAGCTCGTGCGCCGCACGATTCCGGTGATGGTGCTTGCCCTGATTACAAACATTGCGGCTTCAGCCGCCTTCCTTTGAACGGAACCCGGGCTGCCGTAAAAAAATTCCGGCAGCCTGATCCCATTCTCTTTCTGACAGGAGTCAAATGATGAATGCAGTTCTGATTAGAAACGCCGAGGTATATGCGCCGGAACGTCTGGGGGTTCAGGACGTTCTGATGGTGAATGGCCGTTTTGCTGCGGTTGGGAAAGATCTCAACGTAGTAATGCCTGGACTGGAAACAATTGATGCAGCAGGGAAACTGCTGACGCCTGGATTCTTTGATCAGCATATTCACGTCACGGGAGGCGGCGGAGAAGGCGGTCCCGTGTCCAGAACACCGGAACTGGTGCTTTCGGAATTGGTTGCCTGTGGAACCACTTCTCTTGTTGGGGTATCAGGGACAGACTTTATTACCCGCTCAATTGAAAATCTGCTTGCCAAAATTCGTGCGCTGGCCGCAGAAGGGGTGTCCACATGGATGTATACGAGCAATTACCGCTTTCCTCCGACCACGATGAGCGGTGAGGCCGCAAAAGATATCTTTATGGTTCCGGAGTGTCTGGGAGTCAAGATTGCGCTTGGCGATCACCGCTCATCCTTCCCGACAGTTGATCAGGTTATTCAGCTACTGGCTGACATTCGTCTTGCCGGCATGATTTCCGGAAAAATCGGTGTATTGCATGTTCATTCCGGAAATCTTCATGGCGAATTTGAAATGTTTAAGGAAATAGTGGACCGCGGTTTCCCGATTCGCCATATTCGCCCGACTCATTGCGCAAGGGCAAAGTATGTGTTTGATTCCGCTGTGCAGTTTGCCAAAGCAGGCGGCTATATCGATATCACAACAGGCGGATCCTGCTGCTTCGACTCCCCGGCTGATGCCTTTATTGAAGCGGTTGGCGAAGGGGTTGACCCTGCCCGCATTACGATGAGCTCAGACGGTCATGGCTCCAAACCTCGTTTCAATGACAAGGGGGAAATGGTAGGGCTGGCTGTCTGCGGGATTGAATGTAATCTTGAAACTATTCAGAAGCTTGTCAGGGAAAAGGGGCAGAAGCTCGAGGATGTTCTTCCCTTTATCACCAAAAATGTTGCGGATTCGCATGGGCTATCTACGCAAGGTCGGGTGGCCGATGGAGCAACGGCAGATGCATTGCTTTTTGATGACAATCTTGAACTTACGGATGTTTTTGCCAAGGGGCGTCAGATGATGCGGAATCGCGAAATTATTGTTCGCGGTACTTTTGAAGAATAATTGGTTATCCCGAGCTTCCGATAAAAACAGCGTCCCGTTAGTGATTTTTCGGGGCGCTGTTTTATTCAGGCTTGTGTCAGTGCTTCCTCTCTGTTCGATCGGTTCCAGAGCCGCTTGAATGCGGGGATCAGGAGAAGGAGATGCCAGGTGCCATATCCAATCACGAGTCCCACGGCAACACCCCCCAGAACGTCTGTCGGGAAATGGGCAAAAAGCCAGAGCCGCGAAAAGGCGATCAGAAGCGCGACGGGAAGCGCCGCGAGAGCAATTTTGAATTCCCTGCTTGCGAGCAGAACGCCGAGCACCGTGAATGACACCGCCGTGTGACCGGAAGGAAATGAGAAAGAAGGCGGGCACGCCTGCAGCATAGAGACCCCTGTCTCAATGGCGCAGGGTCTCGGACGGGCAAAAAGAAACTTCAGAAGGCCGTTTGAAATAAAAAGATCCGCGAACAGACTGACGATGATCGCGATGCTTACCGGGCGGGTCTTTTTTGAGCATAAAAGCACCGCGGCGAGCGCGATCCAGATTTCTCCCGCGTTCCCGACCCGGGTCGCCGCCATCATGATGGAATCAAAAAATGTTCCATGAAGCGCCTGGAGTGAGAGGAGAAAAGACATTTCCGACATTTTGAAGCAAACCTCTTCCGGGGGCGGTTTCTGGGAAACCGTCCCTCTTATTAATTTTCGAACCGGATCAGCGTTCAGGCTTTCTGAGGAATCCGAATGAAGCGAGCCGCATGGCTGCGCTTTAACGAAGACGCGAGAAACGCGAGGTAGACCAGAGCGGAGAGACTCCAGTCAAGAAGGAACGTCGCCACATTGTGGCTCGGGAAGTGGTATCCCCGCATCATCTGAATGACACCGCAGACCGTTCCGAAGATGATAGCGAAAAAGAGACCGGCGCGGGCAAGGGTCGGACGGCGACGTCTGAAAGCAAACCAGAAGGGGATCAGGCTGAAACCGGTTCCGGCAAAGCCTCCGGGCCAGCAGTTGCCAGGGGCTGAAAGGCTGAATCCAAAGTGAGGGGCAAGAATCGGATGCGTACCGCCGAAGAACGTCGTGGAAACCGGGCAGTAGACCCCGGTCATATCTTTCAGCACTGAGACTGTCCCGACGCAGACGAGTATTGCGGTAATAAGATAGCCCGCTTCAGTGACAGAAATCCGGGGGGAGATCTTGGCACGGTCTTTTACCGCGATCGCGATAACTCCCAAAGCTACGAACACCGTGAGCAGTTTTGCCCATTTATGGAAGAAAAGCAGCGCTGCGCTGTTCTGAAGCGGAAACGTTCCATCCGGCGCAAAGAAACGCTCCACCGCGAGGTCAATGGAGACCGGGTGAAGGATGATGAGCGCCGCGAGCAGCAGAGCCGGAATAATCGCTTCGGCTGCAGCGGAAAGAAAACGTCTTTTCACGGGATTCAGAGTGCCGACGGACGGAAGTCCGGCAGCAGATAAAGGGAGACAGTTAAAGTGTGTTCCCTGCCGTGTGAAACCCCCGTTCAAAGCGCGTCAAAACAGTGTGAAGAATAAGAGAGGAGAGAGCCAGATTCAAAACCGGCCGAGGGTCTTTTTGAAGACCAAGCTTCTGAGGGGGAAATGTGAACGGGGAGACAAATGAGGGAAAAAGAAATATCCCTCCTTCCATGAGGAGAACTTGCAGGGAAGGAGGGAAAAAGACCTCATCTCCGAGGAGAGAGTCACGGGATGAGGCTGTACGCACTCATGCTTCTACAGATGCCGGAGCAGTGTCTCCGGATTCGCCGTGATGCTTCCGCTGCAAGGACTTCGGGAAAATAGCGGAACCGGCTTCCGGCTGCTCCTAAACCCGCTTCGCGGAGAAGAGAAGAAGGAAGAAATGCTCTCGGGGTTTCTTCTTTTTCTTTTCTCTGCAATTCATACATTACGCCTTTTTAAAAATATTTATGTATCACCAAATAGGGATTCCAGGAAGAAATGCCGTAATTTATTCATCATGATGGAGGCTTCTGTCTTGGATTTACGGGTTTCTGTAAAAGCTCTATTTATTTATAGGTATCAATATTGCGGCAGGCGGCACAGAGCGTTTCGTATGGCGGTCAGGAGGAACGGTTCACGGTTTTATTCAGAAAAAAACGTGAACGAAAAATAGCGTCGTTGAAATTTAAAAACGTTACTTGATGGTGATATCCGGAAAATGTCTGATGAAAACCCGAAAAGAGAGAAAGCGGGGGAAAGTCTCAGACGTTTTCCTTATCTCAGTCGACCGTGGTCAGAGAACGGCTTTGGAGCGCTCCTTCGAGTCACAGTGCCGCACTAACATGGAAGATGCCGGAGCCTCGGGGCTTCCTGCCTTCCGCGGATTCGGCAGTCCATCCAATTTCACTCAATATAAAAAATAAATCCTATGACAGAAACCAGAATTGAGGCGTCAAGCCCCCAGGCCGGGGGTCTGAAACGCACATTCGGCATGCGGGAGGCGGTGACGATCACGGCGGGCTCTGTGATCGGTGTCGGTCTCTTTACAACGGGTTCCAATGTTGTCGGCACGCTCGGGCCAGCGGTCATTCTTGCAACGCTCCTCGCGCTCGCGGTGAGTATTTATCCGGCGCTCCTATACGCGGAAATGGGAGCCGCGCTTCCTTACGCGGGCGGCACCTACCAGTTCGCATCTCTTGGTCTTGGACGTGCGGCCGGAATGCTCGCGGGCTGGAACTTCATCATTTCGCTTGTCGCAGTGACGGGGGGCGAAGCGCTCGCTTTCAGTTACTACTTCCGAACGCTTTTCCTCGCGTTTGGCTACGACCTGCCGATATCCGACGTGGTGCTCGCCTCCATTGTGACCGCGGGCTTCATTGTGGCCAATGTTTTCGGCGTGAAGCTCACCGGAAAACTGCAGAACGGCTTCATGTTCTTCTTCTGGGGCGTCGCCTTCATCTGGTTCCTTACGATGATTCCGAATGTCCACCTGCCGTCCTTTGTGCGGGCTCCGGAATTCCTTCACGCGACAACACCTCTCGGATTCTTCTCCGCGACCTGCATGATCTGGTGGTGCTTTGCTGGGTTTGAGGCCTGCGTGGCGATGGGGGAAGAAATCAAATACCCGCATATCAATGTGCCGCGCGCGATGTTCCTCGCCCCGTTTGTCGTCTTTGCGGTGAACGCGCTTTTCCAGTGGTACCTCGTCGGCATCACGCCTCCGGATCAGATCGCATCGCTCGCGGATGCGGAAGCGCCGTTTGCCCAGGCGATGAAGGCGGCCGGGATCCTCGGGTTCCCTCTCGCGCTCCTTGCTGCCGGTATCGCCTTTGGCGGCGACTTCTCCACGCTGAACGCCTCGATCTCGACGCCTCCCCGCTATCTCTTCACGATGGCGCGTGACGGCTCCATGCCGAAGGTCTTCGCGATCACGAGTAAGAAATATCAGACGCCGTATGTCGCGGTGATTGTGCTCGGTGTGCTGTCCGTAGCGCTGATTGCGACGAATTCGCTTGAATACATCGCGTCGCTCTCCCTTTTCGCCGACCTCTTCTACTACGTGCTTGGCATCATTGCCGCGCTTGCTCTTCGTAAGAAGCATCCGGAACTGAAGCGGAGCTACAAGGCTCCGTGGATCAAGGTCGGGGCTCCGGTGAGCGCGGTGATCTACGTGCTGATGATGACGCAGCTGGACGCGAACGCCTTCATCACTGGCGTGCTCTGGTGCGTGCTCGGTATCGCGATTTATCTTGTCTGCCGGTGGAAGTACGGCAAAGCCGGGGAATTCACGCTGGATCTCGCGGCGTCCGGTGCGGATGACGTACCGCCGCCTGAGGAAAAACGGGCGATGGATCGTGAGTACCTGATCTGGAAAGTGATTGTTTCAGCGTCCTGCGTGATCGCGGTTGTTCTCTATATCTTCCCGTTCTTCGTGAAGTAGCCGGGAAGAGAAGACTGTTATCCGCCAGGAAACAGCGCGCCCCTGTCTGAAAGCTTCAGGCAGGGGCGCTCTTCGTATCACGAGGATTACTTCAGTGTGTAGGATCTCGCCTTTGTGGAGCAGGGCGAACCTTCAGTCAGCCAGAGTGTCCGTTCGTCAAGATCGAGCACCATGGACCAGAGTGACGTATGGCGGTGGTATTCGGGCGGCGACATGTCGTCATGGCGGCAGACACCGTCCGGATTCCCGGCGTGATCCGAGAGGATCCGGAACAGTGTCTTTCTCTTCAGATGGCCTTCTTCCGCGCGGGTAAGGCGCCGGACGCGGTCGAGACGCGTAAAAGTCGATGTGAATGAATAGCGGGTCGCCTCTCCCTGCGAGAGCATATAGGGGGAGAGCCAGTGATTGGTGTGGCAGAGCGGATGGCCGTCTGAGAGAAGGATATCGAGATCGGAAGGTGCGTATTCAACCGCGACCACGAGACCGTCCGCGCTCGCGAGACCCACGCAGGCTGAACCCGCGCGCTTCGCCTTCGCGATCGTATCAATCGCCTTCGGGACTGTCGGCTGCTGCACAGCGTTCCTAAGAATCACATGAAGCGGTACGCCAATCTGACCTTTCTTCACGGACATGGCGTTCAGCGATACGCCGACCCCGGCCGCATTAAGCCCCTTACCTCCGACCAGACCCGCTTCTGTCACGATGAGGGCTTTCGGGTACGGCTGCTCGTCCACCTCAAGAATCACGGTGGTGCCGGCTCCGATCGACCACCAGTCCCAGTTCTGCGCGAGATAGGTTTTCCCATTGCCGGAGGCTTCCTGCGGCACACCGATCACGCTGCATTCGTCCGCCGGCGCTTCACTCTTCGCGAACATCACTTCCGAGCGGCAGTTCAGCGTCAGAATCACATCAAACGGCACACCTGCCCCTTCGGCGATGCCTTTCATTTCATCGATCAGGTCCGGCCGGTAAGCCCGGATTGCCGGTTCGTAGCGTTTTGCCATCCGGACCGCATCTTTCCATGGCAGATGCGCTTCTTTATCGAAGAGAACTTTGTATTCGTCAATAACCTTCAGGATCCGTTCCTTCGCGAAGGATCCATAAGCGACGCCCCGCTCATGGGCCTGTCCCGAAATGCGGATGTATTGGTGAACTGATGGTGCCATGCGCTGCTCTCCCTTGATTTTTTTGTAGAACAGAGTGCTTCGGAATTCACTTTAACACCGGCAGTTCAGGCTGTGTGCTGAATGACGATAATCAGTTGAAATGGATAACAAAAAAGCCTCTCAATATTAATACTGAGGAGAGGCTTCCCGTGGATTTGGATGTCTTACAGGGGCGGTCAGACGGGAGAGGTTCCGGAAGCGCCGTCCTCTTTCGCAATCGTCGCCACCGCCTTTTCATAAATATCCGCTACGGTGTGACGCTTCAGCTCAGCTTCAAAGGACGCCTGAATGGCATCCAGCGTCGCGTCCAGACTCCCGTGAATAGCGCGTCCGACCGGACACGCGGGGTTCGGGTGCTCATGAAAGTGAAAAAGCGGCGCGCTGCTCCCGGTTTCCACGGCCCGGTAGAGGTCGAGAAACGTGATGGCTTCAAGCGGCTTCAGAAGCGTGATGCCTCCGGGGCCCCGGCGGACCTCAATCAGACCGGCTTCCTTCAGCTGCGACATGATGTTCCGGATGATCACGGGGTTGCTGCCAACGGTTCCCGCGAGCATATCGCTCGTGATCTTCTCATCATCCCTGAAGTATTCAATCGCGATCAGCACGTGCACAGCAGTCGTGAATTTGGTGGAAATCTGCATAGAGTCCTGATTCTCCGGAAGTGTAGATGCATCAAAGCGTCAGGCATCTCACAGGACGCCTGACGCGGTAACCGTTCTTGGGGAAGGTGGGGATTTTAAGCCCAGCGGACCGAAATCCGCTCGCGGATGTGATTCCCGTGCTCAATCTCATCCACCATCGCGATCGCGTAGTCGGCGTAGGAGATTTCAGACTTCCCGTCCTTATTCACCGTGAAATCCTCGCCGGTCAGTTCATAGAATCCCGTGCGGGGGCCGTCCGCGAGGAAGACTGCGGCCGGGCTGATATAGGTCCAGCGGACATCGTTTCTCGTACGGAGGTAGCCAAGCGACTTCTTCATAGCCTGGGCGAGCGGGCGGATCGCCTCCGGGAAGTCTTTTCCGTCAGCAAGGGTTTCCGTGCGCTCCGGGTTCGTGTAGAGAGAACCGGCACCGCCGACAAAGAGCAGACGGGTGTCAGAACCGGCGAGGATATCCGCGAGGTGCTCAGTCGTGGTCTGGTAGAGCGGGAAAGTTTCAGGCGTGAAAGCCCCGAACCCGCTCACCACCGCGTCAAACCCGGCGAGGTCTTCGCGTGTGAGATCAAGGATGTCCTTACGGACGTAAGTCTTTGCTTCCGTATTGTTCTCTTCGTGACGCCCGAAAGCGGTCACGTCAAAACCGCGGGAAAGGGCTTCAGAGATGATTTTGCGGGAAGCTTTGCCGTTAGCGGCAACGACTGCGATTTTTGCCATTTTGCATTCTGCCTTATTGATGTAATAAGTGTTGTTTCATCTGTTAAGAAGAAATATAGCGAAGAAAATTTTAGATGTCAATACTTTTATTACATCAAAAGAAATTCTGAAGGGGAAAGGGAACGGCCGGTTTTCATCAAGCCCCTGAATACAGGCATTTCGCTTTAACATTGGGGGCATGACGGCCGGAAAGGTGCCGGAATCAGGGTGCTTCAGGCGCTTCCTGCCCGGCCGCAAGGACAAAGGAGATAGGAAATGACGCTCGGTGTTCCTTCAACCGGCGAGGCAGGCCGCCTCGCGGACGCATCTCCGTGGACGGGCGAGAGACCGCCGCGGGATGAGTTTTTCTGGCTTTCCCAGATCAACAAAGCGACGTTTGTTGTCAATACCCGAAGCGGGCTTCTCGACCCCAGGCGGGCACCGGGTTGGGCAAGAGCTCAGAGACGCGTGATCGAGAAAGGCAATACACCCGGAAATCCCCGTCCCAAGATGTATGTGCGTTACGAGCCGCTTCTAATTGCCGAGGCCGGAATCGATGTCACGCTGATCCACGCGGGGCGGTCCTCCCAGGATATGCACGCGGTGTATCAGCGAGCGATGCTCCGGGATCAGACGCTTGAAGTGATGACCGCGCTGAACTCGGTGCGTGAGACACTCTTTCGCCTCGCGAAGGAAAACCGGGACACGATCGCTCCCTGCTATACGAATGGGGTGGCGGCTCAGCCGAATTCGCTCGGGCACACCTGGCTCGGACACCTTGAAGGCTTCCGGCGTGACTTTGAGTCGCTGAAGGAATTCTGGGCCCGGCTGAATCTCAGTCCTATGGGGACCACCGTGCTGAATGGGACCCCATGGCCGCTTGACCGCGAGTCGATGGCCTCACTCCTCGGTTTTGAAGGACTTGTTGAAAACGCGTATGACGCGGCGCAGATTTCATCCACTGACACCGCGGTGGAGGCAAGTCTCAAACTCGTCGAACCGATGCTGCATATCACGCAGTTTATCGAGGACATCATGACGCAGTATGCGCAGCCGCGCCCCTGGATCCTCGTGTCCAGCACGTATGCCTCAACCGCCATGCCGCAGAAGCGGAACCCCGGGTCGCTGATCGATGTGCGGCGGGACGCGAATCAGGTGCTTGGGGAACTCACGGGAACGATCTTCCGGGCGCACGATCTGATGCCCGGAATGTATGACCCGAAGGATGAGGCCATTAATAGCACAGTGATGGCGGAGGGCGCGGCGGTGCTTCGGGCTTTCGCTCACGTCCTCACGCTTCTCAAAGTGAACCCCGAGCGGGCTCTTGAGGAACTGAATCTTGACTGGACGGCGAGCCAGAATATCGCGGACGTCCTGATGAAGGACTACGGGGTGCCGTTCCGCGAGGGGCATCACTTTGCGAGTGACCTCGTGACGTTTGCCAGAAGCCGGGACTACACGCCGCTCACGCTGCCCTACGAAGACGCAAAGGCTCTCTATGAGAAACTCGCCTCCGGGGCGGAAGAGGGGATTCCAAAGACCTTCCCGCTCACGGAATACGATTTCCGTTCGGCGTTGGATCCCCGCTCGATCGTGAACAGCCGCGCGACCCGCGGCGGTCCGCAGCCGACTGAGCTTACACGGCTCTTCCGCGAGGCCGAGGACGGGATCCGGTCGGATTCTGACTGGGTAAGCGGAAAGAAGACCGCGCTTGCCGCGGCCGAGAAAACGCTTGACGAGGATTTCGAAGCGCTCTGCGCGTTGCCCGGATAACAGATTTTTTTCTTTCTGTCCGGTATCCTTACCGGTCGGTCTGGCTGCCCGCCTCCCGGAAACCCGAGGCGGGCATTTTTTTCTTTTTCAACAGGTTTTAAGAAGGAGGGCTGCGCGTGAAGCAGTTTGTGAGCCGCTGGGGATGTCTTTTTATCGGTATGAGTTCGGTGGCGTTCGGGATCGCGATGACAACCCGGGCGGGGCTCGGCACAACACCGCTCTCATCCTCGCCCTATACGGTCACGTTTTTCACGCCGCTCACGCTCGGTGCCGCGTCGATCGGTCTCAATGTGTTTTTCTTCGCGCTCCTCTGGGCCGTGATGGGAAAGCGCTTTCAGTTCACCCGGAATCTTCTCCAAGTGCCGATTGTTCTCCTTTTCGGCTTTCTCATTGATTTCTTCATGTGGGCCCTCGCCGCGGTTCCGCCGGGACCTTATGCCGCGAAGATCGCCCAGAACCTCCTCGGGAACGCCTTTCTCGCGCTTGGTGTTGTCTTTCAGGGGGCGAGCTGCGCGGTGACGCTCCCGGGCGACGGCTTCGTGATTGAGGCGTCGAAACGCTTCGGAATATCTCTTGGGCGCATGAAAGCGATCTTTGACTGGTCGCTTGTCGCGATCGCCTGCGTGCTCGGTCTCATCTTCCTTGGCCGCATCGAAGGGGTGCGTGAAGGCACCGTGATTTCCGCTCTCACGACCGGAATCTTTGTGCGGCTCTGGGCCAAATGCCCCGTGTTCTCGAAACTCGTTAAATTCAACCGTTTGAAGTAACAAAAAAAGATGAGAACGATTATATTTAAGTATCACGGAAAATAAATTTTCCGTATCTCTTTTATGCTATTAGCTATGCTCGATCTTATTGAGAATAAATGATTTTTTATTGATCGAGTTATTTTTTTTACTGGACTTTTTTCTTTCTGAACCATTAAAATTGAAGAAAAACCATGAACCGGCAGTCAATGGCTGACCGGTCCCCCCGGAAAGCTGATAAGAGGTCTGAAATGCAGCAGGAAGAAGAAAAAGAAAAAAAATGCGGAAGAGGCGGCTGAAGCCGCCCCTCGGTCCCGAAGACGGGGCCGGCCCGCATCTCTCCACACGAAGGAAATGGTGCTTCACATCCGCTGTACCACCGAGCAGCGGGATACGTTTGCGAGGATGGGCGGGTCTGTCTGGTTCCGGTCTTTCCTTGATACGCTCCAGGCCGGTTTCGACCGGGATGTGAATTCATCGTCAGGCGAAGAGGATTAGGCAGAAACCGGACGGGGCAGAAATGCATCGCCGGATACAGAAACGGGAGGGTTGCCCCTCCCGTTTTTTATGGCCTGAAATCAGGAACTCTGATCACGGAATAAAGATTTTCGGATCTACGGTAATTTAAGTGTCAGTGATACTAATTACAGGGTCTTCAGTGTCTTTTCGTATTTTTCCAAATGGTAATTTCAGTGTTTTAAAGTGAGAATCTCACTCACCGGCACGCGGCCCGTCCGGAGACGGTTAAGCGGGGAGTCCGCCGGGTAACCCAGTCCTATCCCAATCGCCAGAATCAGGTTATCGGGGATGCCGAGAACGCGCTTCACGATATCGGGGTAACGCACCAGATTAAAGGCCGGAATGCTGCCGACTCCGCGTGATGCCGCGGCAAGAAGCAGAAACGCTTCAAGCGCCCCGGCGTCAAGCACCATCCATTCCGAATGCACTTTCGGGATCGTGATAAAAGCGACTGCGGGCGCGTGGAAGAGCACGGCCTGGCTCGCCCGTTTGTCGGCCTCAAGCCCCAGCGCCTCGCGTTCCGCCGCGACCGCTTCCATCCGGGCCCGGACTTCGGGCGAGCGCTCCGAGAGCGGGAGGTTCGCGAAGTCGGTCGAAGGCGGGATACCCGCCCGGTTCCGTTCGTCGAACTCCGAACGGATCGCGTCGAGACTCTTCCCCGTCGAAATCCAGATCTTCCAGTCCTGGCCGTTCAGCTGGGAGGGAGCCCTTGTCGCGTCTTCCGCGATAGCCTGAAGAACCGGATCCGGAACAGGGCGGGCTGAGAAATACCGGATCGAATGACGGAAAGCAATGGCGCTTGAGAATTCCATGACGGAAAGGTCCCGATAAAAAGATGCATCGCGGAGGAAAAGCTCCGAGGGAGGCTTTCAAAGGGCGGAAAAAAACCGGGGCGGCAGAAGCCGCGCCGGTTTCACCGGATTGATAAAATTTTAGTCCCGCGCTCCTTTGGATTCAGGATATTTCATTCGTCACAAGGTAACCCGCGCGGCTGAGCGCCTGAACCGCGTTTTTGAAGGTATGGCTCTTCACCAGGATATAGTCCGTGTTGTAGGTGGAGACCGCGAAAATCGGAATCTCCTCATCCGCGAGCACCTTGGAGATCCGGGCAAGAATTCCGGTGAGTGACATATCGAGCGTTCCCGCGACCCGCATCATGCGGTAACCCCGGTCAACGGGATAGGCGTCTGACGGCACTTCTGACTCAAGCGCCACGAGCGACAGCTCATCATCCGTCTTCCCGACAAAGACAAAAGGCGACTTCCAGTTAATAGAGGCGGGATTCCGGATCTTCGCGATCGCGAAGAAGTAGGGGAAGGTTTCGATCTTCAGGGCATCGGTCATCGGAGTCTCTTTTTTTATTTTCCTGGGGGAGTCTCTGATCAGAGACGGGTGCAGCTGAAGCGTTCGGTGAGCGTCTTCGCGGGAGCAGAGTCTGCCGCGTGTCCCAGCGTGATGCCGGACTTCACTTCAAATCCCTCAGGGATCTGAAGGATCGAGCGGAGTTTCGCGGGGTCTTTCGTTCCGAGAAGGCAGCCTGCAATGAAGCAGGTTCCGAGCCCGAGATCCGCTGCGGCAAGAAGCATATTTTCAATGATCGCGCCGGCGTCAAGCGTTCCCACAGTGCCGGGTTTCGCGGAAACCACGATGAAGGCGGGAGCGCCGTAAAGCGGGTCGTGGCTTTCTGAAGCCATGAAGAATTTCCGGAGTTCCGCCATTTTTTCGCTTCCGGTGACTACCGTCAGGTGCACAGTACCGTATTCCCCCATGCCGACCGGAGCCGCACGGCCCGCGGCAAGAATCGTGTCCAGAGCTTCATCCGACACCGGCGTCGCCTCATAGGCTCTTGAAGAATGACGCCGGGCCAGCGTTTCACGGAATTCCATGGTTTTCTCCTTACAGAAAAACAGTTCGATGGAAAGACTAGCGCAAAGACACTCTTTCGGTATTGTCTCTAGCCTATAGAGGAAGAAATATTTTTTCCGAACGATAGCCCGAGTGCCCGTATGGGTTCGTACCGGCTGCAGCGCGTTACGTGATCATTCACCATGCCGGTTGCCTGCATAAAGGAGTAGAGGATCGTGGTGCCAAGGAACCGGAATCCTCTCGCCTTGAATTCTTTCGCGACCCGGTCGGAGAACGGTGTGGAGGGCGGCACCTGCGACTCATCCGTCCACGCGTTCTCAATCGGCCATCCATCCGTGAAGCTCCAGTACCAGCGGACAAAGGACCCGGTTTTCTCCCGGATATCAATGAGTGTCCGGGCGTTCGTAATCGCCGCTTCGATTTTCATCCGGTTTCGGATGATGCCGGGATCGAGGAGCAGCCGATTGACGTCCGCCTCACCGAAGGACGCGACCGTTTCCGGATCAAACCCGGCGAACGCTTTCCGGTATCCCTCACGTCTTCCGAGGATCGTGGACCAGGAGAGGCCGGCCTGAGCGGATTCCAGAACCAGAAACTCAAAGAGACGCTTTTCGTCAATCGTCGGCACACCCCACTCGGTGTCGTGATACGCGCGCATCGCGAGGGATCCCGAGGCTCCCCAGGCGCAGCAGCGGTCGTTTGTCATGATGTGGTTTCCTCCTGATACCTGAAACGGCTTTCTGAATGGATGCCATCAGAGTCTGAGCGCGGATTTCCGCCGGGGCCGTTCCTTTTTTTACTGTTCAGGCCAGATTTCCGAGACATTTTTTGACGAATTCAGTTTTCGTAACTGATTGATTCCGTTCGCTGTCATGATTCCGTCATATTTCTGTCACGGAACCGTCATCTCGCTGAAGCCTTTCTGACATATTCGCCCGGCATACTCAGCACCGCTAATGGAGGCGGAGCGGGCCTTACCGGTTTTTTATGGGCAAGTAAAAGACTGGCAGCTGACGGGCCTGATCTCCTGCTTCCGACAACAGATTCCTACTTCCATCACTCACCATTATGGATACATTCTTTCTAGTTCTGCTCGTGTTCCTCGCGATTCTCGCCGCGGTGGACCTTTTCGTGGGCGTCAGTAACGACGCCGTCAACTTCCTGAATTCCGCGGTCGGCAGCCGCATCGCCCCCTTCAAGGTGGTGCTCGGCGTGGCTGCGGTCGGCGTGCTGCTCGGCGCGACGTTCTCAGGCGGCATGATGGAGATTGCCCGAAGCGGCGTCTTCCATCCCTCGATGTTCTCGTTCTCTGACGTGATTGCCATTTACTTCGCGGTGATGGTGACAGACGTCCTGCTGCTGAACGTCTTCAATAAGATGGGCCTTCCCACCTCGACCACGGTCTCGATCGTGTTCGAGCTTCTCGGCGCGGCGGCCGGTGTGGCGATCAACCGTCTGATCCAGAACGGTGAGTCCGCTCTTGGGTTCGGCGCTTATATCAATGACTCGAAGGCGCTCGGAATGATTTCCGCGATTCTCGTCTCGGTCGTTGTCGCGTTCCTCGCAGGCGTCATCGTGCAGTGGATCACCCGCGTGATCTTCACCTTCCGCTATGACCGTCTCTTCAAGAAGCTCGGCGGCATCTACGGCGGTTTTTCGCTCGCGATGATCTTCTACTTCCTCGTGATGAAGGGGGCGAAAGGCGCTTCCTTCATGACGCCTGACGTGCTCGCGTTCCTCGATGCCTACGGTACGGAACTCGTGCTCGGGATCTTCGTTGTCTGCTCGATTCTCCTGCAGCTCGGGATGATGTTCTTTAAGACGAACGTTTTCCGGATCATCATTCTTGCCGGTACTTTCGCTCTGGCCTTCGCGTTTGCCGGGAACGACCTCGTGAACTTCGTCGGTGTGCCGATCGCGGCGCTCGACAGCGCTCACATCTTTGAAGCGGCCGGTGCCGGCGCTTCGGCCTCCACCTTCACGATGGCGGGTCTCGAACAGGCGATCCCCGCACCGACTGCGCTGCTTCTCCTCTCGGGTGTCATCATGGTGATCACGCTTTTCACTTCGAAGAGCGCCCGTCACGTGATTGAAACCTCCGTGAACCTCAGCTCCTCCGCCGCGGGCGAAAAGGAACAGTTCGGCGCGACGCTTCCTGGCCGTATCGTGGTGAAGGGCGCGATGAAGTTCGGTGCCTTCCTCACCTCAGTCCTCCCGAAGCCGTTCCTCAAGTTCCTCGCGAGCCGCTTCGAACCGAAGCCGGTAGAGAAGGGTGAGGATGTGCTCCCGTTTGACTATATCCGCGCGTCTCTTAACCTCATCGTGTCCGCGATTCTGATCGCGTCCGCGACGTCCCTCAAGCTTCCGCTTTCGACCACTTACGTGACCTTCATGGTGGCGATGGGGTCGTCGTTTGCGGATCGTGCCTGGGACCGTGAAACGGCTGTGTACCGCGTGTCCGGTGTGATCACCGTGATTTCCGGCTGGTTTGTCACCGCTTTCTCCGCGTTCGTTGCCGCGGCGATCGCCGCGACCCTGGTGCTTAAGGGCGGCGAAGTGGTTTCTGTCCTTCTGATGGTGATCGCGATCGCTGTCATCGTGAAGACGAACTTCTGGCCGAACAAGGTTGAAGAAGCCGAGAAGGAAAGAATCCGTCTTACGGACCGTGACGGCATCCGCACGATGCTCGACCACGAAATTCCGCGCCACTTTGATAACGCCTCTGAACTCTACGGCGCGATGGTCTACGGCTTCCTGAATGACGATGAGCGGACGCTCCGCCGCGTCGTGAACCGCGCAAGTGAATGCCTCGATGAGCTCACCGAAAAGCGCTCGCTTTACTACCAGATGGCAAAGCATCCGACGGACCGCGCGGACAGCGATGCGAAGTACTTCTACTACCGCAGCTTCACCGGCATGCGTGAAATCGCCCGTACCCTTGTCCGCACGTCGACTCTCACGCGGGACCATGTCGCGAACCGTCACCGGGTCTTTACGGGTGAACTCGCTGAATACCTGAAGCGGCTTTCTGTTGAAGTGGATGCGGCGCGGCGCGATGTGGCGACCTTCTGCAAGGTGGGCGGCGACCTCACACCGCTGCACACCCGGATGAAGAACCTCTCTGAGCTTGTGGATCAGAGCCAGGAGGCGGTGCTTTCCGACGTGAACCGCTTTGGTCTGTCGCTTCGCGGCTCCGAGCTCTACCTCGTCCTCGTGCAGTTTGTCCGGGAACTCATTAACCGCTACGAAATTGTGGTGACGCTGCAGTGGCACCTGAATCAGGTGTGCCGGAAGGAAAAGCTCGATGTGCTGAATGAAGCGCACTCGGCGGCTGTCCCTGAAAACTCGGGCCGCCCGGTTTTCCCTGGCACCCGAAAGGGCGCTGTGACGGGATCCGCCATGATGGCTGATACCCCTGTGAGACTCTCCGCACCGTTTGTGAATAAGGAAACGAAATTATGACAAAGAAGCATGGTCGCGCTGAAATCCGCTTCAAGCTGGAGCATGACCTCTATGACGCGGCGGAAGAGGCTTTCCGTGAGGCAGGGCTTTCGATCGAAACCGGACTCACGCTGTTCCTCGCGCAGGTCGCGAAGCAGCATATCGAAGGCAAGGTGGTTGACGAGCCGCATGATGTTTTCGCGACAGTTGACGAACTGATGGAGTATCTCGAGGAACGTGAGGAGCGCCGCGCGGCTGAAAAGGCCGCCGCCCGTCAGGCGAAGAAGAACGAAAAGGTTCTCGCGGAGCTTGAGCGTGAAGAGAAAGAGAAGGAAAAGGAGCGCCTGAAAGCCGCGAAGAAGGCTGAGAAGGCGGACCGTGAGGCGGCTGAGAAAGCGGCTAAAAAAGCCCGCCAGGAGGCGAAGAAGGCGGAGAAAGCGGCGAAAGACGCTGTTCCGCAGACTGAAGCCGGGGTGGAGCCTCAGGCAGCCGCTCAGCCGGAACCGAAGTCTGAGAAGAAGCCCGTGAAGGCTTCCGAACCGGTGCCGACCGAAGTCGCGATCGCGGTGTCCAGGACGGCAAATTCCTGATTTTTCGTTCGCAGGAAATGCGGCCCTTCCCGGCGACCCGTTCGGACCGGACGCTGGCCGCACAGCTGAAAGCTCTGGGATTTTTCCGAACCCTGGGCTTTCCAGGGGGAACGCTTTCGGAGGAGGTTGATGGTGGTCAGGCCTTCGGAAGCTTTTTGAGTGAAGCGGTCTCTTGCTTGCCCTGAGAGGCCGCTGAGCGCGGGGTGCGTTCTGAACAGGTGAGTGATCAGAACGCACCCCATTTTTTATGGCCGGGAGCGGGAGCCGCGGAAGACATCAGGAACCGTTGGAAAGTTTTCCGATTTCCCGGAGCACCTGGCTGAACCGTGTGACGGGCTTTGCCCAGTCGGGTTCGCTGTGCAGCTGTGCGAAGTAAAGCCGCTTCATGGGGTCTGCCCGCAGCCCGGTCTGACGGAATTTCTCCTGAGCGATCATCTCATCCGCGATCGGGTGCATATCGATTCCCTGAAGCACCGCGCGCCGGATCGGGGCGGGAAGCGAGAAGAGTGAGAGGAGGACCGGAATCGCGAAGTGAAGCGCGGCTCCGAGCGCGGGATTCACCTGTCCCCAGTCAGCTGCCGCGGTGTTCAGTGTGCCGCTCGCCTCTCCCCAGTCTTCCTCCGTGACGGCGGAGGCGATCCGGTGCCGTTCCTTTGTGAACCGCGCCTTGCTGATCTTCGCGAAGGGAAACGTGAGCGGGTAAAACACGGCGGACAGATCCTGGATGATCGTGGCCTGCGGGAAGAAACGCTGCGCCGCGTCAGACCAGAAGGGCTCCGTGTCGTCGGGCGGCACGGCGATAAAAGCGGCGTCCATGAGCCCCCGGACACGAAGCGACGTGAAAACCGATTTCGGAAGCTCAATCGCGTTTCCGGCGATCCAGCCGCCAAGCGATACCGGAACGCCCTTCTTATCAAACGAAAAGGCGAGTGCCGCGAGGAGCTCGGTCACGCGGCCGCCGTCCTGCTTCCGCACTTTGATGGGCTTGATGAAGAGGATGGGAAGCGTCTCCGGCACGGGGCCCTCGCTCCATAGATCCGCGCCGCTTTGCAGTTTCCCGACCGCGGCCTCAATAAATTCCCGCGTCACCCGGGTGCCGTGGCGGGACAGTATGGAGTCGTGGATTTCAGTATCTGTTTTTCCGCTCCGAGAGAGCCGGTACGCTTCTTTTTCGATCTGGGGAAAAAGGCCCATGGAGTGATGATCGAGAGGCTTTCCGGGATTAAGGAGCCGCGGGGAATCGAGTTCTCCCTGGAGTTCCTCTTTCAGGGTTTCAAGCTCAGGCGGCAGCCCGGCATCCGACCCTTTGTAGGAGTTGAGGAGAATCTGAACGAGAGAGTCCGTCTCCGGGCCGCCCCTGCGGCGGGACCGGGGTTCTGATTTTGCGGAAATCTTCTTCTCAGCCATAACGGGTTCAGCGGATCTGTGTCAGAAAACTTTTCAACGAAGTGAGACTACCCTAAATTTGGTAGGAGCGGGACAGTTTTTGACAGCAGGGAAAACATCCGCCGGGGTCAGTCGGCTGTCGGAAGTTATTGATTGCTAATGATTCTCAAATGCAAAAAATCCCCGTCTGACGGGGTCTGGAGGGCTGCGTCGGGGAGCCGCCGAAAACGCTCCGAAGACGGAAATTCATTACGCCTTAAGGATTTTCACTTATTTCATTTCGTGTTACATCTCTGTTTTAAATTAAGAAAAAATTAAGGAAACCGCATTATTGATCTAAGCACATGTCCCCTTTTTTAGTCACGGAAAAAGGCCTCCCACTTTTTTCCAGTTTGCCTAGAATCGTTTCAGACATTTGAGAAAAGACGGAGTAGTATCGTCTAATTGAGGGTTTGCCACTAGCTCTTAGCCGGGATGCCGGCGGAGTGAGCGCGGTCACCGCGCGGCTCCAGGGCAGGGGAAGAGCGGACCCCGCTTAACATGAGGAGTGTTTATGAACAACATTTGTGATGCGTCCTACGGTCTATTCATCAATAACGAATTCGTGCCGTCCTCTGACGGAAAGACTTTCGCGACCGTGTGTCCGGCAAACGGCGAAAAGCTCGCCGATGTGTCTTCCGCGACCCCGGAAGACGTGGACCGCGCGGTCAAGGTCGCTACTGAAGCGTTCAAGACCTGGAGCAAGACGTCGCCTGCTGAGCGTGCCGCTCTGCTTCTGAAGATCGCGGACGCGATCGACGCGAACGTTGAGCGTCTTGCCACGGTGGAAATGCTCGATAACGGCAAGCCCTTCCGTGAGACCCGCAATATCGATATTCCGGCCGGTGCCGATCACTTCCGCTACTTCGCCGGCGTTCTGCGCGCCGCCGAAGGCCGTGCCGCCCAGATTGACGAAAACACGCTCTCCCTCGTGCTTCACGAGCCGCTCGGCGTTGTGGGTCAGATCATTCCGTGGAACTTCCCGTACCTGATGGCCTGCTGGAAGCTCGCCCCGGCGCTCTCTGCCGGCGATACGGTAGTGATCAAGCCGGCTTCTGACACGCCGCTCTCCATTCTTGAACTCGTGAAGCTCCTGAAGGACATCCTTCCGGCCGGCGTCGTGAACGTTCTCCCGGGTTCCGGCCGCGTGGCTGGCCAGGCGATCCTTGAGCATCCGGGCTTCGCGAAGCTCGCCTTCACCGGTTCCACCGAAGTGGGCCGCAATGTGGGTCTTGCCGCTGCGAAGCGCATCATCCCGGCGACGCTCGAACTCGGCGGCAAGTCCGCGAACATCATCTTCGACGACTGCAACTTTGATAAGGCGCTCGAAGGTGCTCAGATGGGCATCCTCTTCAATCAGGGCCAGGTCTGCTGCGCCGGCTCCCGCATCCTCGTTCAGGACACGATCTATGACAAGTTCATCGCTGCCCTGAAGAAGGAATTCGAGGCTGTGAAGGTGGGCCGTCCGTGGGAAGAAGGCGTGCAGGTCGGCGCTCTCGTTGATGAGCGTCAGCTGAAGAAGGTTCTCAGCTATGTCGATATCGGTAAGGAAGAGGGCGCTACCGTTATTACCGGCGGCCGCCGTCTGACGGAAGACGGTCTCGACAAGGGCTGCTTCATGGCTCCGACGCTGCTCGGCGATGTGACCCCCGATATGCGCGTCGCGCAGGAAGAAATCTTCGGACCGGTCGCTGTGGTGATCAAGTTCCACACCGAAGAAGAAGCGCTCGCGATCGCGAACGACTCGGTCTACGGTCTTGGCGGCGCTGTCTGGACGCAGGATATCAACCGCGCGATCCGTGTGGCCCGCGGCGTTCACACCGGCCGTATGTGGGTGAACACCTATAACGAACTGCCGGCTCACGCCCCGTTCGGCGGCTACAAGCAGTCCGGTATCGGCCGCGAGACCTATCTCTCGATTCTGTCTGCCTATACCCAGACGAAGAACATCTTCATTTCGCTTAACGAAAAGCGTATGGGTATGTTCTGAGCGGCATGATCAGATGGCACCGCGCTCGGTCAGTCTGACCTCCCGCGCGACGCCTATAACGGTTATGCTCAGAGCTCCCGGATTCAGGTCCCGATAACGGGCCGGATCCGGGACTTTCGTTTTTATTACGGTTCAGAGTTTTTTGTAGCAATGGATGGAGTTTTCTTAACGATTTACGGAAGCCCCGCTTCCTATAATCGTTATTACCCGAGATGGACAGGGACCGCACCGGAAAATTTCCGAGCTGATCGCCTGCCCGGGTGCGGGGAACCTGAATGCTGCCGTCCGACCCCTCAGGAAACGGATGGATCCGGGAACTCTTTCCGGGCCCTTCCAATAAGGAGATAAGACAATGCGTATTGCAATTCCGGTTGAAAACGGCGAAATCTACCAGCACTTCGGTCACGCTCCGGCTTTCCGCGTCTATGACGTGGAGAACAGCAAAGTGATTCAGGTGCAGGAAGTGCCGGCCACGGGATCCGGACACGCTGCCATGGCAGGGCTCCTCGCGGACCTCAACGTGGGAACCGTGATCTGCGGCGGAATTGGTTTCGGCGCAGTGAGCGCTCTTGAGTCGATGAATCTGAATCTCATCGCGGGCGCTTCCGGAAACGCTGACGAGGCGGTCCGCGGATTCCTCACGGGGAAACTCGTGAATAATCCGGACGCGTTCCACGCCTGCGGCTGCCACTGAGGTTCGCTCGAAAGCACGAGATGAGGATCTCCCCGTCATTCTCTCGGGGCACCGGATCCTCATCCAATTCCTGCAGAAAAGCAGGAAGGACGAACGATATGAAACGCAGACTGATGCTTTTAGGGCTTGCGGCGCTGCCGCTTGCCGCAATTGCGCAGCAGGGACCGGGAATGACCCCGCCGCCCCCTCCGCCTCCCGGACAGCCCGGGACGGGACCGGCTCCCGCTCCGGCGATGCCGGGCTGGGGCAACGCGACCCCTGAACAGGTGGACTGGATGGGGCGTCATATTGCTGAGGCGCTCCGGATCCGTCCGTATCAGAAGCCGACGTTCGACTCCTGGATCGCCGCGCAGCGGCAGCTCGCGGTTGACCGCCATGAGCATTGGCGCCGTGTTAGAAACGCGCCGGATCATCAGGCGCTCGCGGACGAGCAGGCGCATTTCGCGCAGGTTCTCGCGACCGATCTTGACCGCGTGGCGCTTACCCGCCGCCGCATGGTGTCGCATTTCGATCAGCCGCAGCGGCAGACGTTTGAGCGGATGGAATTCGGTCATCCGCCCCGTCCTCCGAAGCCCGCGCCGGATCCCCGGTTCGCGCCTCCGCCGCCTGGCCCCCGCCAGGCACCCCGTCCGGCTCCAGGCCCCGGCCCCGGCCCCGGAGCCTGGGGACCCGCCCGGTAATAAACCGCGCCTGAATTTCAGTTCAAAAAGAAACCGTGCGTTCTTTCAAAGGAATGCACGGTTTTCTCTTGCGATGTTTAAGCAGAAAAAGGTGAATTCAGTACACTTCTCTGGCTTAATAAACCGCGGCTACTCCCACGACACATCGACATTCCCGCTTCCCAGCGCGCGGATCAGATCCTTTGTGTCCGTAATACGGCCGATCCGGGTGTAGGTGTAGGGGGAGTTTTCAGGCGTCATATAGAAGATCACGACGTAGTCATCCTGATACAGCATCACGTCTCCCGCTTTGGCGTGCACCGCGGGTGCTGCCGGGAACGTACGGTCCCTGAAGTGGAAGTACTTTTCGTTCCCGTTCAGCTCGAGCATCGGGAGTTTCGCCGGAAGCACTTTCCTGAAAGCCCGCGCGGCCGGCGTATCCGCTAGCTCCACCTTGAAGGTTCTGCCGCCTGCCGTAAACCGGATGAAATCTGTCATGACACCTGCCTCCTCTTTATCCGGGCCATTGACTCTGGTAAATTACTGACAACCACTTTTCAGCCCGGTTAAATGGAATTATCATCTTCCGGGTCAAATCCGGTGTGAAAGCGGGTTATTTTTTTGTCCGGAAGGCTTTGCGAGGCCTTAAATGAGAAGATTTAGCAGAAATCCCGGCGAAGCCGGATTTCGCTATTCCAATAAGTAATAATTAATTGGAAGTTATGGCTTTTAGCTATTGACTGGAATAATTTGGTATTACAAATATCGGTTTGTAAAACAGGGATTCCGGATATTTCCGATTTTGTAATTGAAAAATATTAGCGGCATAGCCAACATAGCTGAAAATAAGGCATTTTTATCGGTTTTTGTGACGCATAAGAAGGGTCACATAAATGTCGTTTAAACAAAAACCTGATTTTTAATGCCGTGAAACTGATTTTCAGAGTACCTGAATGCGCGTCGGATGAGAAGCCGCCGGAGGTTCGCTGCCGGATCACCTCTGTGTTCCATTTATTTGGCTAACTATTCTTATCCTGCTGATTTTGTTTTAAATAAAAGTTTAGTTTTGGTTGATCGATCAACGAAAAAGCAGAACCTCGCCTTAAAAAGTTAACTAAATTAAACTTGGTTTAAAAGTTGTCAATTAATGGCGGGAAACAGTTTTGAACATCCTCAATAACTGTGCTCAGTCATAAGCGTGGTCTATGGCAAGACCCTGACAGGTTTATAATTTTTTCAAAGGGATGCCGTGAGACAAACGGCATCACGGTCCACAGGAGGCCGCAATGGAAATCAGGGTGCTTCGCTACTTCGTGACAATGGCCCGCGAAGGCAATATGACGCGGGCGGCTGAGCGGCTGTTTGTGACCCAGCCGACGCTTTCCAAACAGCTGAAGGACCTCGAGGAAGAGCTCGGGCGGAAGCTGTACGAGAGAACGAATTACAGTATCAGGCTCACCGACGCCGGCATGCTTCTCAGAAAGCGGGCCGAGGATATCCTGGCGCTCGTCGATAAGACTGAGGAGGAGTTCCGGGCCCTGAATGACCTCGATTCCGGCAGCGTCTCGATCGGGGCGGCGGAGTCCGACTCGATCAAGTATTTCGCCCGCACGGTGAAGCGGCTTCATGAGCGGTATCCCGGAATCCGCCCGGACTTTGTGAGCGGGGACGCCGATGACATCACGGCAAAGCTTGATAAAGGGCTCCTCGACTTCGCGATCATTGTGAATGACGCTGATCTCTCGAAGTACAACTACCTCGACCTTCCTGGTCAGGACCGCTGGGGCCTTGTCATGCGGCGTGACGCGCCGCTCGCGATCCGGAAAGCGGTGCCGGTGGAGGATCTGCCGTTTCACCCGCTGATCTGCTCCCGTCAGGGTCTGCAGCAGGATCTCAGACGGTGGCTCGGAGACACCGCGGATCGCCTGAATATTGTCGCGACCTTCAACCTCGCCTATAACGCCGGCATCATGGTGCGTGAGGGGCTTGGGTACGCCGTGGTGTTTGATCACCTGATTGATACCTGCCCGGCCTCAGACCTCTGCTTCCGGCCGATCGTGCCGGCGAAGACAAGCGGTATGAAGATCATCTGGCGGAAGTATCAGGTGTTTACGCCCGCGGCGACCCGGCTGCTCGAAGTGCTGAAAGCGGATCTGGAGCGCGAGTTTGAAGCGGCGGCGAGAGACGCGGCTGCGGAAGCCCTGAAAGAGGATCCGGAGCGGCCTGGCGCCCGTCCGGCGAGATAACAGAAAGCCCCGTTTCAGAACGGGGCTTTGCTTTTTTCAAGCGGCCGCGGGGTTCTTCTCAGAGCTCACCCCGGCGGATCTTATAGAGGACGGAGTCGGTGCAGTCGATCGACGACTCCTTCTCGTGAAGCGACCGAAGGAGCGACTCACGTTTCTCCTTCAGCTCCTCAATCGCGGAATTGCGGCAGCCGACCGTCAGAAGGTCACGGAGCCGCTCGGCATCTTCCACCCGGAAACCCGAGTCGAGAAGCTCTTCGAGAAGCATGGCGCTTCGATCTCTAAAGTCAGCCATCCTGCTGCCTCCATTTTCATCCAGAGCAGCGAACCTGCATCGCCGCTATCCATCCAAAGTCTACCGTGAAGCTGCGGAAGGTGCGAGGTTCTTCGTGAAGAAGCTTTCGAGCTTCGCGAACGGAATGAGTTCCTTCCGATCGTAGAGATCCACGTGGTTCGCGCCCGGAATGATCACGAGTTCCTTCGGCTCAGCGGCGTTCCGGAAGGCCGTTTCCGCGAAGTACCGGGAGTGAGCCTTTTCGCCCGTGATGATCAGAACAGGGCGGGGCGAAATCTCCTTGATATAGGTGAGAAGCGGCATATTCATGAAGGAGAGCGGCATCGTGCGGCACCAGGCGCTCGTCGAATTGACGGACCTGGGATGGAAACCGCGCTTCACCCGGTAGTAATCAAAGAACTCTTTCAGAACCGGATCTGGATTTTCCGGGAGCGTTTCAGGAAGGATCCGGTCGCCCTGCGTGACGCGCCCCGCTTTATCCACCGGGAGATCGTGGCCGCCGGGCGGAATCGAGCCCTTCGCGGCGTCCTCCCAGCGCTTTTCGTTCAGGAACGCCTTCACGGCGCGGCGGTCCGCTTCGGTGTAGCGGTCGCGCCCCGCGCCGACACCCCAGCCATCGCGCGGCTCATGTCGTACATCACAACAGAAGCGACCGCGCGTACGCGCGTATCCATCGCGGCGGCGTTCAGCGCGAAGCCGCCGAATCCGCAGATCCCGATAATGCCGATCCGTTTCTGATCGACGATCGGGAGGATACCGAGCGCGTCAACCGCGGCGCTGAAGTCTTCGGTATTCACGTCAGGAGACGCCATATTGAGGGGGAGGCCGCTGCTTTCGCCGGTCCAGGAGGGATCAAAGGCGAGCGTGACAAAACCGCGCGACGCCATTTCCTGCGCGTAGAGCCCGGAACTCTGTTCCTTAACAGCGCCGAACGGCCCCGAAACCGCGATCGCGGGGAGCTCAACTCCCGCTTTCACGCCTTTCGGGGTGTAGAGGTCTCCCGCGAGCGTGAAGCCGTAGCGATTCTTGAAGGTGATCTTCTTATGGTCCACATTGGGGTTCTTAGGAAAGACCTTGTCCCAGCCGGACGTGAGCGCCGGCGTGTCAGACGGCACCGCGGCCGAAAACCCGGCAGCACTCGCGGCGGCCGGGAGTCCGAGGGGAGCGGCGGCAAGCGCCGCGCACTTCAGAAAATTACGCTTGTTCATAAAGGTTCCTCTGTTCTTTTAATAATCTGAGGGCTATTGCCCCTGTGATTCAAGTTTATGAAAACGCTCTGGTTATTTCCAATATTTTGTTTTCATATCTGGTTATAGCTTTCATCGATATCTATACATCCAGCGGAGGAGGAAAAAGTCCGCCTTTTGACAGTCGGGGCGGCATTTCTGCATTTGGAGACAAAACGCGGGCGTTTCAGACCTTAAAGCCTCACGCTTCCTGAGTGCGAAAGTAGAATTCGTGACGAAAACTATTCGCGGGAACCTATAAAACCGGTTCCTTTCTCAGCAACGAAGGAATAAAACAAAATGAAGATTCTGATTGTCGACGCCGGCATGCCGTTTAAGGGTGGAAATGGCGGTGCGCTTAACCATCGTCTCACTGAAATCGAGAAGGCGACGCTTGAAAGCCTCGGGCACGAAGTGCAGGTGACGCGGCTCGCGGACGGCTGGAAAACCGAGGATGAGGTGGCGAAGTACCTGTGGCTCGACGCGGTGATTTATCAGACGCCTGCCTGGTGGTTGGAAGCCCCGGCTGCTCTGAAATCATACGAAGACGATGTGTTTGGGGGCCCCGCGATGATCACGGGCGACGGCCGTCACCATGAGAATCCGGCCGTCAATTACGGAACCGGCGGCAAGCTGAAGGGCCGCTACATGATCAGCTCCACCTGGAACGCGCCGCTGAACGCTTTCCTCGCCCCGGATGAGTTCTTCGAAGGGAAGGGAATCGACGCCACGTTCTTCGGTCTCCATAAGGCGAACCAGTTTATCGGTCTCAAGCCGCTTCCGTCCTTCATGTGCAATGACGTGATCAAGAATCCGACGCTCGAGTCCGATATCGAGCGCCTGAAAGCGCATCTCGAAAAGGTATTCGGCCGCGCCTGATAACCGCGTGAGAATCGTTTCATCCTGAAACCGGTCTCTTAAAAACCCTGAAGCCCCGCAGGACTGCGGGGCTTTTTTTGAGCCGGAACAGTTGGATTCCGGGGAAAAACAGCGTCTGGCATCGTCTCTTACAAAGTTAATGATAATGACAATGATAATAATTATCATTGACAAACAAAGATATGAAGTATATCTTTACGGGTACATGGGCGGGGTGAGATTCGTTCCGCCAGTCGCAAATCATTGATTGAACAGGAAAAACGATGGAAATGAAGATGCCGGTCCACGTGATGAAGCGTGGAGGAAGCCCGGAAGAAGCGTCGTGGCGTGCCCGGGTCACCGGAAATCCGCTCCGCGACGCGTTTGACCCGAAGATCATGACGCACGCAGGGATGAGCGTGAGTCTTGTGCCGGATGAGGAGCTCGCGGTCCGTATTGAAGAAATCGCCGATACGGTCCGGGGCCGCCGGACGGTTGCCTATATCAACGTGCCGTACTGCGAGACCCGATGCCTCTACTGTCTCTTCTATATCAAGCCTTACCGCAACGCGGAAGAAAGCCGCGCGTTCACGGATCTCCTGATCCGGGAGCTGGAGCTCTGGAACAAACGCAACGTTCAGACTGGACGGCCGCTTGAAGCGGTGTATTTCGGCGGCGGCACGCCGACCGCGCTCGAAGCTTCGGACATCGTGCGGCTGATCCGCGCGGTGAAGAAGAATCTGCCGCTCGCGAACGACTGCGAGATTACGTTTGAAGGTCGTCTCTCAAACTTCGGGCCGGACCGGATGGAGGCCTGCATGGAGGGCGGCACGAACCGCTTTTCGCTCGGTGTCCAGACGTTTGACACGAAGATCCGTCAGGCGGTCGGCCGCCGTTCCACGAAGGAAGAGCTTGTGCGGCAGCTTGAGCGCCTGACGGGCTACAACCAGGCCGCGGTGGTCGTGGATCTGATCTACGGCTTCCCTTATCAGACACTTGAAACCTGGAAGGAAGACCTCCGGATGGTCGCGGAGTTCGGGCTTGACGGCGCGGACTGCTATCAGCTCCGCGTCTTCCCGGGCGCTCCCCTCTACCGCTATATCGAGAAGGGAAAGCTTCCCGCGGGGCCGGACTCCGAAATGCGGGGCCTGATGTTCGCGGAAAGCATCCGCGCGATGGAGGCCTCTCACTGGAAGCGTCTCTCGATCAGCCACTGGGCCCGCGCGACGCGCGAACGGAATTTCTACAACTACTTCGCGAAGGGCCGCACGGACTGCCTCGCCTTCGGCCCCGGTGCCGGCGGCACGGTGTCGGGTTACGGCTACATGGTGAACCGGAATGTGGACGAGTGGAAGGCGTCTGTCGCGGCGGGCGAAAAGCCGGTTGCCATGATTACCGCCCCCGGCCGCTTCTGGAATGAGGCCCGGGCGCTGAACGAGCAGACGGAACTGAATTACCTTGACCCGGCGGCGCTCGAGCGTCTTTACCCGATCGCCTTCTCTGAACTCTGGCGCCCGGCGATTGAGAACTGGCTTGAAGCCGGTTTGATTGAACCCGATGGCAGCCGTTACCAGCTAACCGTCTCCGGCCAGTTCTGGCAGGGACGTCTTACCCAGGCGCTGATGGATCTTCTCGCCTCAGCCTCAAAGTGACGGGACCCCGTGAAGGGGATCTCTATTCCAGCAGGGAATTAATAACAAATGCAAGGAAAGCATCATCTCACGCTCATCGCCGCGCTCACCGCCGCGGCTTTCGCGACAGCCGCCGGAGCGGCTGAAACCGCGGAAAAAACCGGTGAAGTCGTTGTGACCGCGAGCCGTGTCGCGCAGGAATTGGAAGACGTTCCGATGAGCGTCTCCGTCATCACGTCGGACGACATCCGCCGGTCCTCGGCCCGGACGGTGGGCGAGCTCCTGGAAGACATTCCGGGCGTTCTGATCATGAATGACGGAACGCAGGGGCTGAAGCGCCTCAGCATCCGAGGTGAGGACGCGTTTCGTACGCTCGTGATGATCGACGGTCAGAAGATTTCGGAGCATAAGTCGATGTCCGGCGCTCCGATCCTCATTGATCCGACGGAGATCGAGCGTATCGAAGTGATCAAGGGACCGGCCTCCGTTCTATACGGCTCTGACGCGATCGGCGGCGCCGTGAATATCATCACGAAGAAAGGGGGCGATAAGCCCTTTGAAGCCGAGGCGTCGATCGGTTACAACGGCGCTGGCCGCGGTTTAAGCGAAGGCGCGACGATTTCGGGCTCCACGCACGGTTTCCACTATCGGCTGAATGGCAGCTACGAGAGCCATGGCGATATCCGCACTCCCTACGGAAAGCAGGAAAACACGAATTTCCGCGCGAAGTCGGGCGGTCTCTATCTCGCTTACGACATCACTGATCACTGGACCGCGGGTCTCACGGCAGATACGTTTGACTCCTCAATCCACGGGGGTGTTTTCGGAATGTCACCGGACGCCTTCTCGGTTGATGTGCCGAAGTGGCGCCGCGACAAGGTGGGGCTTTTCGCTGAAGGGAAGAACCTCTCGAAGTACCTCTCCCGCGTCCGCTGGGACGGCTACTGGCAGAAGAACGACAAGGAAATGCTGAACCATGTGAGCCAGGGGATGACGATGGACAACACGGCGGATAACCGCGTGAAGACCCTCGGCACCTCGATCCAGATGGATTGGCAGCTCGGAGCGCGCAATTTCCTGATCACGGGCTACGAATAATCGCAGAATAAGCTTTCCGCGGATACCGGCGTTCACATGGTGATGAAGCAGCCCCTCGGCCCCGGCATGTCGTCCGACATGGATTACACGACGGACCGCGTGAATGAAGGGAAGCAAACCGTCCACGCAGTTTTCGCCTCCATGGAGACGCAGCTCCCCTGGGATCTCACCGCGAATTACGGTGTCCGCTACACGTGGGTGGATTCCGAAATGAATACCGCGACGGCGTCGAAAAACGGTTACACCCGCATCACAATGCCGCGCAGAACGATCAATAGAGAGTATGTGAATGTGGATGATGGGTCCGCCGGTGACACGGGGTCGAGCGACAACAGCCGCGCGGTCTTTAATGCCGGTCTCATCTGGAAGGGAATCGATAACCTCGCGCTCCGCGCGACCTGGTCTCAGGGGTTCCGTGCCGCGATCCTTCAGGAGCGCTATCTCGCGACCTCGATGGGCGGTCAGGGAACCCTTTACGGGAACCCGGATCTGAAGCCTGAGACGTCGAATAACTTTGAGGTCGGTGCCCGCTTCAATAACGGCCCGGTGGTGATTGACGCGGCGGCGTTCTATTCCGACGCGAAGAACTACATCACGACGGAATACCTTGCGGACGGCGTCAACAGCCGCTATGTCAACGCCGATAAGGCAAAGACCCGCGGTCTCGAACTCGCTGCCTCCTGGAAGGCGACGGAACATATTGAGCCCTATCTCTCGCTCACCTGGATGCGCCGTCAGCTTGAGTGGGGTGATTACTCCACCTACCAGAGCGGCACGCCTGAGTTCTGGGCCCGTTACGGTGTCCGTACGGCTTTCGCGGTCCCGGGCGGCACGCTCACCACGGATCTTTATGCCCGAAGCCAGAACGAAACGAAGAGCTACTCGCGTACGACCGGCGTAACCACCCGGACCGCCGGTTTCACGACCGCGAACTTCGCGGTCGGCTACCAGTTCGGGAAGCAGGGCGCGTATCAGCTCTCCGCTGAAGTAATCAACATCTTCAATAAGGGCTACCGCTACAACACTTCCACCTGGGAAGCTGAGCGGCACCTGAACCTGAAGCTTACGGCGAAGTTCTAAGAGAGGAGTGCGGCTTTCATGATGAACACCGCGGTTTTCGGGGAGGGAAGGCTCCCCGACGCCCCGCGGCCCCGTTACTGGGCCGCGCGTGAGCTCGTCGCGATCGGCATTTTTGCGGCCGCGGCGAAGCTCACCTCGCTTCTCATCGCACTGGCCGGGGGCGGCATGAATCCCGCAACGCTGCTGCTGAAAAATCTCGTTTTCACGACGCTCGTCGTTGTGATGCTCTACAAGGTGAGGAAGCAGTGGACGCTGCTTCTCTTCACCACGGTGAACATGCTGATCAGCCTCATTCTCCTCGGAGGGAGTGTCACGCTGATTCCGACAGCGTTCGCCGCGGCGCTTCTCGGTGAAGGCGCGATGCGTCTCGCGGGAGGCCCGAAAAGCCGGTTCGGTGTGTTCGCGGGGGTTGGGGTCTCGGATTTCGCGGCGAAAGTCCTGTCGCTCGGGGTCTCATTCCTCTTCGCCCGCGAAACGCCGGCCCTTGTCTGGATGGTCGTGCCGTTTGTGGCGATCGGCTACATCGGTTCATTTGCCGGGCTCTTCACCGGAGCCCGGGTGGTTAAGGAATTGCGTCATGCAGGGATCATTCAGTCTTAGCGCCGGAGAGAGGACGTGGCTCACGTCGCTCGACGCCCGATCCAAGATGGCGGTGACGGCGGCCGCGGCCGCGGCGACGATCGCGTTCTCGGGGTTCTGGGCTGAGTTCGCGCTTTTCGCTGCGTCAGCGGTCTACCTCGCGAGTGCCCGGCGCTGGAAAGTGTCGGCGGCTGCCTACATCCTCATGGCGCTCATGATGGCGATGTCGGTCGGCTGCGCGATGGTGCTCGCCCATTTCTTCCCCGCGATGGCGCGCGGCCTCGATATGAAGAGCCTCTCGATCCCGTTCCTCCGCGGTCTCACGATGATGAACGTGATTCTTCCGCTCGCCTTCTCGACCCGGATACAGTCGGTGCTCGGGGCGCTGCAGTCGATGCGGCTGCCGTTCTGCATTTATCTCCCGGCGGCTGTCATGCTGCGCTTTATTCCGACCTTCGCGAACGATATCCGCCAGGTCTGGGAGTCGGTCCGGATCCGCGGCTGGAAACTGGGCCCCGTGGCGTGCGTGATTCATCCGTTCTTCGCGATGCGGCTTCTTCTTTCCCCGATTCTCTTCCGGACGCTTAAAACGTCCGACGAACTCGGCATCGCGGCTGAAATGAAGGGACTTGGGCTCCGTGCCCGGATGACCCCCTATCGGGAATCGGTCTGGAGCCGCGCGGATACCTGGCTGATGGTCACGACGATTCTCGTGATTGCCGCGGCGATTGCGCTTGAAATCGCGTTCCCGGGTGCTGTGCGAGGGCCTCACCGATGAGAAACGAGAAAGAGATGGAACCCCTGATTTCGCTTGATCACGTTACGTACCGCTATCCCTTCACGGGGCGGGACGCCGTGACAGATATTTCAATCGACGTGAAGCCTGGCGAAGCGGTTCTTGTGACGGGTGTCAGCGGCTGCGGAAAAACCACGCTGATCCGTCTGATCAACGGTCTCGCCCCCGGGTACTACGGCGGGAAGGTGACGGGCAGCATCCATGTTGCGGGGATACCGAACGCGAGCCGCACGCTTCCTGAGATCGCGGCTGACTGCGGGACGCTTTTCCAGGACCCGGAGAACCAGTTCTTCGCGCTGAACGTCGAGGATGAGCTCGCGTTCGCGGAAGAGTGGCGGGGAACGCCTCGGGAAGGCATCCGCCGGAAGATCGAAGACGCCGTGAAGCGGTTCGGGATCGGCCGCGTGCTGTCCTCATCGATCCACGAGCTCTCTGAAGGCGAAAAGCAGAAGGTCGGTCTCTCATCCATCACGATGACAGACCCGAAGGCGCTCATTTTCGATGAGCCGACCGCGAATCTCGACCCGGAGTCAACCGAGGCGCTCGCCTCTGAAATCATCCGGCTGAAGAAGGAAGGGAAGGCGATCCTCGTCGTGGATCACCGTCTCTACTGGCTCGCCGGAGCCGTGGACCGCGTGATCGTGATGGAGGACGGGCGGATGGCGGAAGAGGGGGATTTCTCGATTCTGACCCCGGAACTCTGCCGCCGCTATGGCCTCCGGTCCGCCGCGGTGCCGGATGTCCGGGAGACGCTGCCGAGAAACGAGGAGGCATCGGGCCGCCCGGTGCTCGCGGCGGACGCCGTTACCTTTGCCTACAAGGGGAAGGCCCCTGTGTTTGATGACGCGACGTTCGGCATTCACCCCGGGATCACCGCGGTGATCGGCCATAACGGCGCTGGGAAAACGACACTCGCCCGTCTTCTCACTGGGCTCGCGAAGCCCGTGAAGGGCGGGTTCCTGCTTGGCGGCAAACAGGCTGACGCGAAGACGCTTCTCGCCTCGGTGTCGATCGTGCTGCAGAACGCGGATCACCAGCTTCACATGAAGACCGTGCTTGGCGAAGTGATGTCGTCGCTTGCCGCGGCCGGACGCCCGGCTGAACGGAAAGACGCGCTGCCGCTTCTCTCGCTCTTTCACCTTGAGTCGCTTGCGGAGCGCCACCCCCAGTCACTTTCGGGAGGTCAGAAGCAGCGTCTCGTGATCGCGCTCGCGTTCGCGAAGGATCCTGACGTGATCATTCTCGATGAACCGACTTCGGGGCTTGATGGCGTCAACATGCGGCGGATTGCCCGGGCGCTGGAATCGATGGCGAAGGAGGGAAAGGCGGTGCTTGTGATCACGCACGACCTTGAACTCCTGAAACTCTGCTGCGAACGGCGGCTCACGCTTCCGATCAGAAACGAGGTTCTGGCGCGAGCCGCCTGAAACCCGTTTCTCTCCCGGGGAAGCCCCGGGAAGCAGCTCTGACACAGAACAGATTTTTTCACTCCACCTACTTAAGGAATTAATTGAATGACGGAAAAAACGATGGAAGAAAAAGTGGCCGCGGTGCTCTCCTCCAAAGCCCCGGCGACGCTGAAAACGCTCGCCGCCGCGACCGGACTCACGGAGCTTGAGGCTTCGAAACTCCTTCCCGCGGATTCCCGGGCTTATGCGGATGGATCGAAATTTGACGCGGTCTGGAGCTCGGCCTGCGCCTGGCCCTCCGCCACGTTCTTCCTTGAGCATCTCGGAAACGTGATCGAAGTGAGCTGCAAGCTCGCGGAAGGCAAGCACGGAATGGGCTACTACAACATCTTCCACGGCTCCCCGCTTGGCGGTCACCTGAAGGCGGACGCCGTGAAGACGATCGGTTTCATCACGCTTCCCTTCATGGGACGCGAAAGCCACTTCCCCGCGTTCTTCAATGAAGAAGGCGAATCGATGTTCCAGGTCTATGTGGGCCGTGAGAACCATCAGCTGATCCCTGAGGCCCGCGACGCGTTCCTCGCGCTGAAGGCCGAGCTCGGAGCCGCCTGATGACGGATACGAGACCCGTACTCGTCGCCTACAGCTCGGGCACCGGGAACACCGAAGCCGTAGCCCGCGCGATTGCCGGGTCAATCCCGGGTTCTGTCCTCAGGAAGGCGTCTGAGGCGGGTGACCTCTCGGCCTACCGCCTCGTGCTTCTCGGGTTCTGGATTGATATGGGCGTAATGAGCGCGGACGCGAAGGCTGTAATGGGCAGCGCATCCGGCACTCCGCTCGCGCTATTCGGCACGATGGGCGGAGATCCGACGTCCCCCCGGTTCCAGTCGTTCCTCGAACGGGTTCGAGGTGAGGCAGCGGCGTCCGGAGCCGATCTCCTTGGGATCCGGATGTGGCGGGGACGCGTAAGTGACGATGTGGTCCGCATGATGCAGGAGGCCGGGATGATGACGCCAGAAGTGGAAGCCCGGCTGAAGGCGTCAGCCTCACACCCCGATCAGACGGATCTCTCTGAAGCCGGAGCCTGGGCCGCTGGGATTCTCAGCACTCAGCGGACGCCGATTCCGGACTGAGGCAAACGAAAAATGGAAGCCGGTTCATGTACCGGCTTCCCGCTTTTAAAACATAAACATAAAAAGAAGGCACCAGAATGGGTTTAGCGAAAATGTACGAACTGATCGGACCCGCGGGTGTAGCGCTGATTCTTGTCGCTGCCGCGGGTCTTTACCTCACGATCTGGACCGTGATTTATCTCATCCGGACCGGCCGGGGCTTCCGTTCGACGATCCACGAAGCGGAGGCGGACGGCGGACGGCATTTCCGCGAGCGGATGGAGGGGAACCTGAATCCGCTCGTCTGCGTCGTCCGGGAAGTGGTTTTTACGCATGGATCCCATTCAAACGATATCCGGGCTGAGGTCGCGTACCTCTTTCATAAGCACCTCGCTCCCGTGAATAACAGCATGTGCTGGCTGAAGCTCATCGCGGCGATTTCGCCGCTTCTCGGGCTTCTCGGCACGGTGCTCGGCATGGTGGGAGTCTTCCAGACGATCGCCGTGAACCAGGCACCGGACCCCGCGGCGCTCGCTTCCGGCATCTGGCAGGCGCTGCTCACAACCGTGATGGGCCTCGTGATCGCGATTCCGGTGCTCATGGTCTACTACTGTCTCCTTTTCCGCATCAAGGGTTTCCGGATCGAAGCGGTGGAGCATAGCTACCGCGCGCTTGAACTGGTGCAGGGCGGCCGCCCGACGCTTGAAAAAGAAGTGAAAGCTCAGGCGGAAACGTCGCGCGACGCGGGAGTCCGCTATGTTTGATGATGAGAACGAGGAACCCCGCATTGATCTCACGTCGCTGATCGATGTGATCTTCATGCTGGTCATCTTTTTCGTGATGACGATGACTTTCAGCTCAAAGCCGGTGCTTGATATCGTGCTGCCGGAGTCCACTCAGGCAAAAGCTTCTGAAGTGCCCGAAGAACTCCTTGTTGCCGTGAAGGCGGATGGCTCGATCTGGGCGGACGGACGGCCGATAACGCCAGATGGGCTCGCCTCTTTCATTGATTCAAAACCCGCGGATGCGGTGCTGAACCTCGCGGTCGATAAGAAAGCGCCGTTCGCAGCCTTTGTTAAGGTCGTGGATGTGGCGAAGGAAAAGAAGTCCGGCCGATTTGTGATCCGGACAGAGGATGGAGGAAAGTGATGGTGGGTGAAACTGCGGATCCTGTGCTCCTCTCGTCACGCGCCGGCGGCCGATGGCTGACGGCTGGGGCTTTCGTGCTTGCCGCCGCGCTGCTCGCGACGCAGAGCTTCGATCTGAAGCGGAGCGCGGCTCCGAAACCGGATTTCGCGATGGAGTTCCGGATCGCGGAAACGGTGAAGCCCGCGCCGGCTCCCACGCCAGAAGTGAAAAAAGTGCCCGAGGTGAAGCAGGTCCCCAAGGCAGCGCCCGTCACGGCTGTGCCTCCCGTGAAGCGGGAGGCTCAGAAACCTCGGGTGATCGCGTCGCGCACCGCCGTAAGCCCGGTGACTGTTGAAGAGCCGAAACCGACAGTCGCTCCCGCGGTTCCTGAGATTCACCGTCCGGTAACACCGCATCCTGCGGTTTCCTCGCCGGCCGCGGTTCCGCCGAGAGCCGCGACCCCCGCCGTAAAAAAGTCGCCGGCCGCTCTTCCCGCGGCACCGCAGCCCGCGGTCAAGACTTCCGACGTGGCGTCGAAACTGATCGCCCTCGTGGAGCGAAAGAAGCGTTACCCAAAGAGCGCCCGCCGTTCAGGCACAGAAGGCGTTCTTGAAATCACGTTTTCGCTGAGCCCCGCGGGAAAGATCCTGAAAGCCTCGGTATCGAAAGGTTCCGGGTTTTCAGTTCTGGACGCAGCGGGTGACGTGCTTGCTTCCGCACTTATCGGGGAATCGGTTGGTGAAACCGGCCGCGCGATGAAAATCACGGTCCCGCTTCGTTATTCTCTGAAAAACAGCTGATGATTCAGGAGATTGAGGTAAGTCTCTGCCTGATCTCAAGGCAGAATCATAACGTCGAGGAAAGATTCAGACTGGGGTGAATTTGTATTCGTCCTGGACTACATGAGATCCGGGTAAAACAGGATTTTTTCGCTTTTCAGTATCAGTCAGAAGAACGATAAGGCGATGAATCACAGCGTGTAGCAGGGTGCTTTTACAAATTTTCACTGTAGAAATAACAAAAATTTATTTAAACTTTTATCCAGTTCAAAGGTGATTCCTTCTGAAAATCAGGAATCGCCAGACGGGAAGGATATGAGTGTGAAACCTCCCGTCAGACAGGCGCGCGGCGCTTTCTGCCGTCTGCGTGCAGTCTGCCTTTGGAGACTGGAAGCAGAAGCGGCTTTCCAGGGTCTAAACGGAGCGTCAGTCCGGTCGTCATAGCGTTCCGTACAGGCGGCAGGCTCCGCGCGCCGGATGAGGTTTTCCTTTTGTGTTTCGCATGACTTCCTGAGCTATTCTTATTTCAGATCCGGGCAGAGCAATCCGCCCGGTTTTTTTGTGATGAGAAAAAATCCCCCGGGGGATTTCGGTATCAGAGGTTTGCTTCAGAGAGAAGCGAAACGCTGATTAGAACGTGTGACGGATACCGACGTTCCAGCGATAGCGCTCGTCCACTTCGCCGCCCGAAGTGCGTTCGAAGTCGAGGTAGCCATAGGTGTTCTTCGTGAAGCTGAAGTTGGCACCGACACCGTATTCAACCCAGAAGCCGCCGAGGTCGTCCTTCAGGTTGCTGCGGGCAGAGGCATTCTGAGCGGACATCTTCAGGTCGCCGAGGAAGTCGTAGTTGCCGGACACGCGGGCATAGATACGGCCCTTGTTTTCAGCGAACTTCGCGCCGGCGCGGACACCGATGCGGGCGATGAGCGAGTTGTAGTCGCTCTGGTCAATCTTCACACCGTTCGAAGCCGTGTCATCAGCGCCGCCGACCGTGCCGTAGGTGAGTTCAGCCTGCGGTTCAACGAAGGCGTACTGTCCGAGGTCCTTATGCCAGCCGGTTTCAGCGCTCACCGTGAAGGCGTTGTTGTCATAGCCGCCCTTCATGTTGCCGAACTCGTAGTCGGTGCTCATGCGGGTGTACTTGCCGATCAGGTCGACATACACGCCGTTCGAGCCGAACCAGGTGCCGTAGGCCGCAATGCTGTAAGCGTCCATATCGCCGTCACCGCCGGTGTAATCAGCCTTGCCGTTCGTGTAGATGAACGCGCCGCCGACCTTCCAGCCGGTCTGGGCAATGTCGGTATCAACACCGACCTGGACCGAGTTGTTCTTGCTCGTGAGGTTGCTGTCACCATAGGAGAGCTTGGAGCCGTAGACACGGGCCCAGGCGCCGACACCCTTCGGAGCGTCGCGGAGTTCGCCCATACGCTTCGTGAGGTTATTCATGTCGTGGCGGAGGAGCGTCATCGAAATGGCGCCGATCGACTGCAGGCTGTCGAGCTTGGTGTTGCGGACAGGAGCGGCAACCGTCGTCGTGCCGTCGGTGTTTTCCGTGATCGTCAGAGCGCCGTTCACATCGCCCTCAGCAACCGTCGCGACACGCGTCGTTTCGGTGGCGAGAGCGCCGGTTGCGGCAGCAGCGGTCAGCGAAGCGAGTTCATCCGCGGAGATCACGTCCGAGTTCACCGTCGTGCCGTTCGTGCCGACCATGTTCATGTTCAGGGTCGGGGTGCCGGAAGAGGTATCAACCTTATCGGCGGAAAGTGTCGAGGTTTTGTAGGTGCCGTCAGCATTCTTCTCGACCGCAGCGTTCACCTGACCGCCGGTGCCGGACAGATTCTCGATCTTGGCAGACTGAGAGGCGTCCGTAAAGTTCACGGTACCGTCATTGAGCGACAGATTATTGATCGCGAGCGGAGTCGTGGAAGCGCCGGATTCGGAAGTCGTGGCAGTTGCCGAGTTAGCTACATTCCAGGTACCGCCGTTAGACAGGGAGAGGTTAAGCCCCGTCACGGTGCCGTTGGAAGTTTCACTGTTACCGCCGTTCGTCAGAACAGCATTGCCCTTCCAGAAAGAGTTGGCATCCGAGAGATTGAGATTGACGGTCGAATCAGCGATATTACCGGAGTTAGCTTCGTTGTAGTTGTATTCAATATTACCGGTCAGCTGGACGGTCTTGTCCTTGTTCGGGTTGATCGTGATAACTGATCCGCCGCGGGTCAGGATGGCGTCGCCGCTGCCTGCGTTCACGGTCAGGTTGCCGTTGACATTTACGCGGCTGTTTGACATCGCAATGATGCCATACTGGTGAGACTCACCGGCGCCGGACGTGACATTGATCACCGTGTCCTCGGCATTGATGTTGATCGTGGAAACGTCACCCTTGTAGTCAGGAGTCACAGAGCTCTGAGCGAAGAGGCCGTAGGCGTCGTCCGTATCCGAGTGAGCGTTGATGGTGAGAGACTTGCCGTTCACCGTAACCGTGCTGCCAACCTTCGGGCCGGCAAAGATACCGAATGCCGTGCCCTTCGTGGCGGTGGCATTCAGAGTCGTAACGGAAGAATCCTTTCCAAGGGTAACAGTTCCGATGCCGGTTTTCCCCGAGGCTTCAATCGCCCGAGCCATGGTAACGCCGTTCGCAGAGATATTGATCGTGTCGCTGTTCACGGTAACCGTGCTGTTGTTCAGGGCAACGATGCCATGCGCTACGCTTTCCGCGCTGGTAGCGTCAAGTGTAAGGGAGGAACCGTTCACAATCACGTCGCTTCCCAGGCCACCGGCGGCATAAATGCCTCTCGAAACACCGTTGGCAGAGGTCGTGAAGGAAACCGTCGAAGTGTCTCCGCCCACGGTTAAGAGAGCCCCAGTAACTTCTGCATTGTCATTCTGCTTTCCGGGAATGTTGAACACGCCGTATGCCGTGCCGAGTGCCCCGTCATCCGGATCGTTCCCTGAACTGGTGACAGTTACGGCAATCGTCGGATTGGTAATGGAGGCCTCAAATCCGTTGTAGGAGGAGATGCCGTAGGGATAGATGCTGGAAACGGTCTGATTGGCGACATCAGTATCCGGTACCGATATATCTGCTTTATTAACGTAAACAGCGGACGAAGCAAGAGCCGCACCAGAAACGGTGGCCAGCACAGCAGCGGCAACTGAAGAAATAAGTATCTTATTTATTTACTAACCTTCGATGTGATAACTGGACAAGGCGTCGGTTAAAACGACTATGCCATTATCCACTCTACGGAAGTAAACGTCAATTACATTTAATAATTACAAATTCATTCTTATAAATTTAACTTATAAATCATTAAAATTAAACAAAATTTTATAAATAATGATTCCGCTTCTCAATTAAAAATATCAATGAAGATAACGAAAATTTTATGATAGTTATGCTGTTTTTAATGAAATCCGTAGATCGATAAAGGATTAAAAACATTACATCGTTATTTTTAATTAATTTTTTCACACCTTAACTTTCTGAATTCCGGGTAAAAAAAGAGCCTCCGGGCAGTGATGCCGGGAGGCTTTTCCGAAGAGGTTATTTACGGAAGCTTCGCGGGGCCGTCTTTGTCCGGAACCCAGGGCCAGAGCACCTTGGGAAGGTGGTAGCTGTCATTTTTGGATTCATCGCGGAATCGATCGATCAGGTCATCCCGTCCCTCACGGACAAGGCGCGCGAGATCCGGGTTCAGCATGACAGATTGCCCGGCGGCCGCGAATTCCGTCCAGCCGGAAGACACCGCGCGTTCAAAATCTGCCCCGGTCACAAGCTCCCCGGCTCCGATCACGGCAGTGCGTCCCGCCACGGCTTCGTGAATCAGTTCCATCCGGGACTTTGAGGTGTCGGCCCCGCGTCGGACCGCATGGAAGAAGTTCTGCTGCGACACATGGAGATACTGAATCGGACGCTTGACGATCTCAGACACCGCAGCGAGGGTCTCTTTCATCGTGATGCCTTTTTCACCCGGCTGCTCAGGCGTGATCCGGTAGCCGATGATGAAATCCTTTTGTCCAGCCTTTTTTTTGACATCAATGACGGTGTCCAGCACCGCGAGCGGGAACCGAAGCCGGTTTTCCAGTGACCCGCCCCAGCGATCCGTTCTTCTGTTCGTGGCTTCTGACACGAACTGCGGAAGAAGGAAAGGACCGGCTCCGTGCACTTCGACGCCGGCGTATCCCGCCTTCATGCAGAGTTCAGCCGCGTAAGCGAACTTCTGAATCAGTGACTCAATCTCAGCTTCGGTTAGTTCTGACGCCTTCCCGTCCGGCGTAGCGGAAGGTCCCCGCGGCTGACGGTCCGGGAGGAAGTCGGGGTTAGCGAGGATCCCGCCGTGGAACAGCTGCGCGATCGGGATCGCACCGAGCGACCGGACGATTTCCACTCTTTCCCGGAGGCTCGGAAGATCAGCCTCTGAGAGCGCCCGGGCCTGTCTGTAGAAGCTTTGGCCTCCGGCGTCGACGAGCGTCGCACCGGTTACATAGAGTCCGAAACCTTCGCCGTGATGCTTCAGAAAATCGCGTTCATCGTCGCTCACCGTTCCATCCGGGTTCTGACAGTAGAGCGTGAGCGGGGCGACCGCGAGCCGGTTCGGGACCGTGACGCCGTTATTCAGGGTGTAAGGAAGAAAGAGATTGCTGTAATCGTTTGCCATAAAGGGAACCTTTTTCATTCAAAAGCCGGAGGAACTGCTTGAGAGTCCGTGTTTCCGGCGTTCCCGGTAATAGTAGACGCGGGTACTACGAGCCGTGAGGCTTTCTCTCAACCGGTAAAGAGAAGAAAAAGCCCGGAGTTCAGTAGAACGGCCGGGCTTTTTAGAGTGGAATTCAGTTGAGTTATTGCGGGAGACGGGGCCAGAGCACCTTCGGGCAGTGGTAAGCCGCTTCCTTCACGGGGTCGAGCTTTGTCTGAATCTCGGAATCGCGTCCCTCGCGGATCAGCGTGGCGAGATCCGGGTTCAGCATGACGGCGCGCCCTGTGGCGGCGAGTTCAACCCAGCCGGTGCCGATCGCCTTATCAAAGTCATCCCCCGTGAAGAGGTTCCCGAGACCGATCAGAGCGGTCTTCCCCGCAATCGCTTCGTGAATCAGGTCAAGCCTTGAGCGGGTTTCATCAGCGCCCCGGCGGGCGTTCTGGAAGAATTCCTTCTCAGACACGTGGATGTATTGGATATCGCGCTTGATAAGTTCCTGAATAAGGGCGAGTGTTTCCTTCATCGTGATACCGACTTCTTCAGGTTCCTCAGGCGACAGGCGGTAACCGATGATGAAATTCTTCTTTCCGGAGCGCTCCTTTACGCGGAGCACGGCGTCGAGCACCGCGAGCGGGAACCGCATGCGGGCTTCGTTTGAGCCGCCCCATTCGTCCGTGCGGTGATTGGTCGCGCCGGAATAGAACTGCTGAATGAGATAGCGGTTGGCGCCGTGGATTTCAACGCCGTCGTACCCCGCGACGAGGCAGAGTTCTGCCGCGTGGGCGAAGGCCCGGATGATCGCTTTTACTTCAGGAGGCATCAGAGCCCGAGCGCCGCGCTCTTCGTTTTCACTCGGCCCCACCGGAACATGATCACGAAGAAAAGCCGGATTCCCGAGAATCCCGGCGTGGTGGATCTGCGCAATGGCGAGAGAGCCGTTCGCGTGCGTCAGACGGACGCGCTCCTTCAGGGCCTGGAGGTCGTAATCACGGATCGCGCGGGGCTGGCCGGGGAAGCCCTGGCCGTTATCGCTTACGAGCGTCGCGCCATGGATCACCATGCCGAAATTCCGGCCGCGGCTTGAAATGAAATCGCGTTCCGCTTCACTGACCGTTCCGTCCGGGTTCTGGCAGTAAAGTGTCAGAGGGGCAATGACAAGCCGGCTTTGCAGCGTGACACCGTTATTCAGAGTGAAAGGCTCAAAAAGCTTTGCGTGGGAATCCGTCATTGAATTGCGCTCCTCTTATATCAGTGATTGGGTCAGCAGACCGGGCGGGCTGATTATAGGGCGAAGCGGGAGCGGAAACTTTTTTTCAGGGTTCAGCCGTGGGGAAAGCGGCTGCGGTCAAAGGGTTTCCCGTGCGCGGCGAAGAGAGCTTCAGCCGTGATCGGTACGGGATCAGCTCCATCAGGCTCAATCCACTCGGGGTAATAAGCCCGGATCTGAGCGGGAGAGCCGAAGAAGGGCAGGGGGAGCGATCCGAGCTCTTCGATCGCCCTTTCAAGAATTCGGGTGTCACTCCCGGGGAGCGCCGGAGGCTGCCTTCTCAGATCCAGCTTCAAACGGCCGTCCGGAAGGTTCCCGATACGGGTCAGCCAGGCGAGCGGCGGTTTCGTGGACTCGAGTAGCTCCTTGATTTCAAGGACAGCAGTCCCCTCCGGGAGAGAAACCAGAGTTCCTCCCGTAAGCGGAAGCCCCCGCTCGAGCAGCGAGCGGCGTTCCGACAGGTAGAAGAGCGACGAGAGTGTCGCCTTCGTCATAACACGGCCCGATCTGCCGAGGAACCAGGCCGTGATATCCGAGGCTTTGATGATGCTGAACATTTTGTAGTTATGAAAGGTTTTAAAGCCTTCGTTTCCGACTCCATGAGGTGTTAACCTTACCCGTATTCCCGAAGAGGAAAACAGTCCCGGGAAACTTAAAATCAGAAAGAAGACATCGCAAACTTGTAGAGCTTTGCTTTCGACCCTATAGCATACCCAAAAGCTATGCTTAACGTATACACCGTAAAGATTTCGTGAATATGAAAGAACAGAACGGCAGTACATCAGGCCGCCCGATGAGGCGGAAAGAGCGTGAACTCACCGTGGATCAGGCCTGGGAGGTCGTGGAGGGGACTGATCACGCGGTGCTCGCCACGGTTGATGATGAGGGAAACCCCTATGGGGTTCCTATCACTCCTGTCGCGGCTGATCGGAAGAGAATTTACTTCCATGCGACCGGAAAACCGGGCGGCCGGAAATCAGACAACATGAAGATGAACCGCAGGGTATCTCTGACCTACATCGGAAAGGAACTGACGGTTCCGGAGCTTTATACGGTTGACTACGCGAGCGCGATTGTGGAAGGCACGGCATCAATCGTTACGGATCCGGCAGAGCGCGCGGAGGCGATGGTTGCCATGGTGAGGCGTCACGCTCCCGGGAATTCTGATGCCCGGAACGCGATTCAGTTTACCAACCGGCTCGGGGCGCTCGCGGTATGGCGGATTGATGTGGTTTCGATTTCCGGCAAAGCCCGTGCCGCGGCCAAATGGGAAACCGGAAAGACACTACAGGAACCTACGCCGATGCCTGTGCAGCCGTGGCTTGTCGGCGCTCCAAAGTAGATCTGAAATATTTTAACGGATAAAAGTCCGCCGAGTGACTCTGTGAGGAATTGATATCAGGCACCTAAATTTGATATCATAGAAGTGTTAACAATTACGAAAGTCAGAGGCGCCCGGCATGACGAGCGATAACGATCGGCTCAGAGCCGTATTTCTGAAGCGTTCAAAAATCTCCCAGCGGGAGTTCGGTGAGCGTTATGGTATCGGCACAGCCGGCATGGTGAATCAGCTGCTCCTGGGCCGTCGGCCGGTGAGCCTCGCCGCGGCGGTGAAGTTTGCCGAAGGGCTTGGCTGCGCGATTGATGACTTCTCCCCGGAACTCGCGGCTTTCGCGAGAAAAGCGGCTTCCTTTACGCACGAGATTGAAACCGATATTGACAGCGCGATTCATCCGAACCGGATACCGGTGCTGACGGGTGAAGAGGTGGCCTCAAGAAGCCGCGGCAAAGAGGATGAGCCCGCGGGCTGGACTCTTACGGATCACCGAATGGCGGAAGGTTCCTTTGCGCTCAGAATCGAGGATACGCAGATGGAACCGCATTTCACCGCGGGTGACATCGTGATTATTGAGCCGATAGCGCCGGCCGCGGGGGGCTGCGTGGCCGCTCTCCCGTCGGGTGCCGGCAGAGCAGTGTTTATGCAGTACTCTCCGAAAACGGATCCCGTTTCCGGAAAAACGGAATTCGATCTTCTGCCGAGCAACAATCTCTATCCGGTGCTTCACTCGACCGAAGGCAATATCCGGATTCTCGGCGTGATGACCGAGCACCGGTCGTACAGACGGAAGCGCTGATCGGGAAAACCGATGAAAAACAAGCGGGAAGAGATCTTTGGATCTCTTCCCGCTTTGCTTATGAGAGAAAGAAAACGCCTTTTACTTCAGCGTCTTTCCGTGAGCCTTGAAGACCGCCTCGAGTCGTTTCGCGTGTCCTTCTTCCTCAGGAATGGTGTCTTCGATGGCGTCCGCGATATCGTCGCGGCCGGCTGCACGGACTTTATCCGCGATCGACTGAAGCGCGGGACGGGCGCTCGCCTCAGCCTGCCAGAAAGCCCGGGCACGATCCCAGATGGCGTCCTCAGCGCTCACGCCTTCGCCGAGCATGGAAGCGTAACGGCCGCCGTGCGCCGCGTCTTCGTTCGCGTTGGCCTGCATGGCGTCCGCGAGGTCGTTGAGACCGTGTTCGCGCGCCTGGGCGATCAGCACGTAGTATTCCTCAGAGCCTTTCACTTCAGCCGTGTGAAGCATCCGGATCTGATCCTCGAACGACGCGCCCTTGGCGCTTCCATAAAAAGCCATAATCGGGTTCTCCTTGGTATTGATGCGGTTTCAGTTTTGAGTTTCTTCTGAGAAACTTATCCTGTGCTTAGCTGATGGCCCGGTAGGTATTTTTCTGCGCTTCTTCCAGGCTCTCAGGCCAGCTGCCGTTCGCGGCATTCTTGCGCCAGAACGCCTCGCCTTTCCGGAACTGCTCGAAGTCGCCGCGCGGGCTGAGACCGAACTGGCTTCGGTAGTCGCGCGAGAACTGCGCGGGAGATTCGTATCCAAATTCGTAACCTGTCTGAGCTACCGGAAGTCCTGAGAGTATCGCTCTTCGGGCTTCCTGGAGTTTGAGTGATTTCTGGTATTGGAGCGGTGACTGTCCGGTGACCTCGCGGAAATACCGGTAGAACGTCGGCTGACTCATGCCGATGCTCTTCGCGAGCTCACGGAAGTCAATGGAATTGCGGAGATTTTTCCGGATTTCAAAGGCGGCCTTACGGATACGGTACTCCGGAGCGCCGACCGTGAAGATCTGCCGGAAGGCGGCCCCGCCCTGGCTCACGAGGAACCGGAAGATGATTTCGCGCCGGATAAGCGGGGCGAGAATCGGGGCTTCTTCCGGCGTTTCGAAGAGTTCCACGAGTTTCGCGTAGGCGTCAATCACTTTGATATCCGGCTGCATGATCCAGGCGGCTCCGGAGAGATCCTCCGCGTCAGCCCGCTTCGGGATCGGAATGCCGCAGGCGTCCATTTCGGACGTGATCTTCACGACCTCATCCTCCTCAAGATCAAATGACACGCCAAGAAACGGTGTCTCATGGGTCGCGCCGATCGCCTGGAAGCTGTCGAGCATGTCGACACCGACCACGAGGCATTCACCCGCCGTGTATTCCACTGTTTTTCCGCCCATCAGGGCACGTTTCGCTCCCTGCACGAGGAGCCCCATTCCGGGGTGAGCCGAGCAGGTGGCGGCGCAGTTCGATTCATCGCGCCGGTGCAGCGTGACACCGCAGAGCGTGCGGCTTTCTCCGGCTTCCGGAAGCAGCTTCATGTGAAGTGATGCGATTGAGCGCAGATGCTCGGCGTAATCAGCGTTATTCATGAGGGATTTTCTGACTGGGGAAATAAGGCTCTGATCATTTTAATAGTAGAGAGAAAAGGTTTAGAGGCTTTTCAGGACTGATAAAAATAAGCAAGTAAAACAGAAATTTCCCCGTAACCCATTGGGGAGCCCCGGGGCTACAGTTTTCTCCGTGGACCGGATGAGGATAAAAGCAGCCGGGAAGTGGGGGAAAGGCATGAAGAGAAGGTCATTATTAAAAGCAGGGGTCGCGTTCGCGGTCCCGGGAGTCCTGAGTTTCGGAGCCTCAGCGAAGCCGGTCTCCAAGGCGAAGGCTCCGAAAATTCTGGTTGTCTATTTTTCTCGGCCCGGCATGAACTATGTCTCAGCCGACATGGTGAACCTTCCGGTGGGGAACACGGAAAAGTTCGCGAAGATCATCGCTAAGACATTGGATGCTCCGCTCTTCAGGATCGAACCGGTAACGCCTTATCCGTTTGACTACCGGAAGACCACAGCGATCGCGCGTGAGGAACGTTCGGCAGGAAAGGCGAGAGACGCGAAAGCGATCCCTGATATCCGGGGCTACGACGTGATCTTCTGGGGGCACCCGATCTGGTACGGCGAGATGCCGTATATCGTGCGGGGCGTGCTTTCAAAGCTTGACTGCGCAGGGAAAACGATCGTCCCGTTTGTGACTCATGAAGGAAGCGGGATCGGGGATACGGCGAATCTCGTCCGGTCGTTCCAGAAGAGGGCGGCAGTCCGCGAGGGGCTTGGCATTCTCGGGACGCGTTTCGCGAGAAACGAACCGGTGGAGCCTGAGATCACTGCCTGGCTTAAGCGCCTGGGCTATCAGAAATAATCAGGAGGAATTTCAGTATGGATTTCAACGGAAAGAAGGTTGCTGTGGCACGGTTTTCGCGCCCCGGCATGAACTGGGTGTCGGGGTCGATTGTGCCGCTTAAGGTGGGCAACACGGCGAAACTCGCGGACGTGATCGCGGAAGAAACCGGGGGCTCGGTGTACGCGATTGAACCCGCGGCGGCTTACCCCGATGACTATCGGGCCTGCACCGATCAGGCGGCGAAGGAACTGAAGGAAGACTGCCGGCCGGCGCTGAAGCACCCGGTTCCGGATATGGCTGATGTCGATGTTCTTTTTATCGGATACCCGATCTGGTGGGGCGAAATGCCGATGCCGGTGAAGACGTTTCTTGAATCCGCGGATCTCTCAGGCAAGACGGTGATTCCGTTCTGTACGCATGAAGGAAGCGGCATCGGTGCAACAGTCGGGAGCGTGAAGCGGCTCGCTCCGAAAGCGCGTGTCACATCAGGTCTCGCGGTGACCGGATCAACGGCAGCTGAGGGCGGTGAAGCGCTCCGCCGCCGCGTCAGGACTTTCCTCTCCTCGCTCTGATAACGGACTGAAAGGAGACTCTCCGGATGGTGATCGGGAGCCAGACGCTCCGCGCGGTCATTGATACCGTGAAGAATCGGCTCGAAGACTTTGAGTCTCAGGAAGTGATCGCCGCGTCGACGGATATCACTGAGTCACGTCTGTGAAAATTGCCCGGATAGAAACCTATCCGGGCTTTGCCGCTCAGAGGCCTTTTCTCGGGAATGAGAAAAAGGCCTTATTCATTTCGTCCGTGTATTTCGTCGCGCGGACAGTCAGCCAGTCAGCGAAGAGCCTGACGCGCTTTTTCCGGAGTGCCTTTTCTGTTGTGATCACGCAGCAGTGCCGCGGCGGTCTCGTCCATCCCCGCATCACGGGGACAATACGGCCGTCTTTCAGATAGTCCACACACTGATCAAACGCCATGTCGGGTACGATGCCGGCGCCTAGAAGGAGTGCGTCACGAGCGTTTACCTGACTCGTAAATGCCATAGTCTGCTTCCAGTCGAGCTTTTCTGTCACGCCGTTTTTGGAGAGATAGGAAACCGAGGTTCGGTTCGGAAGTCTGAGGAGGAGTCCCGTGTGACGCATACAGTCAGACGGCCGCTCAGGCTCTCCCTGCTGTGTCAGGTAGGCAGGAGACGCACAGGCGATGAAATGCATCGGGCCGCAGTCGCGGAGAATGGCGCCTTCAGGAAGTTCGTCTGACGGCCGGTACATGAAGACAATATCGTTTGACTCGTTATCCGGTGTGGTCAGAAATTCGGAAACACCGGACACCATATCTTTCACTTCAATCGAAATTCCCGGATGCTTCATCTGGAACTCGACCGCGGAAGGAACAATCAGGCTTTCACGGAACCCGGCGGTAGAGGCGACATGAATCGGACCGGTAAGTGAATCAGCAGAGTCAGTCAGTTCTTCCTCGAGCTCTTCCTCAAGCTGCAGGATTCTGAAGACGTAGCTGTAGTAGCGCTTGCCTTCCGGTGTCAGCTTCATCGGACGCTGGCTTCGATCGAAGAATTTTGACTTCAGTTCCTTTTCCATCGCGCGGATGATCCGGAAGGCGTTACTTGGCTCAATATGAAGCTTTTCGCAGGCTTCACGGGCGCTTCCGGTTTCAACAATTTCGCAGAATACGCGGAGATTTTCGAGGTTCTCGATTTTCTTCATGGCGTCCTCCTCCTCTCTCTGAGTCTGCTCCCGCGGAGTTCAAAAACCTGTTAAGTGGCTGAATCTGACCACTTATTGGACGGCTATGAACCTTTACCGCCTCCTGATGATCTCCAATAATTTACTTAAGTCATTTTACTTATTCAGGGATAGGGAGTGGGTAGATGACGAGTATCCCTGTGAGGGTCCGGGGCCTGGGTAACAGACACGGCCTGGACTTCGGACACCCGGTCGGGAAGAACAGGAGAACGAGGCGGAGGAGTTCGAACCACCGCCCTTCCAAAGCAACCAAGAGAGAGGAGGGAACGTTTTAGGGAGGGTCGCAGGTCTAAACCTCCCGGAGCGGTTCCATGTCATCTATGTCAATATTTTTCTGGATTGAGCTCGTGATCGTGCTTGCCGTGATTTTTATCGGCGCGCGGTTTAACGGTGTTGGTCTCGGTATCTGGGGCGGCGTCGGTCTGTTCCTGATCGCGGTCCTTTTCGGCGTGAAGCCGACCGCCCCGCCGGTTGATGTGCTGCTGATCATTCTTGCTGTTGTGACAGCAGCCGCGACGATGGACGCGGCCGGAGGCATCGATTTTCTGGTGTCGGTGGCAGAAAGAATTATTCGTGCGAATCCGAAGTACATTACGATTCTTGCCCCGCTGGTGACCTGGCTCTTTACCTTCCTCGCTGGAACCGGACATGTGGTGTATCCGCTGCAGCCCGTGATTTATGAAGTTGCGATGTCGGCCGGTATCCGTCCGGAACGCCCGATGGCGGTGGCCACGATTGCCTCTCAGCAATCCATTACGGCATCCCCGGTCTCGGCAGCCACGGCGGCCATGCTCGGCATGTTCGCGGCCTATAACTGGACGAGTTTCGGTCTTGCCCAGATTCTCGCGATCTGCGTTCCTTCGACGCTGCTCGGCGTGATCGTGGCGGGTTTTGTCTCCATGTTCCTCGGAAAAGACCTCGCTGATGATCCTGAATTCCAGGCCCGCGTGAAGGCGGGGCTTGTGAAGATGCCGGATCCGAATGGAGCGAATAAGGTGCTGAAGCCTCACGCCAAGCGTTCCGCCATTGTGTTCCTCGTCTTTGTCGCGATCGCGGTGGCCTCCGGCCTGATTCCGGAACTCCGTACGCTTCGCGGGGAAACCAAGCCGCTCGGTATGGCGACCGTTCTTGAAATCTTCATGCTCGTGAACGCTGCGGCGATTCTTGTGACCTGCCGCCCGAAAGTGGACGATATCGTGAAGACCCCGACGATGCGCGCCGGCGTGGTGGCCATGATCGGCATTTTCGGTCTGGCCTGGCTCGGTGACTCCTTTGTCGGTGCCAATAAGGCGGATCTTCTTGCCGCGGTCGGCGGTATTGCTCAGGCGATGCCCTGGACCTTTGCCTTCGTGCTCTTCTTCGTTTCCGTGCTGCTCTACTCGCAGGCCGCCACGGCCCGCGCTGTGATGCCTCTTGGCGCTGCTCTCGGGATTCCGCCTCAGACGCTGATCGGTATGTTCCCGGCAGTGAATGGCTACTTCTTCATTCCGACCTATGGGTCTCTGGTCGCCGCCATCGCGTTTGACGGATCCGGAACGACGCACATCGGCAAATACGTTCTCAACCATTCCTTCATGATTCCGGGTCTTGTTGCGACGATTGTGGCGGTGACGACCGGTCTCGGCATCGCGGGGATTCTTTACTAAGAAACATGGTTTGTCTCCGGTAATCCAGGGAGGCCGGGGAGGGGAGGATTGGAAAATAATCGGGAACTTCTCCTCTCCCTTCTTTTTTCCTGGCATCGGACGATAAACGGAACCTCAGTGTTTTGAAGGGCGGGAAGATATTCCCGCCCTTTTTCTGTCTCTAAGCTCTGTCCTCAGATCCGGTCAGTCGCATAATGTCGGAAAGAAAATTAAATCCTAAAGGACTGCGGAATATGGCCGGAGAAAAAACTGAGGAGCAGGGCCTCACCACGGCGGACGCGCTGCTTTTCGCGGCAGCCGCGGGCGTTGCGGTTGGAAATCTCTATTGGACGCAGCCGCTTCTCGCTCGGATCGCGGAAAATTTCGGCGTGCAGGCGTCGGTCGGCGGCCATCTGATGACAGCCACTCAGGTGGGGTACGCGCTCGGCATTCTGCTCCTCGTCCCGCTTGGCGACATGGCAAACCGCAGAAAACTTGTCACCACGCTTCTCGCGCTCTGCGCGGTGTCTCTCGTAATCGCCGCTTTCGCGCCTCACTTCGGCGTGCTGGGGCTGTCACTTGCGCTGGTCGGTTTTACGACCGTGTCAGGGCAGGTGATTCTTCCGATGGCGGGCGGCCTTGCCGCTCCGCAGGACCGCGGAAGGATTGTCGGCATTGTGACATCCGGCGTTGTGGTCGGCATTCTGTTTGCCCGGACCGTGAGCGGCTTTATTGCGAATCTCGCGGGGTGGCGTTCTATCTATATTGTTGCGGCCGTTCTGAATATCATCCTCATCTTCGCGTTAAGAAAGCGGATTCCGACTGCCCCGGGCGGCGTGAGGATGCCGTACCCGAAACTGATCCTTTCTGTCTTCACGGAGGCCCGCCGGGTTAAGAATGTCGGACCGGTGCTGCTGATCGGAGGATTTGGCTTCTGCGCGCTGCAGCTCTTCTGGACCGCGATCACCTTCCTTCTTGCCGCTCCGCCTTTTGGCTACAACACACTCGAGATCGGGCTCGTGAGTCTCGTGGGCGTCGCGGGCGCTCTGATTGCCGCGAAGGTGGGCGGGCTCATGGACCGGGGTGTCGGTATTCCGGCTCAGGGGTGCTTTATCGCGCTGGGGGTTGCGGCCATGCTCGTCTCTTCTCTGGGGAGTCACTCCATTATTCTTGTCGTACTGGCGGCGCTTCTGATGTCGCTTTCATTCCAGGGAATCGGCATTCTGAATCAGACCACGCTCTTCCTGCTTGCCCCGAAGTCGCGGAGCCGGCTGAACACCGCGTTTGTCGTGAATAACTTTATTTTCGCGGCTTTTGGATCAACGCTTGCCGCGGTGCTCTGGGATTATGGCGGCTGGGTGATGGTGTCTCTCGGCGGTGCCGCGTCCCTTCTGATAGCGCTCACGGTCTGGGCGTGTGCGAAGAAGGATCTTAAGACCGCGACGGACGCGGCCCGAGAAAGGAAAACTGATTAAAGGGACTATTGGGCGGCTGTTTCAGTGGCGTCCGGAGCAGAAGGAAACTTCTGCTCCTTTTTATTTATTCTGAGACGGGGCTCCGGGCAATCGCTTTTGCCGCGAAACTGAGGAACCGGTCACGCCACTCGGTCGGATACCCGAAGGATGTCAGATGTTTCTCCTTCAGTGCCATCCAGATTTCCCGGTTTTCAGGCAGAGCCTTCAGCATGTCATCCATCTCTTTTTCCGGGACCGAGTCATCCCGCCCCGGATACAGATAAGCGACAGGGATTTTCACTTCCCGCAGCGCGTCAATCGGATCTTCTGAAACGGAGTCCGGCAGAAGTCTAGCCCCGAGATGACCGACTCCGGGACCGTAACGGCGGATCATCCAGCCGCGGTGCGTTGCCGTCACAGCCTCAAGAATGATCGCGGCGGCGCCATCCGGGTGGCGCCTCAGAAGCCTGAGCAGCGCGTCGCCTCCGGGCCCCTGGCCGAAAAGCACGAGTTTATCCGCGGATACGCCGGGCACATCCCGCGCGTAGCGGTAAACCGCCTCCGCATCATCCACCATGCCGTTCAGCGTGAGTTTCCCGGTGGAGCGGCCGGTTTCCTCCGGATCGTAGAGGATCACATTCCACCCAGACGGAACGAGCCAGGAAACCTGAGGCAGGTGAAAGCCCATATTTCGTGTACAGCAGTGAGCGTAGAGCACCGTGCCCTGGAGCGGTTTCCCATCCTGCGGCAGCGCCTTCAGCCACAGTCCGGAAATAACAGAGCCATTGGGCCCCGGTGTCTCAAAGGTTTCTCCCTCGAGACCGAACTGCCGATGGTCCCAGTACCGCCGGCGGTCAGTTTCAAAGAAAAGTCCTTCTGCTATCCGATTCAGAAATCCAGCCATACCGGTTCCTTCTTCAACGCATGGTCAAGTCACTTCTTGATCCTACACATTCTGATGCTGAGGAACAGAGCGATTCTGATCACTTAAGAAAACGGGGCAGGTACAGATGGTTCTTTATTACATGTTTATTACTGTTAAAAATATCATTTTTTAACAGTCAATTTGCGTAATTAAACGGAATAGCCGATGATTCTGTCGATAAAACCTGAAAAAGCTGGCCGTATGGAATCCGCTATTACCTCATCCTTTTTTCTCGGGGCGCTTGTGTCACTGGTCGTCATCACGAATCCGCTCACCAAAATCCCGCTTTTCCTCAGTCTCACGGAAGGCTGGAGCTCGGGGCGGCGCAGGAGCGAAGCGGCTCACGCCGCGCTCGATGCGTTTTTCATCATGGTGGCAAGTCTCGTTGCCGGGAATCTTCTGCTCACGTTTTTCGGCATTTCTTACGGAGCAATGCGGATCGCGGGCGGCTTTGTGGTAGCCGTGATCGGAAATCAGATGCTGTTTGGCGTGAAGACGCCAAACGATTCAGAGCACGGTGAAAAAGGGAGCGACGGATGCGCGTTTTTCCCGCTCGCGATGCCGGGAATCGCGGGCCCCGGGACGATTGCCGTGGTAATCGGTTTCTCCACTCAGATCGCGGAGGCGGACGGTCTTCAGACGAAAGCCGCGATGTTTGCCGCGGTGACCGCGGCTGCGGCGCTTTCCTCTTTCCTCACCTGGGCTGTCATGCGGGGAGCGGATTCCTGCTCAAAGGCGCTGGGTCCATCCGGCACCCGGGTCCTCACCAAGATCATGGGTTTTCTGCTGATTTCAATCGGAATTCAGTTTGTGGGATCCGGAATCCTCACCTTTTTTCCTAAGTGAGAGGCTGGAGGATGCATGTCAGATTCCGCGTCAGTAAATTTGGCTTAAATGTTGAAAAAAGATGTCCGTAGTCAAAACTTAGTCAAATTTACATGTGATACGAAAAAATAAAAAAAATTAAGTTAAACAGTAAGTAAAAATAATTAAAACCCACTTAAATCGTCAACTTGTTGTAAAATATAGGTAGACAAAAAGAGAGTCTCCGGTTAATTCGCGCGGGTTGTGGCGCGAGCTTCATTGCCCGGATTTTTGTTCAGCTTCGGCTCCAGAGAATGAGCCCCATATAAGAAAGAATGAAAGAACTATGCAGTCATCCGTCATCGGCCGGATGAGCAGAACCTCGGGAGAGTTTCTCCTGCGTCGGTCCGCTCACCGGACCGCGGCAAACACACAACCGCGGAGGAGAGGCGGGAGGCTGTCCTGATAGAAGTGGGGAGTGAATTATGGCCACAACAGAAGGGCTTCGCGCTGAACGCCTTGCGCGTGTAAATGATGCTATTCAGGGCAGCGGCTATAACCAGACAGAAATCGCGCGGGCGATGGATGTGTCGAAGGCGGCGGTATCGCGCTGGATGACAGGGGCAAGCTGCCCGACCAGAGATAAGATTGTTGCGCTTGAGAAGCTGCTTGGACTTCCGGCACGGTCACTCGTGAACGGAACCACAGGCGCTCCTTCCAAGTCTGAAGAGGAGCTGACGGTTGAGCCGCTCATCCCGTCGCGCGGCGAGGGGGTGCTGCAGTCAGTCCGGCTGTCGAAATCCGCTATTGAGTCGTTCGGGCTGAAACCGGGCTCGATCAGCGCTTACCGGATGGATAATCCGGCGCTGGGGCAGCTGATCCCGATCGGCTCCGTTCTCATCGTTGACCGGAGCGTGAAGACCGCTCAGGCGGAAGGCTTTTATCTCGTGCAGGATAATGGCGTGAAGCGGATCGGACGCTACACGTTTAAGCCGGATGGGAAACCGCGCCTCATGCGGGGGCTCGAGGATGACCCGGCGAGCGCCATGCCGCCTGAAACAGAGGTGCTTGGGCGCGTGAAGGCTGTGCTCGTGGTGACTGAGACATAATTCCGGCGGCGCGCGGTCATGGCATAAGAAAGGGCGGCTGAAAAGCCGCCCTTCGTGTATCCCGGATGAGAATACCGGTAATCAGAGTTCCGCGAGATCCGCCCGGATCTTGAACACCGCCTTCTTATGCATGGCAGGGCCCGTGACCGCGAGGTTCGGCGCGTGGCGCTCTCCCGGGAAGTAGATCGCGAAGTCACCAGGCTTCATCGTCACGGTTTCTGCCGGATCCAGATCCGGGTAAAAAGCGATGTCGTCACGCTCAAGCCGGTCATCTGTGGGTGTCAGGTGGTTCGCGTGGGTAATGAAGTCCTGACGCTCGTCCCCTTCAAGCAGCAGCTGAATATCGATATAGCGTGCGTGAGCCTCAAACTTTCGGTCTGAAGCGGGGCGCGTCATCCCTTCCTCAACATTCACGTAAAATGCCGAACCTTCAATTTCGTGACGCCCGGTTTCGAGGTCACCGCCATGCGCCGCGAGGTAAGCGAAAGCGCGCGAAAAGACTTCAGGAAGATAGGACTTCAGGTTTTTCCACTCGGACAGCGTGCCGGAAATCATGTCGGGTTCTCCAGTTGATAAGGGATGGGGAAGCTGCCCCGTCCCGATGATGTCCGACTATTTTAGGACGGCTCCAGGGTGTTCTCGCGGATACTGCGTTTTTCCCCGAAATAGGGAGGGGAAAAAGGGCTCAGTGTCAGACGTCCGCGCGCTTTGCGTTACGATGAAAGGACCAAATGAAGGAGGATGGTTAGAAGATGGCTTACGTTGTGAGCAAAGCGCTTTCAGGCCGCACGGTGAAGGTCTACCGGGAGAGCGAATATCCGGTGCCTGTCATTTTCTCGACCCAGTATCAGGAACAGGGGAAAACGGTGCTCGAGCTGCTCGCGAATCTCGGCGCGCCGGAAGTGAATCTGGTCACGATTTCCGATCTTCACTGGGAAGAGGACCTGTCCCCCTGGGCTCACGGCTCTGTGCTCGCTTCAACCGATCACTTCACGGGCGGCGCGCCTCAGTATCTCGAGTTTCTCGAGAAGGAAGTGATTCCGTTCGCATCGCAGCACCTAGCCCTCGATCCCTCCACGCTGATTCTCGCGGGCTACTCAATGTCCGGCCTTCTCTCCGCCTATTCGCTCTTCATGACAGACGACTTCCCGTACCTCGTTTCTGCCTCAGGTTCTCTCTGGTTCCCGGGGTTCCTCCCGTTCGCGAAGGAGCAGGGAATCAAGGGATCGCCGAAGGCGGTGTATCTGTCGCTTGGTGACACTGAGAGCCATTCCCGGAACCCCTACCTCAAGGAAAACGCTTCAGTCACGTCCGCGATTGCCGGGCTCAGCCGGGAAGCGGGAATTCCCACGGCGCTGATCTGGGAGCGGGGCGGTCACTTCAATGAACCGGCCGCGCGGCTTGCGCGCGGGCTTCGCTGGGTCCTTGGCGTGATGCGGGGAGAGGATATCAAGATCGAAAGCCGGAAGACGCCTGACGGCGTCTGATCCGCGTTTGGTATCGGCTTCACAGAACGGGAAAGCGTTTCAGACGCCTTCCCGTTTTTTATCGGGCGGGAGACGCCCCGGTCTTTGCGGAAGCGAGGAGCTCAAGCGCCTTTTCGATCAGGCGGAGATGCGGTTCGACTGTCGCGAGATCGAGATACTCTTTATTCGGGTTATGGAGCAGGCCGCCGGAGGGCGCCAGGGCATCGATCACCGCGACGCCGAAGGACGCGAGCTCATTTCCGTCAGACGCGCCGCCCGCCTCAGCCCAGACAGGGGAGGGAAGGCGAAGCGTTGCGGCGGCCCGGTTGATGAGCGTGATCAGAGACGCGGACTCTGCGGAAAGCGGAAGCGCCGGACCGAGACTCTCGATTTTGAGGTCTGATGTCACACCGTCCGCAAACCCCGTGAGGCAGAGTTTCCTCATCCGGAAAATCAGCTCATCGCGGTCCCTGTCCGAGCCGTAGCGAAGGTCAAACGTGACCGAGGCGTGCTCAGCCACTGTGTTCGCGGTTGTGCCGCCAGAGACAAGTCCGGTGCTGATCGCTGTGCCGTCGATTTCAGACGCCAGATGCTTCAGCTGCGGTATCGCGGCAGCCATCGCGTCGATCGCTTTCCGCCCATCCTCGGGGCGGTTTCCGGCGTGCGCCGGCACCCCGTGGAAGTCCACCCGGACGGTGCTTGACCCCTTCCGCGCCCTGACAAAACTGCCATCCGGCCGTCCAGGCTCAAAAATGAAGGCGGCGGGAACGCCGCGGGACGCTTCACGGAGAAACTCAGCGTGTTCGCGCGGAGTGATTTCTTCAGCGGGCGTCAGTACAACCTTAAGCGAAAGACGGTCTTTCACGGCAGCGGGAAGGCCGGATGCGATCGCCGCGATGGCGGCGAGCCCCGAGCGGTCATCTGCGACACCGGGACCAAAGGCGAGGCCCTCATCGATTCTGAAGGGGTAGCGCGCGGCGCTCCCTCTTGAGTGCACCGTGTCCAGATGCGCGCAGAGCATGAGGTCAGCGGTTTCTGACTCCGGATGATTCCGGAAAACGCACGCGCGGCCATAGGAACCGACTTCAGGCCGATCGGTTTCCCAGCCAAGGTTTCTGAAAATCCCTTCCATCACGTCGCCTGCTTTCGTGACTCCTTCGGCGTCGCCTGACGGTGAATCGATTCCGGTCAGTGTTCTCAGAGGACTCAGAAATTCAGGCCGAAGGTTCATGGGAAGTCTCTCCTTGTCTGGGACGTGAAAAACAAACAATAACCTCTCAGTTTAAGCGGAAAAGCGACGGCTGTGACCGGCAAAAGACGGTATGCTGCACGGGATAACAAAAAAAAGAACTTCGGGGCAATACAGATATAATGATTCTTATAGTCCCGGGGTGTTTCAGGAGAGGAAACTATCACTTCAGTGAGATAGCTCCGGGGTATCCAGGCGAAAGCGGAACCGGCCGCACAGGGAGGAAGGCCGGACCGCGCTGTGCCTCTAAAAGGAGCCAATATGAAAATTCTGTTTCCGGTTGATGGCAGTGAATACAGTGTCCATGCCGCGCACGTGATCGCGCGCCGCGCGGAGCTTCAGAACTTTAATCCTGAGGTTTGCGTTCTCAATGTGCAGAAGGCGGCCGAACTGATGATCCCGGCACTCAAGCTCCGGCGTTCTGCCGCTACCAACCGCCAGTCTGAAGCCGCCTTCAAGAAGGTGCGTGACATTCTGAAGAATGTGATGACTGAGGAAAAAGTGGTGATCGGAAACCCCGCTCAGGTGATCGCTGAAGAAGCGGACCGTGAGAAGGCGGATCTGATCGTGATGGGATCCCGGGGTCTCTCGGACTTCGCGAAGCTCTTCCTTGGCTCTGTCTCCACGGCGGTTCTCGCCCGCACCACGGTGCCTGTGATGCTGATCCGCAGCGAGTACACCTCTGAACCCGGCAAGGAACTGAAGGTCTGTGTGGCAGTCGACGGTTCGCCTTACTCCGAAGCCGCCGCCCGCTATATCGTGGCCCACCGTGAAATGTTCGGTGAAAAGCCGGATGTCCGCGTGGTCACGGTGGTGGATGTGGCTGAAGCGATCGCGTATGAGTACCCGACGGATGTGCCGCTTCCTGAAATTCCGGCAGAGCGCGAAGCCGCTGAAAAGAATATGGATGAGATTCAGCAGCTGATCCCCGAAATCGAGGAGAAGGGGAAGAAGGAAGCCATGTCGACGATCCGCCCGATTTTTGAACAGGCGAACTTCCCGGTGACGGAAGTGGCCCTGACGGGTGATCCGGGCACCGAGATCGCGAACTACGCGAAGACTGAGAAGCTCGACCTCGTCATCATGGGAACCCGCGGCCGCGATAATGTCGCCTCCGTCATTCTCGGCTCCGTCACGAGCCGTGTGGCGGCGGACGGTTCTGTTCCGCTCCTCGTGATTCCGGCGTAAGAATCTGTTTGCCGTCCCGGGAGACTTCTCTTCGGGATGGAAAAAGGATTTTTAAGTATAAGGCAGGAAGCCGTTCAGGTTTCCTGCCTTAATTTTTTTGCTGAAGACTGAAAGCCGGTAATCCGGATGGATGCGGCGAGCGGATCCTGACACCGTATACTCAGGAGCGGCTGAAAAATCAGGCAGCGGCGGTCTCCGGTGCCGCCTCCGTCTGAAGGTATCAAAAGGAAAAGAGAACGATGTCTGAAAGCAAAGTGTTTGAGTATCCGGTCCGGGTCCAGTGGGAAGATACGGACGCGGGCGGCGTGGTGTACCACGCGAACTACATCAAGTTCATGGAGCGCGCGAGAAGCGAGGCGCTCAGAGCGGATGGTCTGAATCAGAGGAAGCTCGAAGCGGAGCAGGGGATCGTGATTCTGGTCGCGGAGCTCTCAATCAAATACAAGCGGGCGGCGCAGCTCGAGGATCTTCTCACCGTGAAGACCCGGGTGGAGAAGCTTGGCCGCGCGAGCGTCGTCCTCAATCAGTCCGTGTGGCGGGGGGATGAGCTGCTCACAGACGGCCGCGTTAAGGTGGCGGCGGTAAAGAAAGCTGAGCTGAAACCCGTGCCGCTTCCTGCTGAAATCTATGACATGTTCAAGGCTTACGTGACGGAGCCTGAGTCCTGAAACGTCTCTATTGATCTTCCGTCCTGAAGCCATTCGGAATCCGTTTCCGGCGTCCGAGGGCGAAGGGAAGCCCGGACGGGATGAAGTACGTGTCCGGGAGAAAGTAGATAAGCCAGCGGGCGATCACTTCCACCTGGTCATACGCGCGGATATGCGCCTGAAAGTCCGGGCTTCGCACCATCTCTTTCAGCGCGCCGAAACTGAGGAAGGGGCGTCCCGGACCGGTTTCGGTTCTGAAGAGTGACTGAATGGTTTTCAGAAACGGGCTTCCGGCGAGCCGCGTTCCGATATAAAGATCCATTTCTTCCGGTGACCGGAGCGCCGGGGGAGGCACGAGCGCCGCGAGATCCTCGGCCGCGAGCTTCTGGATAAAACGGGCGTCGGTATCCCGCGGAAGCAGATCCCGGATATCGCGCCCCCGGAAGATTTCGTAAAGCAGATTCGGGAAAGGGCAGGCGGGGAGCCACCCCGCCGGGAGCGGGCCCGCTTCCTGGACTGCCCACCGGCGGAACCAGTCCGGAAGGAACCCCTCGCGCCGCCGCCTTTCAACAAATTCCCAGAGTTCCCCCGCGGCGTCCCGCGGAATCCGTACCGCGGCCATCCGCCAGTCATGTTCGAGCTCATGACTCTCACGGCTTGTGAAGTCAGAGGCGAGTACTTCGTCATTCCATTTCTGATCAAGCCCCACGCCGATGCCGCGCCCCGTGAGATTCGCGCTTCCCGTGAAAAAGATCCGGTCAAAGCGGTAGTACTTCGCGTGAAGATTCGGAATCCGGTAAACCTCACCCCCGAGTGACCAGACCGCGTCCAGCGCATCCAGATCCGAGATGCCGCTCGCGAAATCGTCCGGTGCCCCGCGTGTCACGAGTGTCAGTTCATCGAACCGGATGCCGCGCGGAATAATTGCCTCAATCGCGCGGATTTTGACGTAAGGCGTCACGATAAGAATCGATCGGGCATTCTCTGCCGCGCGTCTCAGGTGGTAGGCGAGGTTCTGATGGTAAAGACGGATCATAAAGGAGCGGAAAGTCCGGGGGGAAACGGCGGGTTCCCGCCATTCTAAGCTACGGCGGGGCGGAAGCCCGCGCGCGTCAATCCGATAAAATGACACGCCGGAAAAACCTTTCCGGCCAATTCACTTAAAGGAACCGGTAATGAAGAAAGCGGCTTTCATCCTTTTCTCGCTTGCCGCGGGAGCCGCGGCTCTCCCGGCGTTCGCGGCGGGAGACGCGCTGTACCCCGAAGCGATCAGCGCGAAGGAGCTGCTCCCAGGGCCGCCCGCGGCCGGCACCTGGCGAAGCGCGGCGGACGACGCTTCCTACCGCGAAGGACTTTCGCTTCGGAACGCCCCCAGGGGACTCCAGGCTGCGGAAGACGCCGACATGTCGCCTCTCAAAGCCTTTGAAGCCCGGTTTTCAAAGCCTCTTGGGGTTCAGATTTCGAAAGACGCGACTCCTGCGACCCACGCTTTCCTCCTTCTCACGATGAAGCGCGTCTATCCGTCACTGAAGGCCGGGAAGGAAGTCTTCAGGCGGCCCCGTCCTGTGGTCCCGCATCCGGAAGACGCCACGTGCCGCCCCGATCTCGCGAAAAAATTTGACCGCTTCGCGAGTTACCCGTCCGGCCACACCACGATGGCCTGGGCGCTTGCGCTCGCGCTGACCTCGGTCGCCCCCGGGGACCCGGTTCCGGTTCTGAAGCTGGGTTACAGCGCGGGAGACAGCCGCGCGATCTGCGGCGCACACTGGCAGAGTGATGTGGAAGCGGGGCGAGAACTCGCCGCGGCGGTTTTCGCCCGGATCATGGGGGATCCGGATTACCTTGCGGCGGCCGCCGCGAGCCGCGCGGAACTCCTGAAACTCTCGAAACCGGCGCCGTCTTCGGCCCGCTGAACTCGCGGAGAAAGAAGCCTCAGCGCGGGGCTGAGCCTTTGCTATTCTTTCTTCTGACAGCCGTTATGCCCGCGGTCCCGCGGCCGGCAAGGTCAACTGTTAAAGGAGCAGGAGCGCGATGAAAATTACATTCTGGTCAGACTTTGCGTGCCCGTGGTGCTGGATCGGAGAAACGAATCTCGAAGCCGCGCTGAAGTCGCTTGGCCGTACGGCTGAGTTTGAGATGAAAGCCTACGAACTCGCGCCGAACGCTCCGAAGATGGGAGGCGAAACCACGTTCCCTCGGCTTCTCGCCCGGGGTCTCAGCTGGGAAGAGGCTGAGGGCCGGATCAAAGAGGTGGATGAGGCAGGGGCTGCGGCCGGCCTGCCCTTTGCTTACGGCGACGCGATTCAATCAAACACCTTCGACGCCCACCGGGTGAGAAAGTTCGTTGAAGCGCATTTCGGGCGCGACGCCGCGGAGAAGCTGAGCGAACGTTTTTTCCGGGCGTACTTCTCGGATCATGTCGAACTTGGGAACCCTGAGGTGCTCTGCCGCCTCGCGGGAGAAACCGGGATTCCCTCCGGGCAGGTGAGAGCGTTTCTTGACGCGCCGCTTGATACCGGAACTGAAGCCCGGATCATTGCTGACGCGGTCCGCGAGGATGAAATGACAGCGAGATCCACCGGCGTCACCTCGGTCCCGTTCTTCATTATCAATGGCAAATATTCCGTTCCCGGCGCGCTCGATCAGGCGGGCTGGGAGGACGGCCTGAAGCAGGTCTTTGAGGAAGAGGATAGAGAAAGACAGCGGGGGCCTTTCGGGTTCGGCGTCACCTGCGGGCCTGACGGCTGCAGCATTGATTTTGATAGGGAATAAGAGCAGAGAGCGGCATGATTACGCGTATCGAAGTTTCGACACCGGATATTGAAAATACCTATCTCGATATCGATCCTGAGACGAAACACGGGTTTCTGATTGATCCGGGCGCCGCGCCCGATCAGATCGCGGACGCGATCCGGTCCGGGGGCTTCACGATCGAGAAGATTCTCCTCACGCACGGTCACTTTGACCATATCGGAGCGATCGATGCGATCCGTGAGGTCTTTGGGCATCCTCCCGTCTATATCCATGAGGCGGGGCTTCGGTATCTTTCAAGCACATTTTTCAATCTCTCGGGCCCCATGGGCCGCCCCTTCACGGTGGAGGGCGCGATCCCGTTTCAGAACGGGGCTGTGTTTTCGCTGCAGTCGAATCCCGCGTTTTCGCTCCGGGCGATCCATGTGCCGGGACACTCAGAGGACAGCACGCTCCTTTATTCAGAATCGGGCGGCTACGCGTTTTCAGGTGACACCGTGTTCCAGGGCGCGGTCGGCGCGACGCATTTTCCGGGCGGGGATGATGAGAAACTTGCTTCCAGCATCCGGGACCGGGTGCTCACACTCCCGCCCGAAACGAAGTTTTATCCTGGGCACGGGGAACCGACAGTGCTATCCCGTGAAATTCCGCTGCTGCGCCGTGTCGCGGGACTGAGAGAGATTCCTTAAGCCTTTTCGGATAAGCCATTTCACGTTTGCCTGTTCTTCGCTCTCTGCGGTAAGGTTTTAACTCATACCTTACAAAAACAAAGGAGCGGGCAGCTATGCCAGAACGTGCGACTTGGGCTTCGAAAGCCGGATTCGTGCTCGCCTCAGCCGGGGCAGCCGTTGGACTCGGAGCGATCTGGAAGTTCCCGTGGCTCGCGGGAAGCAACGGCGGCGCGGTCTTCGTGATCCCGTACGTGATCCTGTCCCTCACGCTGGGCTTTGTGTTCCTCACGGCTGAAATTACGCTCGGCTACATGGGGCGCGGTTCCATCGTGACGACCATGCGGAAACTCGGCGGCTCGAAATGGGTGCCTGCTGGTTATCTCGGCGTGGTGACTGGCCTCCTGGTGCTTTCCTTTTATTCCGTGATCGGCGGCTGGACGATCGCGTACCTCGTCGACGCGATTCTTGGCCGTGGGCTCGTCACGAGCCAGGCGGAGCTCGGTGCCCGGTTCGGCGCGCTTTCAGGAGACCCGCTTCTCGCGGTTGGCTATCAGGCGCTCTTCCTCACGCTCACCGCGGGGGTTGTCGCGCTCAAAGTGAGCAAGGGGATTGAGCGGCTTTCCCGCATCCTGATGCCCGCGCTCTTCATCCTGATGCTGATCCTCATTGTCCGGGGACTGACCCTCCCCGGGGCGTCTGAGGGGCTCAGCTATCTCTTCGCCTGGAAGCCTGAGGCGTTTACCTGGCAGAGTCTCTACCAGGCCCTTGGCTTTACATTCTTCTCGCTCTGCGTTGGCTGCGGCTGCATGATGACGTATGGTTCCTATCTGCCGCAGGGGAGCCGCATTCTGAAGTCCTGCGCACAGATCGTGGGACTCACGACCGCGGCATCGATCCTCGGCGCTCTGATGGTGATGCCGGCGGTGTTCGCTTTCCATCTCGATCCGGCTGCGGGTCCCGGCCTTACCTTCGTCACGATGCCGGTGATTTTCGCTCAGCTCCCGTTTGGCGGACTGTTCGCTGTGGCGTTCTTTGCCTGCCTCACGTTCGCGGCGCTCACGAGCTCGGTCTCGATGCTGGAACTTGATACCGCGTTCCTTGTCGATGAATTTCATGTCTCCCGGACGACGGGTGCCATTATCAGCACGCTTGTCATCATGGTGATCGGTTTCTTCTGCGCGCTTTCTTTTGGGCCGCTTGCCGACACGAAGTTCCTCGGGAAGAACGTTTTCGACTGGTGCGACTTCCTCACCTCCAACATTTCGCTTCCGATCGGCGGCCTCATCGTGGCGCTCCTCGCGGGGCTTGTCGTTTGGCCGAAGTTCCGTGAGGCGCTTTCGGTTCCCCCGGCACCGAGCGATCAGTGGTTCCGGATTTTCAGGCTGCTTCTCGTTGTGGCCTGCCCGATCCTTGTCGTGATCGTGCTTGTTACGGGGCTGCTCTGATCGGTTAAGACGGTTCCGAAAACGGAAAAACGGGAGAACTGCTGACGCAGTCTCCCGTTTTTTTGTTGCTACAAAAGGACTTTTTGCAGGTTTCTTCAGAAGCGTGTCACCTTCACACTAAAGTAGAAACCCTTAAGAGTTTACGACACTGTCACCTTTTTATCAACCCGTTTGGGTTCGGCTGATCGGTGGATCATGGACCCATCAGGTTCACTCGGTGCGGACTGCTTTACTGGAACGCCGGAAATCCGGGGATTTTTTTCTTCAGAAAAATGAATGATCTGCGTCACAGGCTAAAATGTAACAAATAGGCTTTAATTCCAAACCTTTTTCCGGAGGCGAAATGAAATTTCAGGCGGCAGGAATTCTTCTTTTCACCCTTCTCGCGGCGGGCTGCAGCGCGCAGTCACCGTCCTGCGGGGATCCTGAGACTCTCGCGAAACTGAAGGAGGCGGTCGTGAAGGCCGTGGGGGGAGGAGCCGGGGCGACGCCTGAGCAGGCTGTCGTCTCGAAAACCACGGATGGGGGTGAGAAGAATGTCTGCCGGGCGGAGATCCGCTGGAAACTCTCCCCTGAAGCCGCCGAAATCGTGAAGACCGTCCCTGCGGTCGCCTGGGATCAGGATCCGGAATTCATGGTGGGGAAGGGATCTGAAAAGATTTACGCCGCGTTCGCGGAAGAGTCCGCCGCGAAGAATAAGGGCGAGGCTCCCGCCTGGGTGCTAGCGCCGTCAGGCGACCCCGCGGCCCTGAAGGGATGGCAGGAGCTTGGTCAGACGTCCGCCGCGGCACTCCGCAGTCTTCCGAAAGTGCAGAAGGACGGCACTATCCTTTTCTCGGCTGACCCGATGGAATTCCGCCTGATCGGAGGCGCGTCTCACGAAGTGTCGCTTGTGATTCCTCAGTCGCTCTCAGGCGCGATCCGGACCGCGGAAACACTCGGCGCTGAAGCGAAGGCGGGGGATGCCCTGATCGCGAAAGCAAAGGATGCGCAGCTTGCCGCGTCAGGCGAAAAGCCTGCGTCTGAGTCTTCCGCTTCCGCGGCTCCCCGGGATCCGAATGGCCCGAGCTACGACTGTGCCAAAGCGACTTCCGTCCCCGATAAGCTCGTCTGCGGAAGCCCTGAGCTCTCACGCCTTGACCGGGAGCTTAACGCGGTCTGGGTGAAGGTCCGCGCGAAGTCCTCGGATCAGGGCTGGTCCCGCAGAAAGCAGATGGACTGGTACCGGAATGAGCGGAACGCCTGCAGGAACGCAGCCTGTCTCAAAAAGGCGTATCAGAAGCGGATTCGGGAGCTTTCTTCGGATTGACGAAGAATAGACGCCTGAATTTATGGGAAACAAAAGGCCGGAGCGGTGTCAGAGCCGCCCCGGCCTTCGTTTTATCCATTGATGCCGCGGTTACTTTGCCGCGCGGACGAGTCCGAGCGCGTTAAGCGTTCTCGGGAAGCCAAGCAGCGGATCAGCGACCCGGAGGGCATCGGTGAGGTTCTGCTTCGTAGCGCCGACAGAGAGGTTCGCCGCTATGTGAGCCTTCAGCTGCGGCTCGCAGCCGCCGAGCGCCGCGATCGAGGCGAACGTGATCAGCTCACGGTCCTTGATCGAAATGTTTTCGCGCGTGTAGTAGTCGCCGAAGCACCAGGCGGTCAGGTCATCGACGATGAGGCCCTTTTCGCCTTCGGCTGCGGACTCGTGCATCTTCAGAATGTGATCACGGCCGAAGATTCCGCCCTGGGTGTCGAGACCTTTCTCGAACCGGTTCTGATCATTCACCGTGGCGCCCTTTGCCTCAACCTTGACGCCCGCGTGACGGAACGCGGCAAAGGCCTCGCGGAGCGCGGCTTTCGCGCGGGCAAGACCCACATAGGGAGAGGTCTGGAAGATGGCTTCGCGGATCAGCGTCCCCGGCACCTTATCGCGGAGCGCGCGTTCAGCGATATCCCGCACGCCGCCTTCGGCTGCCACAGCGGTCGCCACTGCGAGGAGCACAAAGTATTTCTGATTGGTGCTGAGCGTGGTGCCGCGCTTCCCGAGATCCAGCATTCGGTTTTCAATCGCGTCAAACTCCGCGTCCCTCTCGGGACGCTTCGCTTCAGCGCTTCCCGCCGCACCGGCGAGGGCAGTCGTAGTCGCAGCAGCCATCAGAACACTCCTTCTTGAAAAACTCGTCATAAGATCCGTTCCCCTCTATTTTGAGGCGGGTAAGAGAAACTGACTTACTCCGCCTTTTGTTCAACTGATATTTTGATCATAGAAAGAGGAATTCTGAAAATCGCACGGATTTTCTCAAGTTTTTGATAAATCCTCTATCGCAGAGAAGTCAGTCTGATGCTATAAAGCTGAGAGCTACGCGGCAGGAGCCGCATTGAGGGAAGTGAAGGACATGGAGAATTTTCTCATTCAGGCGGCCTATGACGAAAAGGCTGTGGAGACAGAGTCAGCCCGGGAGATCACAGCATCCGGCGTCCCCCTTGTGATTCCGGCCGAGTACCTCGGCATGGAGCGGATGGAGGGAGACCCGGAAGACGCTGAGATCTATGGCTTTAACGGAGAAGAGTCTGACGGTGTCGCGTTTTTCAGCCTGATCCCGCGCGAAGACGCGCTTCCCTTCGGAGACGTGGATTCCGTGATCGAGAATGTCCACGAGATTCTGGAAGAAACCCAGGGGCTGATCCGTGTCGGAAGCGGCAGCACGGCATCGGGCCGCCCCTTTATCTACACCATCATTAAGAACGTGACGGAAGAGGGCGTCCTGCAATACACCCTCACGCTTCAGATCGCGCTCGAAGACCGGGCTCTCAACGTGCAGGGATTCTTTAACGAAACCGGGGACGGGAAGAAGCGTGAGCGCGCGGTCTACAGCCTTCGGAGAATTCTCTCAGAGCCCTGGGCAGCGGATCCTTACGATCCGACATTTACCCGGGGCCGCCTGATGACGCAGGCGGAACGCTCGGCCTGGGACCGCGACTATCCGACTCACGCGCTGAGTGAGGCTCGGAAACTCGTGAAGTGCCTCGTCGAAAAGAACTGAGAGTTCAAAGCCTTTTTCTGAAAAGTCGGAGAACGAAAGCTGATTCCCGGAACCTGCTCCGGAATCAGCTTTTTTATTGAGTATCACGGAACGGTTCCCGGCGGTTTTGCGCAAAGCATTCTGATAATACTTTCGGATATAAATTTTTATAATTTAATTTATCGATTTAAAATCAATAAATTAATAAATAACAGAGTTTTGCGTAATTAAGTTTTCCGGATAAGCCTCATAAGATTCCTCTCAGCCAAAAAGAGGAGATCTTCTTCAGGAAGATCTCAGCCTAAGGAGATGAATCATGGCTTTTGCATCCAGAAGAAATTTTCTCAAAGCGGGACTCGCGGGTACCGCTGCTGCCGCGGCCGCCGCGGTTCCTGCTGCCGCTCACGCGGCCAAGGCTCCGAAAGCGAAGGAGCTTACCTATGACGTGATCGTGGTCGGCGCGGGCTGCGCCGGGCTTGCGGCGACAATCGAAGCCGCGGACCGGGGCGCGAAGGTGCTTCTCATTGAGAAGTCCGCTGTTCCGATGGGTAACACGATTTACGCGGGCGGCTTCGTCAATGCGGCCTGCACCTGGGTTCAGAAGCGTGACGGCATTACGGACGATCTTGACTCCTTCTATCAGGACATGATGATGGTGTCGAAAGGCCGCGGCGACCCGGAACTCACGAAGATGTACTGTGAGCAGTCTGCCGGCGCTGTGCAGTGGCTTACTGACCGCTGCCACCTCAGCTGGAAAAAGATCCCGATGCAGATCAAGCCGATGCTTGGCCGCAGCCATCAGGTGGATTCAAAGGCCGGTCCCGGCGGCTCCCAGATGGTGGAGAACATGATGGCGGAAGTGGAGAAACTGCACGTTCCGATGATGTTCAATACCAAGGTGGTTGAGCTGCTGCATGACGATATGCTTCGCTGCACGGGCGTTAAGGCGGTGTCGCCCGAGGGGCCGCTCGTGATTCACGCGAAGGGCGGCGTGATTCTCGCGACCGGCGGTTTCCACGCGAATAAGGCGCTGGTCACCCAGTTCATGGGAGGCGAAGTGGCCTGGATGCCGATTCGGGGCTCGATGACTCTCACCGGCGAAAACATTCTTCTCACGGCTCCCTTCTTCCCGATGTACGTGAATATGGACCAGTTCCATGCCGGTCCGATCCATGGACCCACCAAGGCGAATCCGTCGCAGATGGTGAATTTCGGAATCTGCGTGAATACGCTCGGGAACCGGTACGTGGATGAAGCGTCGACCTACGTCGAAATCGCCCGCCATACGGCAAAGGACACGATCCGGAATTCGGCCTTCATTATTCTCGACTCGGCTGTGGTGAAGCTTCCGATTGTGGCTATGCGAATCGATCGCTACAAGGCTGCCAAGGCTCCGATTTTTGAAGCCAATTCGATCGGAGAGCTCGCGTCGAAGATCGGTGTCCCCGCGAAAGCGCTGGAAAAGACGGTTTCTGAATATAACGACGCGGTTCACGCCGGGCGCGGCGCGTCTCTTAAGGTGCCTGCCACGATGAAGAAGCCGTACACCATCGAAAAGGGGCCGTTCCTCGCGGTTCCCTTCTCCGGCGGTATGACAGCCACCTTCGGCGGCCCGAAGATCAGCCTGAAGGGCGAAGTGCTGAATACGGAGTCGAAGCCGGTCCCCGGACTCTACGCCGCGGGGAACGCGATCGGCGGTCTCTTCTATGACGACTATCTCTCAGGTTCCCAGCTCGGAGCCGCGGTGATCTGGGGCCGGGTCGGCGCAGATGAGGCGGCAGCCCGCGCGAAAGCCGCGTAAAAAAGTTCTCTCCTCCCCGCCTGGCGGCAGTCATGGGCGGCTGCCGGGCGAGGGTCATTTTTAATTTTTCTCTCTCACTCTTTCGGCTCCCGGAAGAGCTTTTTCAGGGGCTTCCGAACGTGGTTCACCGGAAGCCTTTTTTATTGGCAGGAGAAAACCTGTTGTCTGAAGCGGCTGAAGCGGTGCCCGAGAGGCGCTCCTCTAAAATAGAGACGCCGGTTTCGGAGGAGAGTGTGATGAAGGAAGACGCGGGGAAAAGGCTTCTCGCACGGGTGCTTTTCTGCGCCTGCGCGGAGGCGCGGAGTCTCACAAAGGGGCGGAAGACGCTGGGGCTTCACGCGGAAGAAGCGGAAACGCTCCTTAACGCCCTCACGCGGGAAGCGGCGGAGCCGCTTTTTCGGGTGACAAATGGCGTCTTTACGCTGACTGAGGCCGGCATCCAGCGGTTCCGGAAATGGAAGGAACCGGCTTCAAGCCTTTACCAGGCAGATCCCGTATCAGAGGAAGAGCCCGGGTATGAGAGCCTTGCGGTCTCGGTACCTACGACGACCGGTGCCACGCTGCTCTCTCCTCTGATCGTCCGGTTCGCGGAAAGCCGCCCCGGACTCCGGATCGATATCCGGCTGACACACGGCACGTACCACCCGCTCTGGGAGGGGGTCGATCTGCGGGTGGGCCACGGCGAATACTTTATGGAAGACGTGGAAACACATCCGCTTGGAGCGCTCACGCGGATCTGTGTCGCGGCCCCGGAGTATCTTGAGGCGAATGGGACGCCTGAAAATCCGGAGGATCTGGAGAGGCATCTCTTTTTCGGGCCGAAAGACGCGGTGGATCCCGGATTTCTCACCTTCACCCGGGGAAAATCGGTCAGGCGGGTTCAGGCGGAGTCGAGAGTTTCGCTCCGAAGTCATCTCTCAGCGCTTTTCTGCGCGCTCTCGGGGGAGGGTATCGGTGTGCTCGTTCCCGCGTACCTCGCGGCTCCCTATCTCGACTCGGGGAACCTCGTTCATGTGCTCCCGCAGTGGCACTCTCTCCCGCTTCCGCTTCGCGCGTTTATCGCGAAAGAAACTGCTCCCGGGGTGCTCCGGGATCTGGTGCGGTTTCTCGAAGAGGCCTGCCGGCAGAATCCTTTTATCGAGCCGATCGAATGAAAAAATCGCTTATTCCGGATACGTGGCTGATGCTCCTTCAGCTTGAGGAGCTGGGGAGTTTTTCGAAGGTTGGGGAACGGCGCGGGATCGCGCCTTCCTCTGTCAAACGGCGGCTGGATGATCTTCAGAGCCGGTTTGATCAGCCGATATACCGGGCGGAGCCGACCGGTGTTTTCTTCACCGCGTTTGGAACGAGGCTTGCCGCCGGTATCCGGACATCTGTCAAGACACTCCTTGAATCTGATGAGAAGCCTGAACCCGTGACACTGACGGTCTTCCGTGACCCGAGAGTCGCGGCAGCCCGGATACTTCCGCTCTTCTCCAAAGCGGCGGAGGAGGGGGCAGTGTCGTTCTCCCTCACCGTGTCTGAGGCCGATCGGGAATCCGCGGATCTTGCGATTACGGCCCGGATCGCTGACGGAACATCGCCCCGAAACCGGATCGCGTCTGTGCCCTGGGTGCTCACCGCGTCCCCCGGCCTGATCCGGCGAACCGGAGTGCCTTACAGCCCTGAGGATTTCAGCCGTATCCCTGTCATTTTTCTTCAGGCTGACCGCGCGATGCTGAAGTCGCTCGAACTCGCTGGAAAAACCGCCCGGACGCATTTTGTTCCGGATATGGAAACCGGGATCATGCTCGCGAAATCGGGGGCCGGGATCTTTTTCGGCGCGGATCCGGGAGTGATCGAGCGGGAAATCCGGCGGAATGAACTCACGGTGGTGCCGTTTTTTAAAGGAATTGAGCTGCAGATTGCGGCAGAGGCGAACCCTGCGGCGAGGAAACTGATCCCTGAGCTGAGGTCACTTTTTGAGGAGTACGGAAAGGGTTGTGGCGGGGAAAACTGAAAAAATCCGGCAGAACTGCATCTCCGGATACAGACTTGCAACGTCTTGATAAGAGAGAATAACCGCCTAGATTTTTATTGATCTTCTCTCCTAGCCCCGGATGACTCTGCAGAAGCCATCCGGGGATTTTTTTCTCTGGAGAGACTGAGGGAAGAGCAAAGCGCCCGGGGACTGAAACTCTTGTCGGGCGCTTAACCCTTGATCAGTACTCTTCGAAGTATTCCTGGATCTTCTTCGGGTCGTTCGTCTTCGTCAGAGCGAGCTGAAGCAGAACACGGGACTTCTGGGGATTCAGCGTGCCGCTCTGCAGCATGCCTTCATCCGCGTAGCGCTGGAGAGATTCCGTTACCGGGCCGTTCGGCACGCGGGAGGAACGGATTACGATTACGCCTTTCTTCGTGGCGTCAACAATCCCGGGTTCTTCCCATTCATGCACAGAACCGTCACCGGTGCCGGCCATGATGATGCCCTTGGCGCCCGCCTTGACGAAAGCGTCAATCGGCACGCGGTCCGCGTTCGAGTGAGAGTAGACGATATCGACGCGGGGGAGAGAGTCGAGCTTCGACACATCGAATTCAGAACCCGACGTATGACGCTTCGTCGTCTGACGGACGAAGTAATTGTGGCCCGAAGCGATGAAGCCGAAGGCACCGAGTTCAGGCGACATGAAGGTCGCGACGTTCGTCGTATCGGTCTTCGTCGTGTCGCGCGCGCCGTTAATCATGTCATTCATGGCGATCAGAACGCCGCGGCCCTTCGACTGAGGATCCGCTGCGAGCTTCACGGCGTTCAGGAGGTTGATCGGGCCGTCAGCCGAAATGGCGGTAGCCGGGCGCATGGCGCCGACAATCACGATCGGCTTATCGCTGTGAACCGTGAGGTTCAGGAAGTAAGCGGTTTCTTCCAGCGTATCCGTGCCGTGCGTAATCACGATTCCGGACACGTTCGGATCGGCGAGCAGCTCGTTGCAGCGCTTGGCAAGCTTCAGCCAGATTTTGTCCGTCATGTTTTCAGAGCCGATGTTGGAAACCTGCTCACCGGACACTTCAGCGTACTGCTTGATCTGCGGGACCGCGTTGATCAGAACCTGAACACCCAGGTTGCCGGCCTTATAGCCCGTCATCTGAGTGCTGCTGGAAGCCGTACCGGCAATCGTGCCGCCCGTGGCAAGAATCTTGACCTGGGGCAGTGCCTGAGCGCCAACAGCAATGGCAAGGCCGACCGCGAAAGTGATCAGTTTGTGACCGAAATGCATGATGTAACTCTCCAATTAAAAATAAGGTGATTTACCTAGGTTTTGCCTAGTTCTTATTATTTATTAACTAGGCTATTTAACCTAGGCAACAAAGAGTATCACAAAGAATCCGGAATTAAAAGTAATGGAGAGAGTGATATTTTGGTATACCACGAATAGAATATTCTTATCTTTGCGGTATCCGCTGATTCCTAAGAGGTTCCGCCAAGCTCTGGATTGGTGCATGGAATGGGCTTCTTCAGGGGTTTCCCATGGAATCAGATATTTGTCGCGGAAGGAAATATAAAGAGAGCGGAGCAGAAACCGGCAGAGTTTCAGACCGCCCCAGGGGCAGCACCTAAGAGAGCCAGTCTATTTAGAGAGTTGAAGCCATGATGAACGGAAAGAAAACCGAGCCGGAAGAGCCGCTCAGCCGCGAAAGCGAGCCGCTTTATCGCCAGGCAGCTGAAATCCTCCGGGACCGGATTCTGAAAGGGGAATATCCTCCCGGGACCATGATCCCCTCAGAGCGCGAGCTCGGAAACAGTCTCGGCATCAGCCGGATTCCGATCCGGGACGCCATCAAGTCGCTTCAGTACATCGGAATCGTGAATCAGGTGAAGGGGAAGGGCGTTGTGGTTCAGAAGCTTGACCCGGGTCAGGTACTCGCGAAAGTGGGACCGTTCCTCGCGTCCCCGGGACTCAAAACCCTGATTGATCTCCTTGATATCCGGATCGCGGTCGAGCAGGTATCGGTGCGGGAGGCTGCCCGGAAGGGAACTCCGGAAGACTTTGATGAGCTCTCCCGGCTGATTGCCGTGCTGAGAAGTGAGGCGAGTGAGAAGGAAAAAGAGGACGCCGGGCGGCAGTTTCATCTGAAAATCGCGGAGATCGGCGATAACCAGATCGCGGTGATTCTCTGGCACTTCTTTGATGAGCTTCTGAAAATATCGCGAAGCGTTGTGCATCTGACAGAGGCTGAGAAAACTCAGTCGTACGAAGAGCATGAGGAGCTCCTCCGGGCGCTTCGGATGCGGGACGGCGATAAAGCGGCCGCGATCATGAAGGCGCACCTCGAAACCACGAGGCGCGAACTCGCGGCATCACACGACGCCTCAGTGAAGGAATAAACGCGAGGCGCGGAATGAAGAAAGGCGGATCAGCTCTGAAGCTGATCCGCCTTCTCCTTTTTATTAACTCTGGTATCGCATCACTGCGACCCGGGTTTTGCCTTTGTTATAAATTCTCTTCGGAGTCTTTTTTATTCTGTCCTTTAAGCGGCATTGTGTGGTCGAAAATTGCCTGCACCACACGTCGCACCGCTGGATCCTCGTTCCCCTGATAGTACTCCGCTATCTCATCGAGGTCCTTCCTTTCGCTGAACCGGTCGCTCTGAGACACGAGTTCAAAGAGATAGGGGTCGTCGCCGATCAGTTCCGCAAGATAGCTGAACGGAAGGCGCGAGACCGCGTCGGAGTTCAAGCAGAGCATTTCCCGGACGTCAGACGCCGGATCCGTCGCGAGGTTCTCAAGCGCCTCAAGCGGAAGCCCCGGGGAGGAGGCGAGCCGCGTACGGATCTTATGCGACTGATGCGTTGAAAGCGCTACAGCAATCGGTTCAAAACCGGTCTTGATGCCGGCTTCCAGAAGGCCAAGAGCCTCAAGGACGGTGAGGGGCATCGTTTTGCCCAGAACTTTGATACTGAAATCTGTGGTGTTCATAACTCCTCCTTTGTTATGTTATTAAGGTACCTCCGCATGCGTCAGTTTTTGACGCATGCCATCAGGAGGCGCTTTTCTCGCCGCATCGGAGAGATAAAAGTCCTACACTTTTTTCAGTTTTCTTATTCCGGGAGCACTCATGGCCAGGGTCAGTTCTATTTCGCAGGAAGCTCTGCTCATTATTGAAATTCTGAAGCTGATTCCGAGAAACCGGCTGATCACAGCGTCTGAAATCAGGAACAGCCTCTTCTCGGCGGGGTACGACATCCCGATCCGGACTCTGCAGCGCTACCTGAAGTCAATCTCGGAAACCGAGAGCCTGCATGTGGAGTGCGACAGCCGCTCAAAGCCCTACGGATACCGGAGGTCGAGTCCGAAGTCGGAATTCGCGGATCTGAAGCTGACACCTGAGGAAAGCCTGCTGCTCTCGCTTGCCGGTCAGTATCTGCAGTATCTGCTTCCCACCACGATCTCGACCTCGCTCTCTCAGGTGTTTGATGCCGCGAGGGACCAGCTCTTCAGTCATCCCGCGGCGACCCCGGCGGCTTCCTGGCTGAACAAGGTAGCGCTTGTTTTCACGAGCATCCCGACGCTTCCCCCGGAAATCAAGCCCCGGATTTTCTCCATCGCGACGGAGGGGCTCTATCGGAACCGGAAGCTGGAAATCAACTATTCAAATAAGAACGGTAAGCAGAAAGTTTCTGTTGTTTCGCCGATCGCGCTCGTGCAGCAGGATCTCCGTATTTATCTCGTCTGCCGTTACGACGGGTATGAGGATCTCCGAAACCTCGCGCTTCACCGCATCATGGATATCCGGCTTCTTGATATCGAAGCAGACCGCCCGAAGGAGTTCAGGCTCGCGGACTATATCCGGCACTCCAACTTCAATTTCGGCACGGGAAAGAAATGCCGGCTTGAAATCGCTTTCCGGAGCCCGGTGCTCGCGCTGAATCTGAAGGAGACGCCGTTTAACCGGGAGCAGAAACTGGAGAAAGACGCGGATGGGGTGTTCCATCTCGATGTGGTGCTGGACGACACGACGCAGATCGACGGGTGGATCGCGCTCTGGAAGGATAATGCCGAATTTCTGGAGATCCGCCGTACCCCGATTCAGGATCCTGCTGCGGTGAAGATGGCGGGAAACCAGCCTCCTGATGGAATATAAGTAAACTGATTCTGTTTAATAAATTAATCTTTATCGGATTAAAAATTCGAGGCAGTCCGACAGGATGCCGGAACACCTCACGTTTTGGTAAAAGAGGAAGAGCGCGGATTTATTCCAGCGCTCTTTCCTTATCGGAATTACTTCGCGAGGAAGGCGAGACTTGTCCGTGCGAGCTCGGTCCAGAGACCGCTGAATCCGGCCCAGAGGACCTGAATGCCGATGCAGATCAGGATGAAAGAGAACACCTTGACGATCGCGTCCGCCCCCGCGGCGCCGAGGCGCTTTGAAATCTGGCCGGCATAGCGGAAGCAGACCCAGATACCGATGCAGAGCGCGGCTGACGCGAGATTAAGTCCGAGCGTATTCGCGAACGTCGTCGGGAGCGTGGTGCCGATCGCGGTGCAGACTGACATGGCGCCAGGTCCCACCATGAGGGGAAGCGTCAGCGGGAAGAAAGCCCGCTACTCAAAATGTTCTTTCTCAAGCGGTTCGTCTGAGCCGCGGCTTTCACTTTTCTTCTCTCCGCCCCCGAAGCTCGAAATCGCTTTCCAGCCGGCAGACGCGAGCACGAGGCCGCCCGCCACCCGAAGCACATCAATCGAAATCCCGAAAAAGTTCAGGATGAAGACGCCCGCATAAACCGAGATCTCGATCAGGATGAAGGAGTAAATAGCGACCCGGGCCGCAAGCCACGCGCGTTCCCGCGGACCGAGGTCAGAAGTGAGCGAGAGAAAGAAAATGGAGCCCGAAAGCGGATTCACCATCGGGATCAGCGCGGCGATCACGTAGAGAAAGGTGCTGAGAAAGTGCTGCATGGCAGATGTCTGAGAGATGGGAGAAGGAGGGCCGCAGTCTACGGATAGACCACCGTGAACCGTTTTTTATCCAGCGGCAGCCGGTCACCCCGGTTCCAGCGGTAGGCGGTGAGGGGGCCGCCTTTTCCGGCTCCGTAGTCCACGCAGGCGACCGCAGTGTCAAGCGGGGCGAAATTCCCGGTGTCGGAAAGCGAATAGTGGCCGATAAACGTGGGCACGGTGGGTTTGAACACAAAAGGATTTTCCCGGAGATCCTCAAGCGGGAAGGAGCGCGATGGGTCCGAAATCACAGCGGCTTCGTATGTCGTGATTCCGCGGTCCCACCATTTGACGCGGACTCGGGTCACCGCTTTGCCTTCCGCGTTTTTGTATGAAAGTGTCTTTGGAAGCCAGACCTCAGGCCCCTTAAGCGTCTGATCAAGCGCCGCGATGAGAGACTGTCCGGCATCTGACTCCTCTCCCGAACTCCGCAAAACATCCTCATAGAGTCCGAGTGTCGGAAGCGCGCCTTCCCGGACACAGGCGTCGAGTATCGACTGGATCGCGTCCGGGTCCCAGCACGCGTGCACCACACGGATTTCACCGAGATTAAGCCAAAGCGGGAGCGTCCGGATCCACTTCATCAGTTTCTGAAGCGTCTTCGGGTCTTTCACGGCGGAGTCAAAGAAAGTGATGCGGGAATCCGTTCCGTGAACGTGGCCGATGCCGCAGAACCGGCAGAGAGCGGCGTACTCGTGATTTCCGGCAACGCAGTACGCGGTTTCGTGCCTCACCATGCGGCGCACGAGTTTCACGGTTTCCACCTGTTCCGGCCCCCGGTTGATGAGGTCTCCCGTAAACACCGCGATCCGGCCGTCCGGGTGTCCCCAGGTCTTCCCATACTTCACGTAGCCCAGCTTTCTGAGAAGCTTTTCAAGAAGCGCGGCGTGCCCATGCACGTCGCCGATGATATCGAAACCAGGTTTCTGATCCATGCTGCAGAGGCTCCCGTTGGGGCTTGATGTTTCGGAGGGAAAAAGGCGGGGTTGGGTGAAAACGCGCGGGCGGCCCGCCGGGCGGAAAAACTGCTTTGAGAGATTAATGATTTTCCGCTGGATAATCCAGCGCTTTGCGTCACAGATCGAAGTGAAACTAGCTATCATTAACATTCAAAGCAAAGTATGCGCCTCTCCGCTTTCTGTCCAGTGTTTTTCAGGCGGGAGACGCATGAAAGAGTCCGCGGCGGCCAGTATCAATCTCATCATCCCGGAGCCTCGGAACTCACATAAAGATAAAAATTACCAATGACAAAAATTAAAAGCCCGAATGGTCCGGCATCCGAGACCCTGAGGGATCTCCCGGTCGGGATGAGTGCGACGGTGAATTCCGTCGGCGGGAAGGGGCAGCTGCGGCAGCACTTTCTCGATATGGGGCTCATCCCGGGTGTCCGGGTGACGCTCGTGAAATATGCGCCGATGGGAGACCCCGTCGAAGTGAGGCTGCATGGCTATGAACTCACGCTGAGGCTTGAGGACGCCGGGAAGATCGGTATCCGCAATATCAGCCGTGAGGGGGAGCCAGAGCATGTGGAAACGTTTGATGAGGAGGAGCGGCAGCTTGAGCTCCCGCACCCGGGACTCGGTGAGGAAAAAGGCCTGATCGATGACCCCGAGGCGCATCTCCGCCCGGTGAAGGGGAAGCTCACTTTCGCGCTTGCCGGCAATCAGAACTGCGGCAAAACCACGCTCTTCAATCAGCTGACGGGATCCAATCAGCATGTGGGCAATTTCCCGGGCGTCACAGTGGACCGGAAGAGCGGTCCGATCCGCGGGTACCCGGATACGGAGGTAACAGACCTCCCCGGCATCTATTCGCTCTCTCCCTATACGAGTGAGGAAATCGTTTCCCGGGAATTCATTCTCGATGAGCGGCCGAGCGCGATCATCAATATTGTCGACGCGACCAATATCGAACGGAACCTCTACCTCACGATGCAGCTGATGGAGCTCGACATCCCGATGGTGCTCGCCCTCAACATGATGGACGAGATGGAGGGAAACGGCGGCTCGATCCATATCAACGAAATGGAACAGATTCTGCAGATGCCGGTGGTTCCGATTTCGGCTGTGAAGAATCAGGGTGTGGAAGAACTCGTCCGCCACGCGGTCCATATCGCGCGCTACCAGGAGCGCCCCGGGCTTCAGGATTTCTGCGGCAAGAATGATCATGGGGGCGCGGTGCACCGCGCGCTGCATGGCGTCATGCATCTGATTGAGGATCACGCGAAAGCGGCTGCGATCCCGATCCGGTTCGCCGCGGCAAAGCTCCTGGAGGGGGATCACCTGATTCAGGAGGAACTGAAGCTCGACCCGGCAGAAATTGAGACGATCGACCGCATCGCGCAGCAGATGGAGACTGAGCGAGGGCTTGACCGCGCGGCCGCGATCGCCGATATGCGTTACCTCTTTATTGACAGGCTCTGCCGCAAAACTGTGGTGAAGCCTCATGAAAGCCGGGAACATGTGAGAAGCCGCCGGATTGACCGGATTCTCACGGGGAAGTACACCGCGATTCCAGCCTTCATCCTGATCATGGCGCTTGTCTTCTGGCTCACGTTCAACGTGATCGGCGCGGCGCTCCAGGACTGGCTTGCGGACGGGATCGACGCGTTGACAGAAGTCGTGAAGACGGCGCTCGCGTCATCCGGCGTCAATGACGCGATGCAGTCACTCATTGTGGATGGCATCTTTACCGGTGTCGGAAGCGTGCTGAGCTTCATTCCGATCATCGTCGTGCTCTTCTTCTTCCTCTCGCTTCTCGAAGACTCGGGGTACATGGCGCGTGTCGCGTTCTTTATGGATAAGCTGCTGCGGAAGATCGGGCTCTCGGGCCGCAGCATCGTGCCGATGCTGATCGGGTTTGGCTGTACGGTGCCTGCTGTGATGTCAACCCGGACGCTTCCTTCAGAACGAGACCGCAAGATGACGATCATGCTGACCCCGTTCATGAGCTGCTCCGCGAAGATGCCGATCTACGCCTTCTTTACGGCGGCCTTTTTCCCGAAGTCGGGCGGCCTCGTGATGATCGTGCTTTACTTCGGCGGCATTCTGATGGGGATTCTCACCGCGATGGCGTCCAAAAACACGCTCTTCCGGGGTGAGGCGGTGCCGTTCGTGATGGAGCTGCCGAATTACCGGATGCCGGGTCTCAAAAACACCCTGCGTCTGATGTGGGATAAGGCCCGTGACTTCCTGGAGCGGGCGTTCACCGTGATCTTCATCGGGACAATCGTGGTCTGGTTCCTGCAGACCTTTGACTTCCGGCTGAACATGGTGGCGGATACGGGCAAGAGCATGCTGGCCCTCATCGCGGGCGCGATCGCGCCGATCTTCACGCCTGCGGGGCTCGGCGACTGGAAGCTCTGCACAGCGCTGATTTCCGGGTTCCTCGCGAAGGAAAGCGTGGTGTCGACGCTCTCGGTGCTCTATGGCGGCATTTCGGAGCTTGCCTCCGCGATTACGCCGCTCACCGCGTGCTCGATGCTCGCTTTCTGCCTCCTCTACACGCCCTGCGTCGCGGCAATCGCCTCTGTCAAGCGAGAGCTGGGCGGCATGTGGGCTCTGAAGATGGTGTTCTTCCAGTGCGCCATTGCCTGGGTGGTTGCGGTAATCGTGAGGCTTATCGGCCTCGCGCTTGGATTCTCCTGATAAAGGAGGGAATGAAAAATGGCTAATTATATTATTGGTGCCGTGATTGTGGTTCTCGTGGCTCTCGCGCTCCGGCGCGTGATCCGCCAGGCAAAGACCGGAAAGCCTGCCTGCTGCGGAGACTGCGGCGGCTGTGGCTGTGGGAAAACAGATGAAAAGCGGATCACACTGAAAGCGAAATCCTGATTCATCAGAGGAAGGGCGGCAGGAATGCCGCCCTTTTTGCCTGAGGAAGACGGAGCGGGAATATCCCTCCCGCGGAGATCTCTGATACTCCGCTTCTCCTCAGTAAAATGAGCGGATCAGAGTGGGCAGGGCGAGCGGAATTCCTGCGGCCGCCATCACTCTCTATTGACTTCACGCCGGGAGGCTCCATCCGTATGAATTCCGTTCCGATCACGCTTCAGGTTCAGAAGGCGCTCCGCCTTCATATCGGTATTTTTGGCTGCCGGAACGCGGGGAAATCTTCTCTCATCAACCGGCTCACGAATCAGGAGCTTTCAATCGTTTCAGACGTTCCCGGAACCACGACGGATCCGGTCGAAAAGGCCTGCGAACTCCATCCGATCGGACCGGTGGTGCTGATTGATACCGCCGGTATCGATGATACTGGGGCGCTTGGAGCGGAGCGTGTCCGGAAGTCGCTCGGGGTCCTCTCCTGGATGGATCTCGCGCTTCTCGTGATTGACGCGGCAACGGGCATCACAGCCGCGGACCAAAAGCTTCTGAAGGATATCCGGGAGCTCGGGACACCGGCTGTCGTGGTTTTCAATCAGGCGGACCGCGTCCCTGAAGGTACCGCGGAGAGAATGGCGTCAGACTTCTCGGCCGCGGAAAAGATCCCGGCGGTTGCCTGTTCGGCGAAGCTCGGAACCGGAATTGAGGCAGTCCGCGCGGCGATCGTGAAAGCGGTCGAAGCGGGCTGGGAACCGGATCAGCCGCTCGTTTCCGGGCTGATCCCCGAAGGACGCACGGCAATTCTTGTGGTGCCGATTGACTTCGGTGCGCCGAAAGGGCGTCTCATTCCGCCGCAGGTCCAGTCGATCCGGGAGCTTCTCGATCAGAAATCCCGCTGCCTTGTCGTTCTGGAGACCCAGGTGGCGGATGCCATATCCGAACTCAAAGTGCCGCCCGCGATCGTGATCACGGACTCCCAGGCAGTGAAGCGGGTGGCGGCCCAGGTGCCGCCTGAGATTCCGCTCACGACGTTCTCGATCCTCATGGCGCGGAGCAAAAGCGACCTCGCGGAACTCGCGCGCGGCGCGGCTGTGCTTCCCGAGCTGAAGCCCGGTGACCCGGTTCTCATCTGCGAAACCTGCAGCCACAACCCGCAGGGCGAGGATATCGGACGCGTGAAGATCCCGAACTGGCTCGCGAAAAACGCGGGCGGCCCGATGAAGATCACGGTCGCGGTATCGAAGGACTTCCCGACCGATCTGAGGCCCTACCGTGTGGTGATCCAGTGCGGCGGCTGCATGGTGACGCGCCGCCATATGCTCGCGCGGCTTCGGGAGTGCCGGAAGCAGGGCATTCCGATGACCAATTACGGCATCGCGATTTCGCACCTCCAGGGGGTGCTTGAGCGGACGCTTTCGCCGTTCCCCGAGGCGCTCGAGGCGTGGCGGGAAGCGAAAGCCGCTCGGAGTGACGCCGCATGACAAGGCTTTCTGACATCATTTCGCGGGACGAGTGGACGAGGGAAGACCTTGCGTACGCGGTGGGGCTTGAAGAAGGGGATCCCGAGCGGGAGCTCCTCTCTGAGGCAGCTCATCGGGTCAAGGCGGAACGCGTCGGCTGTGTCTCCTACTACCGCGGTCTCATCGAGTTTTCGAATATCTGCGTGAAGAACTGCCTCTACTGCGGAATCCGGAAGAGCCACAGTTCAGTGCATCGGTTTGAGTCGACGCTTGATGAAATCCTCGGTATCGCGAAGTGGACCTACGAAAACCACTATGGTTCCGTCGTGCTGCAGTCCGGCGAACGGACCGATCCGAAATTTATTGATTTTGTTGAGGAGGCCCTCCGCGGAATCAAGCGGGTGTCGGATGGAAAACTCGGCATCACGCTCTGCGTCGGTGAGCAGACGGAAGAAACTTACAGGCGGTGGTTCGAGGCGGGGGCTCACCGCTATCTCCTTCGGATCGAGGAATCCAGCCCCGAACTCTATTCAACACTGCACCCCGCGGACGGCCACCACCTCTGGTCTGTGCGTGACGCCTGCCTCCGGACACTGAAAAAAATCGGGTACCAGGTCGGCACCGGTGTCATGATCGGTCTCCCGGGGCAGACCGCGGAGAATCTCGCGGACGATATCCTGTACTTCAAAGCGCTTGGGATCGACATGATCGGGATGGGACCCTATATCGTGTCCCGCGGGACGCCGCTCGGCGATCGGGTGGAGGCGGAGGGCGGAAATACCGATGCTGCCTGCCGCCGCCGTTTTATCCTCGGACTCAACATGATCGCGGCGACCCGCCTCGCGCTGAAGGACGTGAATATCGCGGCCACCACAGCGCTTCAGGGGCTTGATAAACGGGGGCGGGAGCTCGGGCTCAAAGCGGGCGCGAATATCCTGATGCCGATCGTGACGCTCCCCGAGCATCGCGCGGATTATCAGCTTTACGACGGAAAACCCTGTATCGAGGACACGTCTGATCAATGCAAACGCTGCCTCACGGGCCGCGTCCGGTGGGCGGGTGACACCGTGGGGTTTGATTCCTGGGGCGACTCGAGGCACTACTTCGGGGAACGCGGCATCAATCCGGCACCGCACATTGAGGCGGGTGAGGGGACGGTCGGGGCCGGTATCCGCACCGTGATCCCGATCTGCAGCGAGGGACCGGACGGGCCGGAATCGGACGCCTGCCACTTTACGGAAGAAAACTGACCCCGCGTCGGAATTCCGGGGGCAGGTTTTTGACAGCCATTTTTCTTTCAGCGTGGTAGAGTCACTGATTCTCATTAAGGAATATTGCTGGCTTCATGGAAAGGAAAATGTGGCTGCAGGGGCTCGTCCGGGGCCTTGCGGCGGCAGCGGCTTTGCTTTGCATTATGACGGGCTTCAGGCTCGCCTTCTTTTTGGCGTACCGGTCGCCTGAAATCAGTTTCGCGGATGAGCTCTCCGCGCTGGTGCTTGGGGCGCGGGTCGATCTGAAGTGGGTATCGATTCTTCTTTTCCCCGCCTGGCTCTTCTGGCTTCTCGGTCTTAAAGCGGCGGTGTCCGGAAAAATCGCGAAGGTGTTCTTTGTCCTCGGCGTATTTCTTTCCGTGCTTCTCGACGCCGTCAATTTCGGTTTTTACGGTTTCTACCGGACGCCGATTTCATCCATCATCTTTGGGTTCCTGCAGGACGATACGGCGGCGATCACGAAGACCATTCTCTCTGACTGGCCCGTGATGTCGTATCTCGCCGTGATCGCAATCGCGACCGGGATTCCGCTTTTCATTCCGTCACTCTTTCACGCGCGTGTCCCGGAGTTCCGGCGTCCTAAAACCGCGCTTACGCTGATCGCCGTGATTTTCACGGTGCTTCTGGGGATCGCCATGCGCGGGAGCCTTGGAAAATTCCCCCTCCGGCTCCAGGATTTCTCCATTTCCCCGATCCCGTTTGTGAACGCCACCGTGCCGAACGGCACCGAAGCGCTTTATGTGGCGACGAAGGATCAGAAGGCGCTTGAACTGAAGGGGGGACCTGCGGCCGGGCTTCGGGAACTGGGGTTCGCGGATCCGGAGGCGGCTGAACGCGCGCTGAAGGAGCTTGAACCGCATAATCCCGCTCCTGTAACCCGAGACGCCAGGCAGCCGAACGTGATCTTTGCTCTCATGGAATCGATGGGGCGGGACGAATTTGACTCCTACGATCCGAAGACCAACGACACCCTGGGGGCGCTCGCCGGCGCCATGAAGTCGGGCTACGTCTTCCATCAGGGGATTCCGGTCGGGAATGGCACCTTCGTGTCGCTTGAGGGGCTCCTTTACGATTCCCCGCTTTCTCCGATTTCGCAGAGCCGCTATGGGCATGAGCAGTTCCCGTTCTCTAACGTCCTCGCGTTCCGGAGGGCGGGTTACCGGACGATTTTCCTCACGTCCTGCACCGAAAACTGGCGGGAACTGAACCGTTCGCTCCCGCTCCACGGGTTTGATGAAGTGATTGGCGCGTCGAAAATCAAGGGGCGGTTCCCGGAAGCCGAAATGGGGGTCTGGGGTGTGGGTGACAAGTGGACCTTCCGCTACGCGAAGGAGCTGCTTGAAAAAGCGTCGAAGGACGGGAAACCCGTGTTTCTCATGATTCTCTCCGCAACGAACCACCCGCCGCATCACCTTCCCGATCACGAGACCGGCGCGGCAGTGGATCCCGCGAAACTCCCGCCGTTCCTGATCCAGAAGCCGCATGATGAGATGGTCTCGATGCTGCAGACGTACTCCTATGCCGCAAACGCGCTCGGGAATTTCGTGGAGGGGGTAAGAAGCGAACCCTGGGGAAAGAACACGCTGATTGCCGCGACCGGTGACCACAATGCCCGCTTCAGCTACCAGCCGAACGGCTGGTATCACCACGCGAACGGCGTTCCGATTCTCTTCTGGCTCCCTGACGGGTTTAAGCCTGCGGCGGTGCCGCCTTCGAAGCAGTGGGTGAGCCATCGGGATATTTTCCCGACGCTGCGGGGGATCGCGCTCGGCGAAAAACCGGCCCTTTATCAGGGACGCGATATTTTTGAGCCGGGTATTCCGGATGCCGCGGATACCTTTACCGGGATCGGAAAGTACGGCTACGCGATCGGAAACGCCGGAGCGGCGGGCGTGGATGGCAGCGGAAAGCTTCTCTGCTTCCGCTGGCAGGGGGATCGGCTGATCACTTCGTCCTGCACGCCTGAACTCCGGAAGCTCGGGACCATCGCGGCAGTCCGCCGCGCGCTTTCCGACTACACGGTCCGAAGCGCGCTGCTCCACGAAAAGGCGGAGAAACGATTGGAATAAAGTGAAAGCCGGTTTTCAGAACGTTTCTCAGGCACTCCGCTCCGGCTAAGATAGCGGAATGCCCGGAAGAAACCGAAGACTCAGAAGGGCGGAAATTTTCCGCCCTTCAATTTTTCCGGCAGCGAAAAAAGATAAAAAGACGACATACTGAAGGATGCAGGAGAGAAAAACCATGCTGCTGATGACAAGACGCGATGCCCTGAAGGCAGGCGCCGCGGGACTCGGGGTCCTCGCGGCCCGCGGGGCTGCCGCGGAACCGACCCGTGTGGTGACGGATCACCTGGGGAGACGCGTAACGCTGCCCCTCCGGATAGACCGGGCCGTGGTGGCGGATATTTATCCGTTCGCTTCTGTCGCCGCGATTTTCCTTGGCGGCTGCGGAAAGCTCGCCGGCATGTCTCCGGTTTCCATGAGTGCCGCGAGGCACGGGATCCTTTCCCGGATCTATCCCGATATCCTGAAGGTCAGAACCGACTTTATGACCGGGGATACGGTGAATGTCGAAGCGCTTCTCAGGCTCCGGCCTCAGGTCGTGTTCGCGAACGCCTCAAACCCGAAGACACTGGCTGAACTTGAGGCCGCGCATATTCCGGTGATCGCGGTCAGCGCGACAAAGTGGAATTACAGCGTTATCAAGACGTTTGATGAGTGGGTGATGCTCTTGAGCCAGGTGTTCCCGGAGGATGGCGGCGCGAAAGCGAAAGCGGTGCATGGCTACTCGGCCTCAGTGGTGAGCCGGATCCGGAGCCGTGTCAGCCGGATCCCGCAGCCGAAGCGCCCGAAGACACTTTTCCTCTTCCAGTATGGAAAGGACCGGATTGTCACCTCGGGCTCTCACTTCTTCGGACAGTACTGGTGCGACGCGGTCGGCGCGAGAAACGTTGCCTCTTCAATCCGGGCGCAGAACCAGAACGCGGTGATCACGATGGAGCAGGTCTACGCCTGGGATCCGGATCTCATCTTCATCACGAATTTCACGCCGGCTGAGCCTCAGGATCTGTATCGGAACGCTTATCACGACTGGAAGCCCGTGAAGGCCGTCCGGGAGAAGCAGGTTTTCAAGATGCCGCTTGGCACCTACCGGACCTTTACGCCGTCCGCGGACACGCCGGTGACGCTCCTCTGTCTCGCGAAATGCGCTTATCCGACGCTCTTCTCCGACATCAATATCGAGCGCGAGGCGGAAAACTATTATTCAAAGCTCTTCGGGATCCACCTGTCGGAAGCTGAAATCCGTTCGATCTTCGACCCCGGACGCGGTGCCGGAACAGCGCTGAAGCTCGCGAGGTAAGCGGTATGGGAACGGGATCGCGGGCACTGCCCGGGCTTGGTGCCCGGTGGGGCGTCGGGCTCTTGGCGCTGCTGATCGCGGCGGTGATGGTGTCGCTTGCGGCCGGCGCTTACCCGGTACCGCTCCGCGATATTCCGGAAGTGCTTCTCCACGCGGTGTTCCCCGGTGTCTTTCAGGCCGCGCCGGACCCAACCGCGGAAACCGTGGTGATCGGGCTCCGGCTTCCTCGCACGGTGCTCGCGGCGATCGCGGGGGCAGGGCTTGCGGTGTCCGGGGCCGCTTTTCAGACGCTGTTCCGGAATCCGCTCGCGACCCCGGATACGCTCGGTGTCGCGACAGGGGCGTCCTGCGGCGCGGCGCTCGCGATACTCCTCGGGTGGTCGGGACTCGGGATTCAGACGCTCTCGTTCCTCTTCGGGATCGCGGCGGTGGCACTTGTGACCTCGGTGTCCCGGGTTCCGGGATCCAATCGGATTCTCATGCTGATCCTCTCAGGCATCGTGGTGAGCGCGCTTTTCTCAGCGCTCGTAGCGCTGATCAAATTCGCGGCGGATCCGGAGTCTGTTCTTCCCTCGATCACGTTCTGGCTGATGGGGAGTCTCGCGTCTGCCACATGGTCCGGAATCCTCATGGCGCTCCCCTTTGTGACGCTCGGGACCGTGCTTCTTTATCTCTACCGCTGGAAACTCGCGGCGCTCTCGCTTCCCGAGGATGAAGCCCGGTCACTCGGGATTTCGGTGAGGCGTCTGAGATTCACTGCGATTCTCGCTTCCGCCCTGATCACATCCTCCATCGTCGCGCTCTGCGGCCTCGTCGGCTGGGTCGGACTCCTGATTCCGCACGCCGCGCGGATGCTGTTCGGCGGTTCCGTGAGGCGTCTGATCCCGGGGTCGGTTCTGCTTGGCGCGCTGTTTCTTATTGCGGTCGACGCCGGAGCCCGGATGGTGTTTGACGCTGAAATCCCGGTCTCTGTCCTCACGTCCCTCATCGGGGCGCCTGCCTTTATTTACCTGCTCCGAAAGACGGGCGGCGTGAAGGCTTGAAGGAGGCTCGCGATGGAACTTCAGGTTAAGAACGGGCTTTTCCGTTATGGGCACCGGGATCCGGTGCTGAAAGGCGTCGGCTTCCGGTTTGGTGACGGCACTGGATCTGGCCGGATCCTCGCGGTTCTGGGGCCGAATGGCGCGGGGAAAACGACGCTGATCCGGCTTCTTCTAGGGCATCTCCGCTGGACCGAAGGGGAGACGCTTTTCGGCGGCCGGAAGGCAGCGAGCCTTTCCCCGGCAGAACTCGCGCGTCTGATCGGCTACGTGCCGCAGGCCAAAGTACCGCCTTTCGCGGTCACCGTGCTTGAAATGACAGAGCTCGGCCGGATCGCCTTTCACGGCGAATTCGGGGAACCGGATGAAACGGATGAAGCGGCGGCGCTTGAAGCGCTTGATACCGTCGGAATCCGGCATCTCGCGGGGCGGCTCTGCAGTGAAATCTCAGGCGGCGAATATCAGCTCGCGCTTTTTGCCCGGGCGCTCGCTGCCGGCCCGGGGCTTCTCCTTCTCGACGAACCCGAGGCGGGGCTGGATTTCAGAAACCAGCGGCGGATTCTGTCGACCCTGAAATCCCTTCGCGGAAAGGGAGTGAGTTCAGTCTTTATCACGCACTATCCGGATCACGCGCTGGAACTCGCGGATGACGCACTGCTCCTCGGGAAGGGGAAAGCGCCGGTCTTTGGAAGGGCCTCAGACGTGCTGACTGAAGAAAGCCTGTCAGAAGCCTTTGGAATCCAGGTCCGGATCCGGGATGTGCAGATTCCGGAAGGCATCCGGAAAACGGTTATCGCGGCGGAATAAGGAAAGGCCGCGGGAACAGCGTTCCGCGGCCTTGCGGTCATGAAAGACAGCCCCAACCGCTATTCAGCGGGCGGAAGCGGCGACTGACGGACTTCTGGCGCGGCGGTCGCTGCCGCTTTTGGAACCAGATATCCGATCTCCCGCTTCAGCTGCTGAAGACCGATATCCGCGAGTTCGCGAAGTCTTGCCGCTTCACTCCCGAGCGTGATCGCTTCACCAAGCCCCGCGATCAGTTTCCGATAGGCTTCTTTCAGAGCCTCTTCGTGGTACGTTTCGGGTTTCTTTCCGTCGATATTCAGTTCATGCGGACCGCCGTCCTCACGGAGCTCGATTTCAGTCTGCATGACTTCCCTCCACGTGGGAAGGAGTACGAAGATGATCGACTGGATCTTCCCGGCGAGCGCCCGGTCATTCTCCTGGATCAGGCGGATCTGAGGCGCCATCCGTTCCGTTTCATCCCGTATGCCGCTGAGTCCCCGGAGGACCGTTTCAAAGCGGCTGAAGTCAAGCGGAGTTCCTGCCTTGCGGGCGGTGTTGAGCGCTTCGGCGCCGGTCTCCAGCAGCTCAGCGAGTGACGCGCCGATCGCTTTGTTTTTTGCGGCGAGGGTTTCAAGCGTCGCGCTGTCTTTGATCAGCCCGAACTGCGCGGCGTCGAGTTTTCCGCTGATCACGCCGATCGACTTCATGAGCGTTTCAGCTTCAGGAGAAGCGATGCCCGAGGCTTCAAAGAGCTTTCCGACCACGGGCAGCGTGGCAAGGAGCCCCCGGTCATCCTTCTTTCCGGATGTGAGCAATTCGGCGCCTGATAGGAGGGAGGTGAGGTCAGACTTGATGCCTTCCGCGTCCTTTACCCGGATCCGTTTCAGGATGGTATCCGCAAAGGTTTCCGCCTCATCAAGCGTTTTCCGGCCGAAGTCCTCAGCCGGAAGAGAAACCGTGCCGGCAGCCGCGGGTTCCTGCTGGATAGTGGCATTTTCGCTTTCCATAATCACGCCTCCTCAATGGTTCAGGGGATCCGATCCTGAAAAGAGGAGAGGGGATGATGAAAATTACAACTTAGGAGGGAGCGGGGTGTTTCTTACAGCCCTTCAAACCGGGCGAGACCGATCGCTACCTCCTTCAGGCCACCCCTCTTTATGGGACAGTCCCTTACAGATATTGTGGCTCAAAGCGGGTGAAAACGCTAAAGTTCTGAAGGAATTTCCTGAATATGTATCAGTAATACATAAAAAATTAATAGAAATCAGATATCTAAACCCTAAAGTCTAATCCCTTCAGCGTACGGCTTATGAACTCTTTTTTTCTATAGGAATTACGAATAGAATTTTTGTAGTTCCGAAAGGGACTGGGTGGATCAGCGTGTGCAAAGGATCCGCTCAAACGCACTGTGTCTTTGGAGAGGGAAACATGTGCATTGGAATGCCCGCAAGGGTTGTGAGCGTCAACGCGGCTTCAGCGATCGTTGAAGCTCTTGGAATGAAGAAGACGGTAACAACGCGGCTGCTGGGAGAACTTCAGCCGGGTGATTTCGTTACAGTCCATGCCGATATTGCGTATGGCCGGATTTCAAGAGAAGAATACGATACGGCAAAAGTCCTCTGGAAGAAGCTCGCGAAGTGCTCCTAGAGAGAAAAAGGAGAAACCCGGAAAATGAGTTTCTCCTTTTTTAGCTTTCAGTAACCTCATTGATTGATTTGAGCAGCCCCGCCCGGTGTCAGCGCCTGGCGGGTTTTCTTTTGCCTCAGGTGCAGGAGCAAGGGCGTCCTCCGGAATTTTTTCGGGCAAACGAAAAGAGGCGCTTCTTTCGAAACGCCTCTTTCAGTGCTTATGTCAGAGCGGGAGCTCTGAACTGCTGCGGACAGTCAGCAGATTACTTGCAGCACTTGCCTTCGCCGAAGTAGCGTTCAAGCAGACCCTTGAAGGCCTTGCCGTGACGGGCTTCGTCGCGGGCCATTTCATGAACGGTGTCATGAATGGCGTCGAGGTTCGCCTGCTTCGCGCGCTTCGCGAGATCGGTCTTGCCTTCGGTAGCGCCGTATTCAGCTTCAACGCGCATTTCGAGGTTCTTCTTGGTGGAGTCGGTCAGAACTTCGCCAAGCAGTTCGGCAAAGCGGGAAGCGTGATTGGCTTCTTCCATAGCGGCCTTTTCATAGTACAGGCCGATTTCCGGATAACCTTCACGGAAAGCAACGCGGGACATCGCGAGATACATACCGACTTCGGAGCATTCGCCGTTGAAGTTGGCACGGAGGTCGTTCTTGATGTCTTCGGGAACATCCTTGGCAACGCCAAGAACGTGCTCGGAAGCCCAGGTCTGGCCCTCAACAACAGGAACAAACTTGGATTTCGGTGCGCCGCAGGTCGGGCAGGTCCAGGTGTCGGGCAGGTCAGCGAACTTCACGCCTTCGCGTTCTTCATCATAGATGTGTCCGCAAACTGTGCAACGATATTTCATATTTTTCTTCCTTTTATAAACGTTCTCCTGAGGACTTCAGTATACCAATCGTTCGTTCAGTAAGTAAGGCTTTTTTCACTCGGTATGCCAATATGTACCTTTGATGACAAACCACACATACTATCTATAGTGTTATGTAAAATGCCCCGAAATGCCCGCAGATCCGGTAAATGCTGGACTTGCCGGAAATTATTATGTGGCTCAAAAATCAACATATGGGGTGCATATTGTGGGTGGGTCTGCAATACCTTGTTACATATAGATTTAGTTGTTTTTTGTTATCAACAGAAGTCTTAAACGAGGCTGAATAAAAACATAATTTTGTGCATCAAAAATAGTTTTCAGGCATAAAATTCCGCCTGTCTTCAGTCCGGGACGGCCCGGAAACTTTTTCTTGAGGAGAAGCCGTGGCAGAAATCGTCATTCTCATCAATATCGCGGGCGCTGTGGCGCTCCTCATGTGGGGCACGTACGTGATCCGCACCGGCATGATGCGGACCTTCGGCGCGAAGCTCCGGTCGTTTCTCGGGCGGTGGCTCACGAACCGGTTTTCGGGGTTCGGGGCCGGGTTCGTCCTTTCCTCACTCCTTCAGAGTTCCACCGCCGCGACCCTTCTCGTCTCGGGGCTTCAGAAGAAGGGCCTCGTCTCTACCGCTATCGCGCTCGCCGCGGTGATCGGCGCGAACTTTGGTTCGGCCGTCATGGTGCGCGTCCTGTCACTCAATATCGACGCGGTGTCGCCCCTTCTCATCGCGGTCGGTGTTTACCTCTTCATGAAGAAGTCGGATACCGCACTCGGTCAGTTCGGGCGGGTCCTGATGGGGCTCGGTGTGGTGATGCTCGCGCTCACGCTGATCGGCCACATCACGACCCCGATCAAAGACAGTGCTGCCATGATGGCGCTCTTTCACTCGATTGAAGGAAATGCCTTCTTCTGCACGGTGCTCGGTATCGGGCTCGCCTTTCTCTGCTTCTCGTCGCTCGCGGTTGTGATTATTGACGCGGGGCTCGTCGCGGCAGGGGTGCTCGCGGTGTCCTCTGGCCTCTGGATTGTGCTCGGCGCGAACCTCGGCACCGCATTCCTCGCCTCCGTGACCACGATGGGGAGTGACGCGATGACGCGCCGCGCGCCAATGGGGAACACCATTTTCCGGGTGCTCTGCTTCGTGATCGGCGCGGCGGCGCTGATCCTCATTCCGGAGGTGAGCCGCGCGTTTGAATCGATGGCGTCCGATCAGGTGATTTGGTTCCATGTGGTCTTCAACGCGGTTTCCGGTGTCCTGGGCCTCATCATCCTGAACCCGGTCGCGGCGCTCGTTGATCGGCTGCTGCCGGCCGCTCCGATGGTGAGCACAGGGACTGAGTCACTGACGGAAGACTCGCTCTCCGACCCCGAGACCGCGTTCCATCTCGCTGAAGGGGAGATTGAGAAAACCTGCTGGTTCGTGAGTGAATTCTGGCGGAAGGCCGGGGACCTCATCACAAAGAACCCCGCTGTGGGCGCCGTGATGCTCCTGCGGCAGGATTACCCGATGATCCGTCAGCGCTGTCACGCGGTGAACAGCTATCTCTCCCGAATCGTGCAGACGAGTCTCACGCCGTCTGAAATTGCCCGCTGGGAAGAGCTTCACGCGAAGAATGCGGACCTTCAGAGTATCGGTCACGAAATCGATAAGGTAATCGCCGGGCTGGGCGAACATAAAGTGAAGAAGGAACGGTTTTTTGATGAACAGGGCGAGAAGGAGCTTCTCGAAGCGCACGCGAGAATCGCGGACGACCTGAAGACCGCACTCGATTACCTGTCGGCTGATGACCCGGTGAAGCGCGAGGCGGCGCATAAGAAGCTGCTCGCGACCCGGAAGACGCTGAACGATAACGAACTCGCTCTTGTTCAGTCCCACATGGACCGGGTGTCCCGCGGGGACTTCAAGGCGATCGAGACGAGCGCCCTTCATATTGCGCTGATTAACCGCTTCCGGAGACTTCGCACGAAGATCAACGAGCTCGCGGAGCTGTCGTTCTGAGTCTCTCCCGGGGAAAACAAAAAACGCAGAAGGCCTGAAAAACCTTCTGCGTTTTTGATGGGCGGTAACCGCCGTGTCAGATCTTATGCGGGAAGAAGACCGCCTTCACGGATCGCGGCGTGGGGGTTCCGAAGTAGCTTCCGATCACCGAGAAAAGGAGCCCAGCCGCTGTTCCGATCACGATGTTATGGAAGTGATAGAAGTGAAAGCCGGTCGCCATCGCGAGGGTATAGAGGCCAAGGCCGCCGAACACGCCCGCCATCGCACCGCAGGCGTTCATCCGAGGCCAAAAGAGCCCGAGCACCACGGGCCATAGGAACGCGCTTTCGAGTCCTCCGAACGCGAAGAGGTTCACCCAGACCACGATGCTTTGCGGGTACATGGCAAGAAGAATCGACACCGCGCCAAGGAGCAGCGTGATCGTGACGCTGATTTTCTTACTCGCGTCATGCGAAATATCGGCGGGGTTCTTTCCGAAGCTCTTCTCATAGAGATCGCGGACCACGGTGGAAGAGGCCGCGATGAGAAGAGAGCTCACGGTGCTCATGGTGGCGGCAAGCGGCCCGATGATCGTGATGCCGGCGAGCAGCGGATGCATGTGATTCACGATGAGAAGCGGAATCACGGCGTCTGTCCCTGAAGCCGGTTTCTCAAGAATCACGCCGCGCGCGAGAACGCCGAGAAGCGTCATCCCGATCATCAGCGCGCCGCAGATCACGGTCGCCACCACCATCGCGCGGCTGAGGTCCCGGGTGCTTTTATAGCTGAGGCACCGGACGAGAGACTGCGGGAGCCCCACCGTGCAGAAGCCGACGAGGAGCCAGGAGGAGAAGAGAAGCGACCACGGAAGGAGCCCGCCCGCGTCAGGGAGCAGATGACGGCTGACGCCATTTGCGGTCAGGTCCGCGGCTGAAAGCGTCTGCATGATGGACGAGAGTCCGCCGCCGTCCTCGAGAATGGTGTAGCCAAGCGTCACCATCCCTGTCAGCATCAGAACCGCGCAGACCGCGTCGGTCCAGACCACGGCGCGGAACCCGGATGACGTATAGATCACCGTGACCGCGGCGAAGAGTACGAGCCCGAGCTTATAGTCGAGCCCTGTGATCGCGGCGAAAATCTGCGCTCCGCCCATAAACTGCCCCACCACCATCGCGGTGAAGAAAATGAGAAGCACGGCGGAAAAGATGATGGAGAGCGTGTTTGAACCGTAACGCTCACGGAGGATATCGATGATCGTGAGGGAATCCGTGCGGCGCGCGAGCACCGCGAGTTTCTTCCCGACGACGCCGAGAAGCAGGAACCCGGTGATGATCTGCGGCGCGGCAAACGCGACCCAGCCGAAACCGAGATTCCAGGCAACGCCCGGACCCGAGACGAAAGAACTCACGGAGCCGTAGGTCGCGACAAGCGTCATCGCGAGAACGACGCCCCCGAGGCTGCGGTTCGCGATGAAGTAATCGCGCTCAAAGTCTTCTGACTTCCGGAGCGACCGGTTCGCGATAAACCCCACGGCGAGGAGCAGCGCGAGGAATGCCATCACGGGCACGAGTGTCATCACGGGGTTCGTCATGCGGCGTCTCCCTTTGTCGTTTCGGATTCTTCGGGCGCGTCCTGATCGAGATCGAAATCCCGGAAGTATCGCTTCACGAGGAAAATCACGGCGACCACGGAAAGCACGTAGCCCCCGAGGCATGAGACCGAGAACCAGAGCGGCATCTCGAATAAGGTTTCCGGTGAATCCTTCAGGAGAAGAAGCGCGGCCCAGAAGGCAGCCATGATGACCACCGCGCAGATGGCGGTCGCTGCCGCCTCGCGGTCCATCTGGATAAATTTTTCTTTGTAAGTGAGTTTCCGCATGATTCCAAAATAAAACCTGGAAAACACCGGAGCGTCCGCGTCGGGCGTCTCCGCAGATAGGTAGAGGATGAGGCCGATGACCGGCGGGACCTCATAAGTTTTTCGAGTATAGCGGCCGGGTTTTGAAAATATGGCTGGAAAGCCGTTTCCGGTTTAGCGCGAAGAGGGGAGGGAAGAGGCGAGGTCTGGTGACACCGCGGGGCCTTCGATCATGAGTGACACGATCCTCACGAAGTCCCGCCCGGCGAGACGCTCCGGGGTCCAGACGCAGAAGGCTTCCCGATCCGGGTGCCGCGTAAGGTCACTGAAAAATTCCGCCATCCGGTCCCGAGCCTGGATGAAACTGAGCGCGGTCCGGGCGGAGATCTTCAGATCGGTCGCAATGACAAAGATACCGAAGCGCTTCGCGTCATCCGCGATCCGGGCGTCAAGCACCCGGAGAGAGGGGGAAGGCCCGCGCCCGGGAATCAATTTGAGATAGCGGCTATGAAGGGAATTGCGAGCGTCAAAAGGCATAAGCCCCGATGTGATAGCGTCCGCCGCATCGTGAACCGCGGCGGAAAGGGCGGAGGCGAAGTTGTTCTGCCGGTTTTTTGACCGAAGGATAAAGAGCCGGGCAGGGCGTTTTCCCGGGAGAAAGGGGAGATCTGCTGAGGTTTCCGCGGACTTCAGGTCCGGATTTCCGGGTAGCACATCGCTCTTCCAGTCGAGTTCCGGGAGACGGGAATTAATGACAGTCAGGATTGCCGGGTTCCCTGCTGAGAGTTTCAGCAGAAAGTGCGGGGTGCGGTTCAGTATTTCAGGCCGGGGATTTTCTCCCGCGAGGAGAAGATCCGGGGACTGATCAGGAGTAAGAAAGAAAGCGCTTTTTCTTGAAAACGCCGCAGGAAACCCTGAAGCGGTACTGACGAGAAGCTGAAGCGGAGGCATCAGCCGGACATCCATGAGTCCCGGCAGCCGATCGGTATTGGGAACGGAGAGCGGGAAGGGAGGACGGGGGGCGAATTCCATCCCGATCCTCGTCCCTTGGTCAGGCGATAACCGCCGGAGGAATTCAGACTGGGCGTCAGGATTCAGCCCCACTTCGCGGTAAAGCGCGGCGATCTGGGGGGCTTCTCCCCTGTCCGACGGTTCAAGCCGGGTTTTAAGAAAGTCCCGGGCCTCGTCGAATACGGCCCGGCCGGTTTCGTCCCCGAACGTGCTTCGGAGCGCGAGCCTGATTTTCCCCGCCCGGGCAGCATCGGCAGCCGCAGGTCGCATTCCTCTCCCCACGCCGTTTGTCGCAATACGGTCGCCGGACGCCGTGATCTTATAGAGAAGCGAGGTCCTCCGCGTCTCCGTGTAGCCTTTCTCCGGGTTGTAGCGGGTCTCCCGCTCATAGACATAGCGAGTGCCGTCTTTCCGTTTCCTTTCAAAGCGCGAAAGCCGGGGGTCGGTAGGACGAGAGGTCATGATTTGCGGTCATATGAAAAATACGAGTGTCTTTTATTTTATAAGAACACTCGTTTCAGGAAGCGGAAAAAGCACAGAATTGGTGATTAAATGATTTTTAATCAATAATTTGAGAATTTGTGCCAGGCTCAGTGCGGATTGCAGCGATGAGTCGCTCAGGTTTTTCGGCCCCGCTAAGCTTTTTCTTTCCGCATCTTTTTTCCAGGAAGGACGTTCAATTGAAGTTGAAGAAATTTGCCCTCGCGATGGGGCTTTCACTCGCCGTCAGCGCGGCTCCCGCTTTTGCTTCCGCCGGTTTTCAGTTTCCGAAAACCGGTATTGCGGAATCCGCTTCGCTGAACGGGAAGACGGTTTCCTGGCAGACTTACGCAAAGATCCCGTACGTGAAACGCCCGAGCTGCGGCTCCTGTCAGCGCCTTACGGTGTATGTGCCGGAAGCGTATCTGAAGGGCGGCACAGTGAACGGTTATACGAAAGAAACCGCGCCGATTTTCCTCCCGAACTCGGTCGGCGGGTACATGCCAGGCGACATCGCGGATCCCAAGAAACCGAATTTTGATGGCGGCGAAAGCGCGCTTCTTGCGGCGCTTGCCCGCGGATACGTTGTTGTGTCCCCCGCGATCCGCGGCCGCACAACAAAGAATGCTGCTGGCCGCTATGTCGGAAAGGCCCCGTCGCTGATCGTGGATTACAAGGCTGCGGTCCGTTATCTCCGCGCTGTGAAAAATGAACTCCCCGCCGGAAACACCGATCGGATTATTTCTGACGGCACGAGCGCGGGCGGCGCGCTATCCGTTCTCCTGGGGTCGACCGGAAATGATCCACGGTATCTGCCGTACCTGAAGAAAATCGGGGCCGCGAAAGCCCGCGATGATATTTTTGCTGCGATCGTCTTCTGCCCGATCACGCTCCTCAGCCATGCGGATGAAGCCTACGAATGGGTCTTCAAGGACGAGACGGTGTATCACCAGGGGAAGATTCCGGGCGGCATGATGCAGCCCCCGAAGGCTGTCGGAAACGGCGCCGCGCCGGCGGCCCGTCCCGATAACGCGCCGACAGAAGCCGCTGCCGGGCTTCCGCTCAGCGGGAAGCAGATCGCGGCGTCCAAGGTGCTCGCACGGGCGTTCCCCGCGACGCTTAACCGTTTCGGACTTAAGGACGCGGATGGAAAATCTTTGACACTGAAGGCGGATGGCACCGGGAGCTTCGCGGACTATATCCGGTCGCTCTATATCGCGAGCGCTGAGGGCGCGCTGAAGTCGGGAGCCGATATCAGCCGGTTCAAGTGCCTCACCGTGAAGGATGGACACGTCACCGCGATCGATATGAAGGCCTACGCGAAGGAAGTGAACCGGCTGAAACCCGTGCCGGCTTTTGACTGGTTTGATGCCGGGTCGGGTGAAAACGATGAATTCGGGACTGTGAAAAACACCCCCCGTCATTTCACCGCGTTTTCTTCCGCGCGTGATCCGAAGCATCACGCGATGGCGCCCGCAAAGGAAATCGCGCTTCTCGATCCCTTCACCTCGATTTCAAGGAAAGATGTGACTGTCGCGCCTCACTTCCGGATCCGGCACGGCTTTGAGGATCGCGACACCGTGCTCGCGGTGCCGGCTTCTGTCGCACTGAAGCTTGCGGAAAAAGGGTCGGATGTTGATTTTGCCGTGAAGTGGGGGAAGGGCCACGCGGGTGATTATGACCTTGACTCGATGTTTGACTGGGCTGACGGTGTCGTGAAAAAGGCTGCGAAGTAATCGCTGTCTGAGAACAAAAGAAAAGAGGCGGTTTTTTTGCGAAACCGCCTCTTTTTGACTGGAAAAGGGGTTAATTTTTGGCCGTTCAGGGTAAAAAAGGCCGGAAAGCTGATTTTTCGGCTTTCCGGCAGTCAAGAGAGAGACTAAGCAAAGCGCTCCGGAACTGTTTCTGGTGCAGTTCCGGAGGTACTGCGAATTACTTCAGAAGGAGCTCATTCAGGCTCTTAATGAAAGAGCTCGGATCCTTCAGCGTGCCCTGGTCAGCGAGCTGCGCCTCAGCGAAGATGAAGTTTGCCCACTGCGTGAACTTCGCTTCGTCGGTTTCAGTGGCCATGCGGCCGATCAGCGGGTGATCGGGGTTGATTTCAAGCGTGTAGTTCTCTTCCGGCACGGCCTGACCCGCGGCTTCGAGCATGCGGCGCATCTGCTGCGTCAGCATCTGATCCTGGGCTCCGACCACGCAGGCCGGGGAGTCAACGAGACGGGCCGTCACCTTCACATCCTGAACCTTGCCGCCGAGCGCCTTCTTCAGACGTTCAACGAGTCCCTTATGCTGCTTCTCGGACTCTTCCTTCTGCTTCTCTTCTTCCTTGTCCTCGAGTTCCCCAAGGTCGAGATCCTTCGCGGTGGCGGAGATGAAGGTCTTGCCGTCGAACGCTTCGACGTTCCCCATGAGCCACTCGTCCACACGGTCCCAGAGAAGGAGCACTTCGATCCCCTTCTTCTTCAGCGTCTCGAGGTAAGGCGAGTTCGCGGCGGCTTCGTAGCTGCCGGCCGTGATGTAGTAGATGTGCTTCTGCTTCTCGGGCATCCGGGCGACATAGTCGGTGAGCGACACGTCTTCGGCGTTCGTACCGGACTTCGTCGACGCGAAGCGGAGGAGCTTCAGGATTTCTTCCTGGTTCGTGCGGTCCTCAACCGGGCCTTCCTTCAGCACGCGGCCGAACTGGCTCCAGAATTCAGCGTACTTCGTCTTATCTTCGGCGAGCTTCCCGATCATCGTGAGGGCGCGCTTCGTGAGCGCGCGGCGGAGTTTCCGGGTCACCGCGCTGTCCTGAAGAATTTCGCGTGACACGTTAAGCGGAAGGTCAGCCGTGTCGACGAGTCCCTTCACGAAGCGGAGGTAGTTCGGGAGGAACTCTTCGGCGTTATCCATGATGAAAACACGCTGCACGTAGAGCTTCAGCCCGTTCTTCTGCTCGCGGTTATAGAGATCCCACGGAGCGGTCTTCGGAATATAGAGAAGGCTCGTGTACTCGAGGTCGCCTTCAACGCGGTTATGCGCCCAGGTGAGCGGATCGTCGTAGTCGTGAGTCAGATGCTTATAGAACTCTTTGTACTGCTCGTCCTTCACGTCCTTCGGGGGCAGCGTCCAGAGCGCCTTCGCGTCATTCACCTGAACCCACTTCCAGGTGGGTTCCTTCTTTTCGTCCGCGGGCGTCTCTTTTTCCCAGAGCCAGACCGGGGTCGAAATGTGGTCGGAGTACTTCGTGATGATGCCGCGGAGCATCCATTCGTTCAGGAATTCCTTTTCGGAATCCTTGAGTGTCAGGATCACATCGGTGCCGCGGGTGTCCTTTGTCGTGAGTTCGGACTCGTAGGTGCCGTTCCCGTCAGAGGTCCAGCGGACGGCTTCGTTCGCGGCCGCTTTCGCGGATCGGGACACCACGGTCACGCGGTCCGCGACGATAAAGGCGCTGTAGAAACCGACGCCGAACTGGCCGATCAGCTGGGAGGCCTTTGCCTGATCCTGCGAGAGATTGCGGAAGAACTCTTCAGTGCCCGACTTCGCGATCGTGCCGAGATGCTCGTTCGCTTCATCCAGCGTCATGCCGATACCGTTATCGGAAATCGTCAGGGTGCCGGCTGCTTCGTCCGCCTTCACGCGGATATGGAAAAGCGGATCGTCCTTCGTGAGGAGCGGATCCTGAATCGAAAGGAAGCGAAGCTTATCAACCGCGTCAGAGGCGTTTGAAATCAGCTCGCGGAGAAAGATCTCCTTATTGGAATAAAGGGAATTCGCGAGCAGCTTGAGTAGCTTCGTTACTTCGGTCTGGAAGCCGTGAACCTGTGCAGCCATTTTCTATTGCATCTCCTGACTAGCGGACGGCACACGCCGTCCCCAAGTAAAACTTCAATACGTAATTAAATGGGGGCAGGGGATAAAAATTTCAAGGGGCTGATAAAAAATCCCGTCCTGCCGGTGAGGGAGGACGGGATCAAGAGGTAAATATTCCGATTCAGAAATCAGAACCGATGCGCGGTGCCGCCTTTGAAGCCAGAGGGTTTTGCTGACGCGCAGGGCCTGATCGTGAGGCAGGGCTTCGTTTCCGCGGGATCCGGGAGCGGCGCGATCGCGGCGTTATTCCCGTGCTTCTTCCGAAGTTCCTCAATATCCCCGAATTCGAGCGCCCGCTCAGGGCACGCCTCGACGCAGACCGGCATGCCGCCCTTTGATGTCCTTGCGACACAGCCGTCACACTTCCGCATCTTCATGGCCGCCTTGTCGAGCACGGGGGAGCCGTACGGGCATGCTTTCGCGCACATGCCGCAGCCGATGCATTTTTCCGTATCGATCACGACGAGGCCGTCCTCGGTCCGCTTGTGGTGAGCTCCCGTCGGGCACGCTTTCACGCATACCGGGTTCTCGCACTCGTTGCAGCCGATCGACGTGTAGTACGCGAAAACATTCTGAGTGCAGGTTCCGTTGGTGTTCACTTTCCACGTGCCGCCCTCAAACTCAATCACGCGGCGCAGCACGATATCCGGCGCGTAGTTATGCAGGTCACTGCAGGCGACGGAGCAAGTCCGGCAGCCGGTGCAGCGGGTCTGATCAAAATAAAATCCTTTCTGTCCCATGTTTCTGCTCCTGATATTCCGGCCTCAGGCCTTTCTCACTTCAACGAGGATGTTGTGCTGCGCGTTGCCTTTCGCGTACGCGCTCGGACGGTGTCCGGCGAGCGTATTGATGCAGCCGCCGACGTCAATCCGCATCCCGTTCACCATTGTGGGCTTATACCAGGCGCCCTGCGGGATCGTGATCACGCCCGGCATGATGCGGGGCGTTACCCGGGCGGGCAGCATCACGCCGCCGCGGCGGTTGAAGACCACCACCTTTTCACCATCCTTGATGCCGCGCGCCTCCGCGTCGATCGGATTCATCACCACCATATCGGGGTGGAGGTAGCGGAGTTTCGGGAGGTTATGGAACGTGGAGTGAATCCTGCCGTGCCCGTGGAAGCCGAAGCACTGCAGCGGGAAAGCCTTTCCTTCGGGGTCACCCGGCATATCCCAGGTCCGGTAGAAGATCGGGATCGGGGAAATGACATCCCCTTCGGGGATCTCCCAGTCCGCGGTTTCACGCGCGAGCTGTTCGGAATAGATCTCGATCTTGCCGCTCGGAGTCTTCAGCGGGTGCTTCATCGGGTCCTTCCGGAACGCTTCAAGCGCGATCGGGTCCTTGCGGTAGCCCCAGACCTTCGCCATACCGTCCTTCCAGAAGGTCGCGAAGTCAGGGAGCTGCGGGACCTTCTTCCGCGTTTCCTCGTAGCACCACTTCACCCAGCCCATCTGAGAGCGGCCTTCGGTGAATTTCTCCTCGAGCCCGAGCTTCGCGGCGAGAAGCCTGCAGATCTCAAAGGACGACTTCTGGTCATACATCGGCTTCACGGCTTCCTGGATCGCGAGCATGCAGGCCACGTCGCCGTGCGAGCCGCCCTGGCACGCCGCGTCGTTCGTTTCGGGGCCGAGCGTATCGGGGAGCAGGATATCCGCGTAGCGGGCGGACGGCGTCATCATGTTGTCGCAGACGAGGATAAATTCGCACTTCGACGTGTCGCGGAGCACCTTATCCGTCCAGTTGCAGTCGCCGTGCTGATTGATCATCGTGTTGCCGCCCGAATTCACGATCATCTTGATTCCGGTGCGGAGTTTCTCTGCGCCGTGAAGCGCTGAGTTGCGGCGTGTCATTTCAGGTCCGCGGAGAATCGCGTCCGTCCACATGTAGACCGGGATCGTGGCCTTTACCGGGTTCTTTCCAATCGGGAGATAGACCGCGGGGAAGGAGGTGTTTCCTTCGTGAGCGCCGGTGTTCGTGCCGGGGAGACCGACCTGGCCGAGCAGAATCGGCACCATGGCGATCGCGCGGCAGGTGGCTTCGCCGTTAGCCTGACGCTGCGGGCCCCAGCCCTGGGAAACAAAGAGGGGCTTTGTCATCGCCATTTCGCGCGCGAGGCTCCGGATCACATCCACCGGAATGCCGGTGATGGGGGCCGCCCATTCCGGGGTCTTTGCCGTACCGTCGGGACCCGCGCCGAGGATATAGGACTTGTAGTCCGACTTCGCGGGGGCGGATTTCGGAAGCGTCTTCTCATCGAACCCCACGCAGTAGCGGTCAAGGAACGCCTGATCGATCCAGCCATTCGTAATGAATTCGTAGGCGAGAGCCGAGATGAGGGCAGCGTCTGTCCCCGGGCGGATCGGGATCCACTGATCGGCGCGTGCCGTGCAGGTATCCGTGAACGCCGGGTCGATCACGATGATTTTCTTCGGGCGGTGACGCGTAAGCGCGGCGTCAATCTGGAAGCCCTTGCCGCCGCCGGACGGCCGCGTGACAGACGGATTGTTGCCGAAAAGCACGTAGAGCTCGGCGTTCGCGATTTCACTCGGGAGGGAACTCGGGCGGCCGCCGTAGGTCTTCGGGAAGGCCGCGGCCCCTTGAGCGTTTGAGTAGGAGCCGTAGTACTGCAGGTACCCGCCCATCAGGTTCATCAGGCGCTGCCAGGCGCGGCGCGAGCTGACGAGCGACTGCTGCCCCGAGCAGTACTGCCAATAGATCGAATCGTTCCCATACTGGTTTTTGATCCGGGTCCATTCCTTCGCGATCGTGTCGAGCGCCTCGTCCCACGAGATGCGCTCAAACTTACCTTCGCCGCGTTCCCCCACACGCTTCATCGGGAAGCGGAGTCGGTCAGGCGAATAAATCCGTTCGCGCATGGAGCGGCCGCGCTGGCAGGCCCGGAGCTGACGGGGACCGAGCGTATCGGGCTGCGTGTTATCCGTTTCAATCCGGATCACCTGTCCGTTATGCGAAAAGACGCGGAGCGCGCAGCGCTGTCCGCAGTTGATCACGCACGCGCACCAGGTGCACGCGTCCTTGCTGTTCACCGCTTCGGCAACCGCGCGGGCAACAGGCATCATCGGGAGTCCGGCAGCCATAAAAGCCTTTAAGAGGGACCTCCGGGATACGGGGTGAAAAATCATCTTGCTTCTCCTATTTGCTTCTGGTCTCAGAGAAGCCGTACAGACGCCTGAAGCGGAACACCCGGGGAATCGCTCCCCCGTCTCTCGGTTCATTCAGGCAAAGGCTTCTCAGAGACCGCCGGGATTCAGGAGTAATTATTTTTATATGTAATACAAAAAAGACGTTTTTCTTCCGATCTTTGCCGGAGTTGACAGGTGACGTCTAAGCCAAAAGAGGTATCTGAATCCACCGAAGAGTTTACCCGTGAAAATGGGCTTTGACAATGGTATACCGGGTAAAAAAAGCGAAATTCCGGTAAATAGCTGATAATCCGAAATATCTAGTTGAGACTGATTTCTGTTTATATACAGAAATTCACAACCGGGAAGAAAAAACCGGCCCGGGGAGGTATCCCGGGCCGGTTTGTCAGGCCTTAACAGGAGATCTGAAGCCTAGTCATCATCCTGGAACGCCACTTCGCGTTTCTTCCGGATGGAAGGCGCGAGAACGAGGATGAGAAGGATCGCCGCGGCAATGAGGAGACCGCAGGAGATAGGGCGCGTGACGAAGACCGAGGGGTCGCCGCGCGAGAGCAGCAGCGCGCGTCTCAGATTCTCTTCCATCATCGGCCCGAGAATGAAGCCGAGAATGAAAGGCGCTGCCTCGCATCCAAGCTTGATAAAGAGGTAGCCGAGAAGCCCGAAGACAATCGACACCCAGATATCGAAGACGTTGTTATTGATCGAATACGTGCCGATCACGCAGAACGCGATGATCGCGGGGAAGAGCCAGCGGTACGGCACCTTGAGGAGCTTCACCCAGATATTGATCATCGGAAGATTCAGGATGATCAGCATCAGGTTGCCGATCCACATGGAGACAATGAGCCCCCAGAAGAGGCCCGGGTCTGAGCTCATCACAAGCGGCCCCGGCTGGATATCGTGAATCATCATGGCGCCGATCATGAGCGCCATCACGGCGTTGCTCGGAATACCAAGCGTCAGCATCGGGATGAAGGAGGTCTGGGCACCGGCGTTATTCGCGGTTTCCGGTCCCGCGACGCCGCGGATATTGCCTTCGCCGAACGCGGGGTCCGCGTTCTTTCCGGCGATCTTCTTTTCAACCGTGTAGGAGGCAAAGGAAGAGAGCAGGGCGCCGCCGCCCGGCAGCACGCCGAGGATCGAACCGATCGCGGTGCCGCGGACAATCGGGCCGAAGCAGTTCTTGATATCGGCCCAGGAGGGGAGAACCTTGCCGACGGAACCCGTATTGAAGTTCCGGGTCTGGCGCGCTTCGAGGTTATTCATGATCTCGGCGTACCCGAAGATACCCATTGAGATCGCGACGAAGTTAAGCCCGTCCTGGAGATCCTCAAGACCAAACGTAAAGCGGAGCGCCCCAGAATTGATGTCGGTGCCGATGAGGCCGACGAGAAGCCCGAGGAGCGTCATGCAGAACGCCTTGATGAGCGAACCATTCGCGAGAACGATCGCGCCGACGAGGCCGAGCACCATGAGGCTGAAGTACTCGGCCGGCTGGAACTTGAACGCGACCTGAATCAGCGGCGGCGCGAAGGCGGCGATCACGAGGGTCGCGACGCAGCCCGCGAAGAAGGAGCCGAGCGCCGCGATACCGAGCGCCGCGCCGGCGCGCCCCTTTGTCGCCATCTTGTGGCCATCGAGACACGTGATCACGGCTGACGCGTCACCCGGAATATTCACGAGAATCGCGGTGGTGGAGCCGCCGTACTGAGCGCCGTAGTAAATACCGGCAAGCATGATGAGGGCAGCGGAGGGATCAAGCGTATAGGTGATCGGGAGCAGCATCGCGATCGTCGCGACCGGGCCGATGCCCGGCAGCACGCCGATCAGCGTACCGACCGTCACGCCGATAAAGCAGTAGATGAGGTTCGTGAGAGACAGCGCGTTCTCAAACCCCAGAAGCAGATTCGAAACGAAATCCATCGCTTATTCCCCCACCATAAACTCAGGAAACACCGGGATCGTCATGCCGAGGAGGTAAACGAAGATCACCCAGCAGAGCCCGCAGAGCACCACGATAAGCGCGATCACTTCCTTCGCCCGGAATTCACCGCTTGCGAGCGAGCAGACGGCGATCATCACCGCCATGGCGGCGACAAAGCCCGCAAACGGAAGCAGCACGCAGAAAAGCGCGATCGCCCCGAGAATGAGGATCATGAGGCCGAAGTGGAAGCGCCCGACACGGCCGCCATCCTGGGCGCCGCCCGTGGAGAAAAGTCCCTTCACGGAACAGAAGAGGCCGAGCGCCGTGAGACAGCCGGCGAGGAGCGTCGGGAAATAGGCGGGGCCCATACGGGCCGCGGACCCAAGCTCGTTCTCCTGGGCCGTGATGATGAAGAAGAGACCGCAGGCGGCGAAGAGTATGCCCGCCCAGAAATCTCTCTCGTTTTTGATGCGCAAAATAAAACTCGCTTTTTAAGAGAAAGCCAATCAGTCAGTGACTGCCGAAAGGATCAGAAGGTCCCGCACTTGAAGGCAAGAACGGGCAGAGCCGGAAACCAGCTCTGCCCAGATCCATTTCCGGCAGATTGAAGCGAAAAAGAAACCGTCCGGAGAAGAGCGGGGTGACGGGAATCACCCCGGCTTTTCCGGGTTATCAGTCGACGTGAGCGCCGGAGATCTTCACGATCTTCGCGTACTTCGGGATTTCCTCGCGGATGAGAGCCGCGAACTGAGCGGACGTGGTCGGAGCGGCTTCGCCGCCGAGCTTATCAAGACGCGCGTCCACTTCCTTCGACCGGAGCGCCTTCGTGAAGGCGGCGTTCAGCTTATCCACGGTGGCCTTCGGAGTCTTCGCCGGAACGAAGAGACCGTACCAGGTGGAAATGTTGAAGCCTTTCAGACCGCATTCCTCAAGCGTCGGGACCTTCGGGAGCGCCTTCGCGCGCTTCGCGGTCGTCACGGCGAGCGGAATGAATTTTCCGGCCTCAATATTCGCGGTGGCGGAGGCGAGGTTATCGAAAATGAGCTGCGTCTGGCCGCTCATCACGGAGAGCTTCGCGGGGCCTGCGCCCTGGAACGGGACGTGGACGATGTTGACACCGGTGTCAGCCTTGAAGAGCTCACCGGCGAGGTGGCCCGCGGAGCCATTGCCGCCCGAGGCGTAATTCAGCTTTCCGGGGTTCTTCTTCGCGTAGGCGATCAGATCCTTCACGGTGCGGATACCGGTCTTCTTCTGGAAGGCGGGCGTGATCACAAGCACGTTCGGCACGTGAGCGATCAGGGTGACCGGGGTGAAGTCCTTCACCGGGTCATAAGGAAGGTGGCGGAAGAGCGAGGGGTTGATCGCGTGAGTCGCGACGGCGCCAACGACGAGCGTACGGCCATCCGGTTTCTCACGGGCAACGGAACTCACGCCGCGCGTGCCGCCGGCACCCGGCCGGTTCTCGACGATCACGGTGCCGAGGTCGCCCTTAACCGCGTCCGCGAGAATGCGGGCAGAGACATCCAGGGGACCGCCCGCGGGCCACGGCACCACGATCGTAATCGGGCGCTCGCCGAAAGCGAGAGCAGCCTGGGGAATGGATGACAGCAGTGCCGCGGAAGCGGCGGCGCCGAATAGGGCGCGACGGTTAACGTTGACCACGATGACCTTCCTTTGAATTTAGGTTTTTCCGTGCCCGCAAAGTGACTCAGGGCATCGGATTGTTGTTTTCTCTAAAAATTAGGGAATCGGGTTAATTAGACCTGTTAAACCTGCGGTCTGCAACTGGATTACGATAGATGAAGGGTTTACCCTCGTTATTAATCAGGAGAGTTCCTTAGGGGTTCACAATAAATCCATAGGAACTTTCCGATGAAAGGAGGAAAGATGGATTTCGAGAAGCTATATATCGACGGAGCCTGGGTGCCGTCGGCGTCCGATAAATGGATCGAAGTGGAGAATCCGGCAAGCCGCAGCGTGATCGCCCGGGTGCCGGCCGGAAACGCTGAGGATGTCGATCGGGCGGCGAAAGCCGCCTCCGCAGCGTTCCCCGCGTGGCGTGATACGCCGCTCGCGGACCGCATCGCGCTGATGGAGAAATTCCTCACTGAATTCCGCGCCCGTGAAGAGGATCTCGTCCGGATCACCGTGGAGGAGCTCGGGAGCCCGGTTGGGTTTACGCGCTCAAGCCAGGTCGAGTACCAGTACACAAGAACCCGTTCCTATATCGATCTCGCTCCTACGGTGCCGCTCGTTGAAAAGATGGGCGCCTCCACCACGTACCGCGAGCCGGTCGGTGTGGTTGGCTGCATCACCCCCTGGAACTATCCGCTCGGACAGGTGATTCAGAAGATCGTCCCGGCGCTCCTCATGGGGAACACCGTAATTCTGAAGCCGAGCCAGCATACGCCGCTCTCCGCCTATTACCTCACGGAAGCGATCGAGGCGGCCGGTTTCCCGAAGGGCGTCTTTAACCTCATTACGGGCCGCGGCGGCGAAATCGGAAATTCCCTCTCCACGCATCCGCTCGTCAATATGGTGTCCTTCACCGGGTCGACCAAGGGCGGCGTCACCGTGGCGCAGCACGCGCTGGAATCCGTGAAGCGCGTGAGTCTCGAGCTCGGCGGGAAGTCCCCGTACGTCATGCTCCCGGGAATCGCGGATTACGATGAGCCGATTCATATCCTCTTCAACTCGATCTTCCTCAATTCCGGACAGACCTGCACCGCGTTCAGCCGCCTCCTGATTCCGGAGGCTGAAGCGCCGGCGATCGAAGCGAAGCTGAAGGAAATCGCCCGCGAGTACACGGTCGGGAATCCGCAGGATAAGAAGGTGAAGCTCGGCCCCGTCGCTTCCGAAGCCCAGTTTAAGAAGATCTCGGGCTATATCGCGAAGGGCGTCGAGGAAGGCGCGAAGCTCCTGATCGGCGAAGTGCCGACGGAAGGGAAGGGCCTCTACATCCATCCGACGATCTTCACGAATGTGAAGAACAGCATGACGATCGCGCAGGATGAGATCTTCGGGCCGGTGCTCTGCGTTCTCACCTACCGCACGGTGGATGAGGCGGTCGCGATCGCGAATGACACGCGCTATGGTCTTAACGCCGGTGTCTTCGGGCCGAAGGATGAGGCGCTTGCTGTGGCGCACCGGATCGAAGCCGGGAATGTTTACGTGAATTCGAGCCCGCGCGACACGGCGGCGCCGTTTGGCGGCTATAAAGAGTCCGGCATCGGGCGCGAGGGCGGTGTCTACGGCATGATCGAATTTACGCAGCAGAAGGCGCTTTTCGATACGAAGCTCTGAAGCGCGTAGAAAGCACTGACACCAGACCGGACGGCTCGGGGCTGCAGCCCCGCCGCCCGGTTTTTCTTTCCCTTAAAGGAGACCGCTTCCTCTTCGTTTTACAATCGGGACTCAGCCGGTTCCGCTCCCTCTGGTCGGTTTCATTCGCGGAACCGCGCGCACATAAAAAAGAAGAAGGGAGAGGTTTTTCTGATGTCCTGGCTCACAGCGCTCTTCACCGATACGCAGTCACCCGCGCACGCGGCTTTGATCTACTCGCTGGTCATCGCGGCCGGCATGGTGCTTGGGCGGATCCGGATCCGGGGCGTGTCACTCGGGGTGACGTTTGTTCTCTTCACGGGCCTTGTGGCATCGGCGCTCGGCGCCCGGGTGGATCCGGCGGTGCTCGCTTTTATCCGGGACTTCGGTCTCGTGCTCTTCGTTTTCTTTATCGGGCTTCAGGTCGGACCGTCCTTCTTCAATTCATTCCGCACGCATAACGGCCGGACACTCAATCTCCTCACGATCGGAATCATCCTCGCGGGCCTCTTCCTCACGCTGCTCTTCGCCGCGGTTCTTCCCGGGCTTGTGTCACTTCCTCAGATGCTCGGTATCCACTTCGGCGCGGTGACGAACACCCCAGGGCTGGGCGCCGCGCGGGATATGCTTTCTGAACTCGGTTATTCGGGCGAAGACATCACGATCGGCTACGCCTCCGCGTATCCGCTCGGTGTGATCGGCGCAGTGCTCACCGTGCGGTTCCTGAGGCGCCTTTTCAGGATTGATCTCGCGAAGGAAGAAGCGGCGTGGGACGCGACGGAAGGGGCGAAGGATAAGCCGGTCTTCTTTCACGTTGAGCTGACCAATAAGGCACTCTCCGGCCGCACGATCCGGGAGATCGCGGAAATCATCGGGAAGCCTTTTATCTGCAGCCGGATTCTTCATGACGGCACTCTGCTGAGCCCCGGAGCGGACACCGTGGTGGAGGCGGGAGACACGCTCCGCATTGTGTCCAACCCGGATCACCGCCAGACGATCATCGCGTTTTTTGGTTCCGAGGCGGAGGATTTCGCCTCGGATATCGAGCATTCCCCGGTGACCAGCCGCATCATCCGCGTGACCCGTCCCTCGGTGAACGGGCTTCAGATGGCGGATCTCCACCTCAGCCGGCTTGATGGAGTGAATATCACGCGGGTGTTCCGCTCAGGCCTCCAGCTTTTTCCCTATCACAATCTCACGCTGCAGCTCGGTGACCGTGTTTACTGCGTGGGCCCCGAAAATTCCGTGAAGCGTCTCGCGGAACGCCTGGGCGACGAGGAGCAGAAGCTTAATCACCCGAATATGCTTTCACTCTTTATCGGCATCGCGCTCGGGATTCTCGTCGGGGCCGTTCCGATTACCTTTCCCGGGATGCCGGTTCCGGTGAAGCTCGGTGTCGCGGGAGGTCCGCTCGTGATCGCGATTCTTCTCGGCTCCTGGGGGCCGAGGCTCCGCCTGATCACCTATATGACGCCGTCCGCGAATCTGATGCTGCGGGAGTTCGGGATGGTGTTTTTCCTCGCGAGCATCGGGCTTGCGGCAGGGGATGGTTTTGCTGAGGCTCTGATGAATGGCCGCGTGTTTCTGTACGCGGCGCTCGGCGCAGTGATCACGGTGGTGCCGGCGCTGATCGCCGGGATTATCGCGCTCCGCGTCTATCACCTGAATTTCCATTCGGCCGCGGGCCTCATCGCGGGCGCAATGACGGATACCCCGGCGCTCGCCTATATCGGGACGCTTTCCGGGAGAAACATCGCGGCGGTCGCCTACTCAACGGTGTACCCGGTCTCGATGTTCCTTCGGATTCTGTCGGGGCAGCTCGTGCTGCTCTTTGTCTGGGGTGCGATCGCCTGAGAGTAAGGCGGCCGGAAGATAAAATGAGCGCCGCGGACGGGGGGACTCGCCGCGGCGCTCAGTTTCTTCCGGAGAGAAGAATTCTGTTCAGGCTTTCTCTTTCGGCTTCCGGGGACCGAGCCCCGCGGACCGCATGACTTCCGCGACCTGGTTGTGACCAGGCTTTCTCGGGTAACCGTCATGCTTCAGGGCTTCGGCCACGCGGCGGCTCCCGAGTGTCCACCCGGCCGCTTCCTGAGCCGCCCGGATCCGCTGCGCGAGTTCAAGATTCGACTCAAGGCGCTTCCTGACGGACACGAGCGCGTTTTCCTTCCGGTAGTAGAAGGAGCTTCGCGGCATTCCGAAAATGCGGCAGGCCCGGCTGATCGGGATGCCATCCTCCCGGAGCGATTCAATGAAGTGGGCCGCGGCCAGGCGTTTTGCCCGGCTGTCAGCTAATCCCGCGCCGTGCCGGAAAGGCGCTTCATACTTCGCACGGATTTCGTCGTCCGTAAGTGCGGAGCCCGTGCGGGTTTCGTTGAGTGTCGTCATGACATCCTGAGAGAAAAGGCGAAGAAAACAGGGTCTTCGCCGTAGTTAAAAAAAATCTCTCAGGAGAGTAATGCGCTGATTTCAAATTCGCGTCAAAAGGGGGGAGGGGAAACACCGGTGAGGGAGGGGAACTACTCCCTCTGATACCGTGTTTCAGCGAACGCGGAGCACCTTATGGAGCTGAACCGAGACGCGGTAGCGGCCGCCGCGCTCCACCGCGGTCCGGAAGCAGAGTGACGCCGCGGATTCTTCCATGGAAAGCGGCTGAAGGGAAATCGGGGTCGACTCGGGGATCTTATCCGTGATCGCGTCAAGCGCCGCGAGGTCTGATTCATCCCCGATCACCATCTTCACTTCGTCCGCGCGCTCGAGCGCCGAGTCGAGCACCCGGCCGCCCGGGACCGTGATCTTCGGGGACACCGTGACGAAAGTCTCTGGCGCCACATCGATTTCAAGGAACCCGGAGGTTTCAAGCGACACGCGTTTTCCGGCTGCGATCAGGCGCTCGGTAAGCGGCCGGATCGGCTGCTCAGCGGGTTCTCCCCCTGTGATGACGACGAGCGGGATCCGGGGCCAGCGTTCCAGAATGAGATTCACGAGTTCATCCAGGGTCGCGTCCGCGGATCTCGGACGGCTGTCTTTCACGAGAACTTCGGAAAGGGGAATCTTCGCGGTTCCGGAGCCATCCTCTTTCCAGGAATACTTGGTGTCGCACCACGGGCAGTGCAGGGGGCAGCCCTGAAGCCGCACAAAAACCGCGGGCGTTCCGGCGAGCAGCCCTTCACCCTGGACCGACGCGAATATTTCGTTGATGGAATAACGGATTTCTTCCATTCTGGCAGCAGTTCCTATCTTTCCCGGATCAAAGCGTAAAGGTCGCGGTGCACTTCCGCGTTTCTTCCACGTCGCAGCGGATCAGCTTGACACCCGTGCCGCGGAGCTGCTCAGGGCCCACCACAGTGACGAGATACTCGGCGATATTTTCCGCGGTCGGATTAAACGGCACCTGAACCACCTTCGGGTCAAGCGAAAGGAGGGCATCCGCGAGCGGATCCTCGGTCCAGATGAGGAACCGGTGGTCAAAATGCTCCTCCAGCCACACGCAGAGCTTCTCCTTGATGACCGAGAAGTCGATCACGCGCCCGAGCGAATCCAGTTCTCCCGCGCAGCAGAACGTGATGCGGTAGTTATGGCCATGGAGGTGGGAGCACTTGTTTTCGTGCCCGCACACCCGATGGCCGCAGGAGATGTCGTGGTAACGCGTAACGGTAAACATGGCGGCAACAGTGGGAATGGAATTCCTGAATGGAGAAAAAGTAAAAACAAAAAAGCGACCCTCATTATAAGGGGGCCGCTTTTGCGAATGAGGCGAAGGACCCGGAAGGACGGTCAGCCGGCGTTATCCGCAAGCACCTTGGGTGACCAGGCGTGAAGCACCACGCCGTTATCGCCCTTATGCACCCGGGCGAAAAGCTGGCAGAGTGCCCCGACCTTCGGGAGCCCGAATTTCGGGTCCAGCACGACTTCAACCGCGTGCCCCGAGCGATCAGTGAGTAGGTAGCGGTTCTTTTCCAGCTGCTTCACGATCCGGCCTTCTACCTTCACGATTTCCAGATTCTTCGCTTCTCCGATCAGGTATGAGAGCCCGACAGGCTTCGACACTTCGAGGACTGAGACTCCGGGCGCCGCAGAGGCCCCGAGGGAAATCGTGAGAAGTGCGGCAGCGGCGGCCGCGAAAATAGCGTATCGCATGATGAAGAATCTGAGGTTAGAGGATCCCTGATAAAAATTAAAAAACGAAAAATTCAATGCTGCACTTTAACAGATGGTGAAAAAGCCGTCTGAATTCCTGTTTTTCCAACTGTTTCAAATCTTTTCGGTGCCAGACCGCGGTTCCCTCTTGTCTGCGGAACATAACGGACGGGAGAAAGCCGCGGCGCGAAACCCGAACGGGAAATTCTAGGCTTTTTGGATGACACCGGGATCCCATGTTCAGGCTCCGGGTTTCAGAGTGAGGGAAAGCCATTTCCCGGGAAACTCCGAGTCAGATTCCTGCCGCGAAAGCTCGATCATCTTCTCCTTAATCATTACAATCCATACCCGTTGGACATAATTAAAAAGAATTAGGAGCGTCAGAATGAAAATCGTGGATCCTCATTTCAACGGGGTGAATTCAGGCCACTACGCGCCAGGTGTTATCTCAAACGGCATGGTCTATGTGTCCGGGCAGCTGTCGCTTGATCCGGATACACGCGAAGTCTGCAAGGACGACATCCGGGCACACGCGAGGCAGGCGCTTGAGAACGTCGACCGCGTGCTGAAGGCTGCCGGAAGCGACCGCACGAAAGTGGTGCAGTGCCGCGTCTATACCACGAAGGGGGAATACTGGGGCCCGGTGAACGAGGAGTACGCCGCGTATTTCGGCGATCATCGCCCGGCCCGGATCGTGGTGACGGTGCCGGAGCTCCACTTTGGGTGCCTCGTTGAAATCGAGGCAGTGGCGGAACTCTGACTCTGAGGATATGCTTTCCCGGCACTGCTTTCGGAGTACTTCCGGGTACTGCCAAAGCCGGGTCAAAAAACGCGGGCTTCTTACTATGATGGTGAAGTCAGACGGCGGATAAAAGAAGAGCCGGCGGGGAGAAAACTTTGAATTTTCCCCCGTGAGGACTCCGGGTACCGCCCGAAGCAAGAAGCAGACTGGAAAACCAGCAATTCGAGCCAAAGAGGAGACGCACGCACGGCAGACGGACCGGGGAGGGAACTTCCTATGTCTGCCGCGGAAAGGAAGGCTGATGCCGGGGCGCGAGATCCCGCAGCGAGCCCTCCGACTTAAAGAGAACCTATGCGAAAGATCCTATACGGCGTCTGGAAAGGCGTTAAGTACGACAACACGGAAGGGGGACGCGCCGCGCCCCTCGATCTGCCGCTCGATAAGATCGAGACCTTTAACCCGGGGAACCCGGTGGACGCGGTGGTCTGTAATTTCGGCTTCCTCGTCTTCGACCCCAATGTGTCGCTCGCGGGTGTGCTGCTTCGCTACTACGCGCTCGCGCGTGAGAATTCGTGCGGCGCCTGTACGCCCTGCCGCACCGGGTCAATTCTGCTCGCGGAGTGCCTCCGCGACGCGGTGGAAGGCCGGGGCGATACGGTTGACTGGGACCATATGCTCGACTCCGCCGAGCAGATGAAGTACACGAGTCTCTGCGGCATCGGCCGCACGACTCCGGAAGCGATGATCGGGGCGCTGAAATACTTCAGAGACCGTCTGATCAGCACAGCGGCGCCGCTGAAAGGCGATATGTATATGACAATCACGGCGAAGTGCATCGAAGCCTGTCCTTCGCACGTGAATATTCCCCGCTATATCGACTACGTGAAGGACGGACATCCGGACCTCGCGGCCGGTGTGCTCCTGCATCACTATCCGCTTGTCGCCACCTGCGGCCGCGTGTGCGTACGCCCCTGCGAAGCGGCGTGCCGCCGGAATTATGTTGACCGTTCCGTCGCGATCAAGGATATCAAGCGCTACGTGTCGGATAACGCCGGAGCGGCGATCTCAGACCTCTTCCACGGCATGGATCCGGTGATCGACTATTCAAAGGCCCGGGTGGCCGTGGTCGGCGCGGGTCCCGCGGGTCTTAACTGCGCGTATCACCTTCTCATGAAGGGCTACCCGGTTGATATCTTCGATAAGGACGAGAAGGCGGGCGGCATGGCGCTCCGCGGCATTCCTCCGTACCGGCTCCCGAAGGGGCTGCTTCAGAAAGAAACGGACGCGATCGGAGAGCTTGGCGGTGAGTGGCACTTCGGGCAGCGGCTCGGGCGAGACTTCACCGTGTCGAGTCTCTTTGACGACGGGTACGGCGCCGTGTTCCTCGGAATCGGCTGCGCGGAAGGCGCGTACCTCGGGCTTCCCGCTGAGGACCGGTCGCTCGCGGGCTATCAGAACGGCATCGACTTCCTTCTTGAAATCGAGAAATCGGTCGCGGACGGCCTTCCGCCCCAGATTCATGGGGACGTCGTTGTGGTGGGCTGCGGAAATGTCGCGATGGACTGCTGCCGCACGGCAAAGCGTATCGCGACCGGGAAAGTGCATATCGTTTACCGCCGCACCGAGGCCCAGGCCTCCGCTGACCGCGAGGAAATCGAGGCCGCGCGGGATGAAGGCGTGGAATTTCACTTCCTCACGAACCCCGTTGGCATTCTCTCTGAAAACGGGCACGTCACCGGCGTGAAACTCACGAAGATGGAAATCCGCGGCACGGATTCCCGGGGCCGCCCCGCGGTCCGCGCGGTGGAAGGAAGCGAATTCGATGTGCCGTGCGCCATGGTGATCGCCGCGATCGGGCAGAAACTTGAGCGTGACGTGTTTTCAGACGCGGACGGCGTGATTCTGGACCGCTATGGCAACATCAGCGTGAATCCGGCGCTTGCCACGACGCGGCCCGGCGTTTTCGCGGGCGGCGACTGCGCGACAGGACCGACTACGCTGATCGGCGGTCTCGCGCAGGGTCAGCAGGCCGCGAATTCGATTGACGAATACCTCTCCCGCGGTTCAGTCGGCTTTACGCCCCGCTCCCGGATGGGAGAAATCATCCGCGACTGTGAGCTTCTTGAAGACGGCGGCCCGACGGTCCCGATGGAAAAGATGCCCCGCCACCGCGTTCCGACGATTCCTGTGGAATCCCGTGAATGCAATTTCCGTGAGGTGGATCAGACGTTTTCGGATGACGTCGCGCGCTACGAAGCGGACCGCTGCATGCGCTGCTACCGCATGATGGCCGTCGCGACACCGCGCCCGATTCCCGGGAACGAAGCGCTGCATCGCAGCCCTGACACCGAAAACCTGACCGCATCCGCGAGGGGGACGAACTGATGAACGCCTGGATCAATAACCGCCCCGTCACGTTTGAGGAAGGGGAAACGATTCTGCAGGTCGCGAAGCGCCTCGGGATTTTCATTCCGACGCTCTGCGCGCTGCTGCCGCTGGATCACACGCCCGGCACCTGCCGCATGTGCATTACGGAAATTGAGCGGAAGGAAACGCCCGGGAAGCGGGAGCTCGTGACCAGCTGCACGACGCCGATGCTCGAAGGCATGGCGGTTTTCACGCATACGCCTGAAGTCCGTCACCGTCAGCGTCAGCAGGCCGCGTGGATCTTCTCAGACCACGATCAGGACTGCGCGTCCTGCGTCCGTCACGGCAACTGCGAACTGCAGGACGTGGCGCTTTACGTGGGGCTGCAGAATAACAGCTGCAACGGCCGCTTCATCGCGAAGCGCCCGGTGGATACGAGCGCGCACGGTCTGCTGCGCGACGTGAATAAGTGCATCCGCTGCGGGCGCTGCGTAGAGGTCTGCCGCAAGGTGCAGGGAATCAGCGCTCTGACGCTCGATGACATCGGGACGAAGCGCGGCGTCGGGATCGTCGGCGCGGACCGCTGGATCGATTCCCCGGGCTGCGTTGAGTGCGGCCAGTGCACGCTTGTCTGCCCCACGGGGGCGCTTGGCGAAAAGGATCAGTGCGACACCGCGATCGACTGGTTTGACGATCCGGATATCAAAACGATCGTCGCCTTCGCGCCGTCCGCCCGTGTGACGATCGGTGATGAATTCGGGCTTGAGCCTGGAAAGAACACCGAGGGGCAGCTGATCACCGCGATCAAGATGCTTGGGGCTGATTTTGTCTGCGACGTGAACTGGGGCGCGGATGTCACGATCATGGAGGAGGGGAACGAGTTCCTCAGCCGCCTCCGTACGGGCGGGACTCTCCCGATGATGACAAGCTGCTGCCCGGGCTGGGTGACCTACGTGGAAAAGCATCACCCCGAGATGATGGGGAACCTCTCCACGACCCGCTCGCCGCAGGGGATTTTCGGGGCGCTCGCGAAGACGTGGTTCGCGAAGACCCACAATATCGATCCGAAGAAGCTCCGCTTTATTTCGATCATGCCCTGCACGGCAAAGAAAGAGGAAGCGGCGAGACCGCAGCTCGCGCGTAACGGCATGCTGGACACGGATCTCGTGATCACGATCCGGGAATTCGCGCGCATTCTCCGCCGCTACGGCATCAGCCTTCCGACGCTCGAACCCTCGAAATACGATTCGCCCTTCATGGCGGAGAATACCGGTGCCGGCATGATTTTCGGCGTGACGGGCGGCGTGATGGAAGCCGCGCTCCGCACGGTGCATCACGTGGTGACGGGAAAGAATCTCGATGGGATTGAGTATCTTCCGGTCCGCGGCATGGAAGGGATCAAGGAAGCGACGGTTGATCTCGGGCCTGGCGGCAGCGTGAAGATCGCGGTCGCGAACGGCCTTCGGAACGCCGAGGAGCTGATCCAGCGCGTGAAGTCCGGAAAGGCGGATTACCAGTTCATCGAAGTGATGGCCTGCCCGGGCGGCTGTATCGATGGCGGCGGCACGGCGCGAATCAAGAATTCGTACCTCTCACACGCCGCGGCCCGCGCGAAGACCGTGTATCAGATCGACCGCGCCCGCGTTTACCGTCAGAGTCACGAGAATCCGGATGTGATCAGGCTTTATGACGAGTTCCTCGGGAAACCGAACAGCGAACTCGCGCATCACCTGCTTCACACGTACTTTACGGACCGGGCAAAGGCTCCGGATCCTGAGACGATCTCCCAGATCTGGAAACTCGTGAAGCTTGGCTGATCCGGAGTGACAGGGTCTGAAGGCCGGAAGGAGCGGGGCGGCAAGGCCCCCGTTCTTCCGGTTTCTTTGCCGTCAGATCACGAGCGCGAGAGCGGCAAGCGACGCCGCGAGCACCGGGATCGTGAGAATGAGGCCGAGCCTGAAGTAGTAGCCCCAGGTGACACGGATCCCCTTATGCGAGAGAAGCGAGAGCCAGAGCAGCGTGGCCAGGCTCCCGATCGGGGTGATTTTCGGTCCGAGGTCGCATCCGATCACATTCGCGTACGCCATCGCGGTCCGGACCGCGTCAGAAACGGATGCCGCGTCGATCGAGAGCGCGCCGATCATGGTGGAGGGGAGGTTATTCATGACGCTTGAAAGCGCGGCCGCGATGAAGCCCGCGCCGAACGCCGCGGCGCCGGTCCCCGAGTCGCCGATCCGGCTGAGCGCGGCGGAGAGGAGAGAGGTCGCGCCGTCATTCTGCAGCCCGTACACCACGAGATACATGCCGAGCGAAAAGATCACGATCGACCAGGGAGCGTCTTTCAGTACTTTCCCAGCGGGCACCACGCGGTTCTTCCGTGAGAGGAGGAGAAGGATGGCGGCGGACGCGAGCGTCACGGCTGAGATCGGAATCCGGAGGAAGGATGACGCGAAGCAGAAGACGAGCTGAAGCGTGAGCACCACCCATCCCGCGCGGAAGAGAAGGGAATCCCGGATCACGGAGTCCGGAGCGGGGAGCCTTGAGAGATCAACCCGCTTCGGGACGCTTCGCCGGAAGACGATCCAGAGCACCGCGAGACTCGCGGCAACGGACGCGATATCGACCGGGATCATCACGAGGGCGTAATCCGTGAACGTGAAGCGGAAGAAGTCCGCCGAAATAATGTTGACGAGATTTGAGCTCACGAGCGGGAGACTCGCGGTATCCACGATGAAACCCGCTGCCATTACAAAGGCGAGCTGCTGCGCTTTTGAAACACCGAGCGGCGTGAGAAGCGCGAGCACCACGGGGGTGAGAATCAGCACCGCGCCGTCATTCGCGAGAAACGCGGACATGACAGCGCCGAGCAGAATAATGAGAGTGAAAAGCTTCGCGCCGCTTCCCCCTGAAGCCCGAGCGACCTTCAGCGCGCACCACCGGAAGAACCCCGCCTCATCAAGCACAAGCGTGATAATGATGAGCCCGATGAGCGTTCCGGAAGCGTTCCAGACAATGGACCAGACGGTCGGGATATCTGAGAGCGTCACGGTTCCGAGAAGGAGAGACGCGATGGCGCCGGCTGCCGCGCTCCAGCCGATCCCAAGGCCCCGGGGCTGTGTGATCACGAGGAGGAGTGTTGCGATGAAGATAAGGACAGCGGTCATGAAGAAAGAGGGAATTCAGGCGGAAAAAACCGAAACCCCGGTCCGGATGGATCGGGGTTCGCGGGACAGGAGGTGAATTTTAGAGTTCCCGGAGGAATCTGACTTTGCCGGTCTCAATATCGAGGATCGCGGGGAGGACGGCGAGCCCGTGCTCAGACTCTTCCCGCTGAATCTCAAGCGACGTCTCAATCCGTTTCACGCTGCCCTCGGCGTTGAGGCAGGCGGCCTTGTACTCGTCCTTTTCGTCCCCGATCGCTTTCAGCACTTCATCCGTGATCGTCTTCACGTACCCCTCGGGTGCGTGGTGGATCGCGGCTCCCACTGCGCCGCAGTGCGTGTGGCCGAGCACCACGATGAGGCGGATTCCGAGGTGGGAGGCGGCGTATTCGATAGACCCGAGCTGATGGTTATCGATCACGTTCCCGGCGACCCGGATCACGAAGATATCGCCGATTCCGCAGGAAAAGGCGACTTCGGGGATCGAGCGGGAGTCTGAGCAGCAGACGACAACCGCGTAGGGGTTCTGGCCATGCTCCGCGGTGTCGAGCCTTCGGGCGTCTGAAAGATCCCCGAAATGCTGCCCGTTCACATAGGCGGCGTTTCCGAGCTTCAGCCGCTCGAGAGCCTCGCGGGACCGAAGCCCGGTGTTATATCCATTCATGGCACCCATATTCCGCCTCTTTTAAACGTTTACCGATTAAGAAAGTTATACGCGGTTTTCACGAAAATCAATGCCCCGCCGATCAGACCGGATTCGTCTGACGTGCAGCGATCGGTGTGAAGCGGGAAAGCGGCTTTCACGGCCTCATTCCGGATACCGAAGAATCCGAAGGCGGACGGGACCCGATGCATGATGACCGCGAAATCCTCACCGACCAGTGTCGGGGGGACAGAGGCGAGTCCGTCTGGTCCGAGCACTTCGGCTGCGGCTCCCGCCGCGACCGCCGTGATGGCCGGGTCATTAATGACGGCGTCCGAGAGCCAGGTATACGTGGTTTCCGCGGTGCAGCCATGAGCCGCGGCGACACGGTCCGCCATCCGCTTCATGCCTTCGCGGATTGTCTTCCGCGTTTCCTCATCAAAGCACCGCACGGTGCCTTCAAGGTAGGCGCTGCCCGAGGTGACGTTCCAGCGGGAGCCTGAGTGGAGGCTTCCGATCGTGAGCACAGCGGAGGAGGCCGGGCTGATCGACCGGGAGACGAGCGTCTGAAGATTCACGGCGAGGAACGCGGCGGCCGGTGTCGCGTCGACGCAGAGGTGAGGCGCCGCGGCGTGCCCTCCTTTCCCTTGGATATCAATACGGAAGCGATCCGTGGACGCCATGCGGGGACCGGGCTCCAGTGATACGCGGCCGGACGCGAGTTCAGGCCACACGTGCATGCCGAACGCCGCGTCAACGCCTTCGAGCGCTCCGTCCTCAATCATGTCGAGAGCGCCGATTCCGACCTCCTCGGAGGGCTGGAAGAGGACCTTCACCGTGCCCCGGAGCTCATGCCGGTTCGCGGCGAGGATCTTCGCCGCGGTGAGCAGCATCGCGATGTGGTTATCGTGCCCGCAGGCGTGCATGACGCCCGGGTTCTCGCTCGCGAAGGGAAGTCCCGTCGCCTCCGTGATCGGGAGCGCGTCGATATCGGACCGGAGGAGGATCGTTTTTCCGGGCAGATCGCCCTTGATCGTGCCAAGCGTCCCCTGGGGGAGGCTCTTTCCGCAGCTCCGCCACTCGATTCCGTCAGCGTCGAGCTCCGCGCGGATCGCGGCGGAGGTCTTCAGTTCTTTTCCGCTCAGCTCAGGATGCGCGTGAAAGTAGCGCCGCATGCGGATCACGTACGGTTCGTACTCGGTTTTCAGCTTTTCAATATCCAGCATATTTGTGTCGTCCCTTAAGCTAATTCTGTCCAGTGGACCCGGTGAGGAAGCGAAGCGCGGTGGCTACGTGAATCAGGGCTCCATCGACAAGCGCGTTCTCATCCACCATGTAACAGTCCGAATGCTGCGGTTTATCAGCGCCGCAGGCCGCATTCCGGACACCGAGGTGCGCGAAAGATGACGGCACGAGGTTCGCGTAGAAGCTGAAATCCTCGCCTCCGGTGCCAGGCGGGTTGATCACGGTGCTTCCGGCGCCGAGCACAGCTTCGGACGCCTCGCGGGCGATGCCGGTCATCGCCTCATCATTCACCAGCGCGTCGCAGAGCCGGTCGTAAGTCACATCAGCCGTACACCCATAGGCGGCCGCGACATCCTCTGAAATCCGCCTGAGGGACGTTTCCGCGAGATCCCGGACCGCGGGGTCGTAGCTCCGGACTGTGCCTTCGATCGAGGCTTCGCCGGGAATCACGTTCCAGCGGGAGCCTGAATGAATGGTGCCGATCGTGAGAACGAGAGTGGAAAGCGGATTCGCTTCCCGGCTCCTGATGGTCTGAAGTTCAAGAATGAGGGCCGCGATCGCGGGCGCGACATCGATGCATTCGTTAGGCCGCGCGGCGTGACCGCTTCTGCCATGAAGCGTGATTCTGAAGAAATCGGTCGCGGCGGTGGAGGGACCGCTGCGAAGAGAGACCTTTCCGGAGGGGACCGAGGAGGCGACGTGAATCCCGAACGCCGCGTCGACGCCTTCCAGCACCCCGCCCGCGATCATGTCGAGCGCGCCCCGGGAGTTTTCCTCAGCCGGCTGGAAGATGCATTTCACGCGGCCCGGGAATACGGTCCGGTGTTCATAGAGAATTTTCGCGGCGGCGAGCAGCATCGCGATGTGACAGTCGTGCCCGCAGGCATGCATGACGCCCTTCGTGCCGCTCTTATAGGGAACATCATTCTTTTCCTCAATCGGGAGCGCGTCGATATCCGCGCGGAGAAGAATGGTCTTTCCGGCCCCGACCCCGTCGATCGTGACAAGAGTCCCCGGAAGCTCCTTGCCGCAGGGTTCCCAGGGGATGCCGGCGCCGGTGAGAATGGCGCGGATCCGTTCAGCCGTGTTCCACTCGTGCCCGCTGAGCTCAGGGGCCGCGTGGAAAGCGCGGCGCGTCCTGATCACTTCCTCGCGATACGCGTCGCGAAGCGAATTGAAGTTCATCTCGATGCCCTCCCTCGGAATTTTTGTGTTCTATCCATATTAACCGGGAGGGAACCGGACGGATGAGGCGGCGGCCGGCAATACCTCATAAAAAACCTCCTCAGGGGGCGGAGGCCCCGGAGGAGGTTCTGTGTCACTCAGGTCAGGAAATCTGAGCGGCAGATGGTCAGGATGACCGCTTTACTTATTGGCGTTCAGGAAATTAAGCGCCGTCTGAACGGAGAGCAGGGCACCCTTCACGAGCGTTGACTCGTCCACCGTGTAGTGGTCCGAATGCTGCGGATAGCAGGCGTTGCAGGCGGCGTTTCCGACACCGAAGAGCGCGAACGCGGCCTTCACCTTGCTGCAGTAGAAGCCGAAGTCTTCGCCGCCCATTGTGGGGGGCGTATTGGGAAGAGCGTCAGGCCCGAGGATTGTCTTCGCGGCTTCGCGTCCGAACGCGGTGATTTCCGGATCGTTATAGACGTTGTCGCAGAGGCGGTCGTACTTCACCTCGGCCGTGCAGCGGTAGGAAGCCGCGGTGTTCGCGGCGATCCGCTTGACAGACTCTTCCGCCATATCGCGGGACTCGGAGTCAAGCGACCGCACCGTGCCTTCGATCTTCGCGGAACCCGAGATCACGTTCCAGCGGGTGCCGGACGTGACCTTGCCGACCGTGAGAACGAGCGGGCTCACCGGGTTCACCTGGCGGCTCACGACGGTCTGCAGATCCATGATGGTGGCAGCCATGCAGGGCGTGGCGTCAACGCACTTATGAGGGAGTGCCGCGTGGCCCGACTTTCCGGTGATCGTGATTTCAAACTGATCGGTGGCCGCCATCCGGCCGCCCGCTTCAAGCGACACCTGTCCCGCGGGGAGTTCGGACCACACATGCATGCCAAACATTCCGTCGACGCCGTCCAGAACACCGTCCGCCATCATGTCGAGAGCACCGAGTGCCACTTCTTCAGCCGGCTGGAAGATGAACTTGATCGTGCCGGGGATTTCGTCCCTGATGCTGTTCGCGATCATTACCGCGGTGAGAAGCATCGAAATATGGCAGTCGTGCCCGCAGGCATGCATGAAGCCGTCGTTCTGGCTCGCGAAGGGGAGTCCGGTCTTTTCCTTCACGGAGAGGCCGTCGATATCACCGCGGAGCAGGAAGGTCTTGCCGGGCTTCCCGCCGTGAATAGTGGCCAGCGTGCCGGTCGTCAGGTTCTTGCCGCAGGGACGCCATTCGATCCCGGCTCGGGTCAGTTCTTCGCGGATCTTCTTCGCGGTCTCCACTTCTTTTGTGCTCGGCTCAGGGTGCGCGTGGAAATAGCGGCGCATCTCGATCTGGTACGGGTTGAATTTTTCTGCCAAAGCTTTCAGATCCATTTTCAATTCCTTTCTGACTGACACAGAGGCCCGGCGCGTGACGCCGGAACCTGAGAAATCCAATGTGATAAGGCCCTCCGCGGTCTGACGGGAGGGCCTCGAGCAAAGCAAAATCAAGTGAGGGCTGCGGCCTTCATCAGAACATCTTCACGAAGATGCCCGCGATGAAGACAGAGGTGATCGTCACCGTGACGAAACCGCCGACGATCATCGAGGGGAAGAGTTTCCCCATGAGGAAATCGTACTCTTCACGGGTCTTCGCGACGGTCTTGCAGGTGTTATCCGTGATGATCTGATCGAACGGGAAACCGTAGAGCGCGGTGAGGCAGTTCGCGAAGCAGAGGAAGAAGCTGCGGTGCAGGATCTTCGACGCGACGAAGGCAAAGAGCGTCATGCCGGCGACACCGACGATAATGAAGCCGATCATCGGGCCGATCATGCCGAAAAGCAGCTCCGGGGTCATGTCCTTAAGCCCATCAAAAACGAAGCAGATGAGGCCGAGCATCATGATGTTGAAGGAGTTCGCCTTGTGGAGCGAATCGCGGTCAAGGAACCCGAGCGTGCAGAAGATGACACCGAGGATCAGGGCCCAGATGGCGCCGGACACGCCGGTGTACTTGCCGATCACTGAGGCAACCCAGGCGACGAGGCCGAGCTTCGTGAGAATTACGATCGAGCTGTTGTACTTCTCCGGCACCTGAAGCGGAAGGCGCTTCACGTTGTCGCCGCCCGCCGCGAGCTCAATCGCGTTCTGCATCGCTTCGCGGTCCGCTTCTGACGCCTTCAGAGTGCCGTTCCGATAGCCTTCAAGAAGCCGGCGGCTTTCCTTCTTCAGTGCGAAAGCGGTGAGCGGGTAGCCCGCGAAACCCTGAATGCAGTACATCGAAATCGCGAAAAGCGCGGCAACCGTGAGACCGGCCTCCATAGCGGCTTTCTGCATCATGGTGGCTGCCACGATGCCGCCCGTGAGCGGGGGGAGACCGGCGATCACGAGCGTCCGGTCCATGAAGAACGGGCAGATAAAGAAGGCAGCAAGGCACATGCCGAGGAGTCCGAGAAGACACGTCACCACGGTCTTCCACTGCTCCAGCAGCCGCTTCATGGAAATAATCGTTCCGAGGTGAACAATCATCACCATCACGCAGATTGTGCCGCCGAACGGGATGAGGTAGGAGTCTTTGATGAGGTCGTGGGGGAGGACCGTCCAGTAGCCGAGCAGGAAAAGGCAGGCCGTCACGAAGACGGAGGGCACCCAGGCTTTTGTCCAGGAAGACACCAGCTCGCCGATGATCACGGCAGCGCCGCACACCGTAAAGGCAAGGAGAAAGTTATACATTTTTATTGTCCTGGTAAAAATTGATTCAGGCAGGCTATGAAACCGGTCACATCCTGAATGTATAGACTTTATTCATCTTAGGTTCAAAAATATTATTTGTGAAACAAGTGAGACATTTTCCTAGATACTTTCGGATAGCGTATATTTGGTATCAAATATATTAAGCAGATGAAAAATAATAAAAAATTGTTTTTATATGAAATCCTGAAAATATAAACTCTGGGGAGCGGCGGTGTTCCGCCGTGTTCTTCAATGCTTTTCCTCTAGGACCTGAGACCTAAGACGATCTACTACCGGTGGAGGATCCCTGCTGGGTCTAGCGATCTATCGTTTTTTCTTAAGAGAATCCGTAATATAGGAGCGTAACTCCAATGGTTGTTGCATTATTGCCTGGGCAGATTCCTCTCCTTCCTGCCCAGGCTGTTTTTTTTGCCATCCGTGCCGGATGCGCGCCTCGAACTTCTCCCATCTCTCCCGCTGCCAGCTCTGACGCTTTTCTCCTCCTCCGCTTTCCGCCGGGCGGGAAGTGAGGTAAAGTTATCTTGAAAAAAATACTGAATTAATCATGATGACAGTCCGGGAGTCGAAAAACCTGCGGGGACGGTCGTCAGTAAGAGGATTCCGAAAATGGCGGAAAAGAAAGCAGACGGCGCGAAGCCGCGCTCCGGGTGGGGCGGCAGAAGACCCGGCACCGGCCGGAAGAAAGGTCAGGGGAAGGGGCTCACGGAGCATCTTCAGGTCTCAGTGACACCGCTTCAGAAAGAGACCTTCAGGAGAGCGGGCGGCAATATGTGGATGCGTCACGTGCTTGATGTCGAAAGCGCGGCGGAGCTTCCGCCTGGCGCCATGGTGATGAAGACGGAGCTCTCCCACGCCGAGATTGAGTATGAGGTTTCAAGCGTCCAGGCCGGTTTCCCGTCCCCGGCAGATGACTACGCGCATGAGCCGCTCGACTTCAATGACCTTCTCGCACCGAACCCCGAGAACACGTTTGTCGTTCACGTGACCGGCGACTCCATGGTGGATGCCGGCATCACGCCCGGCTGTCTTCTCGTTGTCTCGCGCCTTCTTGAGCCCCGGGACGGCGACATTGTGATCGCCCGGATCAACACGGATTTCACCGTGAAGCGTCTTGTGAAGCGGGACGGGAAAATGGAGCTGCACCCCGAGAACAGCAGCGGTCTCTACCGGACGATCATTCCGGGCGAGTGCGATGAGTGGTCCTTCATCGGCGTTGTGACGAATGTGATCCAGAGCTTCTCCGCGGCCTCGCGCCGCTGAAAGACCGGCGCGGGAAAAGAGGAGTGAGGAAGGGGGCGGAAGATGCTGGAGCCTCGTTTTGCGCTGGTCGACGCGAACTCGTTCTACGCGAGCTGCGAGCGGGTATTCCGGCCGGATCTGCTGAAGACACCGATCGTGGTGCTCTCGAATAATGATGGCTGCGTGGTCACGCGGAGCGCCGAAGCAAAGGCGCTCGGCATCAAAAACGGCACGCCGGCTTTCAAGATCGGGGATCTGATCCGATCGGGGAAAGTGGTCGCGTTTTCATCAAACTATGAACTCTACGGCGATCTCTCCGCCCGCATGATGAAAACGGTGTCGCGGCTCGTGCCGGCGATTGAGCCGTATTCGATTGATGAATGTTTTATTGACCTCACCGGGGTGGAGAAGGAGATCCCGGAGCTTCTCACTGCGATCCGGAGCCGGGTGCTGCGGGGGGTCGGGATTCCGACCTGCGTCAGTTCCGCCCGTACGAAGACACTTACGAAACTCGCGAATCATCTCGCGAAGACCTATAAGGGGCTTGGCGGCGTGCTCGACTGGGAGAGCCTCACGCCCTCGCGCCAGGAGCGCGCGATGAAGCTCGTTCCGGTGGAGGAAATCTGGGGAATCGGACGCCGGATCGGGTCGAGGCTTAACGGGATGGGGGTCAGAACTGCCTATGACTTCACGCGGCTTCCGAATTCACTCGTCCGGAAGCAGTTCGGCGTGACGCTCGCGAGAACGCATGAGGAGCTCCTCGGACACCCGTGCCTCGCGCTTGAAGCCGCGTCGCCCCCGAAGCAGCAGATCATGCGGTCGCGGTCCTTTGCGGAACCGGTCGCGGACCGGGCGGCGGTCGAGGCGAGTGTCGCGACGCACGCCGCGGAGGCCGCCCGGAAGATGCGCTCCCAGAAAATGGCAGCTTCACTGGTTGAAGTCTTTTTTCAGACAAATATTTTCAACCCGAACGTTCCCCAGTACTTCGCGGCCGGTGTGGCGGCGTTCCCGCGGGCAACCGCGGATACGCTGAAAATCACCGACGCCGCGGTCCGGGTGGTCCGCGCGAAGTGGCGGGACGGCTTCGCCTTCAAGAAGGCGGGCGTCATGCTGACAGGGCTTGAGCCCGGGATCTCGCCGCAGCCGGATCTTTTTACGGAAGAAGAGGACGACCGGAGCCGCCGCCTTATGCGGACGCTGGACGACCTGACGGGACGATTCGGAAAATCCGCGATCGTGACCGGGAGTTCGATCGCCTCAGACCGCTGGGAGATGTGCCGCGGGATGCTCTCTCCCTGCTACACGACGCGATGGGAAGATCTCCTCAGCATCGCCTGACAAAGCCTTAAAGAGCCGATCTACCCCTTATAGGATAAAAACTAACATTTACCTCGAATTATTAACAGCTTATTTTTACAAGCGTATACTTGAGAGTGAAGGAAAGGTTGCAAAAAAGACAATTATCAGGACGGTAGTGCCTGTAGTCAGAATGAGCACGCCGGCCAACTGAATGGAAGGAGATGGATATGAGAATACTGCTCCCTGTTGACGGCAGCTCCTACAGCCGCTATGCGGCTGAATTTATTGCGTCCCGTACGTCGATGATCGGGAAGAAGCCCGCGGTTGAGGCGTTTTATGTGGCGGCTCCCCGAGGCCGTGTGGTGACGGAGATCTGGAACACAGATGTGTATGACAGCTGGATCAAGGCAGGTGCCGAAAAGGCGTTTGTGATGGTCCGCTCGCCGCTTGGCATCAAGGGCATCAAGGTCGAAGAGAAATGTGTGGTCGGCGCGCCTGCCGAAGAAATCGTGAAAGAGATCGGCGCCTATAAGCCTGACCTCGTCGTGATGGGGGCACAGGGTAAGACCAACGTGAAGAAGCTCTTCATGGGGTCTGTCACGAACGCTGTGCTCGCGGGCTGCGATACCCCGGTGCTGCTGGTCCGTGAGAAACCCGCTCCCGCCCAGGACGCGCTTCGCGTCGGCATCGCGGTCGATGGTTCCGAATACAGCCTGAAGGCCATTGAATGGATCGGCAAGAACCGTGAGCTTTTCGGCAACAAGGCGGATTTTGAAGTGCTGAGCGCGGTGGAAGACTTCTACGCGGATCTGATGACCGCGGCGAACGACTGTGACGCGCCGACGGTCTCGATGGAAGACGCGGAGAAGTACGAGCAGCAGGAGTTTGAATACGCCACGGCCCGCGCGATTCCCGCGCTGCAGGATATCGGGGTCCAGCCCCGCGCCGTGCGGCTCGTTGGGAATCCGGGTGACGCGATCGCGCGTTACGCGAATAAGGAAAAGCTTGACCTCGTGGTGATGGGGTCTCACGGCTTCACGAACTTCAAGAGCGCGGTGCTTGGCTCCGTCGCGACCCGTGTCGCGGCCGAAGCGGAGTGCCCGATTCTGATCATCCGCTGATGAGTTTCTGGTGCTGCTTCATCTGAGGCGGCTTCCGGATGGGGGATGGCCCGGCAGAGATGCCGGGCCTTTCAGTTTTCCGGGGAGCCGTTTTCTGAGTGATTGAATTTTGAAGAGTTTTTGACAGATCTGCCGCTAATATCCGGTAGATTGGGAGGGAGGGGGAAGAGCGCCACGATTTATCCGCTTACGCGCGGTTCGGCACAGGCTCTTCGCTCTCCCTATAGAATGGACCGATCAGCTGTTTACGCGTAAAGGTTTACCGAAATGCCGAAAATCCGATTCGCCCCGGCGGCCGTCAGTGTTTTTGTGGGACTCGCGGCGGCCTGGATTGCCGCTCACCTGTCAGACAGCCCTCTCACCATCGGGGGTGTCGGCGTGCTGGCGCTGATGTTCGCCTACGGTAAGTGCATGATGGATGAAAAGGCGAAACTCGAACGCGAGAGGCTGATCCGAACGACGGAAAGAGAATCTGCCGCGCAGCGGGAGGCTAAACACAGCCGTCGGGGTAAAGGTCCGAAGGCGGCCGGAAAAGCGGCCGCGGAGCAGAGTGAAAAAAGAGGAAAGAACTGATGCAGAAAAACGGAAAAGGGAAGCAGGTGCTTCTGATCACAGACGTGGCGGGCTACAGCAAAGTGGCGCTTTCCGCCATGCTTCCGGTGCTCACGCACCTGGGCTACGACCTCTATAACCTTCCGACCGCGCTGGTGTCGAATAACTTCGCGTACGGTGAATACGCTTTCCTCGATACGACGGACTACATGCGGGATACGCTCCGCATCTGGCAGCATCTGGGGTTCCACTTTGATGCGGTGTCGACAGGTTTCATGACGTCCGCTGAACAGGCTTCGCTCGTCCGTGCCTTCTGCCAGGCGCAGCGCGCCGCCGGAGCTCTGATTTTCACGGACCCGATCATGGGCGATGAAGGTTCGCTCTATCAGGGGCTTCCTGAGGAGACGGTCGGCTTCCTGCGGGAACTGATCCCGGTCTCGGACTTCCTGCTTCCGAATTACACGGAAGCCTGCCTGCTCGCCGGTATTCCTTATTCGAAGGAACCGATTTCGATGGATGACGCGAAGGCGCTGATCGCGAAGCTGCGCGATCAGGGCGCGAGGTCTGTCGTGGTGACGAGCATGCAGGTGGAAGGGGAAGGCTCCGTTGTCTGCGGGTACGACGCGAAGGCGGATCACCATTTCATCCTTCCCTATAAGCTCATTCCGCTCAGTTTCTCCGGAACCGGCGACATCTTCTCCTCGGTCTTCATCGGCCGCACGATGGCCGGATTCCCGATCCGTGAATCCACGCAGTCCGCGATGGACGCGGTGTACGAAATGATTCTCGCGAATAAGGATGTCGCGAATAAGTTTGACGGCCTGCAGATTGAGGCCTCACTCGATATCATCGATCAGACGGCGCCTAAGGCGTAAAGCCGCGCGCTGTCTTTCAAACAAATGAAAACGCTCTGGATCTATCCGGTCCAGAGCGTTTTTTTGGAGTGTGGTTTCCGGGAGGCCGCAGCCGCCCGGAAGACATCACACTCAGAGCGTACCCATGTAGGTGATCACGAGCGCGTTCACAAGGTCAATCAGGAAGGCGCCGACAATCGACACGATGAGCCAGGCGCGGGCCGAAGAACCATACTTTTCGCCGATCGCCTGCATGTTCGCGAGGCCGTTCACCGTAGCGCCCATGCCGAAACCGATGCCGCCCACAGCGAGCATCACGTTGTCGTACTCCTTGCCGAAGAGCTTGATGAAGACGAGCCAGGCAAAGGCAAGCATCAGCACAGTCTGGGCCGCGAGAATCACGATCATCGGAATCGCGAGATTCACGAGTTCGTAGAGCTTCAGCGAGTTGATCGCCATCGTGACGAAGAGGATCAGGCTGATGTCAGCGACAGCGTTGAGTCCCTTGCCTTCAACAGAGAAGGAGTGGGTGAAGTCACCGATGTTGCGGACGATAGCGGCCACGATCATGGAGCCGATATAGGCGGGGAGCGTGATGTACTGACCGAGGTAGCTCGAAACCACAGTGCCGAGCGCCATGCAGAGCGCGACGATGGAGCCGGCCTTCATCAGTTCGTCCGTGAACGTGGGGGTGTTCGCGCGCTGCTCGGATGTGATGGACACTTCGGTGTCAGAGGGCAGCATCAGCTTTTCCTCGGGCTCATGCGGCTGCTTCGGGGTCTGAATCTTGTAGCGGTGAATCACCCATTCGCCGAACGGGCCGCCAAGGACGAGCGCCGCGACCATGCCGAACGTGGCAGCCGTGATGCCGACCGCCGTGCCGCCCGTGACGCCGTAGGTGTGTTCAAAGAACGGACCGAAGGCCGCGGCCGTGCCGAGACCGCCCATCATGGAAACGGAACCGGCGAGAATGCCGTAATGCTTATCAAGCCCCATCGCCTGAGCGATCGTCATGCCGACGAGGTTCTGCAGCACCACGAGGACAGAAACCGCGATGAAGAAGGAGACGAGGAGTGTGCCGCCCTTCTTGATCAGCTTCAGGCTCGCCATAAGGCCGATCGTCGTATAGAAGGCAAGCATCAGAAGCGTCTGCAGCGACGAATCAAAATGCACCTTCATGATGTTCATGCCGTCGAGAATCGAAAGCACGATGGAGAACAGAATGCCGCCGACCACCGGGCTCGGAATCGAGTACTTCTCGAGAATGCTGACGTGCTTCTTCACCCAGACGCCGAAATAGTACGTGAGCACCGCGAGCGCGAGCGCCTGAATGGCGCTTACGTTGACGAAGAGCACTCCGCCTTTGAACGCATAATCCATTTGAATCTTCTTTTAATTAAATAACAGGTAAAAGCCATTATCTGCTACAAATGGATTTTGTTAATACCGCATTTACGGTAAATGCTCTAAGAGGTAGTCTTTACGGCTGAAGTCCTAAATGAAACCGGCAGCAGGATGGATGAAGCGCTGCCGGCTCTTTCGCCGGAGACCGGAATGTCACCCGCGGGTCCGTTCACCGTGGAGTGTCATTTCGCACGGGCCGCAGTGGAAGCGGGCGATGAATTTCATCGGGCCGGAGGTGAGAACGATCGGGGTCGGGCGGATCTTTTCACCCCGCTTGATCGCTTCCTTCGGACAGATACCGAGCGTATATCGGATGCAGTGACGGCAGTGCATGAGTTCAGCTTCACCCCGGACTTCGCCGGTTTCAAACGCCATCTGGGTGACGGTCGCGCCGCGCTCTTCATAGAACGCCTTCGCGCGGCTGTTATAGACGTTCGCCCGGTAGTCAAGCGTCTTCACGGGGAAGGGAACCACCTTCACGGGAGCCCGCTCCCAGCGCGTAAAGGCGCCGCGCCTCGCTTCCTCAAACTTTTCGACGAGCGACCGACGAAGGTTATTCAGGACTGAAACCGGAACGAAGAGCGGCGTTTCCTCGTGAAGCTCGATCGTATCGGCCCGGTAGTCAGTGTCGCCAAGCTTTGAAAGCGCGTTTTTCTGCTGCTCAAGCGACTTCGCGCCGTTTTTCGCGGGATCGAGCGCCATCGTTTCGCGGATCGCCGCGCGGCACCCTTCGGCGTCCTCGATCGAAAGCGAAATGCCCTTCGGATCAACGGAAGCCTCAATCCTCACCGGGATCTTTCGGACTGAGGTGTCACCCTCAAGCTCCCGGGTCCAGGCCTGATCGTGGTTCCGGAGGATCTGTGTTCCGGGGCGGAGGTTCGCGAGCTTGGCGGGGGACTCACGCGTGAAGATTTCCGTTGTCCGCCCTTCAAGCGGTTCGACGCGGTTCGCGAGGAGCCCGGAGAGTTCCCCCTTCTGATCGTAGAACGTGAGACCGTCGCCGTTATGAAGCGGTTCGTTCGCGCGGATCACGATGGAGCGGGCATTGATTTTCTTCACGGTGCCGATCGGTTCACCGGCGTTTTTCGGCGTCGTGATGGTCGCAATATGAGGAATCCGGCCGTGAACAAAATATTCCGTCGCCCCGCGGTTAAAGGTCTTTGCGGGGTCCGGCGTGAAGGAGAAACGGACATCTCCCACGCTTTCCTTCGCGTATTCGGGGTGAGTATTGAGAAAAGCGTCCAGTTTCTTCCGATAGAACGCCGTGATGTTCTTCACGTAGTCCATATCCTTCAGCCGCCCCTCAATCTTGAAGCTCCGGACACCGGCCGCGACGAGTTCTGCAAGGTTTCCGCTCTGATTGTTGTCTTTGAGGGAGAGCAGGTACTGATGGCGCGCAAGAACCGTGCCGTCCTCAAGCGCGGCATCAAAGGGCAGCCTGCAGATCTGGGCGCAGGCACCGCGGTTCGCGCTCCGGCACTTCACGGCTTCGCTCGCGTAGCACTGGCCGCTGTAACTCACGCAGAGCGCCCCGTGCACAAAGAACTCAATTCGGGCTGAAGTGAGGACATCCGCGATCGCGCGGATTTCTGGAAGCGTCAGTTCGCGCGCCGGCACGATCTGCGAGAACCCGGTTTCTTCAAGAAACTTCGCTTTTTCAGGCGTCCGGATATCGCACTGCGTTGAGGCGTGAAGCTGGATCGGCGGGAGATCGGCTTCGAGAAGCCCCATATCCTGAACGATCAGCGCGTCAACGCCCGCGTTCCAGGCGTCCCAGGCGAGCTTCGCCGCGGGTTCAATCTCTTCATCCCGGAGAATGGTGTTGAGAGTCATCATGACGCGGCCGCGGAAGCGGTGCGCCGTTTCACAGAGCCGCGAAATATCCTCAAGGCTGTTCCCGGCCGCGGACCGCGCGCCGAAGGACGGCCCGCCGATATAGACAGCGTCCGCGCCGTGGCGGAAAGCCTCGATACCGATGTCCGCGTTCTTCGCGGGCGAGAGGAGTTCCAGTGCTTGAGGATTATGTGGCATGTCGCTTTGAAAATCAGTGAGATAAGAAGGGGAGAGGCGCCCGTCACCTGAAGCGGAGAGAGTCCGTTTCAGGAGAAGAAAAGAGGCTGCGCCATTTTAAGCGCTCAAGGAAAGCCCGTGCGGGTCTAGTCGTTCTCGGTGCGGAAGGCCGCGGCTTTCCGGTAGCGCGTGAGGAGTTCGAGTTCTGTCTTATTCTGCTCAACCGCGGCCTTTACCGCGCGGTCAACCGAGAGGAACGAGAGCGAGGTGAGCGGAAGCTCCGGAATCACGGCGTGAGAGAGCGCCTCACGGGCCCGGCGGTGGAGACGGCAGATGAAGAGGCGGCAGTTCGAGCGCGCGAGGTCTCGCGCGAACATCTGAAGCGCTTCAATACCGGTGCCGTCAAGGTCCGCGCATTCCTCAAGACTCAGAATCAGGATGGAGATCTTTTCTGCCTGACGCCGCGCCTCGTACATCGCTTTTGCCTTTTTCATCATCGGTTCGGCGTTCGCGAAGAACATCGGCTGATCAAGCTGCAGGATCAGGATCCCAGGCACCGGCGTCGCGGTGGAGAAGATCAGCCGGTTCACGTAGCTGTGAGACCCCGGGAGATGGCGGAGTTCCGAGACATGCGGCTCCGCGGCGTTGAAGAGAATGAACACCACGGAGAGGACAACAGAAACGAGAAGGCCATTCAGCACGCCGAGAATCGCGACCGCGAGGAAGGACGAGATGACGAGCAGCCGGTCCCGCTTCCAGCGGAAGTAGGGGAGCAGGGGCTTCGGGGAAAGACCGTGCGACACCGCATTGATCACAATGGCGGCGAGGATCGGTTCCGGAATCCGCTCGACCAGAGGAAGGAGGAAGATGATCGCCAGAACGCAGACCGCGAGAGCCGTTGCGGCGGAGAGCCGGCTTTTCGCGCCGGACTCCTCATTCAGGCTTGTCGCTGAGTAGCCCGCGCCCACCGCGAGCCCGCCGAAGAACCCTGAGACAACGTTCGCGGTGCCGAGCGCGATCAGGTCCCGGTTCGTGTCAGGGGAGTCACCGTGGCGGGCTGCCGCCCCGTGGATACTTGAGTAAGACTCGGCGTACACCATGAGGCAGAGCGCCGCGCTCATCTGAATAGCGCCGATCCAGTCAGCGTTCGCGAGACTTTCGAGCGACAGAGCGTTCCGATGCAGGTCGATATTCCCGACGAGCGGAATGCCGTACTCGGGGAATGGGATCACGTAGGTCGCGGCTACCGACACCGCGATCACCCAGAGACTCGCGGGCTGCTTCGGCCACCGCCAGAAAAGGAGAATGACGAGCGCCGCGGCACCGAAGAGAAGCGGCGCGGGGCTGAGTGTCGGAAGCGCCTGAACCGTGTGGAACAGCCGTCCAAACGGCGACATGGTGTCAGGTGTCAGCGTGAAGAGCTTTGGAAGCTGCATCAGCGTGATGGTGAGCGAGAGTCCCATCGTGACGCCCCGGAGCACCGGTTTCGCGACAAAGTTTGAGGCGCGCCCGAAGCCAAGGAGCCTCGCGAGCAGGAACCAGAAGCCTGTCATCATGACAAGCACGGCGGCGAGCGTCTCAGGATCCGCGTCCGCCTGGACCGCGGAGAGTGTCGCGACACCGACGGCGAGCACGAGAGCGGAGGAACTCGTGGCGGACACAATCGCGAAGCGGCTGCGGCCGATGAGCAGATAACAGGCGAGACCGCAGAAAAGCGCGATGAGGCCGGAGGCGGGCGGCATTCCGGCAATGCCGGCATAGGCGACCGCTTCCGGGAGCAAAAGCCCGATCACGGAGAGACCGGCGATAAAGTCCGCGCGGTGGAGACGGGCAAACGCGGCCGCGGTCCGGGGTCCGGGGACTGCGCCGATCGCGGAAAGCGACTCAAATGACGACAGAATCCGCCCGATAATCCCGCTCTTGGGATTTGGATCTGAGGAATCTGGGCGGTTCTTATTCATCGCGCTTTATCTCTTATCGGGCTTTTTCGTATACGTAATGCCTTTTACTATATAGCCAAAGCCGCCGACTGGACAAAAAAGCGCCCGGAGGATCCCCTCCGGGCGCTATACCAAACCGGTTTCCCTGCGGGAAAGAACAGAGATTACCAGGCGGGAACCACCTGGCCCTTGTACTTATCCTCGATGAACTTCTTCACGGGCTCCGTGTGGAAGATTTCGATGTACTTCACGATCGACGGATCGGTCTCACGGCCCTTCTTCACGGCGATGATGTTCACGTACGGAGACGTATTGTCTTCGGCGACGATCTGATCCTTCTTCGTGAGATTCGCGGCAAAGGCGTAGCCCGCGTTGATCACGGAAGCGGTCGTGTCGTCAAGAGAGCGGGGCAGCTGCGGAGCCTCGATTTCGACGATCTTGATCTTCTTCACGTACTTCGTGATATCAGCCTTCGTCACCTTGGTGGCGGGGACATCGGGCTTTAGTTCAATCCAGCCCTGCTTCGCGAGGAGCTGAAGCGCGCGGCCGCCGTTCGACGGATCATTCGGAATGGCGATCGTCGCGCCGTCCTTGATTTCAGAGGCGCTCTTGATCTTCTTCGAGTAGAGGGCGAGCGGGGCGAGATAGGTCTTTCCGGCCACAACGAGGTCAGTCTTGTTATTCGCGTTGTAGGCCTGAAGGAAGGGCTCATGCTGGTAGCTGTTCGCGTCGATTTCACCGCTCGCGAGCGCGGCGTCCGGCGTCTGATAGTCACCGAACACCTTCACCGTGACCTTAAGGCCGGCCTTTTCGGCTTCCTTCGTCACCACTTCAGCGACTTCCTCACTCGTGCCGGCCGTAACGCCGATCGTGATCGGGCGAAGTTCACCGGAAGCGGCGCTCGAAGCGGCGGCAGCGGAAGCTGCCGGTTCCTTCTTACCGCAGGCGGTCAGCGCGGCGGCAAGGGCGGCCGCGGCCGCGGAACTGAGCAATACGCGTCTCTGCATGTATGTTTCTCCTTTAGTGGATATGGCAAAGAGGAGAGGCGATAAGGGAAGCCGCTCCTCTTTGTTGAATTATTGTAGAACGGAAATGTATTCCGGATGACTACCAGCCGTAGAAAGCCCTGACGGTTTTCCAGGCGACCGACTGAAGGTACGCGGCGTCCGCTTCGGAGAGCGGCTTATCGCAGCCCCCGAGGAACTTCAGGCCTTCAGGTGACCGGTGGAAGAGGAAGCTGTAAGCCACGGCGCCATAGAGATAGGAACCCGCGGCAGACGGATGCCGTTTATCCGGCGCGTAGAAATTGATATCCGGACGGCCTGCGTGGGCTTCCGCGAAGGCGAGGCCCACGGGGAGCGCTGCGGCCCCATTCTCATTTGCGGCTGAAATAATCGAGTCAGCAAGCTTCTTCGTGTCTTCCGGGTGATCCTTCTTCGCCCAGGTGACAACCACCACGGGTTCAGACCCCGCGGCTTTCACTTCGGCGACTTCAGACTTCAGATACTTTTTCCAGGTTGGAATGCTTTTCGCGTCGATCGGCTCCGTGCTGAGCGCCTGAATGAAGACCACGTCAAACATCGGGGCAGTGAGCTTTCCGTCCTTCACCTTGCCTTTCGCGTAGGGGTCGAGCTCATGCGGCGCGAGATACTGTGCCATCGGGTGATAGGAGAGGCGGCCTGAGCTGATCGTGATCTGACGGGCGCGCCACGGGATGCCTGCGGCTTTCGCGAACCCCCGCACATAGCCGACAAGCCCGCAGTTGTAGTACGTGAAGGAGTTGCCGACATAGAGACCGGTTTTCGGGGCCGGGTTCGAGAGGCTCGTCACCGCGGGCTTTACGGAGGTATCAAGCGGCAGGGCGTTCGCGGCAGCGGACACCGAGAGCATCGCGGCGAGAACCGCGGTAAGCGTAATCAGAGATTTCATTTCAGCTCCTTCTGAAAGCGTGGTTCCGTTTAACGGAGAACGATTCAGAGAAAGGAATGGGGTGCTTCATCTATAGTCTCGCCCCGGATGGGATTCATCCGGGGCAGAGAAAAAAGAGTGTATCTGTCAGCCGATAAAGATCGCGTTCGCGGCGAAAGTCACGATCATGCCGACCGTCATCGGGAGCCAGGTGCGGCGGACAACCGCGATCGGGGTGACACCCGCGGCGCCGGCAACAGCAATGATGACACCAGCCACCGGGGACATCGCGCGGAACATGCCGGACGCGAACTGCATTGGCGTCACAAGCGAAGCCACCGTGCCGCCGAGGCCATGCGCCACATCAGGAGCGAGTGCGGCGAAGCTTGAGTACGCGCCGACACCGGACCCGGTGAGGAACGTGACAAGACCCACGATCAGAGCAAGGATCACCGCCATCTCGAGCATCCCGGCGCCGATTCCCTGGGCGGAATTGATGAGCGCCGTGATAACACCCGAAACCTTGAGGCCGTTCGCGAAGAACTCAGCGCAGATAATCAGGGCGACAATGCCGCCGAACATCTTTCCCATCGACTGGAACATCGCCATGGCGTCCTTGAAGATCTTTTTCGGGCTGCGGAGCCGGATAAGCTCAACGAGGATCACGAGCACCCAGACAAGGAAGAGCGCGGCGATCGTATCGAGCTTCACGGTCGAAATGACGAGTTTCGAGAAGATGATCATCAGCGCGATCGGAAGAAGCGGGAAGACCGCGTACCAGACAGGCACCGACGGCACCTCTTTCGCCTGGACCTGATCGGCGTCCTGGTAGACATCGTCCCCCTTCCGGTCGTAGTAGCGCTGCACAAAGTAGTGGCAGACAGCGACCGCGATGAGCGTCGGGATCGCGACAGGAAGCTGATACTGCACGAAGTAGATGATCGGGTCGAGTCCCGCGACTTTCGCCGCGAGGTTCGCAGTGCCGGAGGAGGGCCCGAGCGTCATGCCGGCCGACGTGCCGATCACGGCGACAGCCGCGGCAGGGGACACCCCGACGCCCTTCAGAATCGGGTAAAGCGCGACAAGGAGCAGCATCGCGAGACCGGCGGCGCTCGGGATCACCATCACGAGAAGCTGACCGATGAGGTACCCGAGCACAAGCACGATGTACGGGCTGTTCAGTTTCCGAAGCGGAGACACCGTGATGCGGACAAGCGCGTTCGCGGCACCGATCCGTTCCATATAAGCCGCGAAGCCGCCGGCCGCCATGATGAGGAATCCGATCCCTGAGGCCTGCTTCTTACCGATTGAGACGAGGAGATTGAAGATATCAAACCCCGCGAAACCGGAGGGTTTCACGCCTTTCGGCAGGATATCGACACCGGCGAGAAACGCGGCGGCAGCGACCAGAATAAGCCCTGAGAAGAGCAGCACGATATGCGTCTGGTAACGGCGGATCATGGCCCAGCCGGCCAGAATAGTGACAACAACCCCTAGCATGGGCAGAAATATGCTCATGATCAATCCTCCTTTGAGGAAGCAGTAAAAGTGAGCGGCGCAGGTCTGAGGCTTCAGCGGATCGCGTCAAAGGCGTCCGCAAGAGCCTGATGCGCGGACGCGACCCGGCGGCGGGCCATCGCGGTGTTCTCCCGGTACCAGGCGATGCGGGCTTCCTGTTCGGAGAGCATCGCGGAAGTTTCCTTCGGATTCGCGCTTCCCGCGGTCTGACGCTTCTCAAGAATCGACTTCGGGTCGAGGCAGGAGTGGAATTCGGCCTCGGTCATCGGAAGGTCAGGCGACGCGTCAGGGAATTCGGACTCGATCTCTTTCCGGTAGAGAGCCTTCATTTCGTCATACGGGAAGTCACTCGGGCGGACGTCATGCGCGCGGGCCCAGCTCACCATGGCGCTTGCCATGTGGTGGCCGATACGGAAGGGGAGTCCGTGCTTCAGCATGAGCTGATCCGCGATTTCCTGGCTCGCGGTCCAGTCGAGATTCAGTTCCTCGAGCGCCCGGTCGCGGTTCACGACAATCCCCGCGATCACGCGCCGGAGCTTCGTGAGAGCGGAGGACGCGGTGTCCGCCATCCCGGTGTTTTTTCCGGCGCTCTTTCCGTCCATCATGCCGGAGACCACGTTATGCGCCCGGAGGAAGACACCTTCGGCCGCTGCGACGGCGTCAGAGGCTTCCGCGCGGGTGTTATTGAGGAGTCCCGGGTTCCGCTTCTGAGGCATGGCGGAAGAAACATAAGTGTTGTCGCCTCCTTCAGAAAGAAGGAGCCAGGGGCGGGGCTGCGCGTACTGCGTCATGATGCCGCCGATCATTTCCCCGACATGGAGACCGATCGCGGCTACGATGCCGGCGAGTTCCACCGGGAGATCAACCTGCGAAATCTGGGTCGCGTCAAAAGCGTTACGCCGCGGCCGGTCAAACCCGAGGAAGTCTGACATCCCGTTCCGGTCGAGCGGCCACCCGGTGCCGTTCAGCACGGTGCATCCCATCGGGCACTCATTCATGCGGATATAGAATTCGCTCAGCCGCTCACGGTCCCGGGCAAAGCCCGCGATGTAGCCGGAAAGGAGATGGGCGAGCGTGGTGGGCTGCGCCGCGACCCCGTTCGTATAGGCCGGGAGGAGCGTGGATTCGTTTTTCCGGGCGAAGAGCGCGAGGTCATCGAGCGTCCCGTCAAGCGTCTCCATCAGGTCAAGTGTCGCGCTCCGCAGCATCGCGAGCCTGAAGGTGGAATGCATGTCCTGGGAAGAACGTCCCGCATGAATCACGGTGACTTCGGGACCGGCCTTCGCGATGAGAAGGGGTTCGTAGAGAATCACGCGCTTCGCGCGGGGAGACTTTCCGCTTTCCACATCGGACACGACCCCCCTCAGGGCGTCAGCCGCCATCACGGCGGTGCTGTGATTGATAAGTCCCGACCGGAGATTCGTCACAATGCTCGCGCGGTTGATTTCCGTGAGCCAGTCAAATTCATCCATCCGTGCCATGCTTCTGCTCCCAAGGCTTTTATCCTGAACTGATGGCTACATTATGTAGTCCGGAAGACGTAGAAGTAAAAGCAGAATCCGCAAACTCTGATTGCGTAAAACGCAAAATTATCGGATTCTGCCGGCTGGGATATACCGGGCGGCCGTGGTTCAGGGAGAAAATGCCGGAGGATGGGCGTGAGTGACAGGAAGCCGAAAAGATAAAGATGCCTGGAACTCTCTGTTTTTCCTGCTGCTGGAAATTCCGGGGACGATCCGGAAGAAAAAAGTGAAGAAAAAAATTTGACAAATGGAATTCCCGCATATAAGATTCTCATCCTGAGTTGCGCCCGTAGCTCAGTTGGATAGAGCACCTGGCTACGAACCAGGGGGTCGCGGGTTCGAATCCTACCGGGCGCACCACAAAATTCCTAAATCCCAGAACACTCTGTGTTCTGGGATTTTTCTTTATATCCGCGCTGAGCCGGCGGCCGACGGTGTCGGACGGGAAGCCGGTCCTCCGCTCTCCGGGTGAATTCAGGGCCCAAATAGCGACATTACCCGGAAAGTAAAATTACGTAATGTTTTCTGCGAAGGCGTGGGAGCGAAGCTATACTGACGGGTGTTTTAGTTCATCCATCACTGGCTTGCTTAGCAATGCCGGTACCGCAGTGGAATGAATTCTTGACGAGGCTCTTCTTATATCGGGAAGGGCCTCTTTTTTCGGGGCCGGAAGCCGGATTCGGATGGGGTTTCCGGAAGGAAAAAACGATCCCCTCTAATATATATAGAGAGGGGAAAGAACCCCCTCAGTGTTTTGATTCCTCCACCGGGCCTTTCAGACGATTTCCGGAAACTCCTGGGATCCCGTATTGACGAGATAGGAGAGGGGAGGAGCCCCGTACCCCCTTGAGACCTTGGTTCTAGAAACCCGGCGCGGCTGCCCGGGGTTATGAAAAAGATTAGGAAGCGGAGGATACCGCTTCTCAGCACGCTGAAACCGGGGCTTTGAGCCCGGTTTTGTGGACAATTTCGGGTACCGAGTTCTTATTCCCGCTACGGGGGAAAAACGACCTGTGGAAAAAGGAGACCCCGATAAAATAGGAAAAAAGCGGCCTATCAGGGTATGTGCTTACGGTGCCAAACCATCCTAATTTGCGTGATAGCCAAGGGGGTGGGGGCGGAATACAATCTCCCCTGTGTTTTGATTCCTGGGCAGAACCCAGGATGAGAAAGCAAGCTTCGGATTTTCCGGGGCTTTTTTAATCACGTTTCCCAAGAGCCCCGCTGTCTCGGCGTCGGGCCGGCGGTATTAGGGTTTACATTACCGGGTTATATCCGGTTGGCGTTTATCCTAATTCCGTTGGCACTCACACGCGAAAGTAGATAGAATGGCTCCGTTCACCAGAAATGCAGCGACATTTACGCACTCCACTTCTGGGGGGAACAGTTTATAGTTTATAGATTCCATCCTAGATGGACGTTTGTTTTAGAGGATTGTCTCAAAAATGAATACCGCTCTGAAGATTGTTGCCGCCGCTTCTATCGCCATGATGGCTGTTGCTTGCTCCAAGCAGGCTTCTGCTCCTGCCTCTTCCGCTGCTGACGCTGCTCCGTCCGCTGCTGCTTCTATGCCCGCTTCTTCCGCCGCTGCTGACGCTGCTGCCGCTTCCGTCGCTGCTTCCGCTCCGGCTTCTGCCGCTGCCTCCGCTCCGGCTGACTCTGCTGCTGCTTCCGCTCCGGCTTCTTCCGCCGCTGCCAAGTAATTGTTCCGCTGCCCAGGTGGCAGCTGACAGTTAGCAGTAATGCCCTGATCTGATTCGTCGGACCAGGGCATTGTCGTATCTGGGCTTCGCGCGGGCTTACGCTTGAATTTACTAAAAAATTCTCGACGCCCGTCTGGATTCCGTACTAAGATTACCTCTCGATTTTTAAGTTCCCGCTTGAGGCCGCGCTGCCGCTCACCCCTATTTCGGCCGCGCTCCCTGTGGGTCCCTTATCCAGAAAAATGGAGATTCGCTCATGAAGAGGCGTTCCCTGCTCGCTGCGGCCGCTGCCGCCGCGGTGTTCACTGCAGCTCCGGCCATCGCCGCCCCGGTTTACTCCGTCGGCACCGGCGCGACCTACCGTCCGTTTGAATTCCAGGCTCCTTCCAAAGAGATCGTCGGCTTTGATATCGACCTCATGAAGGAAATCGCGAAGGCAGCGGGCTTCCAGGTGAAGTTCCAGAACACGCTCTGGGGCGTGATCTTCGAATCCGTGAAGAACGGCGACCGTGACATCATTATGAGCGGCATCACGATCACCCCGCAGCGTCAGCAGACGGTGGATTTCTCGCTTCCGTACTTTGCCGCGCATCAGCTGATCCTCACGCAGCGTAACCTCCGCGTGAAGTCGATCAATGACCTGAAGGGGAAGAAAGTTGCTGTCGTCGCGAACTCCGCGGGCGATATCGTCTGCTCGAAGGCTTTCGGCAAGGCGAGCCCCAACATCAAGCGTTTCGACAACACCCCTCTCGCGCTTGAAGAGCTAAATGCGGGCGGTGTCGACGCCGCGATCGGTGACGTCGGTGTCTTCGCGTACTACGCGCAGCAGAACCCCGGCAAGCACTTCAACATGACGCGCGACCCGAATTTCGAGGAACAGTACTTCGGTATCGCGGTCCGCAAGGGCAACACGAAGCTGCTCGCCCAGATTAATGATGGTCTCCGCAAGGTCTATAAGAACGGCACCTACGCGAAGGTCTATCACAAGTGGTTCGGCAACACGCCGGTCCCGAAGCTCCCGATCAAGTAATCCGCCAGGCTTTCCGCCCCGGTTCCCGCGGCACTTCCGCCGGAGCCGGGGCTTTTCATTATCCGGAAACCTGAGAGCCTCACTGATTCCCTCCGGTTCCCGCACTGACTGACTTCAAATGTTCCGTTTCGACGTCCTTTCCGACTATTGGCCGCTCTTTATTGAAGGCGCGGAGATGACGGTCAAGCTCACGCTCGCATGCGTTATCTGCGGCGTGTTCCTTGGCATGATTCTCGGCATGGCCCGCATGGCGCAGGCCCGCCATCAGCCTCTCAAGGCACTGCTGTACTTCGGTGTCCGGTGGCCCGTGACGATCTGGGTGAGCTTCTTCCGCGGCACACCGCTCTTCGTTCAGATTTTCCTGATGTACTTCGCGGTCCTCCCGGTGTTTGTGCACCCGGTGGACGGGCTCCTCGTGAGCGGTGAGCTCGCGCGCGACCTCCGAAGCAACTACGGCGCGCTGATCGCCGGTTTCCTCGCGATTTCGCTGAACGCCGGCGCTTATATGAGTGAAGTGTTCCGTGCCGGCATTCAGTCGCTCGATAAGGGGCAGGCTGAGGCTGCGCGCTCGGTCGGCATGACGTACTGGCAGTGCATGCGCCACATCATTCTTCCTCAGGCCTTCCGCCGTATGCTCCCCGCGCTCGGGAACAACGCGATCGCGATTCTGAAGGACTCGTCACTCGTCTCCGCGATCGGTCTCACGGAGCTCGCCTACGCCGCCCGTACGGTGGCTGGCGCCTCCGCCCGCTACTGGGAGCCGTATCTCACGATTTCCGCGATTTACTGGGTGATGACGCTTGCGCTTGCCTGCGGCATCCACGCGCTCGAAAAACATATGGGTAAGGGAGACGACAAATAATGGCTGAAGAGAAAAACATGTCTTCCGACGTCATGATTCAGATCCGGGGGCTGAAGAAGAGCTACGGAAAGCTTCAGGTGCTGCGCGGGATCGACCTCGATGTGAAGCGCGGCGAAAAAGTGGTGATTCTCGGGCCGTCTGGCTCCGGGAAATCAACCCTCCTTCGCTGTATCAACGCGCTCGAGGAAGCGGACTCGGGAAGCATCCTCGTGGACGGCATCGAAGTGACGAGCCGCCGCACGAACCTCAATCACCTGCGTGAGCATCTCGGCATGGTGTTCCAGCGCTTCAACCTCTGGCCTCATCTCACGGTGATCGAAAACGTGATGATCGGTCAGGTGGTTGTCGGTCACAAATCGAAGGCCGAAGCCCGGGAGAAGGCGCTTGCCATGCTGGACCGCGTGGGGCTTAAAGACCGCGCCGATGAATACCCGGTGCGGCTTTCAGGCGGCCAGCAGCAGCGTGTCGGCATTGCCCGAGCGCTCGCGATGGATCCGAAAGCGATTCTCTTTGACGAACCGACCTCAGCGCTCGACCCGGAGCTCGTCGGCGAAGTGCTTGCCGTGATGACGCAGCTCGCCCGTGAAGGCATGACGATGGTGGTTGTGACGCATGAGATCGGCTTCGCCCGTGAGGTCGCGGATCACGTGATCTTTATGGATGGCGGCGTGATCGTCGAAGAGGGAACGCCGGAAGAGGTGGTCGTGAATCCGCGTGAAGAGCGGACCCGCGCCTTCCTGAAGCACGTGCTCTGACGCGATTCAATCGCTCGGAACCTCGGCCGGCAGGGGATTTTCCTCTGCCGGTTTTTTCATTTTCCTCTCCGGTTTTCTACAATCACGGAACGGTTTTGTTTTTCTCGTGTTTTAGGAGTCACTCCTCATGGATTCTTTTCTTCTCATGCTGTCAGTCGCGCTCGGAGCGCTCTGCACGGTGCTGCTTCTGAAGATCGCGTTCGGGGAAAAGCGTGAGGAGACGGATACGGCGGCGCTTGAAGCCGCGATCCGGGACGCGCTGGATCGGAATTCGGACGCCGCGGAGGCGCGCCAGAACCGGCTTGAGATGAGGCTTACCCAGGCGAACAGCCTGAACCGCGAGGGAATGGAAGCGGTGAGGCGGGAGTCGCTTGACCTGATCCGGAAGGGGTCGGAAAGCCAGGCGGCGCGCCTCACCTCGATGGAGTCGTCGCTTGCCGCCGGGATCAACGCGGTGAACGAAACGGTGTTCCAGAAACTCACCGCGCTTCAGGCGCAGAACGATGCGAAGCTTGAGCAGATGCGCTCAACGGTCGAGGAGAAGCTTCAGACAACGCTTCAGACACGGCTCTCGGAAAATTTCCGCCTCGTGGCGACCCAGCTTCAGGCGCTTGAAGAGGGGCTCGGGGAAGTGAAGGGGCTTTCTGAAAACGTGGACAGCCTCCGACGCCTGATGTCGAACGTGAAGACCCGCGGCACCTGGGGTGAGGCGCAGCTCGGCGCGATCCTTTCCGAGATCCTCACGCCGGATCAGTTCGGCACCAATGTCGAAACCGTTCCCGGGACCGGAAAGCGGGTTGAATTCGCGGTCCGGATGCCGGGCCCGGATGCTTCGACGCCAGTGTGGCTTCCGATTGACTCGAAGTTCCCGCGAGAGGACTGGGAGCGGCTTGAAGCGGCGCGTGAAGCGGGGGACCGGGACGCGGAATCGTCCGCGCAGGCGTCTCTCCGGACGAGCGTTCTCGCTTTCGCGAAAGATATCGCGGAAAAGTATCTCAAGGCCCCGTATACGACGGAATTCGGGATCATGTACCTGCCGACCGAGAGTCTGTACGCTGAGGTGCTTCGGATTCCGGGCCTCTTTGACGAGCTGCAGCAGAAGTGGCGCGTGACGCCTGCCGGCCCCACGGTGATCTCCTCACTCCTTAATTCTCTCCGGATGGGGTTCCGGACGCTCGCGATTCAGGAGCGGAGCGCGGATGTGTGGAAGCTGCTTGGCCGTGTGAAGAGTGAGTTCCAGGCGTTCGCGGCCGCGATGGACGCGGTGGATAAGCGGCTCCGCCAGGCGCAGGAAGCGGTGGAACGGGTTCAGAAACGGACGGAGCGCGTGGACCGGAGTCTCGCCGATATCGAGACGCTCCCATCGGATGACGCGTTTGGCGATAAATCGGAGTCGAGTGCCGGGGCTATTCAGGCTTCAGAGGCGGAACCCCCGAGGGGCTGAGTTCTCAGGCTTTCCGCTGCGCCTCAATCCAGCGCGCGGCGTCCCCCGGAAGCATCACCGCGGTGCCTTCTTTTCTGGAACGGCGGCCGGCCTTCATCACGAGCTTATCCTTGCTCACGATCAGCGGGCAGCCGGAGCCTGAGGCGAGGTCAAAGAACTTCTGATCAAGCGGATCGCGGCACCGGGCAAGCGCGTCTTTCGCCGGGGACGCGGGGCGGCGCGCGATTCGGAACCAGTGAGTGAGAATCGCGGTCTGCTCTTCAGGTGACAGTCTGAACCCCGGCCGGTGAATCACTTCCGCGAATTCGTTTTCCGTTGCCTCATCCCGCAGCATCGTGCAGGTGCCGTCCTCAATCAGTCGGAGCAGCGCCTCGGTCTTCGGATCATGAAACGCCCAGAAGTCGAGGAGCACGTTCGTGTCGACAATCACGGTGAGGGCGCTGCTGTCCGGGGGATCATTTGCCGCGGGGGCGGACCGGAGCTGATCAAGGAGAGACTGGATTTCAGAAGCAATTGGCATCGGGGTTCGGTTTTTCGGTCACTAAACAAAAAGAATCGGCCGGGCGAAGCCCGGCCGGTGCAGAAGGGGAAGCCGCAAGGCACCTCACGGGCGTGAGGGCCGGCGCGGCTTCACGCGGTCCGGTTACTCCGCGATCAGGGGAGCAACGGTTTCGCTTTCCTTCACGAGTTCAGCCACCGTCTTATCGAGGCGGGCGCGGCCGGCAGCCGTGAATTCAATATCCTTCACGATTTCGTAGTTGCCGTTTCCGGTGCAGATCACGGGCATGCCGCAGACGATGCCTTCCGGAATGCCGTAGGAGCCGTCAGAGGGAACCGCCATCGTGACCACACGGCCGTCGGAGCCATTCCACCAGTCGCGCATATGGTCGATCGCGGCGGAGGCGGCGGAGGCGGCAGAGGACTTGCCGCGGGCCTTGATGATCGCGCCGCCGCGCGTCGCGACGGTCGGGAGGAAGTAGTCGTTATACCAGGCTTCATCGACGAGCTCGGTCGCCGCGGTGCCGGCGATCGTGGCAGCGGTGATATCCGGGTACATCGAGTTCGAATGGTTGCCCCAGACGCGGACACCCTGGATCGAGCAGACCGGCTTCTGGGTCTTCTCGGCAAGCTGAGCGACAGCGCGGTTCGCGTCAAGACGCATCATGGCGCTGAAGCACTTCGGATCAAGATTCGGGGCGTGGTGATAGGCGATGTAGGCGTTCGTGTTGCAGGGGTTGCCGACCACGAGCACCTTGACGTTCCGGTCAGCCGCTTCGTCAAGCGCGCGGCCCTGTTCCTGGAAGATCGGGCCGTTCGCGAGCAGCAGGTCCGAGCGGTCCATGCCGGCGCCGCGCGGCATCGAGCCGATCAGGAAGGCGGCATTGGCGCCGTCAAAGGCAACGCGCGGGTCGCTCGTCGTCACAACCTTCGTGAGCAGCGGGAAGGCGCAGTCGAAGAGCTCCATGCAGACGCCCTGCAGGGCAGCCTTGCTCTGTTCGTTATCGCGTTCGAGCAGCTGCAGCTGAACCGGCGTATTGGGTCCGAACACGGCACCGCTCGCGAGGCGGAAGAGCAGAGCGTAACCGATGTTGCCGGCGGCACCCGTAACGGCGACGCGGACAGTCTTATTTAGCTTCGGATGATTTGCAGGACAAGCCATTTGAATCTATCTCCTTCCTTGGATTTTGGGATCGCCCGGCGGGAACGCGGGGGACGATCTTCGCCAGGTGTTCAGAAACGTCCGGCCGGTACTGATTTTGTGTGTTTCCGGCAGGGTTCTTCTGCGATTCTACACGCAGAAAAACGGCTTTTACAGTGAAAAGCAGTACCGTAAATCAGGAGTTTCCTGTGTCCTGTCATTCATTCCGTTTTCGGGACAAAATAGAGACACGTAAAAGAGCCGCGCGCGTTTTTGTGCGGGCGAAGGGAGTCTCTAGAAGATGGATCAGATGAATCTGGCCGCCGCAGGGCCGGCGCTCGGGAGCAACGCCTCCTATATCGAGAAGCTATACGCACGGTGGAAGGAATCCCCGGGCGCGGTGGCAGAAGCCTGGCAGACATACTTCACGCAGCTTGAGACCGGCGCGGTCCCGGATTCCGGCGTCATCGCCCGGGCCGGAGCCGAAGCCCGCCCAAGCTGCATTCCGGAGAATGAGGTGCTCGCTTTCGCGCAGCGCCAGGTCGCGGTGCAGCAGCTCGTCGCCGCGTACCGGAATCTCGGCGCCGAGATCTCGGACCTGGATCCTCTGAAAAATCAGCCTGCCCGTGTGATCCCGGAGCTTGATCCCTCGTACTACGGGCTTACCGATGCGGATCTCGATCAGGTTTTCTCAACCGCGAACACGTATTTCGGCCGCGCCTCGATGACGCTCCGTGAACTGATTGAAGCGCTCCGCGAAACGTACTGCGGAAAGATTGGCGCGGAATTCATGTACATCACGGATCCGGAAGAGAAGCGGTGGTGGCAGCAGAGGCTTGAATCCATTCGCTCCGCCCCGTCCTTCACGCCGGAAGCGAAGGTGCACATTCTTGAGCGGCTGACCGCGAGCGAAGGGCTGGAGCACTTCCTACATAAGCGCTACACGGGTCAGAAGCGTTTTTCGCTCGAGGGCGGTGAGTCCTTTATCGTCGCGATGGACCGGATCGTGGAAGACGCCGCGTCCCGCGGAATGAAGGAAATCGTGATCGGCATGGCGCACCGCGGCCGACTGAATGTTCTCGTGAATATTCAGAATAAGGATCTGCAGGCGCTTTACGACGAATTTGACGGAAAGGAGTCTGCGGAGAGCCTCCCGTCAGGCGACGTGAAGTATCACAACGGTTTTGAGAACTCGGTCCCGACCGCCTCGGGCCCGATCTGGGTGTCGATGGAGTTCAACCCCTCGCACCTCGAAGCCGCGGATCCGGTGGCGCTCGGCTCGGTCCGGGCGCGTGAGGATCAGCTCGGTGACCGCGAAGGGAACCAGGTGCTTGGCATTCTCGTTCACGGCGACGCCGCGTTCTCGGGCCAGGGCATCGTGCAGGAAACGCTGAACCTCGCCTCCACCCGAGGCTTTGGGACCGGCGGCACGGTTCACATCGTGATCAATAACCAGATCGGTTTTACGACGTCTGATCCCCGCGACAAGGGCTCCATGCTCTACTGCACGGACCCCGCGAAGGTGACGGAAACCCCGGTGCTGCATGTGAACGGCGATGAGCCGGAATCCGTGGCGCTCGCGACGCAGATCGCGATGGAGTGCCGCCTCCGTTTCCACCGCGACGTGGTGCTCGATATCGTCTGCTACCGCCGCCTTGGCCACAATGAGCAGGACACGCCGGCAGTCACGCAGCCTCTGATGTATAAGAAGATCGACGTGCACCCCACGGTGCGTGAGCTTTACGGCAAGGCGCTGGAAGAAAACGGCACGATCCCCGAAGGCCGTGCGCAGGAAATGGACCGCTATGTCCGCGACCGTCTGAAGAAGAGTGAAAATCCGCGCGTCATCCCGGAGTCACTCCGCGCGAAGCACGTGGTGGACTGGAGCCCCTGGATCGGGAAGGCGAGGACGGAACCCGCGACGAGCGTTCCGGTCGCGAAGCTGACTGAGCTGGGGCGCGCGATTACCGCGGTGCCTGCGGCGTTCCGGCTGCATCCGCTCGTGATCCGCGTGCTCGACAGCCGCCGCCAGATGGCGGAAGGCGCGGCTCCGGTGGACTGGGGCATGGCTGAGCACCTCGCCTTCGCGTCGCTTCTCTCTGAAGGCCACCCCGTCCGGATTTCGGGCGAGGACTCGGGCCGCGGCACGTTCTCTCACCGCCACGCGGTGCTGCATGATCAGGACCGCGCGAAGCGTGATGTGGGTGAATATATTCCGCTGCAGCATGTTTCCCGCTATCAGGCGCCGTTTACCGTAGAGGATTCGCCGCTTTCTGAATACTCCGTCATGGGGTTTGAGTACGGCTACGCGTCCGCATCGCCGAACGCCCTGGTGATCTGGGAAGCGCAGTTCGGCGACTTTGCGAACACCGCTCAGGTAATCATCGATCAGTTCATTTCGTCAGCGGAAGCGAAGTGGGGCCGTCAGAATGGTCTCGTTCTCATGCTTCCGCATGGCTACGAAGGGCAGGGCCCGGAACACAGTTCCGCGCGTGTTGAACGCTATCTGCAGCTCGCGGCTGGCGACAACTTCTCTGTCGTGCAGCCGACCACCGCAGCTCAGATTTTCCACGTGCTGCGGCGTCAGGTGCTGCGTCCGTACCGTAAACCTCTGATTCTCTTTACGCCGAAGAGCCTGCTCCGTAATCCGAATGTCGCGAGCCCCTTAAGTGACCTCACGTCGGGCGGCTTCCAGCCGGTGATTGGTGACGCGGCGGTCGATCCGGCCCGCGTCACGCGCGCCGTGCTCGCGAGCGGCCGCGTGTACTACGACCTCCTGAAGAAGCGTGAGGAACTTTCGCGGAACGACGTGGCGCTTATCCGGGTGGAAGAGCTTTATCCGTTCCCCGCGGGTCTTCTCACGACCGAGCTTGCCCGCTATCCGGGGCTCGACGAAGTCGTATGGTGCCAGGATGAGCCGCGCAATCAGGGCCCGTGGAACTCGCTCTTCCCGCAGCTCCTTGATCTGATCCCGAGCAGCGTGAGGCTCTCCTACGCCGGGCGTGATGAGAATCCGGCGCCTGCGACGGGCTACGCCGCGCGATTCAAGCGCGAGGAGGCGGCGCTGCTGGAAGCCGCGTTCGGTACGCCTGTGAAGTCCTGGCGTGGTGTGAAGGGCGAATAACGACAACCTGATCGGAGGGCGGCGGAAGATTTCGCCGCCCCGGAGAGATAAGCATGAGTGAAATTGAAATCAAAGTCCCGGAACTATCCGAATCGGTGTCGAGCGCCGAGGTGCTTGGCTGGAAGGTGAAGCCGGGTGACCCGGTGGAAGAGGATCAGGTTCTCGTTGAGCTTGAGACGGATAAGGTGGTCCTCGAAGTGAGCGCGCCGTGCGACGGTGTGGTAACCGAGATCCTCGTGAAGGAAGGGGATACGGTGAAGACCGGTGATGTCGTGGCGAAGGTGGAAGAGGGCGCGGCGAAGGCCGAGAATGTCCCAGCCGCAGCCGCCGTGGCTTCGGTTCCTGCCCCCGAGCCCGCGCCGGCTCCTGAGGCTGCAGCTCCGGCAGCCGCCCCGGCTCCGGCTGCGAAACCCGCTGAGTCCCGCGTGATGCCGTCCGCCCTCAGGGCCGCGGCTGAAGCCGGAATCGATGCCCGCGCGCTTCAGGGCACCGGGGTCGGCGGCCGCGTGACGAAGGCAGACGTGGAAGCAAAGGCCGCCGCTCTTCCGACGCCCGCGCCGGTTCCTGCGCCCGCGGCACCGGCAGCGGCTCCCGCGCCGCAGGCTGCCGCGCCGGCAGAGTCCCCGGTTTCTGTTTTCTTCCCCGCGCCGCACGCGGTGTCGCGGGACACTTCGCGCGTCGCGTCAGCGGCGGCCTCAGTCCGGCTGAATTCGAGCCTCGGCACGGCCGCAGTGACGCTTTTCGAGAAGGTGGATGTCACATCCCTTTTTGACCTGATCGAAAGCGAGTCGGCGTCCTTTGAAGCGCGTGAAGGCGTGCCGCTTGAAGCGTCCGCGGTGTTTGCCGCCGCGCTTTCCCGTACGGCCGAAGCCTTCCCCGCGATCGCGCCGGCCGCGGCATCCGGAGCGGCTCTCGTGAATCTCGCCGTGGATACGGCGCTTGGCACCATTTACCCGGCTGTTGTCGCGTCCCGCCGCGAAGGGATCGCGGGGCTCCTCCGCCGCTTGTCAGACCTGAAGAGCCGGGCTGAGGCGGGTAGCCTCACGCCGCAGGAACTGTCGCTTGGCGACATCACGCTGATCACGGGGCGCGGCGCCGGTACGATTTCATCGACCCCCGCTGTGACGCCGCCTCAGGCCGCGACGCTTGCGGTGCACCGGGCTGAGGAAACAGCGGTTTGGAAGAACGGCACCTGGGAACCCCGCCGTGTGGCGGTGGCGGCGCTTTCCTTCGATAGCCGCATGGTAGAGCGGGAAACGGCGTCAGACGCGCTGCTCTTCTTCCGTTCACTCATTGAGAATCCTGTCCGGATCTTTCTTTAAGGGGGGCGCCTGATGGCAGATGGAATTGATTTTGATGTCTTTGTGATCGGAGCGGGGCCGGGCGGTTATGAATGCGCGATCCGCGCAGCCCAGCTGGGGTTTAAAACCGCGGCGGCGGATCCCTGGAAGGACGCGGATGGAAAGGCGGCCCCGGGCGGCACCTGCACGAATGTCGGCTGCATCCCGTCCAAGGCGATGCTTGCGTCCTCTCTCGCCTACGAGTCCGCGGGTGAGACATTCCGCGAACTCGGTATCAATGTCGGACCGGCGTCCTTTGATCTCGATGTGATTCAGGCGCGCCGCGCCAAAGTGGTCCGGAAGTCGAACGACGGCATTCTCTGGCTCTTTAAGAAAAACGGGGTCGAATTCTTCCCGGAATCCGCGCACTTCCTTCCGGGCGGAAAGCCCGGTGCCTGGAAGATCGGGCTTTCGGACGGCACCGAAATCACGGCGGCGAACGTTGTGGTGGCGGCGGGTTCTGTTCCCCGCCTGCTTCCCGGGGTTACGCCGGATGAAAAGACGATTCTCACCTCGACCGGAGGTCTGGAGCAGACCTCGGTTCCGAAGCGCCTCGGTATCATCGGGGCCGGCGTGATCGGGCTTGAGATCGGCGCTGTGTGGCAGCGGCTGGGGGCCGAAGTGACGATGCTTGAAGCGCTTCCCGGTTTCCTCGGAATCGCGGATGAGGAGATTTCGCGCGCCGCGCTTCAGGTTTATAAGAAGACCGGCTTTACGTTCCACTTCGGGTGCCGTGTGGAGTCCGTTGAAAAGCGGGCGGACGGTGTCGTGGTTCGTTACCGCACCGGGGATGAAGAGAAGGAAGCGGTGTTTGACCGGCTGATGGTGTCGATCGGGCGGGTCCCGGCGCTGCAGTCCGTGAATCCGGAAGCCGTGGGGCTGAAGGCGGACGCCCGGGGGTTTGTCGAAGTGGATGAGGGGTGCCGCACGAATCTCCCCGGGGTCTACGCGATCGGAGACCTCGTGCGTGGACCGATGCTCGCGCATAAGGCGAGTGACGAAGGCGTAGCGGTCGCCGAAGAGATCGCGGGTGAGCATCCGGTGATCAATCACCGGCTTGTCCCCTCCGTGATTTACACGCATCCTGAAATCGCCTGGGTAGGGCTCACGGAAGCCGAGGCCCGGAACGAGGGCTACACGGCGAAGGCCGGGAAGGCGTTTTTCTCCGCGAACGGCCGCGCCCGGGCTCAGGGTCAGACAGACGGGTTCGTGAAGATCGTGGCGGACGCTGAGAATGACCGGGTGCTCGGAATCCATATTCTGGGGTCTGAGGCGGGAGAGCTGATCGCCGCGGCGTCCTTTATCCTTGCGACCGAAGCGACGTGCGAGGATGTGGCGCTCACGACGATTGCCCACCCGACGTTTGCTGAGGCGATCCGGGAAGCGGCGCTCACGGTTCTCGGGCGCCCGATGAATAGCTGACCGGCCGCGTGACAGTCTGAAGAGAGGGGGGAGAAGCATTGCTTCTCTCCCTTTTTTACAGCCGGATGCGATTCAGGCCGATTCCTTACGGGAGGAGCTCCGATTTTTCAGGCGTCCTGCGGTAAACTTGAGAATCCCGGTCATGACTCCGGCTTGTCCCCAGTACAGAGGTTTTATTTCCATGCATTTCGCCCGGTCTGCAGTTTGTCTTTTCACGCTTACGCTGATTTCAGGTTCTGTCTTCGCGGCCGGCACCGGCATTGCTGGGAAATCCGGTTCCGTGATGACCTCTGGCTCCACGATCCGGGCACCGAAGGCGAATGCCGCGCCAGGCGCTGATGTGGATCCCGCGCGTCTCACGCCCGCTCCGAAGACCGGGGCTGAGAGACTGACAGACTCGAGCATTCTCCAGCGCTGGCCCGCCGGCTCCATCAAGACGCATGACGAGGCGGAAGCCGCGCTCGCGGACGTTGACCGCAACCGCGCGGCGCTGAAGAAGCAGGAAGCGATTGAACACGATGCCTGTATTGACCGGTTTTTCGTGAGCGCCTGCTGGGAAAAGAACCGCGTGAATTCCTATGACCGTGAAAAGGAATTCCGCCGTGTGGAGCTTGAGGCGAAGGATTGGCTCCGGGCCGAAAACGCTCAGAAGGAAAAAGAGCGTCAGCTCCAGGCAAAGATTGAGGAAGGAAAAGAAGCGAGCGCGGGTGAAATCGGTGCGGTCCTCGATGACAACGCTCCGACGAAGCGCATGATGGGTGCCGAATCCCGTATGGAAGCCCGGATCCGGGCTGAGGAACGGGTCGCGAAGGCTCAGAGTGACGCGCTCGAGAAGCAGGCAAAGGAACTTCAGAACGAAGAAACCTATGCCCGGCGCCAGGCGAACATTGTGGAGCGCCAGGCCAAGGCGGTTGAAGACGCCGCGGCTGCCGCGAAGCGTGTTGAGCAGCACGATAAGACAGTGGAGCGCGTCGCTGAGCGCCGCGCCTCTGACGCCGCGAAGGCTGCGAAGGAACCCGAAAATGTCGCGGCCTACAATAAGCGCGCGGCGGACGCCGCTGACCGCAAGGCGAAGGCTGAGCAGAAGGGGGCTGACCTCGCTCAGAAACGCGCTGAACGCGCGGCCCGGAATGAGCAGGACCGCCAGAACCGTATCGAGCTTCAGAAGAAGTATGAGGCTGAGCGGAAAGAGCGGAGCGAATCCATTAACCCGTTCCAGTAAAAGCGTCCGAGTCCCGGAGGATTTTCTTTCGGGGGAGACAAAAAAAGCTTCCGGTGATGAACCGGAAGCTTTTTTCATAAGCTCTGACGCTATGCCTGATCAGGCCTGCTGGTAGTGCTCAAAGAAGTGCTTCATCTTTTCGCAGGCCGCTGTCAGCACGTCAACCTGCGGGAGGTAGACGATGCGGAAGTGGTCCGGGTTGATCCAGTGGAAGCCGCGGCCATGCGTGATCAGGATCTTTTCCTGCTTCAGGAGGTCAAGCGCGAAAAGCTCATCATCATGGATATTGAAGCGCTTCACGTCGATCTTCGGGAAGATGTAGAACGCGGCCTGGGGGCGCACGGCGGAGATGCCCGGAATGTCATTCAGCATCCGGTAAATGCATTCACGCTGTTCGTAAACGCGGCCGCCGGGAACGAGCATCTCTTTCGTGCTCTCGCGCTGAGCGAGTGCCGGAGCGATCAGAGACTGACCGGGGGCGTTCGAGCAGAGTCGCATGGCGGAAAGGAGATTGATACCCTCGATATAGCCTTTATAGCGGCGCTTGTCGCCCGCGAGGCACATCCAGCCCACGCGGTAACCTGCCATCAGGTGGGACTTCGAGAGGCCGTTGAAGCTCACGGTGAGGAGATCGGGGGCGAGGGAGGCGAGCGCCACGTGCTCGATCCCGTCCATCACGAGGCGGTCATAGATTTCATCCGCGTAGAGAATGAGATCAAATTCTCGTGCGATCTTCACGATCCCTTCGAGGATTTCACGCGGATAAACAACGCCCGTGGGGTTATTCGGATTGATCACGACAATCGCCTTCGTGCGGGGCGTCACCTTTTTACGCATATCGTCGAGGTCAGGGAGCCAGCCGCTCTTTTCGTCACAGATATAGTGCACGGCGGTGCCGCCGGCGAGCGTCACGGAGGCGGTCCAGAGCGGATAGTCAGGCGCGGGGACGAGCACCTCGTCTCCGTTATCAAGAAGCCCCTGCATGGAAAGCGTGATCAGTTCGCTCACGCCGTTTCCGGTGAAGACATCATCCACGCCGACATTCGGGATGCCCTTTTCCTTGCAGTAGTCGACGATCGCGCGGCGGGCGCTCATGAGGCCATGGGAATCGGTGTAGCCCTCGGTGTTCGGGAGATTTTCCGCCATTGCCTTGAGAAGCGGTTCCGGGGTCTTGAATCCGAAATGGGCGGGGTTTCCGATGTTCAGTTTCATCACATCTTCGCCCGCCCGGATCATCCGGTTCGCTTCATCCATAATCGGACCGCGGATGTCATAACAGACGTGGTCGAGCTTATGGGACTTTTCGTAATTCTTCATAGTCCTTTCTCTTCTCTCTCAAAAACCGCGGGCGCAGCGCGTCCGTCGTGGGGTCAGTTATCCGGAAATGCGGGGCGCGCGGCCTTCAGAACCGCGGTTCATCGATCCCGCCTGTTTTTGATTTCCGGATACATAAATATACTCAGTTAGGGTACAGCTTTTTCCCGATATCCGCCATTTGACGAACGCATGTGTCAAAGAGCGGTACCTGAACTATTAGAATGCGAGAATACTGCCGCGGAAGCGGCCGGCGTGCGGGGATAAACCCGCTCACGGATTCAGGAGATCAGAGCGGACGGAAGTCCAGGCGCTCAGAGCTTCCTCAAAATAGGAACAGGTCAGGAAACATGAAAGCGGGTGAAGAGAAATTAGCGCCGGGGCCGGCGGGGGAGGCTGGGAAGCCTTCGCGGCTCGTGCAGCACGTGCGCGAGGCCTTCAGCCCGCATGGTCTTCTCACGCAGAAGCTCCCGTCCTTTGTGCCGCGCGAGAGCCAGCGGGAGTTCGCGGAGGCTGTCGCGCGGACAATCGAAGAGAAGGGGACGCTTGTCGCTGAAGCCGGCACCGGCACCGGCAAAACGTTCGCGTACCTCGTTCCGGCGCTTTTTTCCGGTATCCGGGTTCTCGTGTCGACCGCCGGGAAACCGCTTCAGGATCAGCTGTACTCAAAGGACCTGCCGCTCATTCTCGAAGCGCTGGACCTTCACGCGAACACGGTGCTCCTTAAGGGGCGCTCGAACTACATCTGCAAGAAGCGGCTGGAAGAAGTGGACTGGGTGCCGTCCAAGGAAGATGTCGGCTACCTCCGAGATATTCAGATTTTCAGCCGCACGAGCCAGACAGGGGATCGCTCGGAACTCGGCCACATCCCGGAAAACGCAATGATCTGGCCGCTTGTCACGTCGACCAAAGAGAATTGCCTTGGCACCAAGTGCCCGCTCTACGATGACTGCTTCCTCACGAAAGCACGGCGCGAGGCGAAGGAAGCCGATATTCTCGTCGTGAATCATCACCTGTTCCTCAGCTCACTCGCGATCGCGGATGAGGGTGCAGACGAAATCCTCCCCTCGATGCCGCTCACCGTGATTGATGAGGCGCATCAGCTTCCTGGGATCGCGACAGACTTCTTCGGCGATCTCTTTTCAACGAACGCGGTGCTGGAACTTGCGCGCGACACGCTGCAGCTCGGGAAAACAAACGCGAAGGACGGCGCGAACTGGGACGCCGTGACGAGCGAGGTCGACAGGTCCGCGAAAGAAGTGGCGCTTTCCGTGTCGACAAAGCTCGACTTCCTGGAGGGAGACCGGAAGTCGGTTGATGATATTCCGGACCTCGGGCTTCTGATTCCGGATCTTGAGCAGCTCGGGCGGGCGCTCTCCGATCTGAGTGAGGTCCTCAAGGCGAATAAGGGCCGGAACGCGGATATCGATCTTCTTCTCCCGCGCTGCGAAAACTTTATCGAACAGGTGAATGACTGGCTGATGTTCGCGGCGGGGCAGGAGGAGGACGCGGCGGCAGCGGATGTGGTCCCTGAAGGGATAGACCGGAAGCCGCTCAGGCTCCCGGGGCTCGAAGCGGAAGCGGATGCGGTGTCGGATGGCGAATCTCCAAGAGTCCGCTGGGTGCAGCAGGGAAGGACCGGGACGCGGTTCTATAACACGCCGCTCTCGTTCGCGGAGGATCTGAACCGGCTGAGGCGCGAGAAGGGCGAAGCCTGGGTGTTTACGTCCGCGACCCTTTCAGTCGCTGGAGACTTCAGTCATTTCCTCACGGAAATCGGGCTTCCGGACGCGAAAACCGCGAGCTGGCCCTCACCCTTCGATTACTTCAGCCTCGCGTCGCTTTATCTCCCGAAGGGACTCCCGGAACCGAATTCTCCGGCGTTCCCGGAGTCTGTCGCACGGAGCGCCTGGCCCTTTGTCAAAAAGGCGGGCGGCCGCACTTTCTTCCTCTGCACGAGTCTCCGCGCCGTGGACATCATTGCGGACATGGTGAAGCAGCTCGCGAATGAAGACGGGATGCCGCTTCGCGTTCTCCGTCAGGGAGACGGCACAAGGCGCGGCCTTATCGAGGAATTCCGAAAGGATCCGGCCTCGGTTCTCGTCGGCTCGATGAGTTTCTGGGAAGGTATCGATATCAAGGGCGAGACGCTCTCGGTCGTCGTGATTGACCGTATTCCGTTCTCGCCCCCGGATGATCCGGTGGTCGCGGCCCGCTGCAAGTGGATCCGGGATCAGGGCGGAAAACCGTTTTTTGAGTATCAGGTGCCGGAAGCGGTGACGCTGCTCCGTCAGGGTGCGGGCCGTCTGATCAGAAGTGAAACGGATCACGGGGTCTTTATTCTCTGTGACTCCCGGATTATCACGAAGTGGAACTCCTACGGGAGAACTGTGGTGGAGAGTCTTCCGGACTTCTGCCGGACGCAGGACCCGATGCGGGCGCTTGCTTATCTCCCTGAGCGGGCGGAGGCGCCTAAGAAACCTGCAGGCCGTAAGAAAAAGACGAAGGGGGAAGGGAACTGATCTTCCTCCCTCCATTCACACCGAGCTGCGCCGCCCGGATCCGGCGCTCTGCGTTACGATAGGCGGTCAGCTTTCACAGAATAAAAACGAAAGGAACCCAAAACATGCCGATTTCAGAAGTCGCCGGTGCGTCCAAAGAGGCCGTGAACCATCCTTCCCACTACGCCGCGCATTACCGCCGCGAAGTGATCGAGCTCACCTCGCACTTCGACTTCACGACGGGAAACGCCCTGAAGTACGTGCTCCGCTGCCGCTTCAAAGGCCGTCCGACGGAGGATCTCCAGAAGGCTCACTGGTACCTCAATTACTTTTCCGATCACCCGGAATCCGGGTTCCTGAAGAGTGAGGGGCTCGAGCCCGTGCTCGCCGATTTCCTCACGGATCTCGCGAATCAGAAGGATCAGCTTTTCGGCGAAGAAGCCGGCCGTTTTGTCCGGAATCTCGTCGCCGCGGTGCAGCTCGCGCCTGAATTCCGGGCGCCTGAGCTTGAAGCCGCGAAGACCGCACTCGAAACGCTGATCAAGGCGTCTGAAGCCTGATCAGCGGCTGAACGCTTTCGAATCCAGCAAAATGCCCCGGCGGTTCTGAAACCCGCCGGGGCATTGTTTTTATTGGAAGGAAGCGCTGCGGCTTATTCCGCCTTATCTTCCGTCGTGATGATATGAATCGCGGGCTGGCTCTTGAAGGCGAGCCTGAGAGCCGAAGTCACATCATCCGCGGTCACGGCCTGCAGCGCCGGAATATCCTCTTCATTCCACTTGATCCAGGGCTGCTTCTCCGTCACTTCAAGCCTGAGAAGCGCTTCCCACCGGACGTTCAGTTTCCGCTGCGTCTGAAGCGCGGTGATCATCGGTTTCTTCAGTTTCTCAAGCTCATCCTCCGTAATGCCTTTGGAGGCGAGGTCTCCCATCACCTGGCCAAGCGTCTTCCGGACGAGCGCGAGCTGGTCAGGGGACGTCTGAACCGAGGCCCAGATGAAGCCGAAACCGTCGTTCCGCGGTGATTGATAGTAGAAGCTCCAGGGGCTGTAGGCCGCGCCGAGCTTCTCGCGGATCACCTCACGGAGCTTATCGGAGAGGACAGAGGCCGCCATGCGATACGTCATCACGGTCTTCCGGTCAGCACCGTCGGTGTTCGGGAGGCGCCACGCCTCATTCAGGAACGCTTTCGGAGCGGTATCCGCGATCACCACGCGGTTTTCCCGGCCCGAGGGGAAGCTGAGCGGCGACTCACGCTTGACGCCGGATTCCGTGCCGGTCTTCTCGGCGTTGAAGAGCTGCGCCACAGCGTCCACCGCGGCCTTCTTATCAAAGTCACCCGAAATCACGATCGCGATCGGGGAAACCGTGCGGGACGCGGCGATCACTTCACGCACAGCAGGGAGCGTGTAGCGGTCGAGATTCGTGGGGGAGAGCGGCCGCACCCGTTCAAGATCTCCTGTGAACCAGGCGAGCGGCATCCAGCTCGCGGCGCCCGCGGTGGTTTCGTAGAGCAGATGGCGGTTCTGCGCGAGCGATTCCTTCACCCGCGTGAGATCCGCGGCGTCCACGGTCGGCTGCTGATACTGGGTCCAGAGTGCCTCAAGCAGCGTCTTCACGTCGCCCTTCTGGGCGGTGCCGCGGATCGAGAAGTGGTCTGGCGAATAGCTTTCCGCGACCGCGATCCCCTTCGTTCCGAGGGTATCCGCGGTCTGCGTCTGAGTGAGCTTCCCGACGCCATGCTGCTGAAGAACGGACTGCGCGAGTTTCGGTTTCCAGGCGTCGATATCCTCGTAGGTCTGGGTGCCGGAGCCGAAGATGAGGCTTGCCTGCACGGTGCCCTTTTCCATCGTGAGCGGCTGCAGGTAGAGGCGGATCCCGTTCGGAAGCGTCGCCTCCTCAATCTGAAGATTCAGGTCCTTTGCCGCGACCCGGGTCTGGAACGCCTTGCCGGAGAGAATCGGCTGCCACGCGGCGGCAGAAGTCCCCGTCGGCATGGCGGGAAGGGTGAGGTAGGGGAACTTCACGGTTGACTGCTCGGCGAGCGGCTTCGCGGGCTGAGAGGCAGCCTCCTGCCAGACTTTGACCACTTCAGCGGTTGTCGCTTTCGCGCCGCCAGAGAGCTGAATCGTGCGGTTTTCGGGCTTAAACGCGTCGCGGAAAGCGGCGTTGACGCGTTCGAGCGTCATGTCTTTCTTAATGGAATTGAAAAATTCAAGATCCTGCTCGGGGCTCGTCACCACCTGATCCGAATTGATGGTCCAGGCGATCGCTCCCGCGATATCGGAGCTCTGATAGCCGTTATAGTTCTGCACGGCGGCCCGGAGCTTCTCCTCGTAGCGCTTCAGCGCGAGATCAAGCTCTTCCTTCGTGAAGCCGTACCTGATCGCGGAGGCGGATTCTTCCTCAAGCCCCGTCAGAGCCTTTTTCCAGCCGTCGTTAGACGTCACAGCGACCATGACGGCTTCCGGGGTCAGGCTGCTCCGGATATCGGAACTGAATCCCGCGCCGCGCCAGATGCCGGGAGACTTCTCTTCACGCTGCTGCAGACGCCGCTCGAAGATCGAGGAGGCGATTCCGTCCGCCACATCCTGTTCGGAGGCCGCGCGGGACGGCGCCTCGTGGCGGCGCGGATGCATGACGTAGACCATGATCCGGGTGGTGGATTCCTTCCGGGTGCTCACCCAGGCGCGGACGCCGGCCGCGGTCGGATTCCCGAGCGACGGGATCACGGCGCCAGGGTCCGACGCGGTGGCTTTCTTCATGGAACCGAAAGCTGCCTCAATCTCAGCCTTCGTTTTCTCCGGATTCACGTCACCCACCGCGATCACGACCATGCGGTCCGAGCGGTACCAGGTGTCGTAGAACGGCCGGAGATTATCGGAATTCGCGGCCTTGATGGTTTCCGTTTTTCCGATCGTCGCGTCCGTGAATTTGCTACCCCGGTAGAACCAGTTCCGGAACGCGTCCTCGGCCTGCTGGGATTCAGAGTCCCGGGCCCGCTTTTCAGAGAGGATGATCCCCATCTCTTCCTTCACTTCGTTCGGAATGAAGAGCTGGCCGTCGGCGTAGTCGCGAAGGATCGAGAGCCCTTTCTGCAGCTGATCCGATGACCCGGAGGAGAGATCCAGTGTATAGATCGTTTCCACGGGGTCCGTTGACGCGTTTGTGTCCCCCCCGAAACTCATGCCGTTCTTCTGGAAGAAAGGAATTAGGGAGCCGGGCGCGAAGTGCTTCGTGCCGTTAAACGCCATGTGTTCAATATAGTGTGCGTAGCCCAGCTGCTCCGGGGTCTCAAAGTACGATCCCGCCTGAACGTCGAGGTAGAGCGACACACGGCCTTTCGGCGTCTGATGCGGCAGGATCACATAGCGGACGCCGTTCGGGAGAACGCCGTACGTCATCGCGGGATCCGGCTTCAGGTCGGAGTGATCCCAGGGGAAAGCTGCCTTGTACCAGGAGAATTCAGCTGCCGCGCTGTGTGACGCGGGAGCGGAAACCGCAGCGCTGGCTGCGGGGAGTGCGGCATATGCGGCGGCGCCCGAAAGGGCGAGCGACGCGGAAGCCACGGCGAGGAAGATCAGACGGTATTTCATCCGTAATTCCCTTATTGGAAGAGTTCCCGAAGGAGCCGTCTGCGCGGCTCCGCTTCAGAGGAAACGCAATTTTTCACTTGAGTGTAGGACAAAAACTGCCGGGAAACCGTTTTACGGAGCGTGACAATCGTGAACAAAAATGACCGGCCTGTGACCGTGCCTCAGGTCCCGCCGTTCGGGCATCCGCGGAAAATGCTCTTCAGAGACACCCAGAAACAGGGGATTCCTTGTTTTTCAACTGTTTTTGTCTTGATATGAGTCAAATCTGAGGTGACGCGAATAAGGATTTATGCTTAATCAGTCTATTTAATTAATAATAATCAAAATCTTATTTTATATGTCCGGTTAAGGGCCTTGCTCCGGACTACGGTAAACGCCGTAGGAAAAAGGGAATAATCCGCTTCATAACTTATTGAATATAAAAGGCGTACCGGATAGTACCTAGACGCTAAGGAAACAGAAACATTATTTTGCAGATTTCTTTCAAAGTGTAATATTGACGGAGAATCTGATAACTAAGCCCTATCCGTTTGTATGTTGGTTCTTTTCCCTTCGGAGGTAAGTTTTCCGGCGGAGAACGGAGCAGGGCGCAAACTAACGGCGGCGGGAAATCCGCCGGTATGTGGGAGGATGTATGGCAGAAAAGAAAAAGAGCTTGCTGCTAAGTCTGCCGGTCCAGATGTGTATCGGCCTCGTGGTCGGTGTCATCGTGGGCGCGTTTGTTTCGGCTGACGTAGGCACCACTTGGTTCAAGCCGCTTGGCGACCTGTTTATTCGACTGATCCGAATGGTGGTTGTTCCGCTCGTCTTCGCGACCCTCGTCGCTGGCGCTGCCGGCATCACCGATATTTCCAAGCTCGGCCGCGTAGCTGTGAAGATTCTTCTCTGCTACATGATCACGACCGCTATCGCTGTGGCCTTCGGTCTCGGTATTGCTGAGATCATCAACCCGGGCCTCGGCCTTGACCTTTCCACCTCCGGTGCTGTCGCGAAGGTTGTGAAGGCCCCGAGCATTGTTGAGACGTTCCTCAACTTCGTCCCGATCAACCCGGTTGAAGCCATGGCGAAGGGCAGCATGCTCCAGATCATTGTGTTCGCCATCTTCTTCGGCTGCTGCCTTGCCGGCCTCGGTGAACGCGGCAAGCCCCTGCTCAAGATCTTTGAGCTCACGGGCGACGTGATGATCCGCCTCACGAACGTTGTCATGTACTACGCTCCGATCGGCGTCTTCGGCCTCATTTCTTACACCGTTTCGAAGCACGGCCTCGCGGTTCTTCTGCCGCTCGGCAAGCTGATCCTCGCCTCCTTCATCGCGACGGCTCTCTTCTGCATCATCGTTTACGGCTTCCTCGTGAAGTTCGTGATCCGTATGCCGATCAAGACCTTCCTGAAGGGCATCTTTGAGCCGTGGCTCGTCGCTTTCACGACCTGCTCGTCCGCCGCTGCTCTTGCTCTGAACCTCCGCGCTTCCCGTCAGCTCGGCGCTTCGAAGGCTATCGCGACGTTCTCCATTCCGCTCGGCAACACGATCAACATGAACGGTACGGCCATTTACATGGGCGTCTGCGCTGTGTTCGCTGCTGAAATCTTCGGCATGAACCTGTCCCCGACCGACATGGTCACGATCGTTCTGATGGGCGTGATGGCTGCTATCGGCACGGCTGGCGTCCCGGGTGCCGGCCTCATTATGACGACCCTTGTCTTCACGCAGGTCGGTATTCCGCTTGAGGCTGTGGCTCTGATCGCCGGTATTGACCGTATTCTCGATATGATCCGTACGTCCATTAACGTCGTGGGTGACGCGGCTTCGGCTCTGGTTGTCTCCCGCCTCGAAGGTGAACTCGGTACCGATCCTCTGAGCGAAGACGAAATGCTGTAACGCTCCTCAGACTCTCCCGGGATGCGCTCTCGGGAGATCGGGATCCCGACCTCCGGAAAGAAGATTCCTTCTTCCGGAGGTTTTCTTTTGGCTGTGGGAAAGATATAGAGGAAAGGAGAAAGAGCGCGGCAGCCGGGGTACCGGCTTTCGCGTTCCGGGAACAGACGGAATTGGGAATGAAGGAGGCGGTGAGGGGGGCTTCATTCCGCTGCGGGAAAAAACAGTTCTCACTTGCCCGAGCTTAATCCGCCTCGCGGATTCTTCCTCCCGCGGTCAGGAAAAGCCCCCGCGTTCCGTTGAGGAAGCGGGGGCTTGAATGATGCGCTTTGAACTTCAGCAACGGTTTACTTCGCCTGCTGACGCACCTGGGTCGAAGGCACGTTCTTCGGGGCCTCGATCGTCGGCTTCTCAATCTTCGGCATCTTCACCTGCGTTTCGGGGTGCTCCTTATTCAGAGCGATCACGCGGCGGACGTCCTTCTCGTTATCCTTCATGCCGAGGTAGCCGTAGCTGTCCGCCATGATCTGAAGGGCTTCATCACGGTACGGCGTACGGGAGTAATCCGTAATCACACGCTGGGCGCGGGCAACCGCGGCCACATAAGCGTGGCGGATAAAGTAGAATCTCGCCACCTTCACTTCGTGATTCGCCTGCGCCAGAATGAGTTCATTCAGACGGCGGCGGGCCTCAGGAGCGTAACGGGAATCCGGGTACTTCTGCACGAGTTCGCGGAACGTATCCCAGGCGTCACGCGCGGCCTGCGCGTCGCGGTCCGAGATGTCCTGACGCGTGAGGCGGGCAAAGAACCCATCATCCTCATTCAGCGTGGCAAGCGCCTTCATATAGAGCACATAGTCGCTCGCGGGGTGATTCGGATACGAACGCAGGAACCGGTCGCATGCCTGAATGGCCTGGGCGGGATCACCGTCCTTCCAGTAGGCGTACGCCATTTCGATCTGAGCCTGCTGGGCATAGCGTCCGAACGGATACCGGGATTCAAGCTTGGTATAGTACTCTTCGGCCTGCGACCAGTTGCTGTTATCCAGCGAGTCACGGGCCTCGGTGTAAAGCTTGTCAGCGGACCAGTTGATCGTTTTATCATCGTTCACAGTCGAGAGCCAGGAGCAGGAGGCGGTGAGCGTGATGACGGCAGCCATCGAAATGCCGAGGGCGGTGCGGCGCAATGCTTTCTTCATTTACTAGGAAACCAGAAATTGAAAAGTGTGGTCAATTATAGCCTTGAGACCAAGGGCGAAACGGAACAGGAAGAAAACTTTACCGAGTACCTTGTCTCAGCGGAAAACTCCGGGGAGCGGCTCGATAAGGCACTCGCCGCCCTGATGCCCAAAGTTTCGCGCTCCCGTCTTCAGACGTGGATCAAGCAGGGCGCGGTCACGGTAAATGGAAAGCCGGTCGATAAGGTGCGGGATCCGGTCTATGAGGGAGATGTGGTCGCGGTCACTGCGCAGCCGTCTCCCGAGGAGCTCGCCTTCACGCCCGCGGATGTCCCGTTTGACGTGGCGTATGAGGATGACGCGATCATCGTTGTGAATAAGCCTTCCGGCCTTGTTGTACATCCGGCGGCGGGTCACTGGGACGATACGCTGCTGAATGGTCTTCTTTTCCGTTACCCGGAGCTTCGGGTGCTGCCCCGCGCCGGCATTGTTCATCGTCTGGACTGCGACACGACCGGTCTCATGGTGGTCGCGAAGACGCTTGAAGCGGAAACCTCCCTTGTCCGTCAGCTTCAGGAACGCACGGTGAAGCGTGAGTACTGGGCGCTGCTTCGGGGCGAAGCCCCGGAGCGGACGCTGGTCGACCGTCCGATCGGCCGTGACCCCCGGCACCCGATGCGGTTTGCCGTCGACGTTCCGGGCTCGATGCGCTCCGCCCGCACCCATATCGCCCGTGTGGCGCTCGGGAACGCAGGGAAGCGCGTGATCAGCTGGGTCGCCTGCCGTCTCGAAACCGGCCGCACGCATCAGATCCGCGTCCACTGCGAGAGTCTCGGGCTCCCGCTTCTCGGAGACCCCGTGTACCGCGGCGGCCTTCAGCCGATTGATGACGGCACGGTTTTCTCGATCAAGCGTCAGTGCCTTCACGCGAGCCGCCTCGGGCTCACGCACCCGGTGACGGGAAAGCGGATGGAGTGGTTCGCTGCGCCTCCCGCGGATCTCGCGGAAGTGATGCAGGCGCTTGACTTCGGTCCGCTTGATCAGCCGGTCACGGTGTTTGATGAAGAGGCGCCGCTTGGCGCAGCGCCTGACTGGGAATAAAACCCGATTTCTCCCGGCCTGGGGTCTCAGAGCCTCGGCCGGGCGCGGCGCGCTGACTACAATAGCCCCCAATCCTTAACTCTTTTCTGCAGCGACTAATCTCATGGCTTCCAATCTTGAAAAACCGGAGCTTGCTGTTCTGACTCCTCAGTGGCAGGCACCGGCTTCTGTTCACGCCTGTTTCACGCTTCGCGAGGGCGGGGTGTCTTCAGGACCCTTCGGGAATGAGGACGGTATCTGCGGCATGAATGTCGGTCTCTACTGCGGAGACGCGAAGGTCTGCGTCCGGACGAACCGCGGTTTTCTCTCAGCCTATGCGGGGTCTGACCCGAAGTGGCTGCATCAGGTGCATGGAACGGCAATCGTGCACGCGGATGAAGCAGCGCCTGAAGCGGAGGCGGATGGCAGCTGGACGATGACCCCGGGTGTGGTTCTCGCGATTCAGACCGCGGACTGCCTCCCCGTGATTCTCACGGATCCGGAAGGAAGAATCGCGGTCGCGCTCCACGCCGGATGGCGGGGACTCGCGGCCGGGATCCTGCAGGACGGTGTGAAGCTGGTGAGGGAAAAACTGTCGGATCCGGATACCCGGATCCTCGCCTGGCTTGCGCCCCGGATTGGCGCGGATGACTTTGAGGTGGGGACTGATGTCCTCGACGCGATGAAAGCGCGGCTCCCTGACGCCGCGTCCCGCTTTAAACCGAAAGCGGAAGCCGGGAAGTGGCTCTGCGACCTCGCGGGGCTCGCGTCAGACGCTCTTGTGTCGGAAGGCGTGAAGCGTGAGGATATCGCGGACTGCGGGTTCTCGACCTACGCGGATCCGGTTCACTTCTTCAGTTACCGCCGCGATCACGGTGAGACGGGGCGCCACGCGGCGCTTGTCCGGATTGAACCGAAAGCGCTCTGATCCCTTATAATCGCCTCCCCACTACTTAAAGACTGAAATCAAAAGGAAATCTTCTTCCATGCTGAACGAAACGCCCCGTCGGATTCCGACGATCGGTTTTGTGTCCCTCGGCTGCGCCAAGGCGCTCGTCGACTCTGAGCGCGTCATTACGGAGCTCCGGAGCGAAGGCTATTCGATCGTCGATAACTACCGGGATTCGGATCTCGTGATCGTGAATACCTGCGGGTTCATCAACGAGGCGATTGAGGAGAGTCTCGGCGCGATCGCCGAAGCGACCCGTGAAAACGGCCGCGTGATCGTGATGGGGTGCCTCGGCGGGAAAAAGGACGCGGACGGCACGAATTTCGTGATGAAGCGGAACCCGGCAGTGCTCGGCGTTCTGGGACCGGAGGAAGAGAAGGACGTGGTGAAGCTCGTGCATCAGCACCTCCCGGCTCCTCACGCCCCGTACCTCGATCTCGTTCCGGGCGGCGGTGTCCGTCTGACCCCGCAGCACTACGCCTACCTCAAGATTTCAGAGGGCTGCAACAATCACTGCACGTTCTGCATCATTCCGCAGCTCCGCGGCAAGCTTCACTCCCGCTCGATGGACTCCATCATGCGCGAAGCCTGGAGCCTGAAGGAAGACGGCGTGAAGGAAATCATGGTGATCGCGGAGGACACGTCGGCCTACGGTTCCGACCTCGGCTATAAGCTCGCGTTCGCGGGCGGCCGCCCCGTGCATACGCGTCTTGAGGACCTCTGCGTTGAGCTTGGCCGTCTCGGTCTCTGGATCCGCCTCCACTACGTGTACCCGTACCCGATGGTGGACCGCATTATTCCGCTGATGGCTGAGGGGAAGATCCTCCCGTACCTCGATATTCCGCTCCAGCACGCGGATCCTGACGTGCTCCGCCGCATGGCGCGCCCGGCGCACGCCGAGAAGACGCTTGAGCGGATCCGCAAGTGGCGCGAGATCTGCCCGGATCTCACGATCCGTTCGTCCTTCGTGGTCGGTTTCCCGGGGGAGACCGAGGAGGAGTTCCAGCACCTCCTCGACTTTATCCGCGAGGCGGAGCTTGACCGTGTCGGCTGCTTCACGTATTCGCCGGTTGACGGCGCGAAGGCAAACGACTTCCCGGACGCTGTGCCGGATGACGTGAAGGAAGACCGTCGCCGCCGCTTCATGGAAGTGCAGGCCGAGGTGTCCGCGGCGAAGCTGAAGCGCCGCATCGGGAACGTTGAGACGGTTCTGATTGACGAACCTGAGGATGAGGACGGCGTCGCGGTCGGCCGCACGGCTCACGAAGCTCCCGAGGTGGATGGTGTTGTTTACGTCACGGTGACCCGCCCGGTGAAGCCTGGCGAATTCGTGCGGGCGAAGATTGTCCGTACCGAGGAGCATGACCTTGTGGCGCTCCAGGTGGAAGAATAACCGGCCGGATTTTCTCACCGCCGGATAGAAAAACCGCTTCAGATTGACTCACTGAAGCGGTTTTGTTTTATGAGGAGCGGCGCTCGAAAAGTGCGGACATCCCGGGCTGAAGCCCCGGGATCGGTTTCAGGGGCCGCGCCCGGATTTCCTCAATCGGTTCCGCGTCACCGCCCTTCGCGTTTCGCCGCTCGCGGATCGTCTCAATCCGGAATTCGTGCGCGGGGCCTCCGATCGCCGGAATCCGGATATGAATCACGTCCCCCTCTTTAAGGCCGGCCGCTTCGCTCGCGGGAGCCGAAAACGCGGCCCAGGGGGAGGAGAGATCCGCGATCGTAGCGATCGGGAAGCCGCTCGGCGCGGCGTCGCCTGTTCCAAGGAAAATGTGGGAGATTTCCCCATTCATCGGGCTCCGGATCACGGCGTCGTTTTTTGAAGCCGTGCTCTTTCCCTTATTGCCCGCTGCGGGTGACGCTGCGGCAGGGGTTGCTCCCTGATTCCCGAGGATGAATGCTTCTTTCGCGGCGCGCTCCGCTTCGCGCGCGGAGTCGAGAGCCGCGCGTTCCTCTTCCAGCCGCTGCTCGGGGACGAGCCCCTGGCGGTAAAGACCGGACACCCGGGCAAAATTCTTTTCCTCAGCGCGTTCCGCGGCGATCGCGGCTTCGTACGCCGTGCGGGCGTCTGACATATCGCTTGTGCCGAGGATCGTTTCGTCTTTGAGGCTTCCCCTTTCATGCCGCATCGGAGAGGCCGTTTCGGCGCGGGCCCGGACTTCGGCGTCCGGGATCGTTACGATAGCGATCCGGTCTCCAAGCCCCACACGGTCACCTTCCTTCACGAGGATCTGACGGATGCGGCCGGGAATTTTGCTTCCGACGTCGATCGACGCCGCGGTGATTTTGCCTTCAAGCGGCGGGAGCCTCGGGTGCGTCCAGAGCCCCGCCCCCCAGCCCGCGAATCCGATCACGAGGATCGCGAGGAGCACGGAGAGGACGATGACAAGCGTGTTGCTGCCCTGATCTTCTTTTTTTTCTTCAGCCATAAGCGACAGATCGCGGATCGGAATTCCGGTTCCGCGGGAAAGGATGGACAGTCTGTCAGAAGGAAACCTCTGAACCCAGCGCTTCAGAAACCACTGACGGCTGTCTTTCCCTATTGTAGGGATGAAACATCACTCTTTGCATCGGCGGAACGGCGGAAGTGTGATGCAGAGCCGGAAGATCGGTAAATGATTGTGGCCGGGCGGCACGGGGGGAGCGCGGTGCCGCCGGATCGGGATGACGCTCAGTCTTCGTGCGTATGGGGATGTGTGTGCGGGAGCGCGTGGGCGTGTTCGTCCGTGTGATCATGGCTGTGCCCGTGGTCATGCTCATGTTCATGCGGATGGTCATGATCCCCTTCATCCGGCACTACCGGAATCAGATTGATCTTGCCGTAGTGGACACCGGGCGCTGAGACAATCGAGAGCGCGAGACTCTGAATCTCGGACACCGGTCCCCGGAGAATGATGGTTTCGGAGCACACCTCGTGCGACACGTGGACATGCATCGCGGTGACAACAAGTCCGATATTCGCGTGCTGGATTTCATTCATCCGCTCGGTGAGCTGCCGCTTATGGTGGTTGAAGCTGTAGCTCACCACGGCGAGCGCCTCGGCATCCCCCCGCGTCAGATCCTCTTTCGCGATGATGTCGCGGAGAATATCCCGGAAGACTTCAGAGCGGTTGCTGTAATTCCGTTCCTTCATCAGGCGGTCGAGCTGGACCGCAAGATCGTCATCAAGCGAAATCGTGAAGCGCTTCATAGGTGTTCTGCCTCTTCTTCTGTCAGGGACGCGTTCGGGCTGCGTTTGGATAGGATTTTAGACCCCGGCGCGCTCGGCCCAATACGGACCGTCCGCAAACCAGTTAAGTGCCGAGTCAAGTCCGAGGCTGTTGATCTGATGCGGAATGAGGGCGCGGACCCGGGGCTTCGCGTGGTACGCGATGCCGAGTCCCGCGTATTCCAGCATCTTCACGTCGTTCCAGCCGTCGCCCATCGTGATCACGTCACAGGCCGGGATGCCGCGCTCCGCCGCGAGCTGCTCCACAATGTGACGCTTGCCGTCCGAATCCACAATCTTCCCGCCGTTTTCTTCAGGGCCCGTCACGGTGCCGTCCAGCACTCCGTCCCGGATCCCGAGCTTATTGCAGTGGAAGCCGTTCGCGCCGAGCTTCACTGCGGCCGCGGCCGCGACTTCATCAAAACCACCCGTCACGATGTGGCACTCGAGCCCCGCCGCGCGGCAGCTCTTTACCCAGCGTTCCGCGCCGAGGCTGTAGGGCATCGTTTCCGCGAAATCTGTGAACGCCTTCACGGGGCACCCCTTCACCGCTGCGATCCGGAGTCTGAGGCTCTCGGCGTAATCCTTGATATCGCCCCGCATGGCGGCTTCGGTCACCTGTGCGACTGTGTCACCGTAACCCGCGTTTTTCGCCACCGTGTCGAGCGTTTCAATCGCGACCAGCGTGCTGTCGAGGTCACTCGCGAGGAGGCGGAATTCCGTGAGTTTCAGGCCGTGCCGCACCATCGCGGCGTCGAGCCCCGCTTCCTGCAGCCTTCCGATCACGGGTTCAGCGGTGAGCGGGTTCACGGACTCCAGCCTCACGGCCCCCGGCGCGATTTCAGCGATGAAGCCGGCGAGACCCGCCGCATCAGCCGGAAGATTGCTGCGGGAAAGATCCTTTCCCTGAATCACGAGATCGTAAGAAAGCGGCGTCATCGTCACGCTAGACTCCTTCGCACGGGGGTGCCTTAAGGTTTTTGGGATTAGGTAAATTTACTCAAGTTTACCCAGAATTCCCTTGACCGCCGCAATCCGTGACTCAACATTCCCTGTTGACTGCGCGATCTGGACCCGGTTCGGGCCCGTCATCCGCATATCGCGCCGGCTCTGCATGAGGTCGATGAATTTAAGCGGCTCAAATTTCGGCTTATCGGCGACTGTGAGATAGATCACCTTTTCAGACGCGTCCACTTTGCGGATTCCGAGCTTCTCGCAGAGGAGCCGGATCCGGTGCTCATCGATCAGGGTCTTTGCCTGAGGCGGAATCTCGCCATAGCGGTCAGCGAGGTTCTCGACCACGGCGTCGATCGCGTCCGGGGTTTCGGCCGCGGCGAGTTCCTTATAGAACCCGAGCCTCTGGTTCACGTCCGGCACGTAGTCGGACGGAAGGAGCGCCGGCGCGTGGAGATTGATTTCCGCGACGGATGCGAACGGATGCTCGACATCCGGGGTTTCACCGCGCTTCAGCGCCCGGACCGCTTCCTTCAGCATTTGGTTATAGAGGTCGAAGCCCACGTTCGCGATCTCGCCCGACTGCCGTTCGCCGAGCACTTCACCCGCGCCGCGGATCTCCAGGTCATGCATCGCGAGGTAGAAGCCGCTTCCGAGATCCTCGAGATTCTGGAGCGCTTCAAGCCGCTTCTCGGCGTTCTTCGTGATGGAGGCCTCGGGCGGCGTGAGGAGGTAGGCGTAGGCCTGGTGGTGGCTGCGGCCAACGCGGCCCCGCAGCTGATGAAGCTGCGCGAGACCGAACTTATCCGCCCGGTGAATGATGATCGTGTTCGCGGTCGGAATATCGATCCCGGTCTCAATAATCGTCGTACAGAGAAGGACGTTGTAGTGCTGCTGATAGAACTCGCGCATCACGCGCTCCAGCGCGTGTTCCGGCATCTGACCGTGGGCGACCGCGATGCGGGCCTCGGGGACAAGCTCAAGCAGCCGCTCGTAGCGCGTCTGGATCGTGTCGACATCGTTATGGAGGAAGTAGACCTGGCCCCCGCGCTTCAGCTCTCGGAGAATGGCTTCCCGGATCAGCGCGTTGCTTTCCGGCCGCACAAAGGTCTTCACGGCCAGCCGCCGCTCGGGCGCCGTCGCGATCACGGAGAAGTCCCGCACGCCTTCAAGCGACATCGACATCGTGCGGGGAATCGGGGTCGCGGTGAGCGTGAGAACGTCGACCTCGGCACGAAGCGACTTCAGTTTCTCTTTCTGCCGCACGCCGAACCGGTGCTCCTCATCAATGATGACGAGCCCGAGGTTCTTGAATTTCACGGTGTCTGAGAGGAGCTTATGCGTGCCGATCACGATATCGACCGAACCCGCTTCGAGTCCGGCGAGAGCCGCCGCGGTTTCCTTCCCGCTTCGGAAGCGGGAGAGCTCCGCGATACGGACAGGCCACGCTGCGAACCGGTCACGTAACGTCTGCGCATGCTGCTCCGCGAGCAGCGTCGTGGGGCAGAGCACCGCGACCTGGCGTCCCCCCATCACCGCGATGAAGGCGGCCCGGAGCGCGACTTCGGTTTTCCCGAACCCGACGTCGCCGCAGACGAGGCGATCCATCGGTTTCCCTTTCTGCATGTCGTCGAGCACCGCGTCAATCGCCGCCTGCTGATCGGGGGTTTCTTCAAAGGGGAAGCCTTCCGCGAACGCTTCGTAGTCGGTCGGTGACACCTTGAAGACCATTCCGGGGCGGTTTTCCCGGAGCGCGTAGAGGTGAAGAAGCTCCGCCGCGGTGTCCCGCACCTGCTGGGAGGCTTTCCGTTTCGCCTTTTCCCACTCGCCCTTCCCGAGGTGGTGAAGCGGCGCGTGGTCACGGTCAGACCCGGAGTAGCGGGAAATCAGATGGAGCTGCGACACCGGAACATAGAGTTTCGCGCTGTCCGCGTAATCAATCTGAAGGCACTCGGCGGGTCCGTCCTGGGTATCCAGCGTAATCAGCCCCTGATAGCGCCCGATGCCATGCTCCACGTGGACCACGGGGTCCCCGATCCGGAGTTCCGAGAGATCCCGGATCATGGAGTCGACGTTTGTCTTCCGGTCGCGCCGCCTGACGTTGCGGCGCGGGTTCGCCTTATAGAGCTCGGTCTCTGTCACCACCGCGATCTTCGGCTGATCCATCACGAAGCCGTCATAAAGCGGCCCGTGGGTGATCGAGAACGGGGAGTCGGAGTCAATAAACGCGCTGAACCCCGAGGTCCGGTCCGGGGCGAGCCCATACTCGCGGAAGAGTTCGAGAATCGTCTCTTCGCGGCCGGCGGATGACGCCGAAATGAGGAGCCTCCGCTTCTCGGTCTGCGTCCTCGCGCGGTACGCCTTCAGATGCTCAAGCGGATCCTTCGCTCTCCGGTCAACCGAGAGATCGGGGAACACGGGGGTGCCGTCTCCCGATGTCACTAGTTTCCAGCGGGCAAAGGGGCTGAGTGCCTTGAAGAACGCTTCAGGCGACAGGAAGAGCTGCTCAGGAGGCAGCGCCGGATGCTCGGCGTCGTGCGAGAGGAATTCGTACCGCCCCTCGGTCTCGTGATAGAACCGCTCAAGCTCCGCGTTCACGTCTCCCGTGAGGAAAAACCGGGCGTCCTCTCCCACGTAATCAAAAATCGTTGCCGTCTCATCAAAGAAAAGCGGCAGATAGTATTCGCTCCCCGGGCTCGGGACGTGGTTCGCGATGTCCTTATAGACAGACGACCGGGTGCCGGCCTTCGGGAAGGCGGTCTGCCAGTTTTTGCGGAACGTGAGGGCGCCCGCCTCATCGATCGGGAACTCGCGCCCGGGGAGGATACGGATGCTTTCCGCGTCCCCCGTCGTATGCTGCGTGTTTTCGTCAAACACCCGGATCGTTTCGATCTCGTCATCGAAGAGTCCGATCCGGTAGGGGTTCGGAGCGCCCATCGGGTAGATATCGACGATTTCGCCGCGGACACAGAATTCGCCCGGGCCCATCACCTGGGAAACGTTTGAGTAGCCGGCGAGAATCAGCCGGTGCTTCAGATCCGTGGTGGAAAGGATGTCGCCCCGGCGGAAGAAGAACGTGGTCGCGGAAATGAAGGAGGTCGGCGCGATCCGGAGCGCGGCGGTTGAGGCGGAAAGAAGCAGCAGGTCAATCGCGGTCCCGGAGTCAGACCGTCTGCCGGGGACGCGGGATGAAAGCCGGTAAAGCGTTTCCAGCCGCTCCGATATCAGATCCTCATGCGGGGAGAGGAGGTCGTAAGGGAGCGTTTCCCAGTCGGGGAACGTCCGGACGGAGAGCGAGGGATCGACCCACGCCACTTCCTGCTCCAGCCGGATCACGTCAGAGGCGTTCGCCGCGATCACGACGAGGATTGAGCCCTGTTCCGCGCATTCCCGCGCGGCCTCCGCGATCGCGACACTGTCAGGCGCCCCCGCGGGGAGCGTCATCGTGCGGCTGAGCGTCGGGTGTTTATCAAAGAGACTGTCGCCAAGGAGGCCGGGGAAACGTGTTTTCGTCATGAAGAAAAATTCTGAAGGACGGGAAATTACGGTCTGGGCGAACGGTGCCGGATCGCTACAATTCCTGAAGATTATAGAAAGACTCGGGCTGCGGTTCGATCCCTGTGTTTCGAGGGGAAGCGCGTCGCCCGGGCCAAACGCCAGCGTGACTGAAAGGAAGAGTGGAGTGAAAGAGGAAGAAAGCCGTTTTTATGCTCTGGTGCCGGCCTCCGGCGTCGGGCGCCGCATGGGGCTCGCCGTTCCGAAGCAGTATCTGAGGCTCGCGGGTGAAACGGTCCTTTCTCTCACGGTCCGGGCGCTTCACGATTCAGGCATCTTTTCCGGGATCCTCGTTGTGGTGTCAGAGACGGACGCGTGGATCGATGAGGAAACGTTCCCTGAGGGCGTGAGCGTTGTCCGACGCGGCGGCGAAACCCGCGCGGACACCGTAGTGAACGGCCTCGAAACACTCTCAGGCGGCGCCGTTTTCCCGGCGTCCGGCTCGGACTGGGTCATGGTGCATGACGCGGCGCGTCCCTTTGTGGATCCCGCGGATATCCGGAAACTCCGGGATGAGGTGCTGTCAGCAGGGCACGGCGCGATCCTCGCGATGCCGATGGCGGACACCGTGAAGGAAGCGTCACCCGACCGCCGGATTCTCGCGACCCGTGACCGCAAATCGCTCTGGCGCGCGGCAACACCTCAGGCGTTCAGGCTCTCGGAGCTCCTTTCCGCGCTCAGACGCGGGACCGAAGGGGTGACGGACGAATCCTCCGCGATGGAGCGCACCGGACACCCGGTTTCCGTTGTTCCGGGCAGCACGCTAAACTTTAAAATCACGACGCCGGATGACGCGCTGATCGCGGAAGCGATCGCCGAAAGCCGGCTCCGCAAACACCCGTAACGCCCCAATAGGGGAGACTGGAGAAAGATACAGATGGCATTTCATATTGGGGAAGGCTACGACATTCACCGCCTGGTGCCCGGCCGGAAGCTTTATCTCGGCGGCATTCTGATCCCTTACGAAAAGGGACTTCTCGGGCACTCGGACGCCGATGTGCTGCTGCACGCCATTACGGATGCGATCCTTGGCGCCGCGGGCCGCGGCGATATCGGAGAGCGTTTCCCGCCGTCAGACGAACGCTGGAAGGACGCGGACAGCCGCCGTCTCCTTCAGATCGTGGTGGGCGAAGTCCGCGACGCGGGCTGGGAAATCGTGAACGTGGATACGACGATTTACGCTGAAGAACCGAAGCTCGGCGAGTGGAAGAAAAAGATCCGCACTCAGCTCGCGCGGATTCTCGGTGTCGCCGAGCAGGACGTGAACGTCAAGGCGAAGACGAAGGAAGGCATGGGCGAAGTGGGCGAAGGACAGGCGATCGAAGCGACCGCCGCTGTCCTTCTTGAGCCGAGCCTTCAGGCGGAAATCTTCTGATCGCCTTTTGCTGACAGGTCCGCTTCATCCCGTCCCTTCGGCGCTTTCGGAGGCGAGGCGAGGGGGAAGCGGATTTCCACGACAAGACCCTTCGGGTTATTTGTGTGAAGCTTCACCTGACCATCGCTGCGACGCGCGATGCGGTCCACAATCGCGAGACCGAGGCCTGAGCCGGTAGACCCGGTTCGGGCCCGTTCGCCCCGCTCAAACGGCCGGAGCACGCGTTCCATCTCCGCTTCCGGAATCCCTTCGCCGCGGTCCGCGACGGAGAGAATTGCCCGTCCGCCCTGCATCCCGGTATTCACGAAGATCTCAAGTTTCCCATCAGGGTCGCGCCCGTACTTGCTCGCGTTGACGAGGAGATTCTGCACGACACGCGCGATTTCAGCCGGGTGCGCCATGATGTAGACATCCTTCCGGATCACGCTGTCAAGCGACACCGAGGGGTCTTCCTGCATGCGGCTCGCGCCGATCGCGGAAGCCACCACTTCACCGAGATTCACGAGTTCGAGCGGCGTATTCGAGCGCCGCGCGTAGCCGAGGAACTGGTTCACGATGTTTTCCATCTGCTCCATATCCTGGACCATGGCGTTCCGGGAGTCTTCGGGGAGATCCGCGAGTTCGACCTCCAGCCGGAGCCGCGTGATCGGGGTGCGAAGGTCGTGGCTCACGCCGGCGAGCAGCAGTTCCCGGTCCTCCTCCATGCGGGAGAGGTCCTTCACCATGATGTTGAAGGATTTGTTCACCTCACGGATTTCGGTCGGGCCGGTGTCCGGGAGCTCTTCAGGCGTCTGCCCGCGGCCCAGCGCCTTCGCGGCGCGCGAGAGATTCGCGAGCGGCTCCACCGTGTGACGCGTGAGGAGCGTGGCGCCGAGCGTCGAGAGCATAAAGGCGATGATGCCCCACCAGAGCCAGGACGTGCCGCTCGGGCGGTCAAAGAGCTTTTTCCGCGTCATCAGCCAGTACTGATCGCCGTCAATCGAGAGCGACACCCAGAGGCCTTTTTCTCCGTTCACTTCGGAGGCGAGCACCGTGTGCGGCCCAAGCCCCTCATGCACCATCTGCTCGATGAGACTCACGGTTGACGTGTCGGGAAGCGGCGTCGTGTGATCGCTGTCCTCCTTCGGCACGATGCGCAGTCCTTCTTCGCTCGCGAGAATATTGAGGAGGTCCGGCCGGTAGACCGGGTCCGCGGAAATCAGCGCGTAGCGCGTGAGATTCGTCATCGAGACGATCTGCTGGGAAATGCTCCGCGCGATCGACTCTTCATTAAATGTCCAGTACGTCTGAAGGCCGCCCAGCACCGACACCACGATGAGGACCATCAGCATCAGGAACGTGCGCCAGAAGATGCTGTTGCTTGAATTACGTTCGCCTTCGGGGGCCGGCGCCTCTTTTTTAGCCATGATTGCAGCCTGGGGATAAGAGGAAAAAAGGGAAAAGCGCGGCTGGCTTCTTTCTGAGAAACCTCTGCCGCGCTTCAGGTGAGAATCCGGTGACGCACCTGATCCTTACACCGTATGTCCGTCCGGGATGAAGACGTAGCCGAGACCCCAGACCGTCTGCAGGTAGCGGGGCTTGCTCGGTTCGGGTTCAATCAGCTTGCGGAGACGCGAGACCTGGACGTCAAGACTCCGGTCAAAGGCCTCGTACTCGCGGCCGCGGGCCATTTCCATCAGCTTGTCACGCGAGAGCGGCTGACGCGGGTGGCGGGCAAAGGCCTTCAGCACCGCGAATTCGCCCGTCGTGAGCGGAATCGGTTCGCCGTTCTTCCGGAGCACCCGGGTGCCGAGGTCGAGTTCAAAGTTCCCGAACTTCACGATTTCGTTTTCGCTTGAAGGCGCCCCCGGCGTCTCAGGCGTCGGACGGCGGCGCAGCACGGCGTGCACCCGGGCGAGGAGTTCGCGCGGATTGAAGGGCTTCGGGATGTAGTCATCGGCCCCGAGCTCCAGCCCCACGATACGGTCGACATCTTCACCTCGCGCCGTGAGCATGATGACAGGCGTCGTGTCCTTGGACGCGCGGATCCGCTTCAGGATCGCGAGACCATCCTCACCCGGCATCATCAGGTCGAGAATCAGCGCGTCAAAGCGCTCACGCATCCAGAGCCGGTTCATCGCCTGGCCGTTTTCAGCCACGAAGACATTGAACCCGTTCTCACCGAGATAGCGCCGCAGTAGATCCCGCAGCCTCGGGTCATCATCGACCACCAGAATTTTCGGTTTGCGTTCAGCCGTCATGTCTGTCCCCTTGTAATAGAATTCTTTCTCTAAAGAAAAAAGCTTCCCGGTTTTTGCTTCCGGGTTGGTTTGTTACATTTTGGCCTGTTACAAATTTTTTTGTGCTCTCCAAAACAAGCTGTAACAAAAGAACCCGCCCTGAAAGAATTTCACTCCCTTTTTGTAGCACTTTTTAAGAAAAATCGAAATAGGATATAGGTGTTGAAGAAAGGAGGAGCCTCCGCGGCCGGTTTCTGGAGCGGGGCCTTCCTTGCGGAAGCTCCTCCTCACTTATTTCCTTATTCGGACTGCTATGAGAAAATTTTTGCTGCTGGCTTTGCTGACGACCTGCTGCGCTGCGGCTTCCCCCGCGTTCGCGCAGGATGGTCCTATGTGCAATCGCACCTGCACTCCCGCTGAGTGGCAGAGTCTCTCCGTTCAGGAGCGCGCCGATCTCTGGCCTGTCATGACGCAGGAAAACCGCCGCCACATCTGGATGCTGATGGATGACGCGGAAAAACGGGCGCTTCGCGAGAAGCTTCGCCCGATCAGCCGGGAAGAGTTCCGGCGCCACTTTGAGTGCAGCATCGACCCGAAGGGGCTCGGTGCCATGGAGCCGGGGGATCCCCGTCCGGTGATGTCGCCGATGGAAAGAATGCATATGAGAAATCAGATCATTCAGGTGCATCAGGAATTTATGCATGTCCGGTCTGCGCGTGAGAACGTCCGGCTGGACGGAGGCCGCTGAGAAGAGGCCGTGCCTCTGGCGGGCTTCGGGAGTGAAGCCGCCGGAAAAACCCGGAAGCCGATCCGGCGAGGCGCTAAAATGCGCTCTTGACAGGCGGGATTCGCGATTCATAGCCGCGGTCCCGCTTTTTTCGTATTTGGAATTCAGTAAGAGAACAGAGAATGTCGGCAAAAATCCCAACGCTCCTCGCGCTTGATACCGCAACGCCGGTGAGTTCCGCCGCGGTGACGGGTGAAGGTCTTTCGGTCCAGAAAATTGATGAGTCCGGAGCGGGGCATTCGGAGTCCCTGATCGGAGAGGTGGACGCCGTGCTGCGGGAAGCGGGTGTCTCGCTTTCAGACTGTGACGCCGTGGTGTTCGGAGCGGGTCCGGGAGCCTTTACCGGGCTTCGGGTCGCGTGCGGCGTGGCGCAGGGGCTCGCCTGGGCAAAAGAGAAGCCGATTGTCGCGGCGAGTAACCTTGAAGCACTCGCGATGAAGGAACTCAGCGGGAAACCCGCCGGGACGAGAATCCTCGCGGCTTTCGACGCCCGGATGCATCAGGCGTACTGCGCGGTGTACGAGAAGGCGGAAGAGGGTGCGAGGCTCTCTGAACTCGTACCGGCTGAACTCGTGAATCCGGATGAGCTCGCGGGGCTTGCCGAGAGTTTCGGCGTGGCGCTCGCCTCGGGAAGCGGTGTCCGCGCGTTCCCGGAGTCGTTTGCGGTGCTGGGTGACCGGGTGACGCTGAATCCGGATGCGACAGTCACGGCGCTTGATCTCGCGGCGCTCGGCGCGATTCTCTTTAAATTGGGGCTCGCCGTGATTCCGGAACTCGCCGCTCCGCTTTACGTCCGTAACCATGTGGCGCTCACGATTGAAGAGCGCGCCGCGGGAAAGAGGCTCTGACGATGGCAGCCGCGATTCGGAATATGACGCCCGCGGATCTTCCCGCGATTGAAACGATTGAACAGCGTGTTTTTACGGAGCCCTGGGATATGGGTTCCTACGCCGCGTGCCTCCGCTCCGGGTGCTACGCGAGAGTCGCGGAGGACGCCGGGACTGTGGCTGGTTACGCCGTCCTTCATCAGCTGCGGGGTGAGGCCGAGATCTTCACGCTCGCGGTTGCCCCGGAATTTCAGGGGAAGGGAATCGGGACCGCGCTTCTCGCTGATCTCATGAGTGAGGCGAACCGTGAAGGCGCTTTCCGCGTGGTGCTTCAGGTGCGGTCTTCAAACGATCACGCGATCCATATTTATAAAAAGGCGGGGTTTGTCCAGGCCGGGGTGATTTCGGATTACTACGCGAACCGCGACGGAACACGCGAAGACGCGCTCTTTATGGAGGCAATGCTCACCCATGCTTGACGCACGGCAATCCGCGATCTGGAAGGCGATGGGGCTTGGCCCTGAGTGGATTCTCCGGGCAGAAGAGGATCCGTCAGTGCCGGTCCGAGGCGTGCCGAAGGCGATTGAGGCTCCCGCGGCTCCGGCTGCGGAAGCGACGCCTCAGCCGCGCCCGGTGGCACCCGCACCCCGTGTGTCCCGTGTATCCCGGGCTTCGGTGACAGCTCCGTCGCAGCCGGTTCACGCGAGCCCGATAACTCAGGCGCCGCGCCGTGCGGCGCAGGCGGTGTCTCCCACCGTGTCGTCTTCCATGCCGGCAGCGGTTCTCCCTGATCACGCTGCGAGCGGCTGGGATTCAGTGAAGTTCTTCAGCCAGGTGACAGACGGTACCTGGGATCAGCTGAAGGCGCTTCTCCCTGACTGCCACGGCTGCGGTCTCAGTGAAACGCGGACCCGCACCGTGTTCGCGGACGGCGCTCCGGGCTGCCCGATCGTGATGGTCGGCGAAGCGCCGGGGGCGGAAGAAGATCTCCAGGGGAAGCCTTTTGTCGGGAAGAGCGGTCAGCTTCTCACGAAGGCGCTGGAGTCTGTCGGGCTGCAGCGCGGGAAGGACATCGCGATCATCAACGTGCTTAAATGCCGTCCGCCGCATAACCGCGATCCGAAGCCCGAGGAAGTCGCGGTCTGCCGCCATTTCCTTGACCGGCAGCTTCAGCTCCTCGCCCCCAAGGTTCTCGTGCTGATGGGCCGCCCCGCGGCGTCAGCGGTTCTCGGCACTGATCAGGCGATCAGCCGTCTCCGCGGAAAGCTTTTCGAAATCGAGGTCGCTGGGAAGAAGGTTCCGGTGATCGTGACGTATCACCCCTCGTACCTCCTCCGGAACCTCGCGGATAAGGAAAAGTGCTGGCACGATCTGCTCTTTGTGAAGCGGACGCTGAAAGAAGCGGAAGCGGCCTGACACACATCGCAGAGCCCATCAAAAAAGCCCGGTTTTTCAACCGGGCTTTGCTTTTGGGGAGCGATCCGCCGCTCTACTTCTCTTTCCCGTTCTGCAGATGCGGGCTTTCTTCTCCGATCATGCTGGAGAGATCCTGACCGATCGCGTTGCGGCGGTGCGTGAGGATCACAATGATCATCCCGATCGCGACAAAGGCGCCGAAGATCTCCATGATGCGGGTGGAGGTGAGGCCTCCCTTGATCATGAGCGAGTAGATGCCAAGCATGATCAGCATCGACGAATTTTCGTTGAAGTTCTGGACGGCGATCGAGCGGCCCGCGCTCATCAGAACAAAGCCGCGGTTCTGAAGGAGGGCGTTCATCGGCACTACGAAGAAGCCGGCAAGCGCGCCGACAAGCACCATGATGCAGCCCGCGATGATGATCGCCCAGGAGATTTCAAAACCGCCCGGAAGCGTGATGACGGAAGGCGCCATCGCGCGGTTGAAGTGCGCGGCAAAGACCACGACGACCCCCATCAGAACGCCCATCGGGAGTACCTTGAGGCACTTCTTAAGCGGCACAAAGGTCGCGGCGCCGACCGCGCCGATTGCGATGCCGACAGAGACCACGGCCTGAAGAATGGAGGCCTGTGAGAGATTGAGGCCGAAATTCGTGTCAGCCCAGGAGAGCACTAGGAACTGCAGCACAGCGCCCGCGCCCCAGAACATCGAGGTGACGGCAAGCGACGTCTGTCCAAGCTTATCGGTCCAAAGCGCTTTGCAGGAGCCGAGGAAATTGCAGACCGTTTTGATCGGTTCGAAATCCGCTTTCGGGTACCGCACGCCGGTGTCCGGAATAAAGAGATTGCAGGCCGCGGCAATGAGGTAAATAAAGAAAACGATCGAGATCGCGGCGCCGGCTCTTGTATGAATGCCGATTGTCTGGAGGACGCCCGCGGCGAGCACCGGATCCGCGACAGCCGGAAGAATCAGGGCACCGCCGAGCACTACGCCGAGAATGATCGAAATCACCGTGAGGCCTTCGATCCAGCCGTTAGCCACAACGAGTTTATCCGGGGGGAGGAGTTCCGTGAGGATGCCGTATTTGGCGGGGGAGTAAGCCGCGGCGCCAAGACCGACGATCGCGTAGGCGAGAAGCGGGTGGCCCCCGAAAAGCATAAAGAGACAGCCCACCGCTTTCAGCGTGTTCGTGAGGAACATGACGCGGCCTTTCGGCATGCTGTCCGCAAAAATTCCTACATACGCCGCAAAGATGATGTAGCTCAGCGTGAAGCAGAGTCGCAGGAGCGGAGTCATCCAGGCAGGGGCGGCGAGCTCGGAGAGCAGCGCGATGGCAGCGATGAGGAGAGCGTTATCGGCGAGGCTTGAAAAAAACTGCGCCGCCATGATCGTGTAAAACCCGCGATTCATTTGTCTCCCTTATATTCCTTGAAAAGTGGGCAGTTCAGAGATGACGCAGCAGAACCGCCTAGGTAAATATAGCGGAAAGGCGGGATTTGTGACGCGGTCCCAGAAAGCCGTGCCGGAGTCTACCGGTTTTCCGTCCCGAAATCTAAAAGAAAAACGGAAACTTACACTTTATCGCACGGAGGCCTCAGGTTAAACGATCCCGGGGGTTAACTCGGGTGCCGGGCCATAGTGGTAAAGTTTCCGGACAGTTTCCTTCCGGCGCTCCGCCGCTATGCGGAAAAAAGCGGGAACGACCGCCAGGGATCATTCATCTACAGAATCAGAATAAATCAGGAAAGTTTAGAAAATGTCTCGTCCCATAGAGCTTGTCATTCATATGGACGCACTGCGCCACAACTGCCAGAAAATGCGGGAGGCGGCGCGCGGCCGGTTCCTCTGGGCTGTGGTGAAGGCAAACGGCTACGGTCACGGACTGGAGCATATTGTGAAAGGGTTCGCTGAGGCGGACGGTCTCGCGATCCTCGATATCGGTGACGCGCTGAAGCTGCGGCGTCTCGGCTGGAAGAAACGGATCCTGATGATTGAAGGGTTCTTTGATGAAGAGGACCTCGAGCCTATTCAGGAAGCAGGAGCTGACGTGATCGTTCATTCGGAGCGGCTCCTTTCCATTCTGGAGCATCACAAGGGGCTGCGCCTCGGCTGCTATATCGGCGTGAACACCGGCATGAGCCGTCTCGGCTTCCGGCCATCCGAAGTGGAAGCGGTCAGAGCCCGGCTTCACGCGATTCCCGGGGTGACGAGCTACGGCGTTCTCACGCACTTCGCAAACGGTGACCCTTCTTATAAAGAGAACGGCCCGGCGACAGTCGGCCGGCAGCTGGACCGGCTCGGTGATCTCGCGAACGACCCCGAAGGGGCGTGTCTCGCTGCGACGACCGGCATGCTCTTCCACCCTGAGGTGAAAGGGAACGCGGTCCGCGCAGGCATCGCGCTTTACGGCGTGAGCCCGGATTCGACGGTGTCCGAGAAAACACTCGACATTATTCCGGCGCAGACGCTCCGCGCGAAGATTATCGCGGTCCAGCATATTGAGAAGGGTGAGGCGGTCGGTTACGGCTCCAAGTGGATCGCGCCGCGTCCGAGCCGGATCGGCATCGTCGCCTGCGGCTACGCGGATGGCTACCCGAGATCCGCTCCGAACGGCACCCCGGTCTGGGTTGAAGGGAAAAAGGTCCCGATGGCGGGGCGTGTCTGCATGGACATGATTTCGATCGATATCACCGATTTCCCGGACGCGGATGTCGGAAGCTGGGTGGAACTCTGGGGACAGCATATTCCGGTGAACGAGATCGCGGGTTCGGTCGGCACGATTGGGTATGAGCTGATCTGCAGCGTGCTGCCGCGCGTTCCTGTCCGGGAGACAGAAGGGACTCTCTGATTCAGGTGTCCTCCTTTCTGTAAACTAAAAGCTTCAACCGCAGGGCTGTGGATCCGAGGGATCCCGGCCCTGATCAGTCTACGGAGCGGCAGAAATGGCAAAGTCAAAAACGGTTTATGTTTGCAGCCAATGCGGGGAGAGTTTCCCAAAATGGATGGGACAATGCCCGAACTGCCACGCCTGGAACACACTCTCCGAATATAAGGTGGAGGAGGGTGTCAGCGCCCGCTATGGCTCTGACCGCCACCGCAGCCAGGCGATTATTGAGTCGACTGAAGTGAAGGATCTCTCCAGCGTTCAGGCAGAGGACCTTCCGCGGATTCTGACCGGGCTCCGCGAATTTGACCGCGTGATGGGCGGAGGACTTGTGCCCGGAGGCGTATCTCTGATCGGCGGTGATCCGGGTATCGGGAAATCCACGCTTCTCCTTCAGGTCACGGCGCGGCTCGTCGGGCGCGGCATGAAAACACTCTATGTATCCGGTGAAGAAAGCGCGGGACAGGTCGCGATGCGCGCGAAGCGTCTTGAGCTCCGTCCTGACGGGATCCGGCTGATGAGTGAAATTCAGCTTGAGACGATCGAACAGGTGATCGTGGCGGAGAAACCGGACTTCGTCGTGATCGACTCGATCCAGACGATTTTCTCCTCTGAACTCAATTCCGCGCCGGGCTCGGTCTCCCAGGTGCGCGAATGCGCGGCCCGGCTTACGCGTCTCGCGAAGACCTCGGGCACGACGCTTGTTTTTGTCGGCCATGTCACGAAAGAAGGGTCGCTTGCCGGTCCCCGGGTGCTCGAGCATATCGTCGACACCGTGCTTTACTTTGAAGGCGATACGCACTCCAACTTCCGCCTCATCCGCGCGTTCAAAAACCGTTTCGGCGCCGTGAATGAACTTGGGGTCTTCGGTATGACGGACCACGGCCTCCGCGGTGTCTCGAACCCGTCCGCGATTTTCCTTTCCGAATACCGGGAGAGTGTCCCGGGTTCCGTGATTCTTGTGACGCAGGAGGGGACACGGCCGCTTCTCGTCGAAATTCAGGCTCTGGTGGATGACTCACACTCGCCGACCCCGAAGCGGCTTTCGGTCGGCCTTGATCTGCAGCGTCTTTCAATGCTCCTCGCGGTCCTCCACCGTCACGCCGGGGTGAGCTGCTTTGATCAGGATGTCTTTGTGAACGCCGTGGGCGGCATGAAGATCTCGGAACCGGCGACTGACCTCGCGGTGCTGCTCGCCATCATTTCCTCGATCCGTAACCGGGCGCTCCCGAAGGGGCTCGTGGTGTTCGGTGAAATCGGTCTCGCGGGCGAGGTGCGTCCCGCGCCGCGCGGCCAGGAGCGGCTCCGCGAGGCCGCGAAGCTCGGGTTCTCACGCGCCATCATCCCGCGCGCCAATAAGCCGAAAGAACCGATTGAGGGGCTTGAGGTGATCCCGGTGGATAAGCTCTCGGAAGCGGTCGCTGCGGTGCAGGGGATGGAGTAAAGAACGCCTCACCGGCCCCGGACTGAATCGGTATACTTTCCCGCATCAAATAACCCATATTGCCTGGAAATTACACAATGACCACGCTCACCAAAATCCTTCCGGCGGGATCGAAGCCCGCTCCTGTTCTCCTCGCGAGAATGAAGCAAATCCCCCTGATTAGCGCCTTCCGCGCTGAGCTTCCCTCCACCTTTGAGGCGGGCGGCGAAGCGTACGAAGTGACGGTTCCGGTTGATGAACTGCGTCCGCTTGAGATCGATGACATCCTGATGGATGATCATGGGCAGCTCTACGCGGTGAGCGCGGCGCCTGAAGTCGTGTTCCATGTCACGGGCGATATGAATCTGATGCAGCAGGCGGGTTCCGCTCTTCTGATGCGCGGCTACCGCGTGTCTCAGACTGAGGATGGTTTCGGTGTCGCGGCGGACGAAGACCTGGGGCTTGCGCTGAAGCAGATCGGCCTCACCTATACCGAAGTCACTGAACCCTTCACCCCGATCGTTATGGATTCCTGCGGCTGCGGGTGTGGCTGCGGCGGCCATCACCACCATCACGATGACGACGATGAATGCGGCTGCGGCTGTGGCGGTCATCACCATCACCACGAGGAAGAGGAGTGTGGATGCGGCTGCGGCGGTCACCACCATGAGCACGAAGAGGAAGAGTGTAGCTGCGGCTGCGGCGGTCACCACCACGATCACGAAGAGGAAGAGTGCGGGTGCGGCTGCGGCGGCCATCACCATGAGCATGAAGAGGGCGAATGCGGCTGCGGCGGTCATCACCACGATCATGAAGAAGGCGAGTGCTGCTGCGGCGGCCATCACCACGAGCATGAAGAGGGTGAATGCGGCTGCGGTGGTCACCATCACGAGCATGAGGAAGGCGGCTGCACCTGCGGCTGCGGTTCCGAGAAGCCCGCAGCCAAGTAACGCCACCCTGGCTGCGACTCTGATTTTTTAAATCTGCACAGCTTTTTTGAAGGCACTTTTCAGAGTTTTTCTGTAAAATAGAGCCTTCGTGCGCGGGGATGGCGAAATTGGTAGACGCACCAGGTTTAGGTCCTGACGCCCGTTGAGGGCGTGCCGGTTCAAGTCCGGCTCTCCGCACCAGGTTTCAGAGCCCGGAGTGCTTCTAAGAGGCATTTCGGGCTCTTTTCTTATGTATGCGGGGTTGTTCCCCCCGGTTCCTGCGTTCCCGCCTTCCAGCCGAGCTTTCCATTCAGGAAAGATACCCGTCTCAGTCGGTTTCCTCTGTGATTTTTGAGTTCATCAGTATCCGGTCTGATACTGAAAAACGACAGAAAAATTCCTAATCGGGACCTGCTTTTGGATGAAATCCATTAGTCGTCTAACTATAATTTTGTGTTTCAATAAATATTTAATTGAAAATACAGCCGGCTCTCAGGGACATAAATCCTTCAGTACAAAAATCCTCACTAGCGGTCTCGGGCTGTCTGAATAAGAACAGTTCTCAATACCTTCAGCTTAAGGCTGGCGTAAGGTCGGTTTACCTATATTAGGAATATAAATTAAAGAGTTAAGAAGGATGGAAAGCGCCAGGTGATGTTATGAAACTGGTTTGATTGAGAAATTTTCATTCTCATTGAAAAGCACTGCCGGGATACTTTCAGTGATTGACAATATTGAAATTAAGGTAATACAAAAAAATAAAAGAAGACTCACACTTTTTATGAAAAGCGAATAGAATGTTCATATCTGGTATGCCACACATTTGTCCCCGGGACCCCCAATCACCCCGGGTGGCAGACCGGATCATTTCTAATATCTAGGAGAAAGTAATGGCTGCTAATCGTTATGCCGGTACGAAGACCGAAAAGAATCTGTGGGAAGCCTTTGCCGGTGAGTCCCAGGCCCGCAACAAGTACACGTTCTTCGCAAGTGTCGCGAAGAAGGCGGGTTACGAGCAGATCGCCGCTCTTTTCCAGAAGACCGCTGATAACGAGCGTGAACACGCGAAGCTTTGGTTCCGTCAGCTCGGCCAGATCGGCACGACCGAGGAAAACCTCGCCGCTGCCGCTGCCGGTGAAAATTATGAGTGGACGGATATGTATGATCGTATGGCGAAGGAAGCCGACGAAGAAGGCTTCCCGGAACTCGCCGCTCAGTTCCGCGGCGTGGCTGCTATTGAAAAGACCCACGAAGAGCGCTATCGCAAGCTGCTGAAGAACGTGGAAGAGAAGAAGGTGTTCGAGAAGGCCGGCATCACGGTCTGGGAATGCCGCAACTGCGGTCACATCGTGATCGGCACGAAGGCTCCGGAAGTCTGCCCGGTCTGCTTCCATCCGCAGAGCTTCTTCGAAGTCCGCGCCGAGAACTACTGATAGACGCCGTGTTCCGCGGGTCCTCTGAGGACCTGCGGATCAGTCCTGATGGTTTTGTTCCGCCTTTCGTCTGCAGGCGGGGCAGATCCCTTGAAACACGGAATTCTGAAAGTCAATCAGGATTCCGTGTTCTGCATCCAGGTGATGCTTCAGTTCCTCAGCGGTACGCTCAATCTCTCCGCAATGAAGGTGAAAGAGCTTCCGGCAGACTTTGCACTGCACGTGAAACTCCGCCTCATCGTGACCCGGCGCGAATTCGAACACAATCGGGCCGCCTTTCTTGGTCAGAAATTTCTTCAGCTTCCCTTCCTCTGAAAGTGCGTTGACGAGCCGGTAGACCGTCGTGTAGCCGATCTTTTCACCGCTCGCGACGAGCCCCTCGTGAATTTCCTTCGCCGTCAGAAACTCCTCAGGATGCGACTCGAGAAAGCGGATAAGGGAGGCTTTCTGACGTGTTGAGTAACCGCTTCCGCGGGGGTTCTGTTTCGTTTCGTTTTCTTCAGTCATGACTGTCCGGTGATCTTCGCCCGAATTCTGAGAATAAGAATAACCGATAAGAGGATGAAAACCGAAATCAGGGCTGTGGCGCCCCCTGGCGCGACATTGAGCGCATAGGAGGCGAAGAGCCCGCCGATCGCTGAAACCACAGAAACCGCGATGGAAATGACGGCCGTCGCGCGGATTCCTTTACGGAACTGAAGCGCCGAGGCGACCGGGATCGCGACCATCGAGCTGATCACAAGAGCGCCGAGGATTTTGATTGAGGCAGCGACTGAGGCCGCGGCGATCACGGAGAAGAGGAAGGACACCGCCCGGATCCGGACACCGGCAAACTTTGCCGCCACTTCATCAAAAGCGACATAAATCATGTCGTAGCGAAGCAGGAACGTGAGGAGCACGGCGGCCGCCGTGAGCACAAGGATCGCGATCGCGTCGCTCCTGTCAACCGTCAGGATGCTTCCGAAAAGGAAGGATTCGGCGTTCGCGTGAAGGAGCCCCGAACTCATGAGGGTCACGGCGATGCCGGCAGAAAGCGCAAGAACGATCGCGAGCGTGAGGTCGGACCGTCTCGGGAAGCGGCTCTGCAGAAGGTCGATCCCGGCACCCGCCGCGACGGAGTACCCGATCGCGTAGAGAATCGGGTTCCCGCTGCAGAGAATCCCCGTCGCTGCGCCGGCAAGCGACGCGTGGGCGAGTGTGTCGCCGAGAAGCGAAAACCGCCGCAGCACAATAAAAATCCCGATCGTGGGGCAGAGAATGCCGATGCAGATGGACGCGAAAAACGCGTACCGCATGAAGCTGAAACTGAAGATATCGCTGAAAACCGAAAAATCAGGCATGAAGCGCCTCCGATTCCGTAAGACGGCCGTCTTTCAGTTCGAGAATCCGGTCTGAGTAGCGCCGCGCGGCACCGAGATTATGTTCCACCGCGATGACGGTGAGGTGATGTTTCTCATGAACGTGACGGATCAGTTCATAGATTTCCTCGGCCCGTTTTGGATCGAGTCCGGAAGAGGGCTCATCGAGGATCAGAAGAGCGGGGGATGAAATGAGGGCGCGTGAGAGATAGAAGCGTTTCATTTCGCCCCCTGAAAGCGTACTGACAAGCGCCTCCGCCCGATGGCCGAGGTCAACTGATTCGAGCGCGAGAAGAGCGGAGTCCCGAAGATTCGTTTTTCCGATCCTGAGAGACGCGAGAATGCCTTTCTCGGTCCGGGTCCGGAGCCGCTCATAAATGGTGAGTGCCTCAAGCAGCGTGATCGGGAAGTCGGAATACGCGTAGTCAGACGCCTGGGGGACAAAACCGATCCGGGTGCTCCGAGGAACGCGGATCGACCCGGCGGACGGCTTCAGCAGACCGAGCATCAGACGGATCAGAGTCGACTTGCCGCTTCCGCTCTCTCCGGTAATGGAGGTCCAGGAGCCGTCAGTGAGGGTCTCTGTGACCGACTGGAAGAGAAACGGCGCGTGCCCGGAGTAAGAAAAACTTAAATTGGAAATCTCAACCATATTCATTCCGTTCGACAAACGGATTTGCTATTTATTTTGGTAAGCATGTATGATAGCGGATATTCTAAATTGAAAATGCTTTCCAAATTAAGGAGTGAGAGTGATGCAGAGAAGATCGCTTCTTGCGGCGATGGCCCTGATTCCCGTCTTCCAGATGGCGGTTCCGGGCGCAGCGATTGCCGCGGAGAAGAAAGTCAAAGTTGCGGCCACTTTTGACGCGATGGCGGAGATCGCGAAGGCGGTGGGCGGGAACCGGGTCACAGTCTCGACCCTGATCCCTCCGGGCGTGGAGCCGCATGAGTATTCGCCCCGTCCGGGTGATATGCGGGGACTCGCGGGCGCGGATCTCGTGATCAAGAACGGGCTCGGGCTTGAACCCTGGACTGAAAAGGCGCTGAAAGCGTCCGGCAACGGCCGCGCGAAGATCGTCGTGGCGTCTCAGGGCGTGACGCCGATGAAGATCGGGGCCGCGATCGATCCCCACCTCTGGATTTCGCCTTCAGGCGCAATCCTTGAAGCGGAAAACATCGCGAAGGCGCTTGAAGCCGCGGATCCCGCGGGAGCGGCGGTTTATAAGAAGAATCTTGCGGCTTTCGCTTCAGGCATCAAAGCCGCGTCCGACGCCTTCCGCAAGGCGGCCGCCGGATCCAAAAACCGCACGTTTGTTACCGGGCACGCGGCGTTTGGCTATCTGTGCCGTGATTTTGGTCTGAAGCAGGTCAGCGTTGAAAACGTTTACGCGGAAGGAGAACCCTCCGCGAGGCAGCTTGCGGAACTCGTGAGCTTCTGCCGGAAGAACCACGTGAAGACCGTTTTCGCTGAGGAACTCGCAAGTCCCGCGGTTTCCAGGACACTCGCCCGCGAATGCGGCGCCAAGGTGGTCCCGATCTACACGATGGAAAGTCCTGAAGACAAACTGAGCTTCACCGCCCGTATGTCTCAGAACCTGAAACACATTGCTGAAAGTTTTCGGTAACGACGCGAAAAGACTGCGGACCTGATCCGCGCGACACACAGAGTAAAGCGTTAACCGGGCTCTCTGCCTCTTCTCCGGGAGGCAGAGAGTTTTTTTATATTGAGTTCGGAAAGAAAAAGAGCAAAAAAATGGGAAGACTGAATGGATCAGCCTTCCCTTTAAGAGAATCAGGAAACTGGGATTCGTGCTTTTTCCCCCAATCCTGTTTCCTGATTCCGTGGGAGCCCGGCGCCCCCAGAGAGAGTGGATGCAGCGTTCTTTGTCAGACGCCTGAGGAGAGGAGGGCAGTGTCCGAAGTGTTTTCCGCGATGCCGGTTAATGAGGCGGATTCTGGAGATCCTTTGCCGCATGTCCGGTACGGGAGAACTGGCGTGACTCACAGCTTTAATCCGTCACTTCTGTCTGTGAGTGACGCCGGCGGAATGACCTTTCTTCTTCTTTTCTTAGGGCACTGCCTGCGTCGGTGAAGCATTTTCAAGGGAGGTCAGATCGATCCTCCTTTTTCTGATGTAGTCATAAAAACTGCTTCCTTCTGTGTGTCGTTTATGTTGTTCTTTCTTGTGAAATCAATTCTATAAGTCATTGAATGTTGTATGTTTTGCAATTGAGATGAAGGGCGGTGAATTCAATTATTGCAATTACTTTCGCTTGAGACAGACTGATAAATTTCTGTAAAAGGCCCTCTCTGTTTCCCGGGATGAAACAATGCGGTGATTTCACTGTAAAAATGATGTTTTTACAGATGGTTGAATGAAAAGCACTGTAAATCTGACCCTTAGCCGTCTAAGTAAAGGCGGAAAGATAGCAATGATATCTAACTGAGATGAATTGGCAGTTCGTTTTCCTGTGGTTACGTAAAAGATTGACTTTTGGTTGAAAAAGTTGACTTGCAATAATTTTGATGTGTATCAAAAAGATAACCCCTTGGGGTATCGGGTTAAGCCGGTATCAGGCAGAAAGAAAGGGTTTTCGGAGGTTGACACAGAGTTTGCAGGGATGAACTTTGGAGCAGTTTTCTGAACCGGGAGTCTTAGAGCGCTGCAGATCTGAAGGCAAAAAAAACGGGAAGGTCAGGGAGGACCTTCCCGGTAAAGGAGTCTGCGAAACAGGGATCAATGCACATTCCCCCTTCCTGCTTTGCAGATTCCAAGGGGGCCCGGCGCCCCCTATGTCAAGCTGCTATGGGAGTGATTTATTTCAGCCGCTTCTGAATATCAGCGATCTGTTGCTTCAGCGCCCGGAGTTCCGCTGACTGGGAGTCGAGGCGGGTATTCGCGGCGGAAAGCTTCGTGTCAGCTGTGGCGAGGCGGGCACTGAGGTCCGTGTTTTCGGTCTTAAGCGACGTCACTTCGGCCTGCAGTTCCTGGGGCGACTTCTTCTTCATGCTGTTATCCCCGAACCGGTAAGAAACACCGAGGTTCAGCATGTGGTCGTTCGATGCGAAGGCACCGCCGACGTTAAACATCAGGTTTTCAGTCGGGCGGACAAAGAGTCCGACCGCGAGAGCCTGAGTGCCGTGATAGACACCGAGACCGAGGGAAGCGGAGACTTTGTGGTCTTCGTCATAATCCTGCGGATGGAGACCCGCGAGAGCGGCTGCTGTCGCTCCGGCCCGGTTGATACGGTCCTTCAGATCCCGCTGTCCGGCAGAGAACTGGTTCTGCAGGTTATTGATATCCGTGCGGTTAGCGGCGATGTTCGCCGTATTGTTGTCAATATCCCGGCGGTTCGTCGCAATGTTCGTCGTATTGTTCTGAACCTTGACATTGGTTTCGTGGAGCTGGGCCCCATTGATCGCCTCGTTCGACGTCGCAGAAACGGTGCCGGCAGCTACATTTGTGATCTTATTTCCGCCGTTATCGAGCCCGGCCGAAGTGATTGAAACCGTTCCGGAAGAGCCGCCGGTGATCGTTACGCCGTTCGTATTGATGACCGTCGTTGTGGGGGACGAGTCTGAGGAGAACGTGGCGCTATGCATATCCGTCAGGTCCTGGCTCAGCGTCACCGTGTAGGTGCTCGCGGGAGGCGAAGTGGAGGGATCAGCCGTGATCGGGAGACGCGTGGTGTCAACCGAGAGGTTCGGTCCCTTGGTGTCCACTTTTGTGGAAGAAGCAGCGGTAATGGCCTTGAGCTGAGCCACGTTGACCGCGTCGGTATCTTTCCAGCCAGCGGCGACACCCGTAATCTGACGCGTGATTCCTTCACCGGCGTCACCGACCGAGACTGCGGATGCGGTGGACATCCAGGTTGCGGATGTGTCTGTAGAGATCGTTTTGGTTGACGGATCATAGCCCTTCAGTCCGTACCAGGTATCAGCGACAGAACCTGAACCAATCGCCACGCCGCCAGTCGTGGTTGCGGTGGCGTTGTTGCCGATCGCAACCGAGCTCGCTCCTTTGGCGATCGTATTCGTACCGACCGCGGTAGCGTTGGCGCTGGACGCGGTTGATGTGTTGCCGATAGCGACACCGCCCATGGAGGTAGCCGTTGCCGTATTGCCGATCGCGACCGTATTCAGAGTAGCGGCCTTGGAATTGGTACCCATGGCAATCGCGTTGCTGCCAGAAGCTGTCGCTGTGCTGCCGATTGCGGTGGCGTTAGTGCCAGTCGAGTTCGCCGCGTTGCCGAGTGCGACGCCGCCCATGTAGGACGCTGATGCGGTATTGCCGATCGCAACCGTATTCAGCATAGCCGCCTTGGAATTGGTACCCATGGCAATCGCGTTGCTGCCAGAGGAAGACGCTGTATTGCCAATAGCGACACCGCTCTGGAAGGTTGCGAGGCTGTCGGAACCAATCGTCACACTGTTGTTTGCTGCTTTGACAGGAGTTGCGGTCGTGGCGTTTCCAATGACGACAGCGCCGGTAACCGTATCGAGATTACGGTTATCACCGATCACAATCGTTTTTGTGGCATGGGAAACCGAGTTTCCGGACCCAATAACGGTGACATGGTGCACGGAGTCGCCCGTGTTAGCGAAGCCTGTGAAAAGATTATAGGCGCTCGGTGCGCCTTCACCGCCTTTCACCGTATTCCCGACACCGATAATTGCGGTTTCGTTTGTCCAGTCAGCCGTATTAGCACCGCCGATTGCAAGCGTAGAGCCGCCGCCGTTTGATTGGCTGACGAGTTCCCGGAGCGTGTCGGCGAACTCAACCGGGGAGGAGGGCAGAATCGGGGTCCGCGACAGCGTGTCGTCATTCTGGAGCGAATTGGTAATCTGGTTTGCGGCACCGAAAACCAGCGCACCGGAAGAATTGGAAACCCGGTTTGCTACGCCGACCAGACTGTTTGCCATCCCGGAGACTGCGGACTGAGAGCTTCGGGATTCGTTGCTGTTAAAAGAGCCAATGATCGTGGCACCGAACCCCTGGGAAACAGTGCTGTTTCCATTGACCGTGTTTGTTCCGCCCGGATAGTAATTGGCGGAATTGACGTTATAGGCACCGATCGACGTGGCGTACTGACCAGCGGTATAAGAGTTATAGCCTACACTCGTCGCTCCGAACCCGTACTGAAGGTTTTCATAGGAGTTGGAAGCGTCTCCCTGCTTATTGACATTCACGTCGCCGATCTGACCGGTGTAATCGTGCTGACCAAGAACGGTTGAGCCGTTGTAGCCAATGGAATTTTTACCGATCGCGATACCGCCCGCGCCAAAGTTCCCAGTATGAAAGAGATAGGACAAGGGATCCATGAATACGACAGCTGCGCCTTTTCTGCCGACTTCGGTGATGGTCTTGGCGTTGGCGCCGATTTGCGATACTGGCTTCGCCAGCGTTGCCGCTATAAGTACTGTCTGTTCTGGCGTTGGGGCCAACAGCGACCTGATTGGCTTCAGGGGTTGAACTCGTCGCGCCGACAGCGACGCCGGCGCCGCTGCCTGCAGTAACCATTCCTGCGGCCATGGCGGGGCAGGCTGCGAGAGCAATCGCAGCAGCCACAAGTGACACCGCGAAACACGAATGAGAAGTGTTTCCCGTGGTGCGTTTAGAAGGGCTGGCCTGTCGCCGGGCGGAGGGAGCCTGGTGAATGACATTGCTTGACATGAGATTTTCCTCTGTGTGTTTTTTGTTAAGTTTTGTGAGGAAAATTATATGAATGAGCCATAAGTTGTTGATTTAGCAATCATCTCATGTTCGTTATGCATTCATTAAATGCAATAAGAACGGGAAAGAGGATTTGATAAATCCAACGTTTTTTCGATAACTGACGTCCAAAAATCCGGGGATAATTCAACGTATATTGAAAAAATGCATTTAAACAAGGGATTAAATAGGGAACATAGGGGGTATTATTCAAACACTGGTGAAATAACGGTATACCATCATGCATAAAGAGCAAGCAGGAAATGGCAGTTTTTCTGATTGCAAAAAGTTCAATAATTCAAATAGTTGCATGTATATCAACAACAAAAAACGTTGATTGAAGTCAAAAACCGCCAGTGATCGGGACTGAAAAACGTGTTTTGGAACTACGAAGCCGCTCCAGATTCGTAGGAAAGAGAAAGATGATCCGGGAGAAACCGAAAACTGTAGGGGGCGGTTTTCTGTCCCGTGCCGCTAAACGAAAAAAGGGAAGGTTTTTTCAAACCTTCCCATAAAAGGGCATCAGAAATCAGGACTCTGTGCTAATCCCCCATCCTGTTTTCTGGTGCCCGGGGAACCCGGCGTTCCCCGGAACCAGTCCGATGGACTGTATTAATGAAGATGCTTCTGGATGTCCGCAATCTGGGCTTTCAGGGCTTTGAGTTCCGAGGCCTGAGAGTCAATGCGGGCATTCGCGGTAGCGAGCCGCGCGCTGAGGTCAGTGTTTTCAGTCTTGAGAGACGTCACCTCTTCCTGCAGCTGCTGCGGAGACTTCTTTTCCATGCTGTTGTCACCGAAGCGATAGGAGACGCCGAGGTTCAGCATGTGGTCATTCGACGCGAAGGCACCGCCGATGTTGAACATCAGGTTTTCAGTGGGCCGCACGAAGAGACCGACCGCCAGAGCCTGGGTTCCGTGGTAGAAGCCAAGACCGAGAGAACCGGAAACCTTATGGTCTTCGTCGTAATCCTGCGGATGAAGTCCGGCAAGAGCCGCGGCCGTTGCGCCCGCCCGGTTGATGCGATCTTTCAGGTCCTGCTGCCCGATGTTGTATTTGTTCATCAGGTTATCGATGTCCGTCCGGTTAGCGGCAATATTCGTCGCGTTCTTCTGGACGTTCACATTCGTTTCGTGGAGCTGAGCCCCATTGACCGCGTCGCTCGAGGTTGCTGAGATGGTGCCAGGAGCCACGTTCGTGATCTTATTTCCGCCGTTATTGAGGCCCGTCGAAGTAAGAGAAACCGTGCCTGAAGTACCGCCAGTGATCGTCACGCCATTCGTGTTGATGACGGTCGTCGTGGACGAGACATCAGGATTACTGAAGGTGGCGCTGTGCATGTTCGTCAGATCCTGACTAAGGGTTACGGAGTAATCCTTGCCAGAGGCTTCCGCAACCGGTGTGGGATCTTCACCCTCAGAGGTGATAGGAAGCTTTACGGTTTCAGACTTAACCGAGAGGTTGGGGTCATCGGTAGTAACGGTAGTGGTATTAGCGGACGTATTAATCGCCGTCAATGTCGCAGCCCGCAGCTGAGCCACGTTGACTGCATCCGTGTCCTCGGAACCGGCGGCTACGCCAGTAATCTGACGCGTCACACCTTCATCGGCATCACCAACAGCAACCGCAGCTGCAGTAGATGTCCAGGTGGAGTCGTCCACCTTAGTCGAGGTAGTCTTCGTGGAGGGGTCGTAACCGGCTACGCCAGCTGCGCGGTTAGCGACTGAACCAGCGCCGATTGCAACGCTACCGCTGACAGAAGCGGTGGAGTTTGTACCCAGAGCCACAGAGGATGGCGAATTAGCGGCCGAATTTGTGCCAATGGCTACAGCATAAAGCCCATTCGTTTGAGCCTGTGTGCCAAGCGCTACAGTCCCGCCACCAGAAGCTGTTGCGGTGTTACCTAATGCAATGTCACCGATAGTGGATGCTGTTGTGTTGTAACCGATAGCTACCGAGTACGAACCTTTGGTTTTCGTGTAGCTGCCGATAGACACACTGGACAGACCAGCGATTTTGTTATCCGCCCCCAGAGCTCCAGCCACAGCTTTGTAGCCAAGAGCAACCGATTGACTGGCGAGAGCCGTATTTTGCGAACCAATAGCTAAAGAGTCCACACCATACGCTTTGGATATGTAGCCAACAGCCAAGGAGTCTGATGCGTTAGCGAGACTCTGGAAACCAAAGGCAGAAGAGAAAGGCCCCTTCGATATTACCTGATAGCCAATGGCATTTGAGCCATCGCCCTGAGCGCTAGCGGTGTTTCCAATTGCCAATCCGCTCTTCCCACTGGCGACTGCAGAGGTTCCGATAGCATAACTGTCCTGGGCGGTTGCGCTGGCAGAGGTGCCGATTGCGACGCTGTCCTGTGCAGTCGCGTTGCTGGACTTTCCAATTGCGACAGCATCAGCAGTGGTCGCACTGGAGGAGGTACCAAGTGCAATTGTGTCTGTGGCACTCGCATTGCTGTCAGTGCCGATAGATACAAAATTATCAGCGTCAGAAATTTCTGTCGTCTCAGTAGCAGATCCCAGTACGACCGCACCGGTTGTAGAAGTTAAGGTGTGGTTGTCGCCGATAACAATGTCGGGTGTTCCTGTCGAAACGGTATTGCCGGAACCAATAACTGTGACATGAGTGATCTCGTCAGCGGTGTTCGCAAAACCGGTGATCAGGTTGAAAGCACTTGGGTTTTCTGCCGAACCTGTTACGGTATTTCCGACACCCAGCAGGGCCGTTTCCAGAGTCCAGTCAGCCGTGTTGGCACCACCAATTGCAAGGGTAGAGCCGCCGCCGTCCGAATTTTTGACGAGTTCACGAAGTTTTGCAGCAAAATCCGAGGCATTCCAAGGCATGCTTAAAAGATCCCATTTGCTAGTTGGCAAAACTCCTGAGAGCGTGTCGTCATTCTGCAGAGAATTTGTAATCTGGTTTCCGGCACCAAAGACAAGCGCGCCGGAAGCATTTGAAACCCGGTTTGCAACACCAACAATACTGTTAGCCATACCCGAAACAACTGACTGGGAATTCCGGGATTCATTACTGTTCAGCGAACCGAGAATAGTAGCGCCGAATCCTTGGAAACTGTGCTTTTACCGTTGATGGTATTTGTATTGGCTAAGAAATAATTTGTCGAATTAACGTTATAGGCACCGACCGAGGTTGCGAACTGCCCTGCGGTATAGGTGTTATAGCCAACACTGGTTGCGCCTACGGCGTACTGCAGGTCTCCATACGTATTGCCTGTGCCTGTTCCGTTGATATTGACGTCCCCCAAGGCCCCGGTGTAGTCATGCTGGCCAATAACCGTTGATCCATTGATTGCGCTTGAATTTTCCCCGATCGCAATCCCGCCCGAACCGCCAGAGAAATCAAACGAAACAGCGATAGCCTTAGTGCCGCCTTCGGATGAAGTTGTAGCATTCTTGCCGATAGCGATGCTGGAGTCGTCATTGTTGCTACTTGAATACATAGTCGCCGCGGCACCGCTGCCAATCGCGATCTGATTGGCTTTTGCCGTGGAGCTGTTTGCTCCTACAGAAAGCCCCGGGCCGGTACCTGCAGCGACATCAGCCGCAAACGCTGTTACTGACGTGGTCGCCAGGATTGCTGCGGCGAGAATGGAGAGGGAGAACCGGAATGCGTTCTTTCCGGTGTGATTCTGCATACTGACCTCCTGCCGGGAGGGGGGAGGCACATGGAACGCTTTTTTAGTAATTTTGCTTGTCATGGCTGGTTCCTTCTGTGTTTACGTTATTGTTAACTTCTGTAATTTCAGTATAGATAACCCATTGAAATTTGTGATTTTTGCATTTACCAACTTCGTAAATAATTTCAATAAATGCAATCACTAACGCTGAGAGTAACTTGATAATTTTCAAAACCAGCAAAAAATTGTTACGTAAATTGAAACAATCAAAAAAACAGAAAAATTACGTAAATAATCATTCTGTTAACTTTTGATATCAGCGATATATGAACAGAATCTGCGCAATAAATTGGACAAATAGCAAAGCTATAAGTTTGACAGGAAATGTATTTTTGTTGATTGCATTGTTTACAACAATGCAACGAAAATCAACTAAGTTGAATCTGATGTTTTATTGATATAGGTCAAATTAACGAGGTCCGTATACGTTTTTTGATCTAGAAGTTCACACTATTGACCTACTAGTTATTGTTAAAAATTTAATCTAAATAACGATAAATTGTGCTGTAACCAGAAAATTCGAAAGAAAAGTCAAATCTGGAATAGGAAGAGGGACAGCAGAGGGTTGAATCGTTAACCTACGCTTAACTAACCTTTAGTTGTAAATCGATCAATAGCGGTTGGAAAAAAGAAAAAATTACAAGATAAAAAATAAGGGAGAAGCATTTCTGCTTCTCCCTAAATTTTCTGTGCCGCCAAGAGGGCACAGAGAGGCTTTTTACCAGCCGCAGCCGTGTCCGCCGTTCATCATCGGGCCGGGACCAAAGCCGCCCATATGGGGGCCGTATCCGCCCATCATGCTGCCGGCGTGATGGCCGAACTCATAGTGCAGGAAGATTTCCTTCTGATCCGCGGAAAGCGAATTCATCAGGTTCTTGCGGGCAGAGGCGAGAGCCGAGAGGTTATCCGACGCTTCACGCATGACCTTCGCGCGGGCTTCAAGCGCCTGCTGACGGCTTTCTGCACCGAGCATGGCCTGGCGGGCTTCGTAGCGAGTGTTCGCCATATTGGTCACCGCTTTCATCCAGGCGTCAAACACCCCCTGCTGGGCGCTCGTGATCTTGAGCCCTTCGGCGATGTGCTTGGAAATCTGGTTCATATAAGCGGGATCCACTTTACCCTGAGCCCCCTGAGGCATCACCGGGCCCGGTCCGAGCATCGGGCCGCCTGCAGGGCAGGGGTACCCCGCCTGAGGCTGACCGCCAGCCGGGTAGGCCCAGGCGGTGGCTGCCGCGGCGAGAACGCCGGCTGAGGCGAGAGCGCTGAGAATGATCTTGGAAGACTTCTTCATGGTTTTGCTCCTGAGGTTAATTGCATAACTGGAAGTATATAGAAGAGGCGTGCAAATGCCGCATTGTCTTTGTAACGGGGAAGGTGCGGTGTTTACAGAGTATTTCAGGGGTTTCACGGAGGATATCTGATACCGCCTGTGGAACCGGAAGGCAGGGTCAGGTGAGTGTCATCCTCAGAAACAGAAACACCCCGAAGTGCCGGGCTTCGGGGTGCTGTCATGGGGGATGTGGAGAAGACCGGTGCTACTCAACTTCTTCCGGCTTCTTGTCGAATGCCTCTCCAACAGTGTCGAGGAACGAGCGCAGCCAGTCTGCGCCGCCAAGCCTCAGAAACATCTCTTTCTGCTTGGGGGTGCAGCGGATGTGAAGGACGATGTCCTTCGCATGCCCTGACAGCGGGCGGCCGCGGCGCCGTTTCTCTCCGCTAAGGGGTTGGGGCATATAAGTTCTGGTTTGAATTTCGGGCATTTTGTTTTCTCTCTTATTACACACACTATATTACATCGTGTGTTTGGAATAGTCCAGTACCCTAATGATTTGCTTACACTTTTTTCCGGTTAAGTATTACAAATTTGGAAAGTTGTAAACACCAAAGTTGTCAAAAAAATCCCCCGGACCGCTATTCAGCGCATCCGGGGGATTGCGTTTTCAGTCAACCGCGGTTAACGAAGCGCGAAGCTGATGCCGAAGAGCACCGCGAGAACGCACATCGTCGGGTTGATATCCTTCCAGCGGCGGGTGAGAACCTTGACCGCGATATAGGAGATGAAGCCGATACCGAGGCCGGTCGCGATGTTGAACGTGAGCGGCATCGAGATAACGGTGAGGAAAGCGGGGAGGGCGTCCGTGAAGTCATCCCAGTTGATGGCGCGCAGCGTCCCCATCATCATGGCGCCGACGATCATGAGGGCGGCTGACGTGGCGTAGACCGGAACGATCGAAAGGATCGGAGCGAGGAAGAGAGAAAGGGCAAAGAGCACAGCCACCGTCACAGCAGTGAGGCCGGTGCGGCCGCCAGCGGCAACGCCTGAAACGCTTTCGAGATAGGTCGTCGCGGTGGTGCAGCCGAGGAGACCGGAACAGAGCGTACCGATGGAGTCCGACATCAGGGCGCGGTCGATGCCGCGGATCTTGCCGTCAGCGGACACGTAGCCTGCCTTTGAACAGACACCGATCAGCGTGCCGAGGTTATCAAAGAGGTCAATAAAGCAGAGCGTGAAGAGTACGACCACAACCGAATGCTTCATCAGACCGCCGAAATCCAGCTGGAACGCCGTTGCGGTCGGGAAAAGCTTGATCGGTTTCGCGAATTCAGCGGCAAGGTCCGGGAGCGGAGTGGCGCCGAAGACGAAACCGACCACGGTGATGATCGCCATACCGATAATCATGGCACCCTTCGTCCCGCGGGCAATCAGAGCGCCGATGATGATCACGCAGATCACGGTGAGGAAAACCTTCGGATCCCAGAGGTTGCCAAGCGTCACGAAGGACGTCTTATCCCCCACAATGAGACCGCAGTTCTTCATGCCGATGAACGCGATGAAGAAGCCAATACCGGCCGGAATCGCGGACTTCATGGACATCGGAACCGAATTGATAATCAGCTGCCGGATGCGGGTGAAGGTGAGGAGAGAGAAGATGATGCCGGAGATGAGCACCGCGGCGAAGCCTGCCTGCCAGGTGAACCCCATCGGTCCGCAGACGATGAAAGAGAAGAAGGCGCTGATGCCGAGACCCGGGGCGACAGCGACCGGGAAATTAGCCCAGAGGCCCATGATGAGCGTCGCGATCACGGTGATCCATACCGTTGACACGAAAGCGTCGCCGAACGCGATGCCTGTGTTGGACAGCATGCCAGGGACAACGGCGAGCAGATAACACATCGTCACGAAAGTCGTGACGCCTGCGAGAATCTCCCGCCTGACGTTCGAGCCGGCAGCCTCGATTTTGAAATACCGGTTTAGAAGCTCATTCACTTGTGGTGCCTCTCCGAAGAGAAAGTTTGAGGATGGTTTTATAGGAAATCGGTTACCGCGCCCGGCGGGTGAGTGTCATGCGGGTGCGGTTATATTCGCCCCAGGAGATCTTCCCGGATATCAGGGCATCCTGATTCGCTTTCACTTTGGGGTCAATCTGGGCTTCGCTTTGTTTCACCGCGGCTTCATGTGCGTCAACGCCGGAGGCAATCATCATCTGCCGGGTCTTGTCGTTGATCGCGGCAATCTGCTGGAAGACACGGTTCGCGGCTTTCACTTCCGCGGGAGACGCTTTGGCGGAGTCGGAGGCCTGAGCGTCAGTGAGTTCAGATGCGATACAGGGGGTCTTGCTGAAATAAGCCTGATTTGAGGGCTGCTGGCAGACCCGGAGCATCAGACCGCGGACGTCGCGGAATCGGGCTGCCACGGTTTCAGGGGCCACTTTGCCGCCCTTGAAAGGAGCCTCGAGCTGGAAGGCGTCGTCCTTCGGATTCACTTCGACATCAAGAAGCTTCTGCTGCAGCGCGGGTTTCGACTGCGTGAGAGCAGGCGCGTCCGGCACGCTCACCGTTGCCCGGTCGGAGTGGAGCAGAAATTCAGTAATAGGATCAGCCGCAAAGGCGAGTGTCGCGGAAAGAGCGGCCAGGCCAGCGGCAATAACAAAATAGAGTTTTTTCATCGGGGGGGGATCTCGCGGTTGTGCTAATGATAAAACCGGGGAGAGATTTCGTACATTGCCCGAACAAATTTTTTTTGACGGAAGTCCCATTCAGCAGGGGATCCGGTGCGTTTCCTTTTGAAAATTTCGGCTCTCTGGTCTAACGTATCCTTCAGTCTGGCTAATAAGAAAGGTCGATCAGATGGCTAAAACCTTCACGCTCCGTGACGCGGGGAATTCTGCGTTTGTTCCTGGGTTCCGGCTTGTGGATGCCGAGCTTCCGAACGGCATCACTCTCAGAACTGCGATCGGCGGTCCCCGCTATTCCAGGAAGCGGCCGCTTGTGATGCTGCATGGGCATCCTCATACCCACGTGATCTGGCGGAAGGTCGCGCCGTTCTTCGCGAAGGACCGTCTGGTCATCCTTCCCGATCTCCGCGGGTACGGTGACAGTTCAAAGCCTGAAAGCACGCCGGATCACCGCCCGTACTCAAAGCGCGAAATGGCGTCCGATATCGCGGAACTCGCCCGTGGCTTATCGCTCCCTCCATTTGATCTCGTGGGGCATGACCGAGGGGGACGGGTCGGGCACCGTTTCGCGCTCGACTACCCTGCGATGCTTTCAAGCGCCACCTTTATCGATATTGCGCCGACCGCGACAATGTATGAAAGAACCAATAAGGAATTTGCGACCCGATACTTCTGGTGGTTCTTTCTGATTCAGCCGGAGCCCTTTCCTGAGAAACTGATCCTCTCGGATCCGGAGTATTTCCTCAGGCGTCATATCGCGGGGCAGCTGAAGACCGAGGGGGCGACAGAAGAACCGGTGATGCAGGAATACCTTCGCTGCTACCGGGATCCCAGGACGGTGCACGCGATCTGCGAGGATTACCGGGCAGCGGCAACGATCGATCTCGAGGATGACGCGTCTGACAGCGGGAAGCGGATCCGCTGTCCGCTTTTCCTTGTCTGGGGCGCGAAGGGCACCGTGGGGCAGCTTTACGATGTGCCGGAAACCTGGCGCGGGAAGGCGCTCGATGTCCGGGGCACAGCTCTTCCCTGCGGTCATTCCCCTGAGGAAGAGTGTCCGCATCGGTTTGAAGAAGAGCTCGACGCCTTCCTGATGAGTGTTCCATAAAGAGAAAGCGCAGACTCTCGTTAAGAGTTATCTGGCTTCCTCTATATATAAAATATAAGAGGACAGTTTCTTTAGAGGAGCCCAAGAAGGCTCAGCACCGCAGGCAGCGTTACCGCGGCAAGAATTGTCGTGAGAAGGAGCGAATTCGCGGTCGGCCCCTGAAGCACATTGAATTCCTGCGCCATGATGTAGACATTCACACCGACCGGGAGGCAGCCGAGGAGACACACGGCCTGAAGTTCCGGCCCCGTGAGCCCCATCAGGTGCCCGAGAAGGAATACAACAACCGGCTGCACGCCAAGCTTCAGAACCGTGATGAGGCCAGTCGTTTCAAAGTGGGACCGAAGCTTATATTGAGTAAGACCGACACCCACCGCGAAAAGCGCGACAGGGGAGGCGGCGTTTGCCATCAGATCGACAGTCTTCTTCAGCGGCACCGGCATTTCGAGTCCCGTGAGACTCCAGAGGAGACCGAGAATAATGCCGATCACAATTGGGTTCCGAAGGGATCGCATCGTACCCTGATAGATCGTCCTGGAGAGTGACGGACTGCGGCTCCGGCTGAACTCAATCTGCACCGTCGCGAAGGTCCACATGAGGAACGCGTTGAGCGCGAAGATCACGGCAAGTGCCGGCATCGAAGCCGGGGAGAGAAGCGCGATCGAAATCGGGACCCCGAGCTGGACGTTATTGGAAAACACCGTTGCCATGCCAAACACCGTCTGTTCGTCTGTCGTGAGGTGGCAGAGTTTCTTCGCGAGAATCCGGCCGAAAAAGTAAACCAGAATGCAGGAGCCGAAAAACGCGAAGGGCACCCCGAGCTTCGGCGCGGGAAGCTGCGTGATGTTACTCATCAGACGGAAGAGGAGCGTCGGGATCGCGACCGTGAAGGCGAATTTTGAGAGCGCCTTTCCGATTTCCGGTGTGACAAGTCTGAGAGAGGCGAAAAGGTAGCCAAGACCGACCAGCGCGAAAAGCGGAAGCGCGATCAGAAAGTTATTAAGAAAGACAGTCATGAAAGGAGCCGGTTTGAATTTTTCCTGACTCTACGCCGCTTTGGATCCGGGCGCAGTTACGCAAAGCTCCGAGGATCCCCCGATCGGGGGATCCCTGCGGAAAGTCTGAATAGATCAGAGTACCGGGCCTTCCATGAAGACCTCGAGCTGCTCCTCATAAAGGAGCGTCTCCATTTTCGTAACGGTTCCGGACGCGATGTCTCTCAGATGGGTGAGAAGCGCTTCTCCCATTTCTTCGATTGACGCGTTGCCTGACATGACGGGAGAGGCGTCAAAGTCAAAATTATCAGGAGACCGCTCAAAAGCTCTGGCGTTGCCCGTTACGTAGAGGAACGGTGATACAACGGTTGGATTGATGGCAGGCATTGCGGGATTTTCAGGCATGGCGTTTCCGCCCATCTGATAAATCATGATCGCGGCGCCGGCAGCGGTGAACCCGAGGGGAAGCGAAAGCGAACTCATCCAGGCGTCCATGAAGTAGAGCCCATGACCCGACGGGGCTTCACCGTAGGTGAGTACATCCTGAATCGGGCGATGACCGGATTTGGCGATCGCGCCGAGCGATTTTTCTTCAAGGGTCGATATACCCGCCGCGATATTCGCCGGTATCGGATTGATCGCCCGGATATCTTCGCCGGTGGAGAGCGCTTTTTCTTCCCAGCGACGGGCTGCGGTGAGAATTTTCCCTGTTACGGTGTCATTTACGGCACGGGCTGCGACCAGCTTCTCCGCGCCGATGATTTCCGTGGTTTCTGAGAACATCGCGGTTCCGCCGGCGTCGATCAGCCGGTCAAAAGCGTTGCCCACCGTGGGATTCCCCGCGATGCCTGAGGTGGCGTCTGACGTTCCGCATTTTACGGCGAGTGTCAGCGCGGAAAGCGGGCAGGGCGACCTTCGGGCCCTGGAGACTTCGACCGCAAGGCTTCGGGCTGCCTGAAGCGCTTTACCGAGAAGGCCATAGCTTCCGCCGGACTCTGTGAGGTAAAGGATCCGGAAGGGTTTACCGGACTGCTCTGCCGCGGCAGCAAAGCGGCTGTCGCTCATATTGCGGTAGGCGCTTTCGCCGGACGGTTTCACCGCGAGGAGCAGTGTCCCGCCGACATTCGGATTCCGGATAAGACCTTCCATCACACGGGCAATCGTTTCTCGGTCTTTCGCGGGGCGTCCCGTTTCTGCCGGAATTTCAAAGTGAACCGCGCCCCGGATCATCCGACAGACATTGGTCGCGATGAAATTGAGCGACCGGTTGATCGGAAGAATGAGAAGCGTGTTTCTCGCGCCGGCATGCCCATCGGGGCGCATGAACCCCAGAAACTCATTAGTCATTTGGCGTTCTCCTTCAGGTCACCCCGGCCGCGGGCCCCCTCAATGTTATGAATATGGACGAGTGAACCCGGAGCGATGTCGCGGCTCGCAACGCCAATCGGCAGACCGTACTTGATCACGAGGCTGCCTTTTTTCATCGGTGACACCGCAATCTTGAATCCGAAGGGGACCGCGTCCAGGGCTGTGACTAGGCGGCCGGTTTTTTCGCGGCCCAGGATGATTTCAGCGGTATCTCCGGCCGCTGCGTCAGAAAGCGCGGTGGCCACCGTGTCTTCCGGATTGAGAAGCAGAGCAAGCATCGATTCTTCTCCTGATATAAGAGACTTCGCGAAGCGCAAAGCGATCCAATTATCAGCGGTTTCCCGTGTTTCAGAAATGCCTAATAGGGGGAAGAGGGAGGCGAGGCTTCACGCCTAAAGGTGTGAGGTTTTGTGAGCCGGGCGCCGGAATCGGGAGCAAGGCCCGGCAACTTGAAATATAATCGGCAGTTTACCGGGCCTTGAAGCGGGTGAGCCCTTTTGTTCCCCGTTTCCGCGGTCAGTCCCGAGATGGGCAGTGCTGTGTCGCGGTGCTGCCGTCTCCCGCCGGAATTTTTAGGCCGTATCCGTTCTGGAGCCGGCCCCTTTTTAAAGTAAGCAAAATGACTGAAAAAGCTGAAGAAGTAAAGAATGAAGAAACCGAGGTTAAGGCCACCAAGTCTTCCGAGGTTACCGATAGCTCCCTCACCGCTCCCGTGAACCCGCTCGCGCGTTCCGTTGAGGTCACTGTCTCCCAGGATGCCGTCTCCGCCGGCACCGAATCCCGCCTGAAGGGCTATGCCAAGAAGGCCCGCGTTGACGGTTTCCGCCGCGGCCACGTCCCGATGAACATCGTGCGCAGCCTCTACGGTCAGGAAGCCTACAGCGAAGCCCTGAACGAAGAAATCGGCAAGGCTGTTGAGAAGGCGATCACTGAAGGCGGCTTCCGCATCGCCGGCACCCCTGAAGTGGTCCCCGCGAAGGACATGCCGACTGACGGCAAGTCTGATCTCAAGTTCGAGGCTCACTTCGAAGTGATCCCCGAGGTCGAAACGCCTGATTTCGCTAACCTCGAGCTCCATCGTTTCGTCTGTGAAGTCACCGATAAGGAAGTGACCGACACGCTGAACGTCATGCTGAAGCAGCGCGCTACCTATAAGGATGTCGAACGCGCTTCCCAGAAGGACGACGAAGTGACGGTTGACTTCGAAGGCAAGATCGACGGCGTCGCTTTCGACGGCGGCACCGCTAAGGACTACGCCTTCATTGTCGGCGCCGGCCAGATGCTCCCCGAGTTTGACGCTGCCGCCACCGGTCTCAAGGCTGGCGAGACGAAGGAATTCAAGCTCACGTTCCCGGTTGACTACGGTGCGAAGAACCTCGCCGGCAAGATCGCCGACTTCACCCTCACCGTGAAGAAGGTTCAGGAGCCCGTGCTCCCCGCCCTCGACGATAAGTTCGCTGAATCCCTCAGCATCAAGAGCGTTGATCAGCTGAAGAAGGAAGTCGAGACCAACCTGAAGCGCGAAGTGAAGTCCCGCCTGACCGCCCGTACGAAGGAAGGTGTCTTCAACGCCCTGATCGAGCAGGCCAAGTTCGCTCTGCCGGTCGTGATGGTCCGTGACGAAGCCGCCCGTATCGGCAACGAATACCGTGAGCAGCTCGCTGCCCGTGGTCTCGATGTGAAGAACATGCCGAACCTTGACCCGCAGGTCTTCGCTCCCCAGGCTGAACGCCGCGTTCGCCTCGGCCTCCTCGTTTCCAAGCTGATCGCTGATAATAAGATCAAGGCGGAACCGGAACAGGTTAAGACGTTTGCCGCTGAAATGGCCTCGGCCTACGAGAAGCCTGAAGAAGTGACGGAATGGTACCTGAAGGACCAGAACCGTTACGCTGAGCTCTCCGCTGCCGTGATTGAGAACAACCTCGTTGACTTCGTGCTCGGCAAGGGCAAGACCTCCGACGAAGCGATCGACTTCGACGTTCTCATGGGCCGCAAGGCTGAAGCCTGATCCGGAAGGACCGCGGTTTCTCTGTTTTAGTGAAGAAGGAGCAGCATGACTAAGTTTGACGCAAACAGCATGGGTCTCGTGCCCATGGTGGTAGAGCAGAGCGGGCGCGGTGAGCGCGCGTTCGATATCTATTCCCGACTGCTTCGGGATCGGGTGATTTTCCTGACGGGCCCCGTGACCGATGAATCGGCGAACCTCGTCGTTGCGCAGCTCCTGTTCCTCGAGAGCGAGAATCCCGATAAGGACATCTCGCTCTATATCGATAGCCCCGGGGGCAGCGTTTACGCCGGCCTCGGGATCTACGATACGATTCAGTTCATCAAGCCCGATGTGAACACGATCTGCTTCGGAATGGCAGCGAGCATGGGTGCTTTCCTTCTTGCCGCCGGCACGAAGGGCAAGCGCTACGCGCTCCCGAACTCCCGGATCATGATCCATCAGCCGTCCGGCGGTTCCCAGGGCATGGCGAGCGATATTGAGATCCAGGCGAACGAAATCCTGTACCTCAAGAAGCAGCTGAATCAGATCCTTGCCGATCGTACCGGTCAGCCGATCGAAACGATCCAGCGCGATACGGACCGGGATAACTTCATGAATCCGAAGGAAGCGAAGGCGTATGGCCTGATTGACCATATCTTCGTTCGCCGCGGAGAAACAGACTAAGCCTGAGTCCAGAAAGGAAGATGAGGGGCACTGCCTCAGGCCGCCTCTCAGAACTCTTCTCTTTTATGGATCAGCAGGAAAGCCCGGCGGGTTCAATCATCCCTCCGGGCTTTTCAATTCCGGCGTCTGAGCCGGACAGAATTCACTATTTTTACTTTTGGAGTTCCTTCATGACAGATAGCCGTTCAGATCACGAGACCCGGAAATGCGTATTCTGCGGCCGTGGGGAAGGGGAGGTGAAGCACCTCTTCGGCGGCAACGGGGTTTTCGTCTGCGATGACTGCACGAGACAGCTCGCCTCGCTCCTCGCGGATGAAACGGGGGAAAAGGCGGCGGCGCCTTCCGTGGAAGAGGCGGAAGTCGAAGCGGCTGCCGCTGAGAAGCCGATCCCGGCTCCGAAAGAGATTTTTGAGCACCTGAATGACTATGTGATCGGCCAGGAACGCGCGAAGAAGACTCTCGCCGTTGCCGTTCACAATCACTACGTGCGTCTCCGCCACCAGGCGAAGGAAGACCGCGAGGTGGAGCTGCAGAAGAGCAACATTCTTCTCATCGGGCCGACCGGCTCCGGAAAGACGCTCCTCGCGCAGACGCTCGCGAAAGCGCTTGATGTGCCGTTCGCGATCGCTGACGCGACGACGCTTACCGAAGCGGGCTATGTGGGTGAGGACGTTGAGAACATTATTTCGAAGCTCCTCCAGGCGTCTGACGGCGACGTGAAGCGCGCGGAAACCGGTATCGTTTACCTGGACGAAATCGATAAGATCGCCCGTAAGAGCGAGAACCCCTCGATCACCCGTGACGTGTCGGGTGAGGGCGTGCAGCAGGCGCTTCTGAAGCTCGTCGAGGGGACGGTCGCGAATGTCCCCGCGCAGGGCGGCCGGAAGAACCCCGGAAAGCAGATGATTGCCGTAGATACGACAAACATCCTCTTTATCTGCGGCGGCGCGTTTGATGGGCTCGAGAAAGTGGTCCGGAACCGTACCGAGAAGAGCGGCATTGGGTTTGGCGCTGAGGTGAAGAGCAAGAAGGAAGAGCCGCTTTCGAAGCTCCTCCGGAACGTTGAGGCAGAGGATCTTGTCCGATACGGCCTGATTCCGGAACTCGTCGGCCGTCTCCCCGTGATCACGGTGCTTTCCGAACTCGATGAGGCGGCGCTCATTTCGATTCTCACGGAACCGAAGAACGCGCTTCTCAAGCAGTATCAGGTGCTCTTCGATGATGAAGGCGTGAAGCTTGAGTTCACGAAGGAAGCGCTTTCCGCGATCGCGAAGCGCGCCATCGCCCGCAAGACCGGTGCCCGCGGACTCCGCTCCATTGTGGAGGGGATTCTGCTTGACACGATGTTTGAAATCCCGTCCCGTAAGGATGTGGAAAAGGTCGTGGTGGGAGAAAACTGCGTGACAAAGGGAGAAGCCCCTGAACTCGTGCTTCGGAAGACGGAAGCCTGATAGTTTCCTCTGCTTCAGAGTACTGAGAAACGCTCGGGTCCAAAAAGGCTCGAGCGTTTTTTTTGACTTCGCTAGAATTAATTCAAAGCTGCGGCGGAACCCGGAATGTCCGGGACTGCCGCTTCCGTTTCTCGAATACCCTTGAAACTGCGTTAACCGCCCCCATATATGGTTTTAGGACTGCCGTCAGCCGGGACACACCCGGCCGGAAGATTGTTTTCTGACGGGCAGTTTCACATTTTTTGGAACGAATTGAATGACAGAAAAAACGCAAAACACCGCTCTTGAAGTGTTCCCGCTCCTTCCGCTGCGTGACATCGTGGTGTTCCCGCGTATGGTGATCACCCTTTTCATGGGCCGGGCGAAATCGATCCGGGCTGCGGAAATTGCGATGAACCAGGGTAAGAAGATCCTTCTTGTCGCCCAGCGGGACGGCCAGATCGATGAACCGACCGGACAGGATCTGTTTAAGGTCGGCTGCGTGGGCACCATTCTTCAGATGCTGAGACTCCCGGATCAGACGGTGAAGATTCTGGTCGAAGGCAAGGAACGCGTCGATGTGAGCGCGGTGCGTGAAGTGGACGGGTATCTCACGGCCTCTGTGTCGCCGCGCCCGATGAAGGAATCGGATCCGGCGGAAACGGAAGCGCTGCGCCGCGCGACCATCGAGTCTTTCACGGCCTACGCGAAGCTGAATCCGAAGATTCCGGAGGATCTCGCGCGCAGTGTCAACCAGACGACAGACGCTACGCGGCTCGCCGATATCGTGGTGCAGCAGCTCCCGGTCGCGGTGGCCGCGAAGCAGAAGCTGCTCGAGTCTGATGACCTGAACAGCACGCTTACCGAACTCCTCAGCCTCCTTGGCGGCGAAACCGAAATCCAGAAGATGGAGAAGCGGATTCACGGCCGTGTGAAGCAGCAGATGGAGAAGAACCAGCGAGACTACTATCTGAATGAGCAGATGAAGGCCATTCAGAAGGAACTCGGGCAGGGGGATGACGGGAACGACGTGACGGACGACTACGAGAAGAAGATCGAAGCCGCCCGGATGAGCCCGGAAGCGAAGGATAAGGCGCTTGAGGAACTGAATAAGCTCCGTCAGATGAGCCCGATGTCCGCAGAAGCGACCGTGGTCCGCGCGTATCTCGATACGCTGATCTCGCTCCCCTGGAGCAAGAAGACCCGTGTCTCCTCCAATATCCCGAAGGCGAAGAAGATTCTCGACGAGGATCACTACGGTCTCGAGAAGGTGAAGGAACGTATCCTTGAGTACCTGGCGGTTCAGGGCCGTGTCACGAAGGTGAAGGCCCCGATTCTCTGCCTCGTCGGCGCGCCGGGTGTCGGCAAGACGTCGCTTGGCGAATCGATCGCCCGCGCAACCGGCCGCAAGTTCACGCGTCTCGCTCTCGGCGGCGTGCATGATGAAGCGGAAATCCGCGGTCATCGCCGGACCTACGTCGGCTCGATGCCGGGCAAGATCCTGCAGAACCTGATCAAGGTCGGTGTCCGCAATCCGCTCTTCCTGCTTGACGAAGTGGACAAGATGGGCATGGATTACCGCGGTGACCCGGCGAGCGCGCTGCTTGAGGTGCTCGACCCTGAGCAGAACAGCACGTTTGAGGATCACTACGCTGAAGTGCCGTTCGATCTGTCGGACGTGCTCTTTGTCGCGACCTCGAACTCCTACAACATTCCGCCGGCGCTCCTTGACCGTATGGAAGTGATCAGCCTCTCGGGCTACACCGAAGAGGAAAAGGTTCACATTGCGGAAGAGCACCTCGTGCCGAAGCAGATGCGTCTTAACGGCGTGAAGAAGGGTGAGCTCGTGATCGACCGCTCGGCGATCGTCGCGATCATCCGCTACTACACCCGTGAAGCCGGTGTCCGCGGACTTGAGCGCGAAATCAGCAAGATCTGCCGCAAGGTTGTCATGGCGAACATGATGAAGGAAGGGACGAAGAAGAGCGCGAAGACTGAAACCGTTACGGTGAATGAAGAGAACATCGGCAGTTACCTGGGTGTTCGCAAGTTCACGTTCGGTGTGGCGGCGAAGAAGCCCCAGATCGGTCAGGTGAACGGTCTCGCGTGGACAGAGGTCGGAGGCGATCTCCTTTCGATCGAAGCCGCGGTCTTCCCGGGCAAGGGCATGGTCCAGCGTACGGGCAGCCTCGGCGACGTGATGAAGGAATCCGTGGAAGCGGCCCGCTCGGTGGTGCGTGAGCGCGCTGAGTCTCTCGGCATCAAGCAGGACGTCTTCTCGAAGACCGATCTGCACCTCCACTTCCCGGAAGGCGCGACGCCGAAGGATGGTCCGTCCGCGGGCGGCGCCATCACGACGGCGATTGTTTCCGCGCTCACCCGGATTCCGGTCCGCGCTGATGTCGCGATGACGGGCGAAATCACCCTCCGCGGTGAGATCCTCGAGATCGGCGGTCTGAAGGAGAAGCTCCTCGCGGCTCTCCGCGGCGGCATCAAGAAGGTGATGATTCCGGAGGACAACGTGAAGGATCTCGCTGAGATTCCGCAGAACGTGAAGGACGGTCTTGAGATCGTTCCGGTCCGCTGGATTGAGCAGGTTCTGGAGCAGGCTCTTGTCCGTATGCCGGAGCCGCTTCCGAAGGAAGATCTGGCTGAGTCGCTCGCGGCTGTACCCGCTGAACAGCCCGGCCTGCCTGAGATCGTTGCTCACTAAGCCTCAGATTCGGGCTTGATTTAATTGACGGGGATCAAAGAAATTTGCCCCCGTCAATTTTTTTATACGGAAATTCCTAAATTGTTTTGATTTTCCACGCTCTGCGGCTAAAATCGCTCTATCCCCCGCACACAGGGGAGATTAGAAGAAGTTCATGCCCCCCACGGGGTAACAATGAAGAAGGAAATTCGATATGAATAAGTCTGAACTCGTTGAGCTCATCGCTGAAAAGGCTGATATCTCCAAAGCCAAGGCTGCTCTTGCCGTTGACGCTTTCACGGCTGGTGTTGCTGACGCCCTGGCTAAGGGTGACGAAGTCGCCCTCGTGGGTTTTGGTACCTTCACGACCGCTAAGCGCGAAGCCCGCAAGGGCCGTAACCCGGCGACCGGCAAGGAAATCACGATTGCTGCTGCCACGCTGCCGAAGTTCCGCCCTGGCAAAGCTCTGAAGGATGCTGTAAAATAATCCTTCCACTCTCGGAAAAACTGAGCAGTCTTTATAGATCCCGGTTTTTCTGAAGAGGGCGCTTAGCTCAGTTGGTAGAGCAACGCCTTTACACGGCGTGGGTCAGGAGTTCGAGCCTCTTAGCGCCCACCAAGATTCAGCCCCGGATGCCTCAGGCATCCGGGGTTTTTTCTTATTTATTCAGCCGCCGGGCGGCAGTTTAAAAAGATATTTTTGCGGATCCTCTGATGAACCGGGATAGACTGAAAACCATCAGGAGGTACACAGCGCCGGGAAACAGGCGTGAGCCGGTCCTCCTCTGTCTGATTCAATCCGGCTAAAGGCTGATCTGCACTACAGAAAATAACCTGATAGGCGTATAGGCTTAGCCGGGTGTTTGCCGTATATTGAATCGTTGACATTTTCATGACCCGGACGGATTCCGTTCGGTCAATCCAGGGTGCAGCTATGAAGAATATCGGGATTTTCTGCTCGTCTTCCTCTCAGATCGATCCAAAGTACCTGAATGAAGGCAGGGCGATCGGTGAGGCGATCGGAAAAGCCGGAAAGACGATGGTGTATGGCGGAACGGATTTCGGTCTCATGAAGGCTGTGGCTGACGCGGCTCACGAGACGGGAGGCCGCCTGGTCGGTGTGGTGCCGAAACTCCTTGAGGAGCGGGGCCGCGCGCATACGGCGCTTGACGAGAAGATTCTCGTTGATGACCTGTCCGAGCGGAAGCGGGTCATGGTGGAACGATCGGATATCCTGATTGTGCTCCCCGGCGGGATCGGGACGCTTGACGAGGCCTTCTCCACGCTCGCCGGCTATACGCTCGGCTATCACCATAAGCCCACGTACTTTTACGACATGCAGGGCTTCTGGAGCCCGCTCGTTGTTTTCATGAGGCGGCTTGGACGCGATGGCTTCGTGAAGCCTGAGGGGAAGGAATCCTGGCATGTGATCGCGACGCACGCGGAGCTGCTGCGGATCATCGCCGAAATCTGAGCGCCGGGCGTTGAGTCGCCTCATAAGAAAAACCCTCTGCGCGAAGGACAATCCTTCAGACAGAGGGTTTTTGCATTCCGGGCAGAACTCACCGGAGAGCCATCGGCTTAGTGGCGGCGGCGGTTGTTGTTGCCGTGAGCAGCGCCAGGAGCCGCGGAAGTCGGAGAGCGGCCTTCGATATAGCGGAAGGTAATGCGGCCCTTCGACAGGTCATAGGGCGAGAGTTCAAGCGAAATCTTGTCGCCGGCCAGAATGCGGATGTGGTTCTTGCGCATCTTGCCGCTCGTGTAGGCGATCAGTTCGTGACCGTTTTCAAGCTTCACGCGATAACGGGAATCGGGCAGCACTTCAAGCACGTGCCCGGCCATTTCAATAAGGTCTTCCTTTGCCATAGTCTGAAAACCAGAACCACAGGTGCTCCACCTTCCTATCCGATTCAAGTATTTCTGAAGTGGATACCAGGTTGGGTTCTGTAGAAACTGAGTTCCTTTACTTCCTCTGCTGTAATGAAGACTCAATTTTAACTGAAAAAGCTGATTTGTCATCCCTTTTTGATGTTTTTTTTGTGGCACACAGTCTAGGAAGTTACCCTTGAAACGGCGGATCCCGTGATTTCTTTGCGGCTGGGAATCGTTCTTCCGGGGAAATGATGGGGGAAAGACGGAAAAAGGCCGCGCTGAGCACAGTCAGTGCGGCCTTAAAAGTCAGCCTGAAGACGATCAGAACTGATGACGGATACCGAAGAAGACCTGCTGCACATCGTTCCCCGGCGCGCTTGTCGGGTAATGGAACGAGCTGTCAGGACCGTCTTCAATCGAGAACTGCGCGTTCGCCTCCTGAATCAGCGCCACGGTGCCCGCGTAAAGCATCGTGCGTTTTGAGAGGCTGTAGTCGTAGCGGATGCCGAAACTGTAAGCGTCAGCTTTCGAGAGCGTCTGATTCTTGTAATACGCCGCGGTCGTCCCCAGCCGGCCTCCTAAGAGCGGTGTGCTGGTTCCGATCTGAATAAGGAAGAAATCCTGACTCCAGGGCTGATCGTTTCCATTTTTATACTCAAACTGTATCGATGGCTTCGTGAATCCGAAGTCGTAGCTTGCGGCGAGTTCGTAGTACGTGTCGTGTCCCGTCGGCCGGAATCCCAAAGCTGAGTTTCCAAGGTTCTGGTACAGAACGCTGCCCATGACGAAGAGCGGTCCTTTTCCGTAATTCACGCCGAGGTTATAGATGTTTCCCTGCGTGCTTGACTTCGTGCCGTCAGAGCGGGTGTTTTCGCCGAGCGCCGCGTACGCCATCACTGTCACGCCGCCGAGATTCGGCGAAGCCCAGAAAATAGAGTTATTGGCCCGCACGAGATCATCCTGCGTGGGGTCAGACCCCCCCATAGCGTTCCCCGCTCCCGGGTAGAAGAAGGGGGACCCTGCGGTCCCGAGTGACAGAGCGTTCGCGTCTGTCATCGGCCAGAGAAGAAAGTGAGGAGAATACTGGCGGCCAAAAGAAATCTGGCCGAACATGGGGCTCCGGAGCCCGACCCAGGCCTCACGGTGAAAGAGCCGGCTCGTGTTCCCGGCGAACGACTGAGCGTACGTGCCGTCATCAGAAAGGAACCCGGACTCAAGCTTGAATACCGCCTGAGCGCCGCCCAGAACTCCCAGATCCTCTTCTCCCTTGAAACCAAAGTAGTTGCCGGATGAACCGCCGCTGTGAAGTCCGGAAGAAACGGTTCCGCTGTCGTTATTGACGGACACGTATGAATCAATCAGCCCGTACACCGATACCGAAGACGCGGCGTCTGCCGCTGAAGGAATTCCGACGGCTGCCAGTAAGGCCGCAATGGCCGTGAGTGACTTTCTCAATTTGTTCTCCTTTGATTTATTGGCGTCTTCGCTTACAGATAACCTGTCTCTATAAGCCATCAGACGTAGTTAAAAAAGATAGAGAAACGAAATTGGTTTCTCCGTTGTCCGGACAACACTTTGGAGACAGGGCGGCAAATCTCGCGGCGGAAAACGCTGATAATTCAGACTTATTTTTGCAACTTGCTAATTCAAAATAATTTTTTCAGAATAGAGGGGCTCTGCCCCTCAAAAAAATAAAAATGGGCGGGCTTCAAAAAATAAATTGATTTAATGAAGGAGAGAGAGGTGAGGCAGGTTTTTCTGAACGCGCCGTGGGTTCACGATGCGGAACCCCCTCAGCTGAAGGCGATTTTTGAGCAGCATGGGGTGCTTCGCAAGTTCCCGAAAGGGTTCATTTTCAATCATGGCGGAACCCAGGGGAATGTGTACTACATCACTAAGGGGCTGGTTTTCTTTACCTTTCCGGACCCCAAGGATAAGTTCCGCGTTTTTGGCATTCTGCCGCCGGATCGTGTAGTGGGTGATCTTGACGCGGTGACGCAGTTCAGCATCAATGTGTTTGCGACGAGCGCCCGGCCGACAGAGTGCCTGGTGGTTCCGGGGCGGGTTTACCGGGAAGCGCTCGAGGCGGATCCGGAACTCATGAAGCTCTACGCGATCAACGCAGTCGCTAAGGAAGAAACCCATATGGAGGGGATGATGGCGGTCTTCACGCTGCCCGCGGAAAAGCGCCTGATCGCGCTCGCGTCCTCTGTCATCAATTCCTACTATCCCCTGAAGCCGGACGGCTGGAATCCGATGCCGCTTCAGCTCACGACGTTCGAAATCGCGGACATCACGTCCTCAAACCGCTCGACAGTCAGCACAATCATCAATCAGTGGGTGGATAAAGGCCTCGCGAAGCGGGACGGGAGCTGGCTCGAACTTCACGGGAAGCTTTTCCGGGATGAGTACGACTGGCTCAACTTCAATTCCCGGGGTAGCCGGACCCCGTAATCCGGAATTTTTAGATCCTTATACCTAGGATTGTTGGGCAGACAACATCAGAGATACGGAGTTCAGATTACTCTCCAACTAGTTATTTCGAACAGAGAGCGCCGGAGAGACGGCGTCTCGATATAGCGGAGAGAAACAGATGACACTCAAGCATTTTCTGACCCGTACGGCGGTCGCGGCCGCGGTTGTCGCTATTGCGGGAGCCGCAGGCGCTGCTGAGAAGCAGATGACGGCGGATATCGTTGTGGTGGGCGGCGGTGCGGCCGGCATGGCGGCTGTGACTCAGGCGGTGGACGCCGGCAAGAAAGCGATCCTTCTTGAAAAGAACGCGTTCCTTGGCGGCGGCGCCTCGATGGCGGAAGGCCTTGGCGCGGTTCAGACCCGCTGGCAGCGTGATAAGAATTATTCGCTTGCCGTGGAAACCGCATACAACCGCATGATGAGCTATACCCATTACAAGACGAACGGCCCGTTGCTGCGCCGCTTCCTTGAAGGGTCTGCGGAAAATCTTGACTGGCTCTCGAAGCATAACCTCACGTTCCATCTCACGCAGATGTCGCCGACCGAATGCATCACCTGGCACGTGGTCGGAAAGTACAAGAATTCCGAGCACGGCGCGGCATACATTGAAGCTCTGAGCGACTGGGCAAAAGAGAAGGGCGCCACGATCCTCACGAGCACTCCTGCCAAGTCTCTCCTCACGGAAAACGGCCGTGTGGTCGGCGTGAAGGCTGCGGATAATCAGGGCAACACCTACACGATCCGCGCGAAGGCGGTGATCATTTCGACGGGCGGCTTCAATAACAGCCCGGAGCGAGTCCGCGATTGGGGTCACTATGACCCGGCGGTTTATCAGGGTCTCGTACCGCTCAATAAGACCGGTGACGGTATCGCGATGGCTGAAGCCGCGGGCGCAGTGCCTGGCAATATGGCTCTGATGGCGCACCCCGGTACGCGCGCTTCCAACGTGAAGCTCCTCGGGAACATCTGGGTGATGTCCTGGCAGCCGAAGCCCGTCTGGGTGAATGATTCCGGTAAGCGCTTCGTGCGTGAGACCGTTACGCATGAGTTCTCGGACGCCGCGAACGCCCTCGGTCAGCAGCATAACGGCTACGCCTGGGCCATTATCGACTCCAATATGGTGGATTACTTCGAGAAGGAAGGCCTTGATCTTGGTGTCGGCGTGCTTGTTCCGGTGGGCGCGAAGATGACCGATATGAAGAAGGAAATCAAGGACGTTCTCGCGAAGGGGTCTGACGGTTTCAAGTCCGGTGCGACGATCGCCGAACTCGCGAAGCAGATCGGTGTTCCTGCCGCGACGCTTGAAGAAACGATGAAGCGCTACAACGAAAACGTAGCCTTCGGCTTCGACCGTGATTTCTATAAGGAACGCGAGTGGCTGACCCCGATCAACAAGGGCCCGTTCTACGCGATCAAGATTGCTCCATATTCCTTCACTTCAATCGGCGGTATCAAGATCGATCAGTACATGCATGCGCTCGATAAGAATAACCAGCCTGTGAAGGGACTCTACTGCACGGGTATGGACGCGGGCGGTATGTATGGCGACAGCTACCCGGTGTGGTTCTCGGGTAACGCCTTTGGTTTCTCCTCCTGGTCCGGCCGTCACGCCGCTCTCCAGGCGATTGAGGACGAGAAGCTTTAACTCTCTCTCCTCTGATTCATGGGAATGAATCAGCGCCCCGCCTTTCTCTCCAGAGGGCGGGGCGTCATTTTTTTGCAGTGTGTAAAAAGCGATTCCGGAGATGGGTTTTGCGGGTCTATAGTGAAAAGACAGATTAAAAACCCTACGGAGCCTCTTTTTATGAAAATGAAAAAAATCCTCCTCGCGATGAGTCTTGCCGCGGTGGCTTCGGTGCCGGCGGCCGCGTCAGCCGCGGATCTCACGGCGGCGCCGGACGCAGAAATCACGCTCTCCACAACCGTGACCCGTACGGTGCCAAACGATGAAGCGGTGCTGACACTCGCGGTGACCCGTCAGGGCGCTACGGCGAAAGACGCTCAGAAGGCAATGCTCACGGTGCTCAATCAGGGTATGAAGGCACTCCGCGCCGCGCTTCCCGCGGGGAAGGCTGTGCTTCAGTCGGGGAGCCTCTACACAAACCCCAATTACTCCCAGGCGAAGAAAGGGGAAGGCGTGAAGATTCTCAACTGGACATCCCGCGAGGAAGTCCGGGTAACGCTGAAAGATCCGTCGCTTGCCGGTGAAGCGATTGACGCCGCGAACCGGTATTTTGAATTCTCCGGGCTCCAGTTCCGGGTATCGCGTGACGCCTCGCTCAGGAACCGCTCCGATCTGATGGCTGACGCGATGGCGGATCTGGGCGCGAAGGCCGCGGTTGTCGCGAAGGCTTTCGGGATTCCCGCGAGCGGCGTGAAGGTTTATAAGCTTTCCTTTGGCGGTCAGACCGGGAACTATTACCCGCAGGCCCCGATGCTGATGGCGGTCCGAAAAGCGGCCCCCGCTGCGGATTCTGTCGAAATGAGCCCGGGAGAATCCGATGTGTCACTCTCCGCAAGCGCGGTTTTCAAGATTAAGTAACACTTTAATCAGATATTTCTAATATTCTGAATTAAAAATAAAATCCCGCAGAAAATTTCTTCTGCGGGATTTCTCTTCTGAATCTTTGAGAGAATCAGAGACTCATCCGTCTCACCTTACGCCGGGACGCCGAAAGCGAGCGGCGGGGGAGTCGTCATGCGGATCATCTTGCGGTTGATGTCCTTCACCTTTGCCGCGCCAGTCAGCGTCATCGCGACAGCGAGTTCATTCCGGATCGTGTTCGCGAAGAGTTCAACGCCGTCCGCCAGTGCGCCGTGAGCGCCACGGACAAAGTGACGGCCCGCGAGGCAGGCATCAGCGCCAAGGGCAATGTATTTTTCCACATCAGTGCCGCGCTTCACGCAGCCGTCGACAAGAATCATGCAGCGGCCGTGAATCGCGTCAGCGATGGCGGGAAGCACTTCCGCGGTCCCGGGTTCATCCGCAAGCACCCGGCCGCCGTGGTTCGACACCACGATGCCGGCAGCGCCCGCGTTGAGGCAGAGAAGTGCTTCATCGGTCGTGAGAATGCCCTTGAAGAAGAGCGGAAGCGGGCTCGCCTTCACGAGTTCACGGAGCTGCTCGGGGGTCTTCGGCTCAACGGTCTGGCCCTTCGTCGCGCGGGCCGCACGGCCGGCGGAATCCAGGTCGATCGTGAAGGCGACAACACCGGCGTTCGCAGCGATCTTCATGCGTTCAATGATGTCCTGCTGGCGGCGGGGTTTCAGGCCAACGATCGCTTTGAATCCCTTTGACTTCAGTGTCTGGAGCCGTTCCTCGAAAACATTCAGAGGGTCGCCGATACCGTCAGCCACAGCGCCGAGCGTTCCGGCCGCGGTGCAGCCGCCGCAGATCGCGGTAACGAACTCGGCTTCTGTCAGATGGCCGCCCATGTTATAGGTTGTGCCGCCGGTCGGTGCCGCCATGACCGGCATCGAAAGCTTGTTCCCAAAGAAATCGAATGAGGTATCTGGCACATGGACCCCGTGCACCACGCGGCCATTCAGACGGATTGCAGCAAGCGCATCGTAATTCGCCTGGAAGGAACGGTTCGCGCCCATGCCGCCGAAGCCTGGCACCTGGCCGATGCAGGGGCCGCGGCCGTTGCACTCCGCGCAGACGTAGCAGCGGGGCATCATCATTTCGCGCGCCCGGTCAAGCACGTCTTTCATTTTGAGATTCTTGCCGGTGAGGGGGCGGATCTTCTTTTCGGGTTCTTCCGCAGCCTGGGCAACAACCGGAATGCTGCTGATCGTAGAGGCGGCGGCGATAACGGCTCCGGCCTTGAATAGACCGCGACGGTTGAGGTCGATAGTTGACATGTTCTGCTCTCCTATATAAGACACTGAATTTCTCAGGCAGTGTCATTTTTTTGTCAGACGGTTTTCGCGCTTCCTGCCGTCTGTTTTTATATTATTCGAAAGGCTTAGTTCTCAGAAAACAGTATTCATATAATGAAATCTGATTATTCAGCAGGTGAGTCTGAAAAACTTCATAATGCTGAAAAAGCGGCAGATACTCGGTTTTTTGAATCACGCAGATAATTGAGACTGGTTCTCAATTAGTTAAATTATGAATAAATGATATCGGTCGTTTCTCTGAGTCGAAACGGAGCAGGGCGTTATGGGAAAACTATTGGAAGAGACACTGACGGACGATACCCCGGGGCGGAATCCGGCGCACGCGATCCTGCAGGACGGTGCCCGGGCCTTTGTGGCTTTCGGTGCGACCCGGAGCCTTTCAGAAGCGGCAAAGCGTGTGGGGAAAAGTCAGCCCTCGGTGTCCCGCGATGTCGCGGGGCTTGAAGCGGCGCTTGGCGTCACGCTGCTCGACCGCTCGACGCGGCCGATCCGGCTGACCCCGGAGGGGGATGCGCTGCTTCGTTTTCTCGATTCTGAGCAGACCGAACTCACACACCTTCTGCAGGGGCTTCGCGAAGCGAACGCAATCAGGCCCTCTTTAAGGATCGGAATCTGTGAAAGCGTCGCCTGGAGCTACGCGGATGTGATTGCGTCACGCCTTGCATCCCGCCTCTCCGATATCCGGATCGTTGTCGCTTCAAGCGGCGCGATGCTTCCGGAACTCGATGCCGGCGAGCTCGATATGCTTTTCTGCTCAAATCCGTTTGCGAACCGGAATGACCTGAACCGTATCCCGGTGTTTGAGGAACCGTCGATCCTCATTTTCCCAAAGCCGTTTGATCTCGCGCCGCTCGGGACCCCGATTACCTGGGAGTCGCTTCGCACCTGCGGTCTGCCCCACATCCGCTGCTCCAAAATGAATGCCGCGGGGCAGAGCGAAGTGAATTACTTCAACACCCACGCGCTGGAGTTTCCCGGACGGATCGTCGTGAACGAAAATTCCCTTCTTCTTAAGCTCACCGCGGAGGGGCACGGCTGGGCGCTTGCCCGGCCGACCACGCTCGCGCAGTATCCGGAACTCGCGCGTGAGGTGAACGCGGTTCCGATGCCGCCCCCCGTGCTGCTCAGACGGGCATCCATTATTACGAAGAAGGGAGCCCGGCCTTGGGTCGCGGATGCCGTGGCAGGTGTGATCCGGGATCACTACGAGGCATCCGTCGCGCCGGCTATCGCCCGTTTGGTCCCCTGGGCCCGGGATTCACTTTACACAGTGAAAACCGGTGACTTTGGAAAACCGGTGCGGCACGCCGCTGTCCGGTTCGCAGCGGTCTGACGGGGCTTGATGTAACCGATGCGCTAAGATCTCAGGCTACAGACAAACCAATTGCTCCGCGGCAGAGCCGCTTTGGAGTCCGCACTCATGCTTTCCTCCCTTTGGTCACTCGCGGCCGCCGCCAGTTTTTCTCTGATGGCCGCGATCGTGAAGCTTTCATCCGGTGAATTCGGGTCACTCGAACTGGTGTTCTACCGGTCGGTTTTCGGCATGGTGCTCATGATTTTTCTTGCGGCGTCCCAGCACGGGTCCATGCGGACGGAGCATTTCAGGGAGCACATGATCCGATCGGGGCTTGGGGTGCTGTCCGTGGCGCTCTGGTTCTTCACGCTCCGCGATATGACGTTCAGCACCAATATGACGCTGATCTATACGACCCCGCTTTTTATGGCTGCGAACTTCATCGTGCTCGCGAAGATGAAGCACGAACGGGCTCCCTGGGCGATGGTGGCGTCTATTCTCGTGGGGTTCATCGGTATTACGCTGATTCTGCGGCCGGAATTTCATGAAAAGGATTTCATTCCGGGGCTTGTCTGCCTTTTCATCTCAGCGATTGATCTTCTCGTCTACTGGCAGATGCAGAAGATGGGGAAGCTGGGTGAACCTTCCTGGAGAATCGTGTTCTACTTCTCGCTGCTAGGTGCAATCTTTTCCTTTATCGGACAGTGGGTGTTTTCTGACGGTTTCCATTTCCCGAGCCCTCATGGAGCGCTCTGCATTCTGGGAATCGGTGTGTTCGCGACACTGGGTCAGATATTTATGACCCGGGCCTACGCCTACGGGAACCTACTCCTTTCATCCTGTCTTGGTTTTTCAGCGATCCCGTTCTCCGCAATTTTCGGCTTCTTTATCTTCGATGATCCGATCACTGTGATGTCGCTGATCGCGATGTCGCTGGTGCTCGCGTCCGGTGTCGCGGCCTCCGTGACAACGAAAAAGATGGAGGCAACGCTCGTTCACGGGAAAAAAGGCTGAGCCCGGCATTTAGGAGAAAAAATAATGAAAGTCATTGATTTTGAAAACTTTCTGCTTCACCCCGATCTGGCGGTCGCGGAGGCCGCCATTTCGGGAGGCCCGATTCTCGTTTCAGGCTGCCGGGCGGGGACCGCGGTGATCCTGTCGCTGGACGCCTATAACGAACTGAAAGCCGCGGGGTTCACGGCCGGAAAGAAGGGTGAGGAGCCCCCCGAAAGTGCCCGGGATCCGGGCACTAAAACACCATAATTCCGATATCTTTCCGCTCATCCCGGCGGTAGTATTACAGAAATGGTGGATACCGGACGGAATCCGCCGCGTTCCAAGAGAAAAGGGATGGAGAGCATGGCGAAGGTAACTTTTGTCGCGACCGGCGACAGTTTCATCACGCGTCATATTTCAGAGGACGGATACGATGGCTTTGAGAAGCTTCGCAAACTGATCCGGGATCATGATGTGCGGTTCGCTAATCTTGAGATGACCTTTCATCGGTGTGAGAGATCCCCGGCCGCAGCGTCCGGCGGAACCTGGGCGATGACCGATCCCTCCATGCTCGACGATATGCGGCGGTTCGGTTTCAATCTCTATAACACCGCGAATAACCACTCGGGTGACTTCGGTGAGGGTGGGGTGACCGCCACAATCCGGCATCTTGAAGAGCGCGGGATGATTTTCGCAGGGACCGGTAGGACGCTTGAAGACGCGTCCCGCGCGGCGTATCTCGAAACCCGGCATGGAAGAGTGGCCCTGATCGGCGTGACGTCAACACTCGACCCGGCAGCAATTGCGGGAAGCCAGGGTGTGGATATGCCCGGGCGCCCGGGACTTAATCCGCTTCGGTTCCGCACAATTCACCATGTGAACGCCCGGCACTTCGCGATGGCGGAGGAACTCGCCCGGGTGACCGAAGTGAATGCCCAGAAAGACTATCTGATCGCGACCGGATATTCGTCACCGTACCCGGAAGGCACGATGCCGCTCGGAGGAATGAATTTCGAGCTGAATGATCTTGAAACGGATCCGGAGCGGAATGAGACGGAGCCGCTTGCCATTGACCTGAAACGGACAGTGGCTGAGATCCGCGAGGCGAAGCGGCAGGCGGATATCGTGGTGGTTTCTGTTCATACCCACGAAATGAAGGGGCGCGACACGATGGTGCCGCCTGAATTCCTCGAAACCTTTGCTCATGCCTGCGTGGATGCCGGAGCCTCGGCTGTGATCGGTCATGGACCTCATCAGCTGCGGGGCCTAGAAATTTATAAAGGCGCTCCCGTTTTCTACAGTATCGGAAACTTTATCTTTGAAACCGAGACAGTCGCGCGGCAGCCCGCTGACGCTTTCATCGGAAAAGGCATGCCGGCTGACACCAAGGTTGGTGCCTATATGGATGCCCGAAGCGCGAACGGAACGCGGGGTTACATTGTGGATCCCCATATCTGGGAAGCTGTGGTTCCGGAGTGGATCGTAGCGGATGGTAAGGTAAGGGCCCTGGTGCTTCACCCCGTGACGCTCGGCCAGAAAGATTCGCGCTCACAGCGGGGACTCCCCCGTCTTGCCGAAGGGGACGAGGCGAAAGCGATCCTCAGCCACCTCAAAGATCTTTCTGAGCCCTACGGGACGAAAATCCAGGTTGAAAACGGAGTCGGCCGCGTTAAGCTCGGGATTAAAGAGTAAAAGAATAATCAAAGAAGCATTTTCAGTACGTACATCTAACCTCAGGATGAATCACTATGAAGATCCTATTGCCAGTCGATAACAGCCCGCTCAGCGAACATGCGGTGAGTTTTGTAGCGAGCCGCGCGTCGCTCCTCGGCGAGAATCCCGAAGTCACGCTTTTCAACGTTCAGACTCCTTTCTCCAACCAGAGCGCGCTGCTTGGGCAGGAAAAAATCGACGCGTATTACCATGCGGCTGAAGAGAAGGCTTTTGGCGAAGCCCGTAAGAAGCTATCCATGGCGGGGATTTCAGTCCGCGAACGGACCGCGGTCGGCAATCCCGCGGAAATGATCGCGGAAGAGGCCGATAAGATTCATCCGGATCTTATCGTTATGGGAAGCCGCGGCCGCGGCCGGATCGCTGAGATGCTGCTCGGCTCCGTGACGACCGGAGTGCTTGCCCGCACCCGTGTGCCGATTCTGATTCTCCGGGGTGACAAGGCTCCGGAAGGAAAAGAACTGAAGATCGGTCTCGCGGTTGATGGTTCCGCCTACAGTGAGGCAGCTGCCCGATACGTTGTGCGGCACCGCCATCTCTTCGGACCGGGGAACCCCTTCACGGTCTTCACGGTGGTGAATGACTATTCAGGTCACGACTACTCGATGCTTTACGCGATGACGGAAGGCCGTCTGACAGGGGACGAAGCGGAGAAGCTTGAGGCTGAGGAGTTTGATGAGACCATGCGTTCGATCCGCCCGATCTTCCAGGAAGCGGATGTGCCGGTGAAGGAGGTCTGTCTTCACGGGAACCCCTCAGAACAGATTTCGGAATTCGCGAAATCGCAGCAGTTTGACCTCCTCATCATGGGGTCTCACGGATACAACAAGTTTGAATCCGCGGTGCTGGGATCCGTTGCGGCCCATGTCCTCGCCGCCACCACGATTCCGGTCATGGTGATCCGTACGGCAGCCCGCCTCGGCGATCGTCCCTGAGCGGATTCCTGATTCTGACTAAAAAAAGGGAGCGGCCCTCGAAGCCGCTCCCTTTATGCTGCCTGTCCGCCGAAGAAAGCCTTCGGCGTGAATCTTTCCGTTCAGTGCTGCATATGCATGTGATCGTGACCCTGCATGTCAGCCGGGGAGGACCCCATCGGCATGGCGGCAGCGGGGGAAGAGGCGGAGACTGAGGTCATTCCGTCAGACGCGGGCTGGGACGCGGCAGCGTCAGACCCCTGGGTATTCGGTTCCTGCTGCATCGGGGCGGCGTTCGAGGGGCCCATATCCATACGGCCGGAAGAGGGATCCATCTGCATCGGGGCGCCGGAATTCATTTCCATGGCGGCGTGGTCATGCATCGGATGCGCGTCGCCCGTGAGAGCGGGGTCGAGCATGCCGAACACCATCGCGAGATGGGCGATGATGAGGTAGCTGATGAGCCAGATGAAGTGATGCTTGATCTGCTTCACGCTCAGGTGACGGCCGGAGAGGGCAATCAAAACCGCCGGAATAAAGGCGAGGAAGAAGAACGCGATCGCGAGGATGTCAATCGGACCCTGCCACTCAATTCCCGGTACGACTGCGACGAGGAGATACACGACGAGGCAGGCGTAGTAAATTGCGAGGAAGAAACCGAGGTACTTCGTGAGCTTCTCGGCGAACGTCGACTGGGCAGCGTCACCGTGGGTGGCTTTCCCGTAGAGAACAAAGAATTCGCTGGCGACGAGGGTTTCCGCGCACGCGACCGGGATCACCATGAAGAGAATCAGATTCCACGGCTGATTGGCAGCGAGCAGCGCCATATAGGCGGTCATTGACATAATGTTGTCCTTCTGGCTTTTTCTCCGATTGGGCGGGGTTCACAGAAATCGGACAGCGCCTCGGAGATTGAAAAGTGAGTGATAGCCTGCGGGTATGGATGGCTGAAACTGATCGGTCAGGCTTCCCCCGCAGAAGGCGCTATTTTCTGCTCTTTTTTGTGTCTTTGAGAGAAATGCAGGGGGTGAGAATCACTTCGTTACATTTGTCTCAGGGCAGAAAAAAAGAGCCCGGAAATACCGGGCTCAAAAAATACGGAGAGAAAAGACAGAGACAAACTGCAGAAACTTACCAGGCTGGGAAAGTGGAATCCCCAAACCGTTTTTCGATGAACGCCTTCACGTTCGGCTGGTGATAGGCCTTGATGAAGGTCTTCACCCAGGGCTTATTTTTGTCAGCCGTACGGACGACGAGAACATTGGCGTAAGCGGACCCCTTGGCGCTCTCAACGAGAACACCCTGCTTCGCGATCGAGAGACCGGCTGGGCGGGCATAGGTGCCGTTCACGGCGGCGGCTGCCACATCAGGCAGAGCGCGCGGCAGCTGCGGAGCCTCGATTTCGACAAACTTCAGCTTCTTCGGGTTCGAGACGATATCGAGCGGCGTCGCCTGGAGACCGGAACCCGGGCGGAGCTTGATGTAGCCCGCGTTCTGAAGGATCAGAAGCGCGCGGCCTTCATTCGTGGCGTCATTCGGAATAGCGATCTTGGAGCCATTCGGAATGTCCTTGAAGCTCTTGTAGCCCTTGTTCGTGAAGAAGACGAGAGGCGAAATAATGGTCTTCGCGACGCTCTCAATCTTGTAGTGACGATCCTTGATCTGACGGTCAAGGTAGGGCTGATGCTGGAAGCTGTTGATATCGATGTCACCCGTGTCGAGCGCCACATTCGGAGCGATGTAATCGCTGAACTCGAACACCTTGATCTGGAGACCCAGCTTCTCGGCGTTCTTCTTCACGACTTCCATGATCTCAGCCTGTCCGCCCGGGTTGATGCCGACACGGATCACGGGGGTGGAGGAGGCGGCGAGGGCGCCGGAGGCAAAGAACGGAGTCGAAAGAGCGGCAGCGGCAAGGGCTGCGAAGAGGGAACGGCGATTCAGCATAGTATTTCTCCAGAACTTGATTTTGTCTTCAAGGGGTGGCGGCCCTCATAGCCGCGCCCCGTGAGAACAGTTGTACCTGAGAGAAAAAAAAGATGTTCCGGGAATCCTGTGCTCCGTGAGGTATTACCAAAGATCCTCTGGAAAACTCCTGTGGAGGATCAAAAACAGTAATACCGGCGGTGCCAAAGCCGCGTCGTGACAGCGTTCCGGAAAAGCAAAGATATAATTAATGGAACACAATCAAGGAAAGCGTCCTCGCGCTTTTCAAAGAAACGGGGTTTTTATGAAGATTCTTCTTCCGGTCGACGGCAGCGTTTACAGCCGTTCAGCGATTGATTTTGTGGCTACCCGGGCGTCTCTCCTCGGGAAGCATCCCGATATTGAGCTCCTTAACGTTCAGACTCCTCCCACGTTCCTGCAGAAACTGTTCTCGCGGGAAACGCTCGATGAGCACACCGCGAAGGAGGCCGAAAACACGTTTATTCCTATCCGGAAGATCTTCAAGTCCGAGGGCATGACCGCCCGTGAAAAAGTGAAGGTCGGTGTCCCCGCCGATACGATTGCCGAAGAGGCCGCTGAGTTCCAGCCTGACCTCATCATTATGGGATCCCGGGGGCTCAGCGCCTACCAGGGGCTTTTCATGGGATCCGTTACCACGGGTGTTCTCGCGCAGACTACGACCCCGATGCTGATTCTCCGAGGGAAGGAGACTCCGGCGAAGGAAGACCTCACGGTCGGTATCGCGATTGACGGTTCAACCTACGGGGTCGCAGCGGCCCGATATGTAGCTGAAAATCCGGATCTTTTCGGACCGGGAGCGGAATTCCAGGTAATCAATGTGGTGTCCGATATGCGGGACGCGAAGTATTCGGTGATCGCCGCGGTCGATGGGAAGCAGCTGTCAGACGATGACTTCGAGAGGCTTGAAAAGGAAGACTTTGAAGCCGCGATGAACCAGGTAAGACCGATCTTCAAGGAGAATGGCCTGAAAGTAAAAGAGGTGATGCTGACGGGTGACCCGCGGGACGAAATTTCTGATTACGTCGAGGATAAACACCTCGATCTTCTCGTGATGGGGTCCCACGGCTATACAAACTTCAAGAGCGCCGTGATGGGGTCGGTTGCGACGCATGTGGCGGCCGAAGGCAATGTGCCGCTTCTGATTATCCGTGAGGGCAGCGACGCACCGCAGGGTGTCTGATAAGAATCGGCTGTTTCAGGAGAAAATTCCCGGGGAACCGGGAATTTTTTTGATTTTGGTCCCTAATAAATACCAAGGTAGAGTAATTTAGCCGCTTAAAAAAATAGGAATAGAGAAAAATACAAAAGAAAAGTCTCTAAGGAGGACAGGCTTTTCTATAGCTCAAAAATAAACCGCCAGGGGGTTAGCCTGGCGGTGCGCGTATTAAAAACCGGTATTACGGATTAACGGTCTTATGCGAAGGATCCAGTCCCTTCCAGCCGCCTCCCAGCGCTTTGATGAGTTCGACACTGTTCACGAGTTCCTGCGACTGGAGTGATAGCAGCGACTGTTCGCTGGAAAGCCTTGTGGCTTCGGATGAAGAAACATTGGTGTAATCAATCATCCCGGCCTTATAGCGATTCATCAGAATGGAACCGGTCTCAGTCGCCGCGGAGAGGGATTTCCGCGTGTTCGCCACCTGAGAGGCAAGGCTCGCCTGTGAGGAGAGCGCGTCTTCTGTCGTCTGGAACGCCTCGAGCACGGTTTGACGGTAAGCGGCGACAGATTGCTCATAAGCCGCGCGGGCCTGAGCCACCTTGGCCCGGGTGGAACCTGCGTCGAAGATTGTCTGCGCGGCTGACGCGCCAAGTGACCAGAGAAGGTGATCCGCGCTGATCAGCTGGGAAAAATGTCCGCCGCTCCAGCCGCCGGAACCGGAAAGGGTGATGTCCGGGTAGTAGCCGGCAATCGCGATGCCGATCTTTTCATTGGCAGCGGCGACCGCACGCTCGGCGGATGCGATATCCGGACGCCGTTCAAGAAGCGTACTCGGAATGGCTGCAGGAATTGCCGGAACAGAAGGCAGTGCTGTGTCCTGAGGCAGGAGCGTAAATTCAGCCGGAGCCTTGCCAATCAGAACCGCGATCGCGTGTTCATACTGAGCCCGGGAGGACTTCAGGGCGTCACGCGATGCTTCCGCCGAGTAGAGTGACTGCTCAGCGGACGTCAGGTCGGATTTCGCGATCTGGCCGCTTTCGTACTGATTCCTCAGAGTTTCGACATTCTTCTGATAAACCTTGATCGTTTCGCCGTAAACCGCGATGCGGCGGTCCAGAACGCGAAGCGTGAAATAGTCTTCGGCGAGGCTCGCCTGAGCGGAAAGACGGGCATTTGCGAGATCCGCTGCGGAAGCTTCGGCGCTTGCTTCATCGGCGGTCCGGGCCCTGCGGAGTTTTCCCCAGAGATCCGGTTCCCAGGAGAAATTTCCCTGGAAACTGATGGTGTTCTTGGTGACACCGGCAGTCCGTCCGCGGGATCCGGATGCGCCGGCCGTAATGGACGGGTAAAGGGCGGCGTCAGACTGCGCGACCAGGGCGACAGCCTGCAGGTACTTCTGGGCGTACTGCGCGACGTTCTGGTTATTGATTTCGACCTGGGATTCCAGGCTGTTCAGCACCGGATCGCCATACATCGTCCACCAGTCTTCCTTAAGGGCGGCGTCATTCGGCGTGGCCGATTTCCAGCCGGCAGGAGCCTCTTTGAACTGCGCGGGCATCTGGCTCACGGCGGACGGCCGGGTGTAGTTCGGGCCGACTGCGCATCCGGAAAGGATGAGGAGGGCGGCTGCAGCGGCCGCCGCGAGTTTCAGCGGTGTCCGTACAGCGGTCTGGGTACTTTCAAAAGTCTTCTTCATGTTTCTTTCCTCTTACTTTCCGGCGGTAACGGCAGCAGCCGTACCGTTCCCTTTGAAGAACCGTCTCCAGAGTCGTTTGGCCCAGGAACCAAACCGGTCAAGATAAACATAAACCACAGGAGTGGTGTAGAGCGTCAGAATCTGACTCACCACAAGGCCGCCGCAGATCGCGATGCCGAGCGGCCGATGGAATGACGCGTTGCTGCCGGTCTGAAGGAGAAGCGGCACCGCGCCGAAAAACGCCGCGCAGGAGGTCATCAGAATCGGGCGGAAACGCTTACGGCAGGCCTCAATAATGGCTTCCTCCGGGGTCCGTCCTTCTCTCTCCGCGGCAATCGCGAAGTCCACCATCAGAATAGCGTTCTTCTTCACAATGCCGATAAGGAGAAGAATGCCGATGAACGCGATCACAGTGAACTGCGTACCAGTGATTTCCATCAGGAGCAGGGCACCGATGCCGGCGGAGGGCAGTGTCGAGAGAATCGTGATCGGGTGGATCCAGCTCTCATACAGAATGCCCAGCAGAATGTAGATCACGAGGATCGCGGTCAGGATGAGAAGCGGAATCTGCCCCATGGTTTTCTGGAACGTGGCGGCAGTCCCAGCGAAACTTCCGTGAACCGAGTCCGGGAGACCGAGGGACGCCATTGTGCGATCAATCGCGGCCTTGGCGGTGTCGAGTGACACACCGTCAGCCAGATTGAAGGCAATGGTCGTTGTCGCGGTCTGATCCTCATGGTCAACCGAAAGCGGTGTGGTCGAATATTCAATGCGAGCGAAATTCGAGACCGGAATCTGCTTTCCGGCAGAAGTCACCACGAAGAGCCGGGTGAGGACGCTCGGATCCTGAGTCCACGAGCTGTCGAGCCCAATCACGCTGTAGTACTGATTCAGCATCTTGTACTGCGTCGCGATCTGGCGCTGCGCGAAGGCGTCATTCAGGAAAGTGTCGATTTCCCGGGCATTGAGACCGTAGCGGGTAGCGGCTTCGCGATCCACGATCACCTTTACTTCAGAGCCGCCGGTTTCCGCGTCGCTGTCCACGCTTGTGAGTTCAGGAAGCTTCGAGAGCGCTTTATAAATCGGCGTGCTCCACTGACGCAGTGTCGCGAGATCGTCACTCTGAATACTGTACTGATACGTCGCGTTCGCGCTCCGGCCGCCGGTCCGGAAATCCTGAACCGGCATCAAAAAGAGCGACGTGCCTGGCATCCGCTTGGAAAGCGCGAAAAGCCGGTTCGCGACCTGGGAGGCGGTCTCAGTACGCTGATCGAGCGGCTTCAGCCGGATAAAGAACTGTCCGGTGTTCCGCGACCCGAATCCGCCGCCGCCCGTGGAGGCGAGGACATACTCAATGGCGGGATCCTTTTCCAGCATTTTGCTCAGACGCAGAATCTTCGGATCCATCTGCGTAAAGCTTGTCTGCTGATCAGCCCGAACCATACCGAAGAGAATGCCGGTATCCTGATCCGGGAATAGCCCCTTGTCGATCGTAATGTAGAGGAAAACGTTTCCGACGATAGTGAGGAGAAGAATCACCATCGTGAGGAGTTTGTGCTTCATCACGGTGCCGAGACTCGCGACGTAGGCCGTGTGAAGTTTCCGGAGACCGGAAGAGATCCAGTCAAGCACCACGGTTTGTGGCCAGCGCCGGCCGTTCGGCATCCGATGAGGTTTCGGAGCGTCTTTCCTGAAAAGACGGCTGCAGAGCATCGGAGTCAGTGTGAGAGACACAAACATTGAAATCGCGAGCGCGACAGAAAGTGTCACCGCGAATTCCCGGAAGAGCTTTCCGACAACGCCTCCCATGAGAAGCAGCGGGATGAAAACCGCGATCAGGGACGAAGTCATTGAAAGAATCGTGAACCCGATTTCGTGGCTGCCTTTCAGCGCGGCCTGCATCGGTGTCATCCCTTCCTCGATATGGCGGCTGATGTTTTCCACCACCACAATCGCGTCATCCACCACAAAGCCTGTACAGATGATGAGCGCCATCATGGAGAGAGCGTCCAGACTGTAGCCGAGGAAATACATCGCGCTGAATGTTCCGACCAGTGAGATCGGAAGGGCGACTGCGGGAATCAGCGTAGCGCGTCCCCGCCTCAGGAACACGTAAACCACCACAATCACGAGGAGGATAGAGAAGAGCAGGGTCTTCTCGGTTTCCTGGAGCGCGTCGCGTACCGTGCTCGAGCGGTCAATCGCGAGTGTGAGTTTCGTTCCCGCCGGCAGCATGGAATTCAGTTCCGGCATCAGAGCCTTCACCGAATCGATGGTTTCCAGCATGTTCGCGCCCGCCTGACGGGTGATGGAGATGGAAACCGAAGGCTTCGAATTGAAGTAACCGGAAGAGTACTTGTCCTGAATCGAGTCGTAGACGTTAGCGACGTCCTTCAGTCTCACCGGAACCCCGTTCTTATAGGTCACGATGAGGTCCCGATACTGGCTCGCCTGCGTGAGCTGACCGTTCGCCTCAATCCACCAGGTGCTGGCCTTTCCGGAAAGCAGGCCGCGAGGGGAGTTGGATGTCGCGCTGTCAACCGCCTTCCGGACGGTATCAAGCGGGATTCCATAGCTTTCAAGAAGCCGTGGCTTCAGGTCGATACGGACTGCCGGCAAAGCGCCGCCGCGGATTGAAACCTGACCGACACCCTGCACCTGGGCGATTCGCTGCTGGAGCTTAGAGCTTGCGAGGTCGTACAGCTGACCGCGGTTCAGCCGGTCAGACGTCATAGCAAGCATCATAATCGGCGCAGAAGACGGATTCGCTTTGTGATAAGTCGGAAGTGTCTTCATCGCGGAGGGAAGGAGGCTGCGCGCCGCATTGATGGCAGCCTGAACATCACGCGCCGCGCCATCGACGTCACGCGACATATCGAACTGGATAATGACGTGAGTCGATCCCTGGGATGAGACGGACGTCAGTTCCGTAATGCCGGCGATCTGGCCCATCGCGCGCTCAAGCGGTGTCGCGACGGTTGCGGCCATTGTTTCAGGAGACGCGCCGGCAAGCGATGCCTGCACAAAAATCACAGGCATATCGACCGTGGGGATCGGAGCGACCGGCAGGAACCGGAAGGAAACCGCTCCGACCACGGTGAGGGCGATCGAGAGGAGAAGTGTCGCGATCGGCCTCAGGATGAAAAGCCTCGATATGTTCACGGTTTTTCCTCCTCGAGGGCAGGTTCGGGCTCAAGCGCCTTCCCCTTCCTGAAGTGCGACGCAAGCCGCTCAAACCAGAGGTAAATCACCGGGGTCGTGAAAAGCGTGAGAAGCTGACTGAAGATCAGACCGCCCACAATCACGAGGCCCATCGGACGCCGCAGCTCAGCGCCGCTTCCGGTTGCCAGCATCAGAGGAACGTTGCCGAGGAGAGCCGCGAAGGTCGTCATCATGATCGGACGGAAACGCAGCAGACAGGCGCTGTAAATAGCGTCAAACGGCGTCTTTCCCGCACGTTCTCCGGCAAGAGCGAAGTCAATCATCATGATGGCGTTCTTCTTCACAATGCCGATCAGAAGAATGATGCCGATCAGTGCGATCAGTGTGAATTCCGTTCCAGTGAGCTTCAGCGCAAGGAGCGCGCCGATAGCGGCGGACGGCAGCGTCGAAATGACGGTGACCGGGTGAATCCAGCTTTCATAGAGAATGCCGAGCACGAGGTACACCACCATGACGGCCGCGAAAATGAGCCAGAGCGTATTGGCGTTCGCGTTTTCGTAAGCCGAGAGCGACCCCTGCGGCTTCAGGTTCATCGTGATCGGAAGCTTGATCTGAGTCTTCACGTCTTCGATCGCTTTCTTTGCGTCATCAAGCGAATAGCCGTCCCGGATATTGAAGGAAACCGTGGCAGCCGGAGTCTGTGAGAGACGGGCGTAGCCAGAGGGTCCCAGCTGCTCGGTCACCCGGATGATGCTTGTGAGCGGCACCATGGTGCTCGACGCAGGCGCGGCAGAATCGGAGGACGCCGAACTGGTTGTCGTCGCCGTACCGCTTTTCAGATAGATATGCGAGAAGGCATTGAGATCATCCCGGAACTGCTTACCCACCTCAAGCACGACGCGGTACTGGTTTGACTGCGTGTAAATCGTGGAGATAAGCCGCTGGCCGAAGGCGTTATAAAGCGCCGTATCGACATCATCCGCGGTGAGTCCATAGCGGGCCGCGGCCTCGCGGTCGATATCGACATAGGCGATGCGGGCGTTCCCCATGAGGTTCGTCACAACATCCTTCAGTTCAGGACGCTTCGAAAGCGCCTGCGTGAAGATCGGGACCCATTTTTCGAGTTCCGACTGGTCCGTCGTGTTGAGCGTCAGCTGGTACTCGGATGGCGTGACCTGATCATCCACCTTCAGATCCTGGTTTTTGATCGCGTAGAGGTGAATACCAGGGATCTTCGCCGCGTCTGCTTCCAGACGGGAAATGATGGAGTCCGCGCTGTCACGCTCACCGAAAGGTTTCAGCGTGATCTGGAGACGGCCCGTGTTGAGGGAATTGTTGTTTACCGCGTCAACGCCGACGATCGAGCTCACGGACTGAACGCCAGGATCTTTCTGAATCAGGGCCGCAAGCTCTCCCTGGCGCTTCGCCATTTCAGAGAATGAAATATCAGCAGGTGCCCGGGTGATGCCCTGAATGAAACCGGTGTCCTGCGCAGGGAAGAATCCCGACGGAACCCAGATCCAGAGAAGAGCGGTGACAAAAAGCGTGCCGATTGCCACGAAGAGGGTCGCGACCTGATGATTCAGTACGACCTTAAGGCAGCGCTCATAGAGATTGAGAAGCCAGTTAAAGGCCTTGCCGAAATCCTGAGTGATGCGGCTGTGTTTCTCTTCCGGAATATGCTTCAGCAGATAAGCGGAAAGCATCGGGGTGAGAGTGAGCGACACGACCATAGAGACAAGGATCGACACCGCGAGGGTGATCGAGAATTCGCGGAACAGACGCCCGACTACGTCCCCCATGAAGAGAAGCGGAATCAGCACGGCAATAAGGGAGAAGGTGAGCGACACAATCGTGAAGCCGATTTCCTTTGATCCCAGAAGAGCCGCGTCGAGCGGTTTCATGCCGTCATCAATATGACGCTGGATGTTTTCCACCACTACGATCGCGTCGTCAATCACAAAGCCTGTCGCGATGGTGAGCGCCATCAGCGTGAGGTTATTGAGTGAGAAACCGGCGAGATACATCACGGCGAAAGTGCCGACAATCGAGAGCGGCACCGCGAGACTCGGAATGAGCGTCGCGGTCGGCGTCCGAAGGAAGAGGAACGAGACCGCGATCACGAGACCGATAGCGATCAGGAGTTCCGTCTGGACATCATCGATTGACGCGCGGATCGACTGCGTACGGTCAGCAAGAATCGTGAGTTTCACGGATCCAGGGAGCGACTCCTGAATGGCCGGGAGCGCCGCCTTGATGTCGTCCGCGATATTCACAACATTTGTGCCAGGCTGACGCTGAATGTTGATGATGATGGCGGGTTTGCCGTTCGCGAACGCCTCCTGATATTCATCCTGCGGCGCGAGTTCAACGTCAGCCACATCCCTCAGACGCAGCGCGTTTCCGTTCGAATATTTGATGACGAGGTTCTGATAGTCCTCAATCGACTTCAGCTGGTCATTCGCGTCAATCGTGACACTCCGCTCGGGCCCGTCGAAACCACCCTTGCTGCCATTGACGTTCGCGTTATTGATCGCGGTGTTGATATCGGAAAGCGCGAGGCCGGCAGAGGCGAGTTTCACCGGATTCGCGCGGATACGGACAGCCTGCTGCTGGCCGCCCGCAAGGCTCACAAGGCCTACCCCTGAAATCTGGGAGAGTTTCAGTGCGGCGCGGGTGTTGATCAGATCCTGGACCTTGGTGAGGGGGAGGGTGTCAGAAGTCGCCGCAATGGTAAGAATCGGAGTATCCGCCGGATTCACCTTCTTATAGGTCGGCTTATTCGGAAGATCACTTGGGAGCAGGGCGTCAGCTGCGTTGATGGCGGCCTGAACTTCCTGTTCCGCCACATCGAGACTGAGATCGAGATTGAATTTCAGCGTGATCACCGAATTGCCGCCGGAGGTCACGGAGTACATCTGATTCAGCCCCGACATCTGGCCGAGCTGACGCTCAAGCGGCGCGGTGACGCCGGAGGTCATCACCTGAGGACCGGCACCCGGGAACTGTGTCGTCACTTGGATCACCGGATAATCCACTTCGGGCAGGGCCGAAATGGAGAGGTATCGGTACCCAAGCGCGCCCGCGACGACAAGCGCGATCATCAGAAGGAGCGTCGCGATCGGGCGATAAATAAAGAGTCGCGAAAGGTTCATTTGGTGGCCTTCAGCGCTTTAGGAATGAGAAGCGGCGGACGAGGCGGGAGCGGAGGCTGCGGGGGACGCGGCGGCGTCAGAGCCTGTGGCAGACGGTTTTCTCCGCCGCGGTGTGGCCCCATCAGAGGCGTTTGCCGCGGCAGGCTTCACCACGTTGACTTTTCCGCCATCCGTGGCGGAATCGACTCCGGATGTAATCACGGGGTCGCCTGCCTTGAGGCCCGAAAGAATCGCGGTGAAACCATTACCGGCGTCAGGCCCCATTTTGATCGGAGTCCGGTGGGCGACAGAATCACTGTCAACCGTGAAGACAAACTGCCCGGTCGTACTCGTCTGAACAGCGGCAGTCGGCACCACGACGGCATTTCCAAGCACGTTGGTGATGAGTTTCACATTGACGAACTGATTCGGGAAAAGCCTGTCATCCGTATTCGGGAAATCGGCCTTCAGTTTCACCGTACCGGTCGTGGTATCGATGGAATTTCCTACCGTTTTTACAGTGCTTTGAGCGATCAGCGTTGATCCGCTCTGATCGTAGACTTCGACGCGAAGCGATTTCCCCGCCCGGATCGGTGTTACGACATCAGAAAGGTTAGCCTGAGGAATGGAAAATTCGACAGAAATCGGGCGGGTCTGGGTAATCGTCGCGATGGCGGTTGAGTCGCTCGGTCCTACGAGGTTCCCGATATCCACACCCCGGAGACCGATAAAGCCAGAAATCGGCGCTGTGATGCGGCCATAGCCCACCGAAACCTGAGCACCTGAAATCTGACCTTTTGCCGCCCGAACTGCGCCTTCATACTGTTTGACAAGGGCGGCCTGAGCGTCGTAGTCCTGCTTTGAAATGGAATTCTGTGCGTAAAGCTTCTGATACCGGGAGAGCACCTGGCGGGCATTCGCAAGCTGAGCTTCGCTTTGCGCAAGAGTTCCGCGGTACTGTTCTGTGTTTGCTTCGTATCCTCGGGTATCAACTTTGGCGAGAAGCGCGCCCCGCTTCACATACTGCCCTTCCTTGAAGAAAATCTGCGTGAGACGGCCTGTCACCTGGCTGATCACGCTGACGCTCTGCGCCGGAGTCACTGTACCGAGAGCTGAAACGTAGACATCAACATTCTGGGTCTTCGCGGGGACTGTCAGAACCGAGGTCGGCATCCGGCGGCCGCGGCGGCCTCCGGCCTGCTGCGGCGCGGCGTTCGATTTTTTATTCTTCCAGTACTGGTATCCGCCGCCTCCAATTGCTGCGGCAGCAAGGATGGCAATGGCGGAGAAGACGAGTTTGCGGCGTTTCATGGAAGGACCTTTTAACTGTTTTTTGGCAGGGAAGGCGGCCAGAAATGAATTCGCGCGATCCGGGTACACCATCTCCGCCAGTCTGGATGAGACAAAGATACCAGTAATAACTGTTAAGCGAGCGTAAGGGAAAGAAACGATTTCTTCCCGGTGAGGTGACTCAAACATAACGATAGTCAGCGCCGGGAAAGTTTCTGAGTGTCTCTCTGAACGAAATCAGACTGATTCTGGTGGTCTACAAAAATGATTTCTATGCCCGCGGGTGCCGCCCATTCTAAGAGCTCCGGACGTAAAGGGAGGTGCCGGAAATTGAGAGTTTCTGTATCAGAAAATAAAAAATACCCTGCCTGATATCAAGCAGGGCGGGGTAAAAGCTTTCTATTTCAGACGTCTTTCAGCGGGCCGCGCGAAAGAATCAGCATGAATAGAAGGGAGATGACGGCGAAACAGGCACCTGCCCAGAAGGACGCCGATGCGCCGAGCGTGTCCCAGAGCGCGCCGGCCCCGATACCGGCGATCAGAAGAGCACCGCCTGATACGAGGTTATAGAGACCGAACGCCGTACCGCGGAGGTCTTCAGGGGCGAGTTTGGCGATGAAAACGGAGAAAATGCCCTGAGTAGCGCCGAGGTGCAGACCCCAGAGGACGACCGCAGCCAGAACCCAGACGGGGGATGACGCAAGAGCAAGAGTCACCTGCGAGGCAAAGAGGAAAACGATGCCAAGTGTCAGGAGCCAGATTGGATGGATCCGGTCCGCGGCTTTTCCGAAGGGATAGGACGAAAACGCGAACACTGCGTTCATGAGCACCATCACGAGCGGCACCATGGCGGCCGAAATTCCGACATTAGCCGCGCGAAGCACGATAAAAGCGTTGGAGAACCGAGCGAGGGAAAAAACAGCCGCTGCCGCGATCAGCATCCAGAAGGCCGATGACAGCCTCCCCATAGCTTCGCGGGAAATCGGGTTCGTCCGGTGAGCGTTCTTCGGTTCCGGCGCTTTCACTTCAAAGATGATGAGTGAAAGGCAGATCAGACCCGGAATCAGGGCGCACCAGAAAATGAGCCGGTAGTTATCAAACGTGAGCCACATCAGCAGCGCCGCAATAGCCGGGCCAATAAAGGCACCGGCGGAATCGAGCGACTGGCGAAGTCCAAAACTCGCTCCCATCACGTCTTTCGGTGTAACGGTGGCAATCAGGGCGTCTCGGGGCGCTCCGCGGATCCCTTTTCCGATTCGGTCAGCAAACCGGCAGCAAAAGACCTGAAGCACGGTGTCAGAAAGGGCGAAGAACGGTTTCGAAATTACGCCGAGTGCGTAGCCCGTGAAGACGAGTGCCTTCGTGTGACCGAAGCGGTCAGAGATCATGCCGGAAAAGACCTTCATGATGAGCGCGACGGATTCCGCCGCGCCTTCCGTGATACCGATCGCTGTGGCCGAGGCTCCGAGTCCCACCGCCATGAAGAGCGGAAGAACCGCATGGATCATTTCAGACGAAATATCCATAAAGAGCGAGACGAATCCGAGGGCCCAGACCGTGCGGGGGATCTTGGCGCGGTCTGTTTTGGGAGGGAGCTTTGAAAATTTCATAGTTATGCCCTGCAAAAAGAAGACCCCTGGGCCGGGACCCAGGGGAACTTAAGGTTTTATGTGTCGGTTTTTGCTTACTTCGACGGCTTCCGGCACGCAGCCGTAATGTCCTGCTTCGCGTTGTAGGTCGAGCTCTTCACCTGGGTGAGAGCAAGAACCGTGCTCCAGATGTCGTCATGCGAAACCGGTTTTTTCGCGCCGGCTTCAAGGCACCCCTTCGCAATGCCAAGGCGGGACCGGAGACCGTCCGACACCCAAAGGATCATCGGAATATGAGTCTGTTCACTCGGAGCGATCGCATAGGGAGCGCCGTGGAGGAAAAGACCCTTTTCGCCAAGGCTTTCGCCGTGGTCTGACATGTAGATCAGAGCGGTATCCGCGTCCTTCATCGCCTTCAGTTTGTCGATCATGGAGCTCAGCACGTGATCCGTGTAGAGGATCGAATTGTCATACGCGTTCCGGATCGATTTCGGATCACAGGACCGGAGATCAGAATTCGTGCAGACCGGACCCCACTTATTGAATTTTTCCGGATAGCGCTTGGCGTACGCCGGGCCGTGACTGCCCATCATGTGGAAGAAGAGGGCATTTACCGTACCGGGCTTCAGTTTCTCCTGATCAATATAGGGAACCATGCCTTCGTCATAGCATTCGCCATTCGGACAGACGGAATCGCGAAGCGCCTTCGGAAGAGACTTGACGGGTTCCGTGTACGGAGTCCCCTGGCTCGCTCCCTTATCACCGCCCTGGTTATCCACCCAAAGCGTCTTCACGCCGGCGCGCTGCAGGACCGCGGGAAGCGGTTCTTCCGTAATGATCTTCTTCCGGTTGTAGTTTTCTCGTCCAATCCGGCTGAACATGCAGGGGACAGAGACGTCGGTGCTCGTGCCGCAGGAAGAAGCATCAGTGTAATTCACCACGCCTTCCTTACGGAGTTCAGGGGTCGTGTCGCGGTCATAGCCATCGAGTCTCCAGTTCGCCGCACGGGCGGTTTCTCCCGTCACGACAACGACGAGGAGCGGACGCTCAGTTGCGGAAGGGGCAGGGGACAGGGTCGGAGTTTTATCCACGATTGTCCGGACTTTGACCGAACCCGGAGCCTCATCCGAAAACTGTGTTTTGACTGCGGAGTAAACGATATTGACTGGAGTCAGCAGATAGCGGGCGCTCTTCTGACCGCGGATGAAGTACGAGAATCCCTGGAAGTCAGCCAGCAGAGAAACAATGCCGAAAATAACGAGGGCAATTGCTGCCAGGAACCGTATCGCGTGATCCTTAAGCGGCGCGGGTTTCAGCGGAAACTTCCAGATCAGGAGAATCGGCGGAATCGCGGCGCAAAGGAACGTGAAAATGAGCCCGGGGGAAATCAGGTCACGGGTTTCAGCCACATTGGTCGCAAAAGCGTTACGCAGCATGTCAGGCGACATCACCGCGCCGTACAGGAGCGAGAAACCGAAACCGCCCGCGCCGATCAGCGAGAGGATGATGAGCAGCGCTTTATAGAGCCGCCGGTCCATAATCGCGGCGAGGAGCGTACCCAGAGCCGCAAAAAGGAAAAAGAGTCCGAGCCACGCTGAGGCGTAGAACTTCACGCCGGCGAGCGACAGCGGATTCGTACCGGTTGCGGCCGCAAGCTTCCAGAAGGGGAAGCTGTCCACCGTCAGCCACCAGGCCGCAACAATCAGCGCAAGACCGGTAGCGCCGGTCGCGAAATACCGGACAAAGCTCTTAAGGGAATGCAGAACGGACATAGAGAAACCTATCCATATTAGACGGTGACGAGTCTGCATTGCAGACTGTCAAATGAAGGTCAAAATACTTGCAATTCGAAACATTTGCAACTGAGACTCTTTATTTTTGTGTCTCACGCCGCTTTAACCGAACTCTTTCAACTCGGTATTATTAGATGGATGAAATGATTGGACCGGAGCCATGCAGGAAAACATTCTGGTTGTAGATGATAACGACGATATCCGCTCAAATGTCGCGGAATACCTGAGAGCCAAAGGCTGGAAAGCGGAGGAGGCTTCAACCGGTCCTATGGCAGTCGCGCAGGTGCACACGGGAGCCTTTGATCTCGTGCTGCTTGACCTTGGGCTCCCCGGGATGGATGGCATTGAAGTGTGTCGGAAACTCCGAAGCGAAGGTTATTCTCTTCCTATCATGATGCTCACGGCGCGCGATGAGCTTGATGACCGTGTGGCAGGTCTTCAGAGCGGCGCGGACGATTATCTCGTCAAGCCCTTTTCACTCCGGGAGCTTTCAGCCCGTGTTGAAGCAATCCTCCGACGCAGCCAGGGGAAAGTGGTGAAAGATCTGAAGGTTGGGGATCTTGTGCTCCATCTTTCCACGGCATCCGCTGAGCGCGAGGGAAAAACGCTCCACCTGAGCCCCGCGTGCTTCCAGATTCTTCGGGTACTGATGTCAAAGAGCCCGAATATCGTGCCGCGCGATGAACTTGAGAAAGCTCTCTGGGGCGGAGACCGCCCGGATTCAGACAGCCTTCGCTCAAATCTCTGGCTTCTCAGAAATGTAGTGGATAAACCCTTTGCTGCGCCGATGATTAAGACGCATCCGGGATTTGGCTGGTCGATCGCACCGGCTGCGGCACCAGCCAAAGCGACAGAAGACAAATAAATTCCAGCAGCTGCTGCGGGGCGAACCAATAGGAGAAGCCGCATGAAACGTATCGGACGCTTTTTCCTGAGACTTGGGCTTCGGGCGAGGCTGATGCTGGTAATCGGTATTCTTGCCTTCGTGCTTACGGCCGGTTTTATTGCCGCTTTCTCCTACGCGATTGAATTCACGGAGGATCATCTGGTTTCTGAGAACCAGTACTACTCACTTCGCGGCTATATTGACAGTGATATCGCGCATGGGAAAGCCCCACGGCTGCTTCCGAATAAGAAGCTTTACGCAGATCCGAGCGTCGTCAATGGCGTAAAACTGGAACCCATTCCGCCCGAATTTCAGAATCTGCCTGACGGGTACACCGAGTACGAAGACGATCATCAGGCGGATTATGTCTTCAGGATGCAGCGTCACGGTGTGACCTATATCCTCACAACCGATCAGACTGAGTTTGAAGAGGTGGAGCACAGTCTCGTCGCTGTGGTCGTTCTTTTTGGTCTGCTCGCGGTGATGGCCGCGGTTCTGATGGCCTGGCTGCTTGGCGGCACGGTTGTGCGTCCGGTGAAAAAGCTCGCGCGCGAGGTTCAGAGATGTGCGTCTGAAAAAGAATTCCGGCCGCTCTCGGTTGAATTGACGAATGATGAAGTCGGCTATCTCGCGAAGACCTGTGAGAACTCGCTCAGAAAATTGCATGAAACCGTGCAAAGCGAACGATTCTTTGCGTCGGATCTCTCTCACGAATTCCGTACTCATCTTTCAATTGTTTCCACGACAGCCGAGCTGATGCGGGAAATCGGCGACCTTACCCCGCAGCAGGAGCGGCAGCTGGCAAAAATCACGCTTGCCGCAGAGAGAATGCAGCGACTGATCCATGTGCTTCTTGCACTTGCGCGCGATAAGGATGTCAAAGCCGCGGATAACGATATCAAATATCTGCCTGATATTGCCCGTGAGATTCAGGAAGAGGATGAGCCTGATGCCCGCCAGAAAGGGCTCCGCATGGTGATTGACGACCGGTCCGGTACACCTCCGCCTCGACTTTCGGATAGTTTCGCTTCCTGCGTGCTTTCCAACCTTGTGCGGAATGCGGTGAGAAATTCCACCCGTGGGACTATCACGATCACGCTCGAACCCACACGGTTTTCCGTGAAGGACGAAGGGTGCGGTATCCCCAAGGACGAAATGGAAAAGATCTTTTTGCCCTTTACCCGGGGAAAACTTTCCCATGGTCAGGGTCACGGAATCGGGCTCTCGCTGGTCTCCCGTATCTGTACCCGGATGGGATGGAAAATCGCGGTGGAAAGTGAAGAGGGGAAGGGATCGCTCTTCACCATTACGTTCGCTGAGAAGAAAACTCCGTTCTGAGGCGAACACTCAGCCGGAAATGATTCTGACGATGATTTTCCCAAGCATAAAGAGGCCGAAGGCGAGGAAGAAGAATCCGCCGATCCGGTTCACCCAAAGGAGCCCTCGCTTTCCTGTAAGCAGATGGCGGGCATATGCCGCGGCGGCCGCGTATCCGGCGTGAATGACGATAAGTGTCAGCGCGTAGAGGAGCGAGAGCAGTACGGACTGTCCCCAGAACGACCCATCCTGGTCGATAAACTGCGGGAACATGGAGAAGAAAAAGATGATGAGGACAGGATTCGTGAGCTGAAGCAGAATGCCCCGGGTAAAAATCGAGACGGGTGAAGCGCCGGTTTCCTGTTTATCCCTTTTCTCCGCAAGTGACATCAGATCAACCGCGGGCTTCCGGAAACTTTTGACACCAAGCCAGAGAAGATAAAGCGCGCCAAGCGCCTGAATAAAAGTAAATAAAGAGGGGCGGGCGGAAAGAATGGCCCCGAGTCCGCCCACCGCGATCATGGCGAGAATAAAGGTCCCGCATGCCAGCCCACCGATACACCAGGGAGTCTTCCGGCCGCCTTCCTCCAGAGTCGTCATCACCGTGAGAAGCACCCCGGGACCGGGAGAAGCAACCACTGTGATACTGAGAATGATGAAGAGCGTCAGTGTGTGGGACAAGATTCAGGACCTCCAGTGCATTCAGTTAGAAGAAAACAACATCAGACACAAGATTCCTGAGCAGCGCGATGACACTCCATGCAGCAGAGGTGCTTGACTTGGGGTTGGCCGGATCCGGCTTCGACGCGATCGAAAGCTCGGCGTGCATAAGACCGTTTGAGAGGCTGATCCGGTGAATATTTTCGCGAAGCCCAGGAACGCTTCTCACAGTTACCCGGGCGTTCGGAGCCTCGGCGGCGATTGAGGCGGTAACCGCGACATTGACGTTTTTCGGGAAAGCCGCAATGGCGTCCCGGACAGTGCCGGTGAAGAGAACTTCTTCCGCGGTTGCTGAAGGGATACGGCCTTTAAGTCCTGGAGCGCCTTCAAGGCTTCTCGGAGCTTTGACATCCTCAATTTCGACCCGGGCGTCCCCTTTCAGGGCATAGACCTGCATGAGGTCCAGTCCGCCGATCGCGCCAGAAGGGATAAAGAGTTTTGCCCCCGATTCCTTCGCAGCTGTTTTCAGCGTATTGAAGAATTTGGGATCAGCCAGAGCGCCGACAGAAGCGGGTATGAAATTGGCACCGGACCGGAGAATCGCTTCACCATACTCCCGGACCGCGGCTCCGCCCGCGAATTCAATAACAAAATCAGGCTTCAGGGCAAGAAGCGGATCAATCTCGGTAAAGAACCGGCAGTCCAGTGTTTCCGCAAAGGATTCCGCACTCCCGGCGTGACGCGCCATGACGCCTGTAATCCGGAATTCACCGGGAAGAATCCGAAGCAGATTGCGGGCAAAAATGTGGGACAGGGCTCCGCAGCCGATCAGCGCGATGGTTTTCATACGATGGAATCTCCCGGATGACAGAAAGAAGACTTCGCCGGAAGCTGAAACGCACTGCTCAGATAAAAAACGGAACCAGTCCAGCCGGACGGCTCCGTTTATTGGATTCCGGCACTGCCCTCTATTTTAGAAGCGCAGTGCGCGTAAAACCATATTTTTTGTGTTCCGGCGTGGATTACTTCGCGACGCGGTGAATCACAGCGTCCATCGGGAGACGGCTCTTCTGCTTCGTGGCGTTGCGGTCTTCCTTTTCGTCGTGGTGACCGATCGCGAGAACGAGCACCGAGGCAAGGCCCTTTTCAGCGAGGCCCAGGTTCTCGTCCATCTTCTGGAACTGAACACCTTCCATGATCGTCGTGTCGAGCCCCATCTGGGCGGCGGCGAACATCAGGTAACCCATGCCGAGATAAGCCTGCTTGGAGGCCCATTCGAAGAATTCACCGGAGGTGACAGCGTGCAGGCCGACAAAGTAGCGGCGACCGGCGTCCATGTTTTCTTCGCCTTCGTGACCGGCGTAGCGGCCATCAGCGATTTCCTGCTTATAAACAGCCTGCAGGTGTTCTTCCGACGGACGGAAAGGCACAGCGCACACGATAGCGCGGGAGGCTTTGGTCACGCGTTCCTGATTGAAGTCAGAAACACCAGCCGCAACGGCAGCACGCTCTTCTTCAGTTTCAGCAACAAAATACTGCACCGGCTGGTAGTTGACGGAGGTCGGGGCGAGACGGAGGATCTCGAGCAGATCCTTCCACTCGGCGTCCGTCACGGACTTTGCCGGATCGTAAACTTTGGCCGTAAAGCGGCGGCGTGCAATATCAAGAGCTTCAGTCATCTTTTTAAATCTCACTCATTTTCGGGGGGAAATGTGTCCCGATTGGAAGACTTCCGGCGGCGTTTTGATGGGCCGGCCTTGAAGATCGCCTGCACGAGGCGTGACTGTGCGATCACGACTCCCATGCTGTTATAGGCGATTTCCCAATCGGCGTACCACGTAATCATACGGACTCCGCAGATGAAGAGTGAGCCTATCCAGACCGCGGCAACAGAATTGACTCCGACATAGATAAGTCCGAGCGTGAGCCAGCTCCCGAGGAAAGCGGCGGAGGCGTAGGGCTTTCGATCTGAGAGGACCATTGGAAGCTTATTCATGAAGACATCGCGCAGCATGCCGCCCGCAGCGCCCGTGGTGACACCGAGAAGGGTGGAACTCAGCATCGGGACTCCGAAAGAATAGGCAAGCGCGGTGCCTGATGCCGAAAAGAACCCCAGACCAATGGCGTCAAGCCAGATGAACGCGGCGTAAGGAATATCGTGATGGAAGCGCTTGACGAGAACCGGGGCGAAGACCGTAAGAAGGAGCGTGAGCCACACGTAGTATTCGTGCGTGATGAACCAGAATGGACGGTTATTAATCACCACGTCACGAAGAATTCCGCCTCCGAACGCCGTCGTGAACGCGAGAACAAAAATCCCGACCGGATCCAGACGCCGTTCCTTTCCTGCCAGCAGCCCCGAAAAGGCAAAGGCCAGAATACCGATAAAGTCGGCGAGATTCGAGAAGAACTGAAGCATGGAAGGCACCCGGTGAAAACGCTTTAAAAAGATAGATTAAACCGGGATATTACTTGGTGGAACAGGCAATGTAAAAGCGATTCGCTACCGTTTTCTTCTGACAGTGAAAAGGCTTAATACGAGCGGAGCGCGAAGCGCAGAATCCGCGTGAATTCCTGAGGATCAAATCCCAGACCCGCCAGTGCGAGGACCTGGAGTACAAGGAGTGCCGGAATGCCGAAAGCGAACAGAGGCTTTCGGGTTTTGTGGTGAAAGAAACGCATGCCGGCAAGCGCTCCGATTGAGCCACCGGCCGCGGCGAGCCCAAGAAGCGTGGTTTCAGGAATCCGCCACATATGCTGCTCCGCCTTCCACTTATCGATACCGAAGGTGATGAACGCCGCAATATTGATGAAGAGAAGCCAGAGCGCCATGAGAAATACCGTATTCGTTTTAAGAGATGCGAATTATAGGAGTCTCCGCGACGCTAAACCGCAGGCGGAGAATCTCCGCTGAAACAAAGAGTAATCGCACCCCGATACCGAAAAATCAGGCGACATTTCAGTCTTCCGGTGCTAATGTGACACAGAAAGGTGTTGAACCACTCTGAAGGAGACTCCCATGCGGACCAAAGAAGATGCGAGGGCCTTGATTGATGCTGTGAAGAAGGTGCCTCTTGGTTTTTACCCCACACCGTTTCATAAGCTTGAACGGATGTCCGAGCTTACCGGGGTGAATCTTTGGGTGAAGCGTGAAGACTTCTCGGGTGTCTCGCTTTTCGGCGGAAACAAGGTGAGAAAGCTTGAGTTTCTACTCGCGGACGCGGTCCGGAAAGGGTGCGACACCGTTTTTACCTATGGCGCGACAGAATCCAATCACGCGATGCAGACCGCGACTGCCGCTAGAAAACTTGGACTGAAACCCGTGCTGTGGCTTGGCGCGATTGTGGAGCCGAATCCCGCGGCGCTTCGCGCGAACATGCTGCTCGACAGAATTCTCGGCGCGGAAATCCATATTCTGGAATCCCGAGGGAGTACGCGGGAGACCATGGAAGCGAATCAGGAGCTCTTCGAAAAACGGAAGAATGAGCTCGAGAAAGAAGGGCACCGGGTATATGACATTCCGATGGGCGGCTCCCTTCCTCGGGGCGCGCTCGGGTTTGCCGAGTGCTGGATTGAACTTGCCGAACAAGCAGAGGCGGCGGGGATTCATCCGGATTATGTGTACACCTGTACAGGAAGCGGCGGAACCCTCGCGGGGCTTGCCGCCGGACGTACCCTGATCGGATCTGATCGGACCGTGCTCACCGGAATCGCGGTCGGGAAGAAAGATCCTGAGACGTATGGGAAAGAAGTCCGGCTGCTGGCGGACGATGTCCTGATGCTGCTCGGTGAAAAGAAGCTGACCAAACCGGATGTGTTCCAGATCCTTTACGACTATGTCGGCGCGGGTTACGAAAAGCCTTTTGGCCTCGCGAACGACGATATCCGGCTGCTTGCCCGGACTGAAGGCATATTCCTTGACCCGGTGTATTCAGGAAAGGCGTTCCACGGCATGATGGAAGAAATCCGCAAAAGAAATGTGCCCCAAGGGAGCACCGTGGTGTTTCTTCACACCGGAGGCGCGACAGCGCTCTTCGCGGAACCTGAAATTATTGGGGATCTTTCTGAAGAAAAGTAGAATTTTTGCTTGAAGTTTATTCAGATAATCGTCTGATTACGAATAATATTTGGCCGTCAGTCCTAAGCGGATCGGAGAGAGAGTTTCCGCGGTGGGACTGACGGCCAAACCTTTTAAATCGGCTGCTTAATTTCAGTGCGTCTTGGCGTAGTGAGCGGCATCTTCGCCAGCGAGACGGCCTGAGGTGTAGGCAAAGCCGAGCGTGCCGCCCTCGAAGTCGACGTACGCCTTGCCATACATGCCGCCCGCGTCAGCGCCGACAGCCCAGAGACCGTTGATCGGCGTGGCATCAGAGGTCACCGCACGGAGTCGGTCATCCACACGGATGCCGCCCAGCGTACCGAGGAGTCGGGAAGTGAAGCGGACAGCGTAGAACGGTCCCTTTTCAACCGGAATCAGGCGCTTTCCGTCAGCGAAGAAGAGCGGATCTTTCCCATCGTGATAGGCCTTGTTGTACTGCTCGACAGAAGCGGCGAAGTTCTTTTCGTCGACGCCGATAGCACGGGCGAGCTCAGGAATGGAATTTGCCTTGTAAACGGTTGCGGTATTTCCGACCAGCTTATCGAGGAACGCGGCCACATCCTTCGGCGTGTTTTCAGCCTTGGAGAGTTCATCCGTGTCGTTCGGCTCATTGAATTCCTGGAAGTACTGACGCTTGTCTCCCTTCCAGTTCGCGTACTGTTCTTCGATTGCGGCGAAACCCTTTGCCTTCACTTTATCGAGCATTCCGGAGTCAACAATCACGAATTCCGTCTGATGCGGCTGCATCGCGATTTCAGCGCCGTGAACCGAGTAGAGCGTCGCGTCCGTTTCGTTGCTGAAGCGGCGGCCATTGGTGTTCACGCGGAGATTCGGGTAACGCGTGAAGTCCGTAAGCGCGAACCAATCATCACCCACCTGCTTCGTGATCTTGCCCATTTCCTCCTGGCTGAACGTTTCCCAGAAATACTGTGCGACATTCTCACCGCGTTTTCCGGCACCGGCCTTCCACGCCATCTGGATACCGTCACCCGTGTTCTGGGTCACTTCACCCATCGTGTAGGGGACACCGATGTAGCGTTCAAGCATGTCCTTATTGCCGCCGAAGCCGCCGGAAGCAATCACAACAGCCTTTGCCGTCACCTTGCCGGGCTTCCCATCCTTGCCAATAATCCGGACGCCGGTCACATTGCCCTTTGCGTCCTTAATGAGTTCAGTGGCCCGGGTAGAGAAAAGCGCCTGGCCGCCAGCCTTCAGGAACGAGTCCTTCAGGGCGACGAGAGCCTTCGCGCCGCCATCCTGATAGCCATGGAGCGTTGCGGGCATTCCAATGTGAGCGTACGCGCCGCCAGTACCGGCGTCGACAAGCGTCATCCGGCAGCCGTTCGCGTTCAGCCAGTCAACCGTTTTTCCGGATTCATCAATGATGCGGCGGACAAGGAGGCTGTTCTGGAAACCGCCCGAGAGGCTGAGGTACTGATTAAAGAGCCACTTCTTATCAGCAGTCTTTCCGGCAGCCTTCTGCTGGGAAGAGTCAGCGGCAAACATACCGCCCGCGAACGACCCGGCGCCCATCTGGAAGGGAGTCTTTTCGAGAAGAATGGTCTTCGCGCCGGATTGCTGGGAGGCGAGGGCGGCTGCGGAACCTGAGGCACCCGCGCCGATCACAACAACATCAGCCGTATAGTCAGCGGCAAAAGCCGGGGCCGTCATCGCCACCGCGAGGGTGATGGCGGAGATAGAAATCGCTTTGCGCATCCACTGCATGAAAAATGACTCCTTTGGTTATTTCCGTTATGCGTATATGAATTGTTCCCCGAACGATCTAGGGGCCCGATGATTCTGGCAAAGAAAATTCCGGGATAAAATTACACAACATTCGCTTCTATCCATTGATTCAGCTGACATGAAGAATCTCCATATCCTGAATGACGACATAATTCCGACATCCGTCGATCTGATTACGCAGCTCCTTACGAGTGAAGAAGCCCAGAAGCAGTTCTTCGCCGCGATTTACCATCAGGGCCGGGTTTCAGAAGCGGCGAACCGCCAGTCAGACCTTGAGCTGGCGGGCACTGTGGTCAGCGCCATCGTGGAAAGCGAACTGGTCGCGTTTCTGAAGCGGGAAAACAGCAAGCGGGGCGCAAAGAAAAACTATCGGAACGGCTATATCCCACGGGAACTTCACGTTGGAAAGGAAAAGCTTCCGGTGCAGATCCCGCGCGACCGGAATGGTGCCTTCCGGCCGTCATTTGTTCATACCTATTCAAGGGAATTCCGACCGTCAATTGAAGACATTCTGTCTTTCGCGGTAGCGGAGGGGTACCGAAGGGAAGAGCTCGCGATTCTGCTTTATCAGGCCTATCAGGATCAGCGGTCTGACGGTCTCATCATTGCGAAGCAGATGCCGATTCTTTTTGAGTCGCTTGAGAAGTGGCTGACCGCTCCGGCTCCCGGCATGATCCGGCTTCTTGTCGGGTGGGAAAAACGGGTAAGGCACTGTGCCGGAATCGAAAAGCGGATCTGCGGCGTGAAGCAGCTTGAGCCTGACGGAACACTTTCCGGGATCTGTGCCTGGGCGTGCGACGCCGATAGTGATGAGGATATTGAGGCGAAACTGATCCACTTCGTCAAGACGAAGTGCGGTGTCAACACGGTTCAGATGCTTTTCGCCCTGAATCACTGTGACGCGTTTGAATCGGCGGCGAAGAAAGCCTGGCCTCAGGTGAAATTCCCGGCGGTCTGAAAAAAAGCCGGGAGGATACACAATCCCCCCGGCAGCTCACTGCAAGAGAAAGAAAAAATGAAAATGACGCGGGATCAGAAGAAGTGCGTCATACCAACCTGGAACGCGGTGTAATTCGTGTCTGAACCGTCGTTATCCCAGGAGAGAGCGCCGCGGCCGATTGACTGTGAGACATCGGCGTACATCAGCGTGCGCTTTGACATGTAGTAGTAACCGCCAAGTGCAAGCACATGGCGCTTGAACTTCGTACCGTCGTCCTTCACCTTGCCGTCCAGGTACTGATACTGGGCGACGACCTCGTACTGATTGATCGGCACGCGGATACCGATCCAGGCCTGGTCTGATGAAATGCCCTTCTTCAGCGCTTCGCCTGACGCGGTGGTCATGGAGTAGAGGTTTTCGTTAAAGGTCGCGTAGGCGTACTGATACTGATGCTCGGCCCGGTTATAGCCGCCCATCACCTTGAATCGACCGAAGTCGTAGCTTGCGGCGGCCCGGAATACGCGGCCGTCCTTCAGATCAGAATCCGTGCTTCGGATGTCGCCCTCTGCGGACACCATGGCGGAGAGTTTTTCATCTGAATAGCGAATGGCAGCGTTCCAGAAGCGGTTGTTCTTCGACTGCCGGGCGTTCTCCTTCGCGTCTCCCGAGAACGAATAGAAGAGACCTGCCTTGAAGCCCTTAAAGGTCGGCGTGACGTAGTAGAGGGAGTTGTCGTACGCGGCCCAGGTCGTCTGCTGCGTGGACTGCAGACCAGCATCCTGGTATCCAGCCTCAAACACGTCAAACGGGCACATCCAGCCCTGAGTACCAACGGATGCGGAGAACGGGCTCATGCGGCCCGCACCGATCAGACCGTACGGCCCCTCAACGTAGAGCTGGGACTCGTAATCGAAAAGCTTGTCCTGAGTCTGGAAAGCGCCGGTATCCGGGTTGAAACGATTACGCAGGGCAAAACCGACCTTCGTCGTGCCGGAGAGTTTCTCCTCCCCAAGGAAGTCAAAGCCTGAACCGATATAGTTGTCAGGCGTCATGGAGAGCGTCGTGTCGCCATGCTTCGCATGGGTTACGGTAAGACCGAGATCAATGACACCTCGGATCTGAAAGTCAGCGGCCTGAGCGCTGAAGGCGAGCAGAGCGGCGGCAATGCCGGCAGCTGCCTGCGTAAGTTTGAACATGTTTTCTCCTTTGGTCGTTTTCGCGCCTGGCAACTGAAATACCAGGCGTGCCGAAATCGTATGAAGAAAACAGGGAGGCGAAAATTACACAACTTTCGATCTAAGCCGTGTTAACTCCAGCAGTCTAGTTAGAAAGAAATATTTTCCTGCCGCGAAGGAGAAAAAAGCCCGTTACAAACGCTGAAAGCAGTTCCGCCACGCTGATCGAGAACCAGATACCGTTGATCCCGATAAGAAAAGGAATCAGAAAAACGCATCCCGTTTCAAGGACAAGCGTGTGGGTGAAGGAAATAGCGGCTGACACCGGACCGTTTCCAAGCGCTGTGAAAAAGGCGGATCCGAAAATCGTGATCCAGCAGAGAAGGTAGGAGAGGCCGTAAATCGTCATGGCATTCACGATCAGACCGTGGAGCCCGGCGTCTCCGGCATCAAAGAGTCTCGCGACGAAATCCGCGAAAACGGCGGACAGAATCGTCATCAGAATGCCTGTGAGAGCGAGGATCACCACGCTTTTCTTAAAGAGACTCTTTACTTCCCGATAGTTTTTGGCTCCGAAGTGGAAGCTGATCGCCGGGGCGACGCCCTCAGAGAAACCAATCATCGCGGACACGAAAACGAACGCGGTGTAGATCACGGCTCCGTAGGCCGCGACGCCGTCATTCCCCGCGTAGCGGAGGAGCTGCAGGTTGTAGCAGATGCCAACCACCGACATCGCGATGCTGGACATGAGTTCTGAAGATCCATTGATCACCGTATCCAGCACAACCCGCGGCATCCAGACTGGACGGATAAACCGAAGGAGGCTCGTGTTTGGGCGGGAGAAATAAAGCAGTGGGAAAAGCCCGCAAAGCAGCTCACTGATCGCGGTAGCGGCCGCGGCACCAGTGACACCCCAGCCAAAAACAATAATAAAAAGAGCGTCGAGCCCGATATTCGTGACCCCGGCAGCAATGGTTGATGCGAATCCGAGGTTGGGCTTTCCGGCCGTAATGTAGAAAGACTGGAAGAACGACTGAATCATGAAGCAGGGGAGAGCAGCCGCAATGATCCTGCCGTAAGAAATACAGTCCGGGAGAAGCGTGGCATCCGCTCCAAGAGCCCTTGAAATCTCAGGCATCAGAAGCCAGAGGATGACGGAAATCAGGAGTCCAACCCCCACCGCGATCGCGGCGAGAAGCGAAAAGATCCGGTTCGCCGTTTCCGGTTCTTTCCGTCCAAGAGCCGCTCCGACAAACGCGGAACCACCGGTGCCGAGCAGAAAACCAGGCGTTCCGGCTGCCATCAGGACCGGGAACACCAGGTTAACCGCGGCAAAGGCCTCCTTACCTACAAAGGACGCGATAAAGAAACCGTCCACAATCGTGTAGCAGGACAGAAACACCATCATCGCGACGGTCGGAAGCGTAAATCTCAGCAGTTTTCGATAAGAAAAATGACGATCGAAAGCGTGGTTATTCAAACAAACACCTTTATTTCCGAAGGTTACGGCAAATTGCGCCAGGTTTCGAACAGAAAGCCCGGATGAGGGACCGTTACGGAAGATTTATACCCTATGGGAATTTCTGCCGCTTAAACACAACACTTCCGCCCATCCTGCGGGAAGCCATAAAAACGCTTCGTGGCGTACAAAATTGGACATTCTGATTACGAAACCAGCATGTTTTCTAGGTTTTTATGGGTTTTTGTGACGCAAATTACAAATTAATTGTGGCGGAGAATGGGCAATAAGTGTAAAACTATAGATATAGAAATTGATGGTGTTGGATTCAATAAAAAGTTTTTAACAGCAATTGCCTTCAGTTCGTTCATTAAGACCGGGCTGAAGGTGAATCCTCTACCTCGCTGCTTGCCCATAAAGAACGGAAGAGAGTTTACCCCAACCCCTAGAAACTCCCTTTTAGACAGGCAGCGGGGCCCACGCTTTGCCTGCTTCAAAACAGCATTATCCGAAACCCTATGGTTCCGGATTTTGGTCTTTCCCGAAAAGGTGGATCTATGAATCAGTTCGTTAAGTTTGCAGCGGCAGCTGCGGTGTCCCTCGTTTTCCTGAGCGGCTGCTCAGACCCGGTGTCTACGGTGAAGGACGGGACGCTGCCTGAATTTTCAACATCCATGAAGGTTGGGGACGCGCTGGGCAAGTATTCCGGCTGCGTCGAGAAGACCGCCAAGTGGTCGAAATTTTCAACCGATCAGATTAAGAGCGGAGTGGAATTTACCTGCGAGCTTAAGCCGAGCGCGGAGCTCTATGCCGGCATCCGTAAGGAAGCGGTTGACGCGAAGAGCGGTGTTCAGGTGCTGCAGGCCATGGCTGACGCGTTCCGCGCGGCGCTGGGTAACGGGGCTTCTCAGCAGCTTGATATGTCGAAGAATATCGACACGATGATCGCGGCGACCGGTGTCACGAAGAACGAACTGACCGTCCGGTTCGCGATTAATTCCGATGACAAGAAGAAATTTGATCTGAGCAGCGTTTCGACAAAGTTCTTCTGGGGGAAAGATTCCGCGAATCTCGCGAATCCGAAGGATAGCCTCCACGCGGTTTATGACAATGTACCGTTTGTCGCGAACACCGCGGGTAAGGAGAAGACTTTCCGCGAGGATCTCTTCAATCTCTATAACACCCGTACCGTGGCAGCAGGCTCTGCGCCGGCTTCCGCACCGGCATCGAGCCCAGCCAAGTAAACTTCTGAGACGCACAGAACCGAAGGCTGCGGAGGCTTTTCCCGCAGCCTTTTCTGTATTCAGAAAAAGTTACTCTGAAGCCTCACGGTTATTATCCGATCGGATTAATCTATTTACCGAATCCTATAGGTTCCGTAAGGAAATCAGAATGGCTGAAGAAAATAAGAAAACAATCCGACTCCTGATGCCTCAGTGGCAGGGAGGCGATTACGACCTGCCGCCAGTGACTGGTGAGATCTATCCCCTGGGAGCCCGGCTCCTTTCCTTCCTTGCCCCGAAGAGCGAGACCACGCCCGAGTTTGAGGTTCCCGTGGCTCCCTATGAAGGGAAGCACGGCTGGAAGACGAATGGTGTCTATCAGCAGGAGGTGGTGCTGAAGCAGCTTCACGCCGCCCGGGAGATTATTGACCGCGAGGCACCGGATCGTATTGTTGTTTTCGGCGGTGACTGCCTTTTGGATCAGGCTCCGTTCTCCTATCTGAACGAAAAGTACGATGGGGACCTCGCGGTTATCTGGGTAGACGCGCATCCGGATATTTCCACGCCTGAAGTCTTTGACCGGGAGCACGCGATGGTTCTCGGAAATCTGATGGGAGACGGTGATCCGGTTTTCGCCCGTGAGGTGAAGAAGCCGCTGACAGGCGAACAGGTTGCCATTGTCGGCCCGAGCCGCTTCAACTCTCCGAAGGAAAGCGCGATTGTTGAGCGTCTCGGAATGAAAGTGTTCCCGCCGGAATCGGTGTTTGAGACAAGCACCGCGGTGACTGACTGGCTGAAGACCAGTGGCCTTAAGCACGTTGCCATCCATTTTGACATTGACTCGCTTGATCCCCGGTTCTTCTACTCGCAGTTCCCGAATGATCCGAACGGCATTCCGTTTGATACCGCGCCCGGGAAACTGAAGATCGAACAGGTAACCCGTCTGATTCTTGATATCGGGAAGACCGCGGACCTCGTGGGTCTCGGTATTGCAGAACATATGCCGTGGGACGCCTGGAATCTGAAGCGCATGATGGAAAGCCTTCCGATTCTGAAGTGATTGATTCATTCCTCAATCAGTCAAATGCCCGAAGATCGGTTTCGACCTTCGGGCATTATTTTCAGAAAGAGTCCATCAGGGCTGGGACTTATCATCCGCCGCATATCGTTTTTCCAGCTCACGATAGCGATCAAGACCAATGAAGTGATTGAATTCACTGAAGTCAATCATTCTGCTGAGAAACGCGTCACTGGTTCCGTCTCTTGCCAGTTCAGTGAACGCGTCTTTCAAGGTCTTCGCAACCAGATAAAGTGAAGCGCAGGACCAGAACACCCCCGCGTATCCCATTTCCTTCAGTTCAGAGGCCGGAATAATCGGCGTTTTTCCGCCCTCAATCATGTTCGCGAAGAGATAAGTGCCGGTTCCCTCGAATTCGCGGGCCAGCCTTTCAACTTCCTCCCGGTCCCGAAGCGCCTCGATAAAGAGGATTTCAGCGCCGGCATCCGCGTAAAGATGACCCCGCCGGATGGCGTCATCGACCCCATTGATCGCCCGGGTGTCAGTTCGGGCCATGATAACTGTGTTCTTATCAATCCTGGCGTCACACGCCGCGCGGATCTTTTGAACATGGATTTCGGCCGGAATAACCTGTTTTCCTTCCATATGACCGCAGCGCTTGGGCCATTTTTGATCCTCAAAGAAGATGCAGGAAGCGCCAGCCCGCTCATACTCATTTTCAGTCCGGATGACATTCAGGGCATTGCCGTAGCCGGTGTCCCCGTCTCCAATCACAGGAATATCAGTCGCTTCACAGATCTGCTTCAGCGATTCCCGCATCTCGGTAAGAGAAAGCAGCCCGACATCCGGCTGTCCCAGACGGGTAGCGGAGATGGCATAACCGCCCATCGCGAGACAGTTAAGACCTGAAACTTCGGCTATCTTCGCGGACAGCGCGTCATAGATGCCGGGGGCGATCATGAATGTTCCCGTCTCAAGATTCCTTCTGAACTCGAGACGTTTCGCTTCAGAGGTTTTCATGCCTTTGCTCCTTCGGTAAGACGGGAAAAGACCTGAGCGGCACGCTCCCAGTTAAAGACGCCGCAGAGGCAGCTCGCCGCAATTTTTTTAGCCGCCTGTTCCGGTGTCGTAAAACCGTCCTCTATATCCCGAACGAGTTTTTTGATGACTCCGAATGAGACCATGTTGTGACCGCACATGGAGGCAATTTCGAGAACACCTTCCTTTGGCAGTTTTTCGGTTTTGCCGAAGATCCCAAGCGACACATTGGCCGTGTGAGGAGTCAGTCCAGCGCACCGACAGGAGGCCTTGACCTGATCAAATAGCCCTGAAACCACGATGGAAATACCGAGGTCTTCTTTTTTCAGGTCCTGGAGCACTGCTGTGACATCCTCAATATCCCTGAAAACGGCGTGAGAGACTGTGTTGTCACGCGTAAGAGAGACCATTTCGGGCAGCGTCCGCGTGAAGGAATTTCCGGCCACGTTTCCGAAATTCACCGGATTATGAGCGGCGAAAATTTCAAGTGCCCGGGCGAGTTTCGGTGCGGCTCCGTCACGGTTGACACCCCGGGCTGCCATTGCGAGAACCACATAATCATGCGCAAGATCTGACTTTGAGCCGCGCCGATGAAGAGTATGTGTCATGATGCCGCCTCCACTGGAAGAAACGGTTTGCCAAGTCCGACATTGGTTTTTCCGTTGGGACGATAAAAAATGCCGTTCTCTTCCAGAATCTGAATAAGTTCCGGCTCCGATTCCCCCGGACGGATCGGTTCGGCGAGGGCGGCGGAAAAAACGGTATCAACTGTCTTTCCCGCTTCTTCCAGCGCTTCTACCAGTTCAGGTACCCGGCTGACGGGAATCTCAAATTCAACGAGTGCGGAGAGTACCCGCTCCCCCAGTACCTCAGGATTCAGATCTCCATTTCGATCGTTTGTGAAGAGAGAAGTGACTGGATTTTCTTTCTGGAACTCGACGTCAAGGCGGGCGAGGGCTCTGGTGACCGTCTGGACATCTTCGAAACTTGCACTGATTCCGGGACGCCCGAGTTCCACCGCGACGTTGACGAAACCAGCCCGCAGCCGTCCCGTTACGTCGTTGGTTTTCATTTCTTCGGTTCCGCGGCCAAGAACCCCGGTTGATTTATGAGGACTCAAAACATCGGAGAAAGCCGAGCGCAGACTGCGGGGCCACGGCAGTTCCTGAGGCTCAAAAGCGTTGACGGGACAGACCCTGGAACGGAGACAGGCACTGCATTCGACACAGCGGTCCAGATTGACCTCTGAATGGTGCCCGTCAGCCGCAGCGCCAATAGCGCCGACCGGACACACAGGCCAGCATTGGCGGCATCCGATACATTGCTGATTGATATGCATTTTCTTCCCTTGTGAAACGGATTAGAAGGCGGCTACCACAGAGCCTTTGAACTTATCCTTCACAAATTGCTTCACTTCGGGGCTCTGGAACGAGGCGAGGAGAGTCTTGAATTCAGGTTTATCTTTGTCCTCAGTGCGGGTGACAAGAACGTTGGCGAAGTCTGAATCCGCGCCTTCGAGAATAAATGCGTCTTTCTCAGGGGAAAGCTTGGATTTCACCGCCCAGCTGCCGTTGATGACCGCGAACCCCACATCAGGAAGTGACCGGCCGAGGTAAGCGCTGTCAACCTCGCGGAAAACCAGGTGTTTCGGATTCTCAGCGATATCGTGTGTCGTCGCGTGAATTCCGACGCCATCCTTCAGTTTGATAATGCCGTTACGTTCAAGGAGCTGCAGACCGCGGCCGAGATTCGCGGGATCGGCTGGAACGGAAACGAGCATTCCATCCGCGATTTCAGTTTTGGTATGAATTTTCTGAGAATAAACGCCAAGCGGGAAGAGAACGGTTTTCCCAAGCGCAGTGAACTGATATCCCTTTGAGGACTTGGCCTTCTCAAGGAAGGGAACGTGCTGAAACGCGTTGCAGTCAATATCCTTCGCGGCGAGCGCTTCATTTACCTGACCATAATCGGAGAATTCGATAATCTGAACATTCAGTCCCTTTTTGGCAGCGACCTTTTTGGCTTCTTCAGCGACTTCAGCGTGAGGCCCGGACAACGTTCCAAGCTTGATCGTCTTTTGAGCAGAGGATGAATCGTTCTTGCTGCAGCCGAAGAGAGCGATTGCGGGAGAGGCTGCAATAGCAGCGAGAAGGATGCGGCGTTTCATGATTTGTGAGTCCCTATAGCATTAAGCATTGTTACCGTCAGTTTTTTTGTGATCAGATTTGACGGGCGTTTTTTGATTTTTCCGCATCTCAGGGACTATGGATGCTGAGCTCAGGGAACTTATTGGGGTATTACCAGCTGATTTTCTTTAAATACGAAAAGTCACCGTAATATGTCAAAACCAATAAGGCTTTTGATTTGCCGAGAAAATAATTCACCTCAAATAAAAATGCCCGGACATTGCCGGGCATTTTTAGATCAAGCGAGGATTTCCTCAGACTCCGCGGATCATTGTCACAATGACAAGCGCCGCAATGATGAAGAAGAAAACCGCGCTTGTGCGCCGCAGGATGAGAGATGCCTGGGGTGACTTGAAGAACGTCCGGGCCCGGGCAACGGCAAATGTGTAGATCGTCATCACAGCGAAAACGAGGAAAGAGTAGACGATCGTCATGATCACGACCTGCGGAATATAGGCAAGTTTCTGATCGATGAACTGGGGAAGCAGCGAGATAAAGAAGACAAGCGGCTGCGGATTCGTGATCTGCAGCATAAAGGCTTCCGCAAACTGCCTGCGGCCGTTATGAGCCGGGATCGCTCCGTCAGCGATGAGAGACGTGGCAGGCGCTCTCCAGGCCTTGATCCCGAGGTAAATCAGGTAAGCAATACCGATAAAACGGAGAACCGTGAAAATCGTCGGGCTGTTCGCAACGATCACCCCGAGACCTGAAACCGAGGCGGTCATCAGTACCAGAATGCCGACAGCGAGTCCGACCCGACACCAGAAGTTTCCTCTTAGTCCGCCTTGAATTCCCGTTGTGATGGCATAAACAACACCCGCCCCCGGAGCAAAAATGTTGGCGAGTGAAATAACGATGAACATGCTGAAAAGGGAAAGATTAAGCATCGGGCGTCCTGTAAAACAGTTTCAGCCGGAATCTGAGGGGAAAATCCGGCTGTACGATGGAAATTCTAACAAAGCGTTACAGGAAACGCCTCACCTCCCGCACTCCCGGTAATGGGGCGTGCATGGCGGGTAAACAGCGGTTCTTCAGACTTCATTCCTCTGATAAGCTCACTTCCTCATTCTGAAAAGCAACGCATTCATGGATTTCGCCTCTTACTTTGGAAACCTCGGCCTGTTTGGCGTCGCGCTGAGTGCCTTTCTCTCGTCCACGATTCTTCCGGGAACGAGTGAAGCGGCGGTGATTGCCTATGAGGCGGCTTTCCCGGGACGCACGGCCGCGCTTTTCCTCACGGCAACGCTCATGAATACTGCGGGTGCCATGACTTCCTGGGCTCTCGGACGGTTTATTCCGGAGGGAAAGAAAGTGTCCGAACCGACGCTCGCGAAGCTCCGCCGCTTCGGAACGCCGCTTCTCTTTTTCTCCTGGGTGCCTGTGATCGGGGATGCGCTGTCGCTTGGCGCGGGGCTCATCCGGACACCATTTATTCCAGCGCTTCTTTTCACGCTTCTTGGGAAAGGAGCCCGGTACGCGGCAATACTCGGACTGTTTTCTCTTCTGAAGCCCTGAAAAAAACGGCAGAGATGAACTCTCTGCCATTTGTTTATACCGATTTCCTGTTTTACTTTATGAGGTTAAGCAGGGAACCGGTGTTTGGGATTTCTGAACTGTTTTCGACGGGACGCTCAGGCGCCGGAAGGTCGCCTAGCGGATCCGCGGGGACCTTGCTCTTAGCGGCTTTGGCGGGAACGGTCTTGTTATAGGCGGCAGCGACGCGTCTCACATCCGCGAGTCCCTCCGGATCTTTCGCTTCAGCCGCGACCCGGTACCAGTCATAAGCCTTACGAAGATCTTTTGCCGTTCCGGTTCCGTTTTCGTAGAAGGAACCAATCTTCTTGATCACGGCAAGACGCGGCGGGACATTCTGAGCCGCAATTTCAGGGGAGGGCGCTGCGATGAGGTACCACTCTAGCGCTTTCGCCGGATCCTTCTTGAAGTACACGCCGTTCTCATACATTTCGCCGATCCGGATAGCGCTTGTGATGTCACCCGCCATCACGCCCTTCTGATACCAGTCAAGCGCCTTCGGATAGTCAGGCTTCGCGCCGTTCGCGGTATCCGCTTCCATCTCAGCAAGGTAGCGGGGGGCCTTGAAGTTTCCGAGCGTCCAGGCCTTTTCATAGGCTTCACGGGCGAGCTTCAGATTATAGAAACCGGAATCGTGGTTTCTGTAGATATCACCCATCAGGACGTAGGCGTCATCATCGCCGCGGGCCGCTGCTTTCTTGAACCAGTCAAGCGCCGTCGCGAAATTACGGCGCATGCCTCGGCCTTCCATATAGATCCTGCCCACAAGGGTTTCCGCCGGACCGTAATTCTGATCTGCGCTTCGCTGCAGAAGATTCAGACCATCCTGTCCCTTAGCGAGAAGTGAAACACCGCCGAGGAAGAAGCGACCTTTATAGGTGTCGTTCCGGTTTTGTTCGAGGAGCCACTCACGGATCGCCGGGATTTTGTAGGCGGCGTCAAACCCGTACATATGGTCGCCGTACGCCTTTCCCCGGCTATCAGCATTGGCCGGGATCACAGTTCCAGCCGTAAACCGGATGAAATTGATTGGTTTCCCTTCGCTGTAGAGTGACTTCACAGCGGCGTTCTGCGAGGCAAGGGGGAGGCGGGCCGAAAACTCCGTCTCTCCGATATCCGCACCTTCTTTCTGAAGCACCGTGCGGAGCGCTGCCATCCCAACCGAGGCCTTCGGGTCTCCGGCGGAGGTCACATAGGTAAAGTGATCTGAGGCAAGCGGCTTCAGGAGATCCGCTCCCCACTGGCTCGACACCATCAGAGAACCCGCAAAGAGATCCGGGTTCACGGTGTTGAAATAGAAGGAGAGCATCCCGCCCATCGACTGGCCTGTCGTATAGACGCGGTCCCGATCGACGTTATAGCGATGCATGACGGTTTTCAGAAGCCGGTACGCAATCATCGCTTCAGGTGAAACCGTTGAATCATCCCGGGTTGCGGCTTCCGGTCCCTTGAATGATGGGACGAGGACAATGACCGGCCCCTTTGCCTGGGTTTCAGGCGCGGCCCAGATAATGCCGCCCCAACCCTGCATCAGAGGGGCTTTGACGCCCTTGCCGACAGTGCTCGCGTCCGCCATAAAGAGAACAAGCGGGCAGCGTTCCTTTTTGAGGCAGACTTCCGGAACGTAAACGCTGTAGTCCATTTGCTGGCCCGAGACACCGTCGTGGAAAGTGCCTTCCGTGAAGAGCGAGGCAAGAGAGTCGCGGCGGGAAAGCAGTTCCTTATCGAAGGACTTGTCCGCACCGCCCCATTCGCCTGACCAGGCGGAGCCTGAAGTCTGGGAGGCAGAGGCAGTGCCGGCAGCCGATGCAGCGCCGGATGACAGAGCAAGTGCGAGGCTGAGGACGAAAGCAAGTTTTTTCATCATGGATCTATCGTCTGAAACTCATATTCTTCTGAGTCTAACGCGGAAAAGCTCTGGCGAAGGCAGAAAAGCCGCTCGCCCAGCGGATAAAACCTCTCGTGGATCCCCTGAATAAGGCAGTCTTCAGCGGCTCGCCTGACAGATCTGAAGGAGATGACTGCTGAGCGGAGTCTTCAGCCGCCACACAATATTGATCGGAGCGGATCCCTGATGACTGACGTACACCGCTTCTCCGAGGCACGTATAGCTCATAGCGGATTTCGTCTCCGGATCCGTCCTTCGTTCACGGACAAAGAGGAAAACGCGGCTTCCCCTTTCCTCATGATGGAAATAGCGATCCGCTGTTTCGCTCGTGCTTCTCGTCTGAGACTGGCTCTGCCAGTGGAACTCCCGGTCGTTGATCGCGTAGTCCTCATACCGGGTAGAAGAGGTAAAGTCGCTTTCTGACTTATTGATTGTGATGAGGAAAACGTCAGCCTTCCGGTTTTTGAAGTACTTCACGCCTTCGCGCCAGGTGCAGAGCCGATCCATCGCGATCAGGATCTGGTTTCGGGTATAGGTGCAGCCCGTTTCAAACGGGATACCGTCCGGAGCCGGGTCGCAGATCACTGGAACCGCGTTTCGGCTGTGTTCTGAAATCGTGAGCAGATCAAGAAGTTCCGAGGCGATCACGGGGTTCTCTCTCAGTTCCTCTATCCGGGACACCGGATCCGCGGTGTCCTTTTGACCCGAGCGGAGGAGTTCCGCGAACATCTCTGTGAGACGCCGCTCCCGATCGCTTTCGGTTTCCACCTCCATCCGGAGATCCGGGGTGCTGAGAAGCAGCCTGATCTGTCGGATCAGTTCCGGAGAGTCGATATCGGCCCACCAGCCTTTCGCAAGAGCTTTATTCGCGGAAAGCTCAAAGTCGGTCAGCGGGAAATCTTCCCTTTTTCCAGCGTCCGCGCAGCATCGGGCAAAAGAGCGTTTTGCCTGAATGTAGAAGGATTTCGCGGTAAGACGGTAAAAACGCAGGAAATTCTGAAGTGTCAGCGCTTCGCCCGAGTCGGATTCGAAGTTCCGGATCAGAGACTGCATCCGCGATTCGCCGCGCCCAAAGAACTGCCGGATGTTTTCAAGAATGACCGCCTGAGCCCGTTTCTCGATTTCAATCACACAGCCGCTCGGGAGTCCCGGGAACCCCGTCTGGATCTGCTTCACCGTGCCGCCGGTCGTGACGGAGAGGAGAGCTCGGAACCGCTCTTCGAAGTTGTACCGGGCGTTTGCCTGGCCGACAAAATCGAGCACCGTAAGACAGTCCTTCTGATCGCCGTATTTCCTAAGTCCCCGGCCAAGCTGCTGAAGGAAAACTGTGAGGCTTTCGGTCGGTCTCAGGAACAGGACCGTATTGATGCAGGGGATGTCGACGCCTTCGTTAAAGACGTCGACCGTCATTAGAGCCTTCAGCTTTCCGGTTTCCAGATCAGACGCTGCACTCGATCGGATCCCGTCCGGGGTTGTGCCATCGATCACTTCAGAGGAGATCCCGGCCTCGTTAAATAGCGCTGCCATGGCGCGCGCATGGCTGACGCTCGCGCAGAAGGCAAGGCACTTCATCGAATTCAGGTCTCCGACCTGTTTCTCTAAAGCCTTCAGAATGACGTTATTCCGGAGGCCAGCCGCGCGTCCCTCGGTATAGAGCTCGGTGAGTGCGTTTGAGTCATAGCGGCCGTTCCGCCAGGTGACGTTCTCAAGCGACACGGGGTCATACACCACGTAGTACTGGAAGGGGCAGAGGAGACCATCCTCGATTGCCTGAGGAAGGCGGATTTCAGCGGATATCCCGTGATCGAAATACTGCAGAATGTCCTTTCCATCCATGCGCTCAGGAGTCGCTGTAAGACCGAGAAGAATATCCGGTCTGAAGTGACCGAGAATAGCCTGATAGCTGTCCGCTGCCGCATGATGGAATTCGTCGATTACGATGTAGTCGTAATAGTCTGTGGGAAAACGAGCGACCAAATCCCGATTCAGGCTTTGTACCGAAGCGAAAAGCACGGACTCATCCTCCGGCTTCCGGCCGTTCACCAGGAGATCTCCGAACTCCGGTTTTCCGAGAACCGCCGCGAAGGCAAACTGGCTCTGCTCCAGAATTTCCCGCCGGTGCGCGATAAAGAGAAGGTGCGGCTCACGCCCCTTCTCTGAAACGAAGTGCCTCCGGTAATTCCGGAAGTCAAACGCCGCGATCAGTGTTTTGCCGGTGCCGGTGGCCGCGACGACGAGATTCTTCCGGAAGCCAAGGGCCCGCTCGGACTCGAGTTTCTCGAGAATCTGTTTCTGATGCTCATAGGGCTCAATATCAAACTTCATACTGAGCTTCAGTGGTTTCCCTTTTGAGAGACTCCCCGCGTCTGAGAGCGCCGCCTCGACTGCCGCGTCATCCTCTTTTGTTCCCCGGTACGGCGTAAAACTGCCGCTTTCCCAGTAACGTTCAAAGTTAGACGCGATCTGACGGAAGGTGTCCCCGAGCTCAGTCTTCGTGATTTTGACGTTCCACTCACGGCCGGAGTTCACGGCTACCCGGGTGAGGTTTGAAGAACCGATATAAGCCGTGCTGAACCCTGTGTCGCGGTGGAAGATATAGGCCTTCGCGTGAAGCCGGGTAAGGCCGGGGTTCAGCTCAATCCGGATATCCCCGCCGATTTCCTGCAGCCGCCTGATGGCGGCGAGTTCCGTGCAGCCGGTGAAGCAGGTCGTGATCACGCGGAGTTTCTTTCCCGCCTGGCAGAACGCGGTGAGTTCATCGAGCATCGGACCGATGCCGGAAAACCGCACAAAGGCCACGAGAAGGTCAATCCGGTCCGCGGTCTGGATTTCGGCCTTCAGTTCATGAAGGAGATTCGCGGATCCCCGGTCAGAATCGGTGATCAGCGTCGCGTACGTGACGGAGGTGGAAGGACGGGGAAGGGCAGCCCGCTTTTCGGCGATTGGATGCGCGGGATCCGCTTTCTTCTGAAGGGAGAGCAGTTCTTTTGGCGGGATTGCAAGGAGCGCGTCGTCCGTGACTGCGGGTGTCGAGTCGGAAAGCATCCGGATCAGACGGTTCGCAAGGCTTACCTGACGCTCGGCCGCGGTTTCGCCGATAGCCTCGTCATCGTTTGCCGCGTCATCCGCCGCGGCCTGCAGAGCCTTTTCAATCAGCTCTCCAAGGTAAACACGAAGGAGCCTCGGGATGCCGGCCGGGTCCGGCGCTGTTTCTTCTGTCAGGTACGCCCCGCTGCTTCGGATTTTCTCCTGCAGCACTTCAGTCATCAGGGATTCATAAAGCCCGCAGGGCAGGGCGGGAAGGAGTGGCTTCGTATCCGGCATGGAAATTCGTAACGTCAGGTTTTTCCTGCAGCTTACCAGGGGGACAGGGGACAGGATCCTCCAATACGGGAAATCCAGGAGACTGCGCGCAGAAAACCCGAAACTCTCTGAAAAACGACTGAAAAAATGCCGGGGCAGATTAAAGCCGGATAAAGTTCAATACCAAATACTTCAATAATCGTTATTGTCACACGCTGAAATCAGTCTAATGCCGTGCGGATTTGTGGGGAACGTCGGAAATCCGAAATTCTGAAACACGTTTTAACAGAATTGAAAATGCTACCCTCTCCAATCCGCTAAAATTCTGCACAATCCGCAGGAACAGGCCCTGCGGCTTTTTGTGCTGAATAAAAGGCATAGCGGACAAAAGCTCTGAAACGCGTTGCGAGGAAGGAAGCAGTGGATATTGGTAAACAAAAACTGAGGAAATGGGCGTCGCTCCTGCTGGATACGGGAAAACGGAGCAACCTCATCAGTTTCAAGGATTCGAAGTCCTCGACCGTTGAAGTGCTTTCGCCGTCGCCGGATGAATTGTTTGTGAAAATTCAGAAGGACGCGACGTTTGAGGTGTTTGATCCGCGGCTCTACGGACAGCTGCTTGAAGAGCCGGCAGAAGAGAATTCGGGTGAGGACCTCTTCTCCGAAAACCCTGCCCCGGCACCGGTAAAGAAACCCGCGGACCGCAAGACCGCTTTTATGGAGCTCTATCAGAAGAAGAGCGAGACCGCGCGGAAAAACGAAATCCTTGTATGGAGCAACGGCTCTCCCTCTCCCTTTACGGCGCTCAAAAATATCCGCCGCAAGGCGAAGACCCTGCTTGAAGAAACCGGCGTTAACGTCGCCTACATGGCGTTTGGGTTCATCCACTGGCGGGAGAGTGAGTCATCGTCCGAATTTTTCCGGGCTCCGGTTCTGCTGGTTCCGATCCAGCTCGATCAGTCGTCAGCCGTTTCACCTTACGTTATTCATACGACCGAGGATGACGTGATCGTGAACCCCACGTTCGCGTACAAAATGCAGGAGGAGCAGGGGATTCCGCTCCCCGAGTATGACGAGGAGACCTATAAGTCTCTCTCGGACTATCTCGCCGCGATCAACGAAATGGTTACCCGTCTCGGCTGGACCGTGACGTCAGACTGCCGCATCGGGACGTTCTCGTTTCAGAAGATCAATATGTATCGGGATCTCTTTGATAACGCGGACGAAATCCTCTCGAACGACAACGTGAGGATACTGATTGGAGAGGGCGGCTCATCAGACGGCACCGCAGCAGAAGAGGAGCCTGAAGACGCTGATATCAAGAATCCGCTTACCGAACTCACAACGGTGCTCGACGCGGACTCAAGCCAGATCGGCGCGATTGAGCTCGCCAAATCCGGCCGCAGCTTTGTGCTCCAGGGGCCTCCCGGCACCGGAAAAAGCCACACGATTACCAACATCATCGCGGAATGCCTGAGCGATGGGAAGAAGGTGCTTTTCGTATCAGAAAAGCTCGCCGCTCTGAATGTCGTCTATGAAAAACTCCGCGCGGCGGGTCTCGGTGACTTCTGTATTCAGCTTCACAGCCAGAAAGCGAATAAGAAGGACTTCATCGGTGACCTGAACCGGACACTTCTCACGCCGAAAACCGAGGTGCCGGCTGAGGCGGCGGACGAAATCGCCGTAAAGGAACAGGCGCAGAAGCAGCTTGACGCCTATGCGGAAGAACTGCATAAAACGCGCCCTGTCATTGAAAAGACCCTTTATCAGCTCTACGAGGTCTACGCGTCGCTCCGAAATGCGCCGAAAGTCTTTTGGGCGGTGCCTGACCTGCAGACCAAAGGCCGGGACTTCCTCATTGAAACCGTGCCGCTTCTTGAGCAGTTTGTGGACTTCGCGCCTTCGATTGGCTATCGCTACCGAGAGAACGCCTGGTTCGGCTACTCAAAAACCGATACGACTTACCAGGCGAAGGCTGAGACGCAGAAGAACCTCGGAGACGCTTCCAAAGTCCTCCGGGCACTCGTGCCGCTTGCCGAAGAAATTTCGAAGAAGTATGGGGTCGCCTGTTCGTCAATTGAGGATGCCCGGTTCTGGCAGGAGTTCTTCGCCTTCGCGTCGAAGTCTGATGCCATTACCCCTGCGCTCTTCCAGAAAGAAAACTTCCGGAAGGTGACAGAAGGACTGAAGACACTCGAAACGATCAGCTCCGATATCAAGACCCGCCGCAAAGCGCTTGATACCAAGTTCGATGCCGGAATCTTTGAGCTCGATGGCGCGGCTGTCAATGAGAAGCTGATCACTCAGTTCGATGGATTCTTCTCGCGGCTTTTTAATGGCGAATATAAGTCCATCATCCGGAAGCTCAGAAGCTGCCGGAAGGACGGCGCGAAACCGTCTTTCGAAGAAGCGGTGGCGCAGACTGAGGCGCTTGAGGTTTATCAGCGAAAGACACATGAATTCAAAACCGCGGAGACTGAAATCCGCCCGTTCCTCGGGACTGCCTACGCGGGGCTCGACACCGACTGGGCCTATTTTGGAAATCAGCTTGGGACTCTGAAGGAAGTCCTCTCCAAGGGAGTTTCCTTTGGGAATATCGCGACTTACAGTGACTTCCTTTCCGAAAGGAAGGCATTCGCGGACTTCGCATCAGAGCTTCAAAATGTTCTCAGCGCGGAGGCCGAGACTGCACTTTCAGGCGTATCAGACGCTTTTGATCCGAAGGTCTTTGATCTTGGGAAAACGGATGGACCGGCAGCCCTTGATAAGCTGAACCGCTGCCTGGCGTCTGCATCCCAGCTCGACAACTGGTGCCACTTCCGGGCGCTTCTCGAACGGCTCTCGACGCTTGGCATTCTGCCTTATGTCGATCTGGCGATTGAAAAGCAGATCGAGCCTAAGGGTCTCGTCAGCGCGTTTAAGCGTCTTTTCGTCTTCCAGTGGATTGATTCGATTCTCGCGTCAAGCCCGGTTCTCTATTCCTTTAACCGGATTTCGCAGGACAAGGCGATTGAGGTCTTCCGTGAGAAAGACACCGAACAATTTGAACTGAATAAAGAAATTATCAAGGCGAAGCTTTCCGCTGAACGCCCGTCGCTTGATCGGGTGCCGCGCGGAAGCCCGGTTGCCATCATTCGTCATGAGGGCGAAAAGAAGCGCCGTCTGAAGAGCATCCGAACGCTTCTCACAGAGGCTGGCGACGTGATTCAGACGCTGAAACCTTGTTTCCTCATGTCGCCTCTCAGCGTGAGCACTTATCTCACGAAGGGATCCGTGCATTTCGATGTGGTGATCTTTGACGAAGCGTCGCAGATCTTCCCGCAGGACGCTGTCGGCGCGATCTACCGCGCGAAGCAGCTGATCGTGGTCGGTGACTCGAAGCAGATGCCGCCTAGCAACTTCTTCAACGCCTCGATTGAGTCTGATGATGACATGGATGAGGAGACTGAAGACGTCACGAACTTTGAGTCGATTCTCGATCTCTGCTCGACCTCCATGCGGCAGCTGCGCCTCCTCTGGCACTATCGCAGCCGCTACGAACAGCTGATCGCGTTCTCAAACAAGAATTTCTACGATAATCAGTTGATTACGTTCCCGTCAACCAAGACTGACGCCAAGTGGATCGGTGTTGACTACTACCACTGCGACAGTCTCTTTGACCGCAGGTCTCACACGAACCGCAAGGAAGCGGAGTTTATTGTCGACCTGATCTATAAGAACTTCGAGAAGTTCCCGGACCGGAGTCTGGGTGTGGTGGCGTTCAGCGTCGCGCAGCAGGAACTGATTGACGATCTGCTTACCGCGCGCCGTCAGACGCGGCCCGAGATGGAGCCCTTCTTCCGGAATACGGAAAATGAACCTTTCTTCATCAAGAACCTCGAAACGGTGCAGGGTGATGAGCGCGACACAATCATCTTCAGCGTCGCTTACGGCAAGGACGCCCAGGGGCGGCTCCTGCTCAACTTTGGTCCGCTTAACCGGGCAGGGGGAGAGCGCCGTCTGAACGTCGCGGTGACCCGCGCGAAATCGAATGTCCAGCTCGTTTCCTCGATGCACTACACGGATATCGATCTGAAGCGGACAAATTCTGAAGGCGTGAGGCTGCTCCGCGAATATCTCGACTACGCGGAGAATGGCGACAAAGCGCTGGAGCGTTCGATCAGCGTTCCCTCTGACGACCAGTTCGACTCTGACTTCGAAATGGAGGTCTGTGAGTTCCTGCGATCCAACGGCTTCTCGGTGGACTCTCAGGTCGGGTGCTCCGGATTCCGGATTGACCTTGGGCTCCGGATGCCGGAGAGCTCGGACTATGTGCTCGCGATTGAGTGTGACGGCGCGACGTACCACTCCTCGAAGAATGCCCGCGACCGCGATCGCCTCCGTCAGCAGATTCTTGAGCGGATGGGGTGGAAGTTCCACCGCGTCTGGTCAACGGACTGGTTCCGGAACCGGGCAGAGGAAGAACGGCGCCTCCTTGAGGCGGCCACAAAGGCGGTCCGAAACGGTGCGTCCTACGATCCCCTGAGTGTCCGGGATTCAGCGGACACTTCCGCCAATCAGAAAATCGACACGGAGAATGCCGCAGCCTGAAGTCTGGCCGATTTTCAGAAAGCAGAATTAGGTGCTTCCGCTTACTTAAGACAAATTGTCTGAAACAAAAGATCCGGGGATATTCCTCCCCGGGTCTTTTTATATGGCGAATTATCACTTCAAGTGCAAAGCCTGAGAAAAGAATAGTGGCCCATAAAGCTTCCATAATAGAGATTGTCAAGATAACTATAGAGGGA